>VFSW01013178.1_pt1 | contig 11508 bp, 9 predicted proteins | sample 5358111 | NCBI WGS metagenome assembly VFSW01 (sample SAMN11554181, study PRJNA540505) | mine drainage metagenome | isolation source: sediment from site ElyBrook_90M | place: USA: Ely Copper Mine, Vershire, VT | collected 2017 | reverse complement strand
GGGGGGGAATTTGCGTTTACCTTTGCGGCGAATTTCAGCAGAGCCAGTTCCGACTCGGTAAAGAGGTCGGAATCTACCTCAGCGTGCTGGAGGGCACGGAGCATTTCAGCCGATCCGCCGTGCGCGCGAAGGAATGCTGCGTGGCTGTCGGCGCAATATTTGCATGCATTCTGTTGCGAGACATACGTGGCCATCATCTCCTTGTGCCGACCGCTCAATAGGCTTTCGCCCAATAGCAGGCCCTCGGCGATCTGCATCATTCCATTGAGCAGTGCGGAGTTGGTGGCAAAGCACAGCACAATCCCCGGAAGATCGGACCGGGCAAACCGCTCGCGGTAATGGGCGAGCAATGCCCGGACCTCGGCGTTGGCTGTGCGCTCATCCGCCAGGGGCAGATTCGTGGAGGAAGGCGCTGCTCTAAGCTGTGCGCAAGCCATTGCCGCGCCATTGTCTGCAAACATTGCTACCTCAGTTGGTTCGAATCTTGCTAATACATGAACTTCAACGCGAACTGCACCTGGCGCGGAGACTGCGCCTCGAGGATATGATTGAAAGTCGGCGAACTGATGTCGCTGTCGGGCAGCCGGAAATTCGTTCGGTTCAGGAAATCAAACAGCTCCGCGCGAAACTGGATCTGCTTTGATTCTGTCACCTTGAAATTCTTCAGCGCACCGAAGTCCCAGTCGGCATAACCCGGGCCGACATTTACGTTGCGGCCTTCCGTGCCAAACTGCCCCGCGTTGGCTATGGGATCGAGTCGCTGGAAGGCGCTGGTGTTGAGCCACGCGCCCACCGCACGCGGGCCGTCATTGGGGTTGCCAACGAGATTGGGCCGCTGCGCGGAGAATCCGGTGATCTCCGGGGCTGTGCCTTGCGCCGCAACGTCGTTCGAGTCGAAGACCGTGAATGGCGTGCCGCTCATCAGCGTGGCGATTCCATCCAACTGCCATCCCCCCAACGCGGACTGGTACCAGTTCTGCGCATGGCTCCAGAACGGAAGCGCCCATTCATAGCTCCCCACGAATCGGTTCCGTGCGTCGAACAGGGAGAGCCCACGCTCTGCGCCAAGGTTGAATGGATTCTGGGCGAGGTCGTTTTCGCCTGGGACTGGCTTCGCCGCCGATCCCGTTATGTTGAACGAAGAAACATCGTCGATCGCTTTCGACCACGTGTACGATGCGAGAAATGATAGCCCGTGGCTGAACCGCTTGCGCAACGACGCTTCCAACGCGTTGTACGACGAATTGGCGAGGCTTGCGATCTCGCCGGTCGATGAAAACTGGCAACTGCTCGGCGGATCGGCCAGCGTGCAGCCGGAATAGAGCCGCCGCTGATCGGCATTGCTGGAATTTGAAATCGGCTGGCCGTTCGCGGTTCCAGGAACGAATACCGCTGGGTTCGCTTCGATGAAGCGCGGCAGGTGAGTGCCCTTGGTGCCGACGTATCCGATCTCGAACAGCCAATCGGACCCGAACGAATGCTCCAGGTTCAAGTCCCAATCCTGCGTATAAGGGAGTGTCAAGGTCGGCGACAGAGTCAGGTTTGTGAGTGGAGTGGAGAACGTCCCGACCGCCGGAGGATTTCCGTTGAACGGATTGGCGAAGTTCGGCAGGCTCACCTGCGGCGTCCCCAGGTAGGGTGGCGCACTGATCGGTGCCTGCAAAGGCCCACCTTGTCCGGTGTAATAAGGCTCATAGAAGAGGCCGTACGCCGAAGTTACCAGCCATTCTCCATGCCCGTCCGGGTCCCAGGCGATACCAAAGCGTGGCGCAAATGCCTTCATATCGGTGGGAATCAGGCCTCCGGGCACACCGGGATCGCCCGGATACAACAACCCCGCCGGCGCATTGGGCATGACCTGGGACTTCTTCCCCGGCTCAAATAACGTTTGCCGATTGTGAATCTCTGTATACGGCTCGGGCAACTCATACCGAAGTCCGGCGTTGATTGTGACTCGTGAAGTGATCTTATACGTATCCTGTGCGTACAAGTTCGCATTGTCGCCTCGAATGCCGCGCGAGAAATCGCCGATGCCCTGCAGGAAGACGATCGGTTGCCCGACGAGGAAGCTGGCGAATGCGTCCGTTACCGGGAATGGCACGAACACGAAAAAGCCATTGGTGGCGATGCCTTGCAGCACGTTGATCTGCTGATGCTGATATCCGCCGCCGAATTTAAGTTCGTGTTTGCCGCGCACCCAGCTCAGCGAGCCGGAGTAATCGAAGACGTCTTCGTAGGTGTTGCGTGGGCCGGTGATCGGATCGCCAACCGTGGAATAGCCATTCACCTGGATGAATGGCGGCCCAGCGGCGATAGCCAGACTCGGCGTGTATTGGAATCCAAGGCTTGACGGCGACTGGTGGTTCTCGTGCTCGCCGAAGAGAAACTTGTTGCGCAGAAACGAGAATCGCCCCAGAGCGATGAGGGATGGCGAAAAAGTGTGCGTTTCTTGCGCGACAAAGTTCTGCGCGCGCTGGTCCTCGCCTACCGGGAAGCCCGGCACGCTGGCGCCGCCAGGCGATAACGGATCGAGCTGGGAGAGCTGGTTGAACATGTAGCGGAAGCTCAGCGTGTCGCTCGGATGGAGGTAATGGTCGATCTTGACGCCGAACTGATCGGTATTGTTGCTTAAGGTTTGCGTTGTGGAGAACAGATTTGTACCGGCGTTGGGAAGCGGGAAGAAGCTCAGCAGGTTTTGTGAAACCGAGTTGATCTGGTCCTCCGGCACCTGGTTGTACGGGTACGGTGCATTGGCGAAGACGTTGAAAAGCTGGTGCGCCGGGTTATTGCAGAAGCCGGCCGTGAAGCCCTCTGGGCAGAGCTCAGAGAACTCGCCGCTACGCTCCTTAACCGATGGCACTGTGGTCAGCGCTGTCTCGCCCTGGCGATTGCGGAAGCCTTCATAGAAGCCGAAAATGAACGTCTTATCCCTTTTAATCGGCCCACCGATCGTGCCACCAAACTGGTTTTGCTTCAGCGGCTCCTTCGTCTGCGCGAAATAATTGTTGGCATCGACTGCGTCGTTGCGCAGGAACTCCCATAATGTCCCGTGAACATGGTTCGTGCCCGACCGCGTGATGATGTTCGTCGTCGATCCTAGCGCATTTCCGAACTCGGCATTCGCGTTAAGCGTGATGATGCGGAACTCGGCGATCGCGTCCACCGGCGGCTTGAGGATGAACCCTCCGTCGATTCCGTTGAAGTTGTTCGCGCCGTCGATAAGAAAATTGTTTGATTCGGGTCGCTGGCCATTGACCGCATAAGCCTGTCCGCTGCGCAACGATCCACCCGCTTCGGCTATCCCAGGCGTCAAGGGAACGACTCCAGGCTGCAACAGCCCAAGTTGTGAAAAGTTGCGTCCGTTCAGGGGCAGATCCTCCAACTCGCGCTGTTGCACGACCTTACCCATGCTTGTTACGGTTGGCTCAATCAGCTCCGCATCTGCGCTGACCAGCACCTGCTCATTTTCCGATCCGATCGCGAGATGCGGCTTAACCGAAGCCGTCTCGTTCACGTTGAGCGTGATGCCGTCTTGCACGTATTCCTGGAAACCTTTCGCTGCGGCTTGCAGGCGGTAGTGTCCGACCGGAAGTTCCAGAAGAACGTAGTTACCGTTGCGATCGGTGGTCGTGCTACGCGACAGGCCCGTTTCCGCCTGCCGTGCTGTAACCGCAGCGCCCCGGATGACAGCACCGCTTGGGTCTGTCACGGTACCGCTAATATTTCCCGTGATCTGCTGAGCAGACAAGCTGAGGCAAGAAAGTGCTGCAAATGCCAGCACGTTGCGAGCTATCTTCATGTTGTTTTCGGCCTCTCCTAGAAGATTTAGCACTACAAACAGAGTGACGCCGTAGTTCGCGTAACACCCTGTTGACATCGATGGCCATGACGTATGCGCCAGAAAGCGTGTCGCATCGTCAAAAGCTCCATGAGTTAGAGAATGCTGGCGGGGATCACCAGGAGCAGGGCTCCGCCCACGTTCAGGGGAAGAAATCGTGTGGCGTGCTGCACGGATGAACAGTAGTTGGCATGTCGCTGCATTGTCATGCATCGGTCGGTGGGGAACTTGCTCAATCGTTCGGTGGAGTCGCTCACAACGGATCAGTGCATGCGTGCGCAACACCCCGCGCTGGCTCATCCGAATGCCAGAGGCACGATTGCCTCCGGCTTCGGACAACAGCGGATGCGCACTATTCTTGGGACGATTTCAGATAGCCATGCTCGGCCAGGTGATGGCCCATCTGGGCATACATGCCGGCATCGCGCGGCTGCCACGTGCCCAAGCCATCCACATAACGGTTGTACATGCAGAAGGCCGCAGCGATGAGCACTGTATCGTGAATCTCCACATCGGACGCGCCTTCGCCTCGAGCCTTCTCCACGTCCTCGGTTGTCACGAGCTTGCCATCGCGCTGCACCTTGCCCGCAATCGTCAGCAGTGCTTTCAGCTTTGAGGATACGGGCGCACTTTGGAAATCCGTCTTCACCTGCCGCACGACATCGTCTCCCCCCAGGTGGCAGGCCGCTGCCGCGCCATGGCTGGTTTGGCAGAAGTAGCAGTCGTTCTGCGACGAAACATACGTAGCGATTAGTTCGCGTTCGCCAGGCGTAAGGCTGTTGGGCTCATGGAGAAGCACGTGCGCCAGTTCGCGCATCGGCTTGGCTGTCTCTGGACGAAAGGCAAATCCGCCGCTGATGCCAGGCAGACCTTCAGGAAGTGTGATATGCGCCATGTGGCTCCCTCACCGTGCCGCCGGCTCGGCCGGCAGATACGTCTTGCTGACACTTACATAACCGTCGCGCGCCACCATTTTGCCGCGTTCCCGATACATCGCTTCGTCGCGCGGCTGCACGGTTCCCAGCCCGTCTACGTAGCGGTTGTACATACAGAAAGCTGCCGCAATCAGAACGGCGTCGTGGATCTCGACATCCGTTGCACCCTGGCTGCGTGCGCGCTCCACGTCTTCCGCCGTTACCTGCTTGCCTCCGCGTTGCACCTTGCTGGCGATGACGAGCAGAGCTTTCAGCTTCTCCGATATGTCGGCGTAATGGAAATCCGCATTGACGCGGCGCACGAGTTCCTCGTCGCCATCCAAATGTGCCGCGGCAATGGCGCCATGGATGGACTGGCAGTAATGGCAGTCGTTCAGATAGGAGACATAGGTTGCGATGAGCTCCCGTTCTGCGGGCAAAAGGCTGTTCGGGGCTCGCAGCAGGACTTCAACAAGGTCATTCAGCGGACGGGCAGTTTCTGGCCGAAATGCCATGGCGCCGCGAATTCCAGGATGGCTTTCCGGTAGGGTGATGTGTGGCATGATCTGGAGACCTCCTCGAAATCCCTGTCAGCTTACCGGTCAAGGGTCTGTGTGCGCCTCCATCGAAAGGTGGGTCGTTCCCGCGCTATAAAAGGTCTATCGGATACTCGGAAGACAAGCTTTGGAGTCCGGCGAGGGATCACCCGTGCGCACCTGGCTGCTTCAGCCTGGAGTAGCACACTGCTGGCGGGAGACTGGCAAGCCAGAGATTACTTTTCTCCAGTCGGCCAGTATCCAGCGCGATTCATCACCTGGTCATACACTTGGCTGACTCCTTTGAATGAATTTGAAACCAGCCAAGTATGCAGGTAAAGTGGCCATCGACGCACGTGCCGTCCCGATGGACAGGTTCGTTCGCCGAAAGCGACCCGGGCGCCAGGAATGCGATGGGTATCGGTAAAATCTTCTTGCCTTTACCTTGTCGCCGCATTGCGGGCGAAGTGCCCGGTTGTCTGTAAGCTTTCTCAAGCTGGCTCTGTGATTGGGTACTCGAAAGGAGATCTGCCTCTGCAGTCAACTGCGGAAGCTTGGCTCTGGTTCTCCGGGAACTCCGCTTTGCGGCGCCATGGGCATGTTGGGGAGGCGTATCCCCGAAGCGGCGAAGATTGCGTTGCCAACCGCGGGAGCCAGGCCCACGAGGCCGGTTTCGCCGGCGCCCGCCGAAGGCAAGTCCTTGCGATCAACGAGCACGATCTCAATCTGCGGCGTGTCCTTGAACCGAGGAACGCGGTATTGCGCAAAGTGTGGGTTCAGGATACGGCCATTGGCAAAGAGGATTCTCTCGAAGAGCGCGCCGCCGATGCCCTGAACAATGGCGCCCGAGAGTTGATTCCGCAGACCGTCAGGATTCACGACGGCACCGCACTCCCAGGCTTGAACAACACGTCGGATTCGCACTCGCTTGGTGGCAGGATCAATCTCCACCTCGGCACAGGTGGCGACATAGCCTCCTTTGTCCACTCCGCCCGCAATGCCAAAGCCGCGCTCGGGCGTGGATTTCAATTGGCCCCATGCGAACTTGGCCGCAGCGGCCTGGAAGACGGCCTGCAACCTGGAGTCGGTCAGGTTCTTCAGGCGGAACTCCAGCGGGTCCATGCCCGCGACGTGGGCCATGCCGTCCATGTGCGACTCGCGGGCGAAGTGGTTGGCTGTCGAGGCAAGGCCGCGATAGGAGCCCTGGCGCAAAGGAGACTTGGCCGCGTGGTATTGAATGAGCTGATTCGCCACGTTGTACGGAGTACCGATGGCGGCCGGGCCCGAGTTGTAGTTGTGATGCTCCCATGCAACCAAGGTTCCATCCCGCCGCGCGCCGGCTTTGATCTCGATGAGCCCGGCGGGGCGGAGATACGCCCAGGTGAATTCTTCACTCCGCGACCAGACAACCTTGACGGGCTTGCCGGCGGCTTTGGCCAGGCGAGCCGCTTCCACGGCTGCTTCGCCGGTATGCTTGCCTCCGTAGCCGCTGCCCATATCGGGTTGGATCACGCGCACCTGAGTAGCAGGCAGATGAAATGCCTCCATGAGCTCGTCGCGGACACCGAAGGGACGCTGGGTTCCGGTCCACACTGTCAGCTTGCCGTCAGTCCACTCGGCCACTGCGGCGCGCGGCTCAAGTGGCGCGTGGGCGATATAGGCGACAGTGTACTGCTCCTCCAGCTTCAGGTCCGCGACTGCCATGGCCTGCGCCACTGAACCCGAGACGTGCTCCGGGCCGTCGTCTCGACCGCTCTCGGGATTGTTCTTCAGATACGCGAAGAGACCCTGATTCGAGGGTTGCGCGGGAACATCCCATTTTGCCTGGATTGCAGACAGCGCATGTTGCGCGGTGAAAGCATCGGGAGCAATCAGCCCGATGAAATCGCCGTCACGCACAACCTTCACGCCGGGAAGCTTTTCCGCCGCGCTGGTGTCGAGCGAGACAAGACTCGCATTGAATCCATCCGCACGAAGCACCGCGCCAAACATCATCTCCGGCAAGGAAATATCAGAGGGATACTTGTGTTTGCCGGTCACAAAGTCGCGCCCCTCGGCTTTGGGAACAGCGGTTCCAGCAACTCTCCATTGCGCAGCAGCCGTGAGGGTCTCTGAGCTGGAGACAGTCTTGACCAGCTTTTCTCCGCGGGTCATTTCGCCGTAAGTCAGAGAGCGCGAATTCTCAGGATCAATAACTTTGCCATCGGCTGCTGACAAGCCGGCTGGGGCAACATGCCAGCGCTCTGCTGCGACCTCAATCAGCATCTGGCGAGCGGCCGCGGCCATGGTGCGCAACTGCGGGCCCATGGTTGGAGTAGTGCGGCTTCCAAAAGTGCCCATGTCCCAGGGAGTCAGATCAGTGTCGCCCATCACCATGCTGATGGCGTTGAAAGGAACTCGCAACTCTTCGGCGACCAGTTGAGCCAGTGAGGTTCGGATATTCTGCCCCACCTCTACCTTGCCGGTAAACACTTTCACCTGGCCATCGGCTGCGATATGCAGCCACGCGCTTAGCTCTTTGGGAAGCTCGTGCCCACCGAATGCCCGCCCGGACTCCTGCGCCCAAGACGTATTGTGGGTCAAACAAATCAGCAACCCACCTCCCAGGACTTTCAGAAAGTCGCGACGGGCCAACGAGGATGTGCCGGGCATGGCTGGCGAAATGCTCTGGAGAGATTCAGTTGTGGGTGCATCGCGAAGGCTCATTGGCGTGCCCCCTGGGCCAGCAAGCGGGAAGCTCGCTTGACGGCATCGACAATGCGGGGATAGGAGCCGCATCGGCAGATATGCCCCTCCATCGCCTCAACTATTTGTGCATCCGTGGGATTGTGCTGTTCATGCAGCAGGGATGTTGCACCCAGAATCACCCCTGAAGTGCAATAGCCGCATTGGAATGCACCCTCGTCAAGGAATGCCTGCTGAACGGGGCTCAGCTTCCCATCCTGCTCCAGACCCTCGATGGTGACGATCTTTGACTTGGCCACCGACTCAACGGAAACCAGGCAGGAACGGGTCGCTCGCCCGTCGAGCAATACGGTGCAGGCTCCGCACTGGCCTTCCCCGCAGCCATACTTGGTACCGGTCAAATTCAGTCGGTTGCGCAAGATGGAAAGCAGAGTCTCTTCGGGAGAGGTGCTAACGCGGAGGTTCGTGCCGTTGACGTTGAGATCAAAATCGCTCATCTCAAACTCCAAATGGAACCTGGCAGCATAAATCCGTCTGTTTCAGATTACTCCAGTTCGAGCTGCCCATCTCATTTTCCGCCGTCGCTGCGCCGTTTGCGCCTTTGACTTCCATTTCCTGCTCCAGGGATTCTTGGAGTTGGCACCTTTGCCCACATGCGGACGCCCCCCGACCCGCCGACCGAGAGAAGCCGATTATCAGGGAACACTCGCCTGCACAGTTTTGCGAACACTGGGCGACATTTGAGGACCCATCTGCCCTCAATGAGCGCTTATGGCGATTATGCATCCAAAGGCGCCACGGGCAGGGTGAAGTGGAAGGTTCATCCCCTAATTCGACTTCTGGAGGCGATCGCCTGAAGCATGCCTCTGAAGACAAAGTGGTGGAAAGGGAGCACGGAGTACCAGTAGGCGCGACCGAGCAACCCTAAGGCGTCGAAGGAGGCCGTTTGCCGAATGATGGATCCGGTGGAATCTTCCGTCACTTCGAACTCGAGGGTGGCGCAGCCAGGTAGCTTCATCTCTGCGACGAGGCGAAGTAGGTGATCGGGCTCGATCGCCTCCACGCGCCAGCAGTCCACCGTATCGCCGACGGCAAGTGAATCCGGATCGCGGCGACTGCGCCTGAGTCCTACTCCACCGACCAAGAGGTCCATCCACCCACGCAGTTGCCATAACCAGTTTGCGTAATACCAGCCACGGTTGCCGCCAATTCTGAGAATCGGTGCAAATGCATCATGCGGAGAAGCGCTCACGTGGATCGTTCGGGAATCGATCTTGAGATGTCGTCGGTCTGCTTTGATGGCAGCCCCAATGGCTTCGCGATATCCGCAAGGCCGGATTTCGAACTCGGTCAATGCGCTCGGATCCTCCACGATTGTCGAGTAACGGATGCTGTCAATCAGCTTTCGGCCCACGCGCACATAGTGGGGAGTGACCAGAGCGAGCCAAAGACTGGACAAGCGCGGCGTAAGGAATGGCACGGAGATTACGAGACGCTTCAATCCTCGCTGTCGTGCGTACTCCCGCATCAGGCCGCCGTAGGACACTCGATCTGAACCTCCGATTTCAAAGATCGCGCTGGAGTCGATCGGATGGTCCAGTGCCGCAATCAGATAAGAAAGCAGGTCGGCGATTGCGATCGGCTGTGCAGCGACGGAGACCCAGCGCGGCGCGATCATTACGGGCAGCCGCTCAACCAGCGCGCGGATCATTTCAAAGGAGAGGCTGCCCGATCCGATGACGACCGATGCGCGGAACTCGATGACCGGGATGCCGACGGACTTGAGAAGCTCGCCCACCTCCTGGCGGCTGCGCAAATGCGTGGATAGCTGGCCCGAACTGCGGCCGAGGCCACCTAGATAGATAATTCGCTGAACCCCTGCATCGCGGGCAACGTTGGCGAAGTTTTGTGCCCCTGTACGGTCCTGTTCCTCAAAGGATTGAGTCGAGCCCATAGAGTGGACCAGATAATAGGTCGAGCTGACGCCGGCCATGGCGGCCCGTACCGTCGCGGAATCAAGTACATCTCCTTCGACGACCTCGAGCCCAGGAAGCGCTTTAGCTCTGAGAGCGTCCGGATGCCGTGCCAGGCAGCGTACCCGGTAGCCCCCGTTCAGAAGGGCTTTGAGCAACTCCCCGCCCACATACCCTGTGGCGCCGGCTATCAGAATCAGCGGCTTCACTTTGCACTTTCTTTCTGTTCGCCGAACCTCGCATCAATTCGCAGGCGGCGATAGTCAAAGATCCGGCTTACGTCCCTGCGCACCTTCAGGGCGTGGATGAGTCGCCCGAGAGAGCCGAAGGGCAGCCAGTAGTGCACTTCGTCGATCATCTTTGTCCGGCCGCCGTGTGCCTCAAACCTGTGCGTGTGGCGCCATTGCTTATAGGGTCCCTTTGTCTGCTCGTCGACGAAACCGTAGGGGGGATTCCACTCGCAGATATGCGTCAGCCAGGGAACGGGTATACCGTGCAGTCGCAGGCGATAACGAATCACGGTTCCCTCCTCAATTGAGGTTGTGCTCATGGAGAGGATTCTGAAGCCCACCCAGGGGGGCGTGATGTCCTCAAGGTTTCGGGCGTCGGCAAAGAAGGCAAATACTTCGTTGATGGGGCGTGCAATCCATTGCTCACGGCGCAATATGTAGGTCACGGCACTCACTCCTTCTCACCGTTTTCGACCATAGTGCTACGGCTCACGAAGTAATGCAGAGACCTGTGCATAGAGATCCTGGTAGGTTTTTTCATTAAACGCGCCGCTATGGCGCCAGCACACGGCACCGCGCTTGTCTAGCAGGACCAGATAGGCCGCGTCCGGTGACTGGTAGTCCATGCGCTGTTTCCAGGAATCCGTTCCACCGTACACCGTGATTACATTTTCCTGATCGCTCCTGGGAGTTCCCTTGCGCATACCGCTGTCGATGAACCACTTTCCCAGGCGGGCCATGCCGCCAATCATCGGGATCTCGTAGAAGGTTACCTGGGGATTGCCTCCGAAGTCCTTGCGAAAGCGGCCAACCCAGGCCTCGACCGGGAATCTCGAATTGTAAGTGAAGCCCAGTGCGAGCAAGGCGACGCGGCCTGAAGCGGCATCGGGGAGTTGAGCCTGACGGCCGGTGAGGAATTCGCCCCGAAGAGGCGGCAAAGTGTCCCCAATGGGAAGCGCGGAGATCAAGGTAGACGCTATCAGGATAGACGGCAGCAAGGTCATGAAACTGGTTCTCCGATGAGGTGGGAGGCTGAGTTCTCAAACAAGTAGTGGAACACGATCCACCTGTTTCCGCCAGCGGATCCGAACAACTCTGTGCGTGCCATGAAGAAAACTCGCCAGCGGGCAGGCCCGCGCTACGCCTCATCTTTGCCTGGACCGCGGCGAAGATAACGAACGTCCCACGCCTGTTTCCTAAGGATATCGTCAGCCATTTTGAGATGCTCGGGTGTCCGAAGTGATCATACACATGCATTGGTTATTACGGTGCGGCTCTCTAGTACTACTGTGTTATAAAGTAGATTCTTCTCTGAAGAATTACGTTATCTTT
>VFSW01013177.1_pt1 | contig 11509 bp, 10 predicted proteins | sample 5358111 | NCBI WGS metagenome assembly VFSW01 (sample SAMN11554181, study PRJNA540505) | mine drainage metagenome | isolation source: sediment from site ElyBrook_90M | place: USA: Ely Copper Mine, Vershire, VT | collected 2017 | reverse complement strand
ACCCAAATCCTTACAACCGCACAACGCTACAACCTCCCACCCGGCCACCCGGTATGCGCGCAAGCGCCGCGGCGGGCGTGGGCGCCCGCCGCCACACATCATCGAACGACGATTACGCCTTGATCTGAATCTGTTTCGGCTTCGCCTCTTCCAGCTTCGGGACCTCGATCTCCAGGATCCCGTTCTTGAACGTCGCCGAGATCTTGTTCGAGTCGACGTTTCGCGGCAGCGTGAAGCTCCGCGAGAACGACCCGTAGCTCCGCTCGATGCGGTGGTAATTCCGGTCTTCCTTCCGCTCGAACTGCCGCTCCCCGCTGATCATCAGCAAGCCGTCTTCGAAGTTCACCTGCAGATCCTTTTCCTCCACACCCGGAACTTCCACTCGAATCAACAGGCGGTCACTCTCCTCGGCGATGTCCATCGGCGGTACCCACGTGCCGTTCCCCCGCTCGTCGTCGAGCACGTTCAGACGAAAGAACGGCTCGAAGAACCGCGACTGCAGAGTCCGAAACTCACTGTTGGGTTCAAATCGGGTGAGATACGGCATGGCATTTGCCCGCCTTCGCGAAATATGAGCCTGTTACACTCACTATGGCTTCGAACTCATCGGATCCGATCATTTATTCCTTAGTGAGTTGGACTCATGTTCCAAGAGAAGCAATGCGTAATTCTTAGTCGCAATCTTGCGCTTAACTTCATAGTGATCAAGGAGATAGTGGACTAGAATCCGATCGTAGTCGATTCCAAATCCCCGATAGCCGAACTCCCGTGTATCGCGTGGAACGATCGCGACGCGTTCAGGCGGATGGGACCGCAGCTCGGCGATAATCGCCCGCTCCACGGACGGATCGGCCGTCTCGACCGGCGTAAAGGTCTGATATGTGAGCGTGGTCCTGCTGCCGGTCAGGTAATTCACGGTCAACCCTTCCGGCATTACGGCAAGCGTTCCACCGTGGACCATGCCGATGAGAGCATTCAGTACGCGCGCACGATCGGCATTCGAGTCGTAAAACGTTCCGCGAGCCGAATGGATGGGGAACGACTTGACGCTGTAGCGCTCCCGCTGCTGCGCGAGGTCGAGCACGCAAAGGACGACAAAGAGCGGCACCCACCAGAGCGCCGCGCGCGCCGGATAAAGGCCGCGTTGCGGCAGGTATCCGAACAGCACGTATGCGATGAGTGCGTACAACGGCACGATCAGGACGAAGCCGTACCAGATTGGCGAGACGTTCAGGGGAATGCGCAGTGTCGATGCGATCGAAAACGCGGCAAGGGGCAACAAAGGCGACTGCCGTTCGCGAAATCCAACGACGAGCGCCGCGTATTGAAGCAATCCCCAGGCGCGAAAGAAACCGTGTCCGGCGATGAGAACTCCGATGACGACGACCGCGGCGATGGCGAGCTTCGATTGCATGCGCAACAGCCACACCATCGCCAGCGTCCCCACCAGCGCCAGCAACATCGGACCTGCGTTTTCGCGCCATCCCGTGATGCCGCCGACCTACTCGAAGAAACGGTGCGCCGCAGCCCCGGTCGTCAACTCCGCGGGAAAAAGGTTGTCGCCAAGGTTTGGGAAAACGGCGACGGCGACCGCGACGCCTGCAGTCATGGCGACGAGGTAGACCGCGAGCACATGGAGCGAAATTCTGCGTGCGACCAATAGGACGAATAGGACGAATGCGGCGGCCGCGGCATATTCGACCTTGCACCACGAGGCGGCGAACAGGGCGGCGACCGCGAATCCGGGACGATCTTTCAGAAAAAGCAGTAGCGCGGCGAGCAGAAACGCCATCCCGAACGTGGCGCCGTAGCTGTACGGAAAGAGAAAATTGGCGCCCCAGGTCGATGCGCCGCAGAAGTCCAGAGCAATGAACAGAAGCGCCGCCGCGCCGCCCGCAACCGGCCCCGCGGTGCGGCGGCCGATCAGCCACAGCAGCGCGGCGATGACCAGTGACTGCACCAGCCCGATGGCCATGTACGCCGAAAGCGAATGCCCGATCAGCGCGGTGATCGCCGCCAGCAGATACGGCGTCAGCGGCGGATATTGATACCGAATGTCGCGGTAGAGCAGCGTGCCGTGGTCGATCTGCTCCGGAATGTAGAGATCGCGGCCGGTATCGATGATGGGGTCGAGCCAGCGCTGATATGACTGCGCGAATGCCAGCGCGGCGACGACAAGCAGCAGCGCGATGAGGGCGACGTCTGCGGCGCGCCGCGAAGTCACTCTCGCATCGTCTCCGGATCGATCCCGTTCTTCACGCACCACTCGACGTATGCGATCGGCGAAATCTCCGACGGCTTGATCTCGCTGCGTCCGCCCCAGAAAACGTTCGTATAGCTGACGGGAATCCCGATGGCCGCGAGGTGCTCATCGATGGCGCTCTTGTGCGCCAGGATCGCCGCCTTCTCCGTCCCGTGCGCCACGGCCATGATGTTCACGTTTCGGAACTCCGCTCCCCCTTCACGCCAGTAGCAATGCGTGAGGATGTGGAAGCGGCCGATTTGACGTCCGGCCTCGATCTCCCGCCCCGGCGGCACCGCCCAGTGAAACAGCGCATTGAACCGCGTGACGCGCTCGCCGGTGGCCAGCGGTTTCACATGCTCGAGAAATGTCGAGAAGCGGCCGATCACGCCGCGGCGATTCAGATCCTCGGCGATGCGGTAGAACGTCTCGAGCGTCACGCCGGCCGCCGCCGCGCGCGCCGGCCAGAGATCGCGCTCGATCTCCTCCGGCGCGAACTCCCGTTTCAACGCCGTGAGCACCTGCCACTCCGCATCGGTGAGCGCGACCTTCTCGGTGTCGCGTGCGACGGCGAGCTCGTCCGATTTGCTGCCCGGCTCGATCTCTTTTCGCCGGACGTGGCCGACGCCGAGGGCGAAGATTCGTTGAGCCGGCATGACGCGAAAGCGCTCCGCGCCGGTCATGCGCGCCAGAGCGGCGCAGTGCTTGCTGACGGAAAATCCCTGCGGCGCCTTCACCGTCGTCCACAGCCGGTAGCTCGAGCCCGGCGTCGCCGCGTCGGTCGAGCGGATCACGACGTGCCCGGAAAACGGATCGCGCTGAAACATGAAATCGAACGCCGCATCGACTTTGTCCGGCGGAAACTGCCACGCTACCAGCGCTCCCTCCGCGAGATTCGTGGCCATGAGCGTCTGCCGGACGCGGCGGATCGTGCCGGCGCGAAGCATGGCGCGGATGCGCTCGACGACGGTTTTCTCATCGATACCCGAGCGGCGGGCGATCTCTCCGATCGGATCGCGCGCGAACCCTTCGATGCGATCCTCGGAAATGGCCAGAATCTTCGCGTTGACTGGATCGGTGTGGGCGATGGGGGTTTCGGCAAGCGTGGACATACCGCCTTGAAGATAACACGCGCCTCGTGTACAGTGACCGCCACCTGGATCGATTTGGGGCGGCTTGCAACCAGGCTAAAAAAAGCTAAAGAGCCGGCAAGAGTTCGTCCCGCACGGAGGGACGGCGGCCCCGCGAGCGCGGGGTCTTTTTATTTATGGACGATCTTCTACAGCGACTGAGCGAACGCATCCTGATCATCGACGGCGCGATGGGGACGATGATCCAGCGCTACAAGCTGGACGAACCCGGCTATCGCGGAGCGCGTTTTGCGGGCCATGCGCGCGACCTCAAAGGAGCGAACGATCTTCTGTCGCTGACGCAGCCGCAGATCATCGAGGAGATCCATCGCGCCTACCTCGATGCCGGCGCGGACATCATCGAGACCAACACGTTCAACGCGCAGGCGATCTCCCTGTCCGACTACGGCCTGGAGCCTTTCGTCTACGAGATGAACGTCGCCGCGGCGGAGATCGCACGCCGGGCCGCCGACGCGTACTCATCGCGTGGACGCCGCCGTTTCGTCGCAGGATCGATCGGGCCGACGAACCGCACGGCGTCGCTTTCCCCCGACGTCAACAATCCCGCGTTCCGCGCGGTGACGTTCGATGCTCTCGTCGACGCCTACCACGAACAGGTCCGCGGGCTGGTCGACGGCGGTGCGGACATCCTGCTGCCGGAGACCACCTTCGACACGCTCAACCTCAAGGCGGCGCTGTTCGCCATCCAGAAGCTCTTCGATGAGCGCGGCATACGGCTGCCGGTCATGGCCTCGATCACCATCACCGACGCCTCGGCCCGCACGCTTTCCGGTCAGACCGTGGAGGCGTGCTGGAACTCGATTTCGCACGCTCCGCTGCTCAGCGTGGGCATCAACTGCGCCCTCGGCGCGCGCGAGATGCGGCCGCACATCGAAGAGCTGGCCCGCGTCGCGCCGATCTTCATTTCCTGCTATCCGAACGCCGGGCTGCCGAACGCGCTCGGCGAATACGACGAAACGCCGCAGTCGATGTCGGCGCTGCTGCGCGACTTTGCGGAGAACAACTGGCTGAACATCGTCGGCGGCTGCTGCGGCACGACGCCAGACCACATTCGCGCCATTGCCGCGGCGGTGCGCGATCTGCCACCGCGAAGACCGCAGAGCGTCGATCCATTCCTGCGGCTCAGCGGACTCGAGCCGCTCACGGTGCGCCCCGATTCGATCGGATCGAATTTCATCATGGTCGGCGAACGGACCAACGTCACCGGGTCGCCGAAGTTCGCTCAGTGCATCAAGGCGGGTGATCTCGACGGCGCGCTGGCCATCGCCAAACAGCAGATCGACGGCGGCGCGAACCTGCTCGACGTCAACATGGACGAGGGACTGCTCGACTCCGAGGCGGTGATGACACAGTTCCTCGACCTCGTGGCCTCCGAACCGGACATCGCCCGCGTGCCAATCATGATCGACAGCTCGAAGTGGAGCGTGATCGAGGCGGGCCTCAAGTGCACGCAGGGGAAGTCGGTCGTCAACTCCATCTCGCTCAAAGAGGGCGAACAGAAGTTCCGCGAACAGGCGCAGCTGATCCGCCGTTACGGAGCGGCGGTCATCGTCATGGCCTTCGATGAAACGGGACAGGCGGACACGGTCGATCGAAAGGTGGCCATCTGCTCCCGGGCCTACGACATCCTGGTGAACGAGATCGGCTTCGAGCCGGCGGACATCATCTTCGATCCGTGCGTGCTCACGGTCGGCACCGGAATCGAGGAGCACAACAACTACGGCGTCGCATTCATCGAGGCAGTGCGCCGGCTTCGCGAGAAATTTCCGCTGGCAAATTCCTCCGGCGGGATCAGCAACGTCTCGTTCTCATTCCGGGGAAATAGGACGGTTCGCGAGGCGATGCACGCGGCCTTTCTCTATCACGCCATCCAGGCCGGGCTGACCATGGGCATCGTGAACGCGGGCCAGCTCGCGATCTACGAGGAGATTCCGAAGGACCTGCTCGAGCGCGTCGAAGACGTGCTGCTGAACCGAAGGACAGATGCGACGGAGAGACTCCTCGCGTTTGCCGGAGCGGCGGGCGAGGGAGCCCGGCGCCAAACGAAAGAAGAAGAGGCGTGGCGCAGCGGGTCAGTCGAGGAGCGGCTGTCGCACGCGCTGGTCAAAGGGATCGTTGAGCATCTCGAGAGCGATCTTCAGGAAGCGCGGGCGAAATATCCGAACGCCCTCTCGATCATCGAAGAACCGTTGATGGACGGCATGAATGTGGTCGGCGATCTCTTCGGATCGGGAAAGATGTTTCTGCCGCAAGTGGTCAAGAGCGCACGGGTCATGAAGAAGGCGGTCGCGTGGCTGCTTCCGTTCATGGAAGCCGAGAAGGCCGTGAGCGGCCAGCAGTCGATGCGGGGCAAGGTCCTGCTGGCCACGGTCAAAGGCGATGTTCACGACATCGGCAAGAACATCGTCGGCGTGGTCCTCGGTTGCAACAACTATCAGGTCATCGACCTCGGCGTCATGGTGCCGGCAGACAAGATTCTCGACACCGCGGAGAAGGAAGGCGTCGATATCATCGGCCTCTCCGGTCTCATCACACCTTCGCTCGACGAGATGGTGCACGTCGCTCGCGAGATGGAGCGCCGCGGCTTCGACACTCCGCTGCTCATCGGCGGCGCCACGACGTCCCGGCTGCACACAGCCGTGAAGATCGCACCGCGGTATTCGTCGGCTACGGTGCATGTACTCGACGCCTCCCGCGCCGTCGGTGTGGTCAGCTCCCTGCGCACCGACAAACGCGACGAATTCGTGCGCGGAGTCCGCGAAGACTTCGCCCGGCTTCGCGATCAGCAGGCGCTGCGACAGGCCGAGCGCACCCTCCTCTCCATCGAGGACGCGCGGCGGCGAAAACCGTCGCTTGATTACGGTCATCCTCCGCGACCGACCTTCCTCGGCGTTCACACCTATGACGATTTCCCGCTCGATCGCATCGAGCCGCTCATCGACTGGACGCCGTTCTTCCAGACGTGGGAGTTGCGCGGCCGCTTTCCGACGATTCTCGAGGAGCCGCGGGCGCGCGAGGTTTACGACGACGCCCGCAAGCTTCTCGCGGAGATCATCGGCAAACGGCTGCTCGTGGCGCGGGCCGCCTACGGCTTCTGGCGCGCGAATGCAGCCGGCGACGATCTCGAGCTGTACGCCGGCGACTCTCGGCGGGAGGTGATCGCCCGCGTTCACACGCTGCGCCAGCAGCAGGAGACCACGACCGGGCAGAATCTCGCGCTCGCCGATTTCGTGGCACCGAAGGAAAGCGGAATCGCCGATTACATCGGGGCATTCGCCGTCACCGCGGGCATCGGCGCGGACGAGCTCGTGGCGCAATTCCAGCGCGATCACGACGACTACAATTCCATCCTGACCAAGGCGCTCGCCGACAGGCTGGCGGAAGCGCTCGCGGAGCTCCTCCATCGTGAGGCGCGGCGCGCCTGGTATGCGCCGGACGAGAATCTGACGAGCGACGATCTGATCGCGGAAAAATATCGCGGCATCCGCCCGGCCCCAGGCTATCCGGCGTGTCCCGATCACACCGAGAAAGGCACGCTGTTCGAACTCCTCGGCGCCGGGCGAATCGGAATCGAGCTCACCGAAACCTTTGCCATGTTTCCCGCCGCCTCTGTCAGCGGCTTCTACTTCGGCCATCCGCAGGCCCACTACTTCGCGGTGGGAAAGATCGGTCGCGATCAGGTCCTCGACTATCAGCGCCGGAAAAACCTCCCGCTGGCCGATGTGGAACGATGGCTGGCGCCGATCCTCGGGTACGACGCGGAAGCCGCCGCGGTCGGTTAATCGCTCGGCGGAAACACCTGCTGCATCAGAACGAGCTGATTCGATCCGCCGGTCGTCTCGTACGCGAGCGTAAGGCGTAGGGTTACCGGCCCGTTCGCGATGAGGACTGCCGGGTCGAGGATGTACGCCGGTCCGGACATCTCGACGAAGCTCGACTGTCCCGGCTGAATCACCAGAGCGAATGGCTTCGTCAGCAACGGAAGGCTGTACGCACCCGAGCCGACGGATTGCAGATCGACGCGCCGCACGGTGATCGGCTGCTTCGTCGTGTTGGCAACAACGACGCGGTACTCGACTCCGACAGCCCCGCTCTGGTGTGTGGCGATTTCGGCGATCCGATTTGTCTGATCGATGCGCACTGCTGGTTTCGGCAAGTCATGCTTCAGCGGCGGTGCCGTAGCGCAGGCGGCCAGCAGAAGAGGGGCGACGAAGGCGGCGGCGACTTTCACTTCAGGTAGTCGAGGACCTGCTTGGCTGTCGCAGCATCCTTGCTGGTCGGATCGAGCGCGATGAATTTCTGAAGATTCGCCTTTGCGTCGGCATTCTTCTGCATCCGCACGTCGAGCATGCCGAGCTCGTAATAGGCGCGCGCAAATTTGTCGTCGAGCTGGATGGCCTGCTTGAGCAGAGGCTCCGCCTTGGCGTCGTTCCCTGCATTGATCAGCTTCGCCGCGTCATTGAACAGCACATTGGGATCGGCCGGCATTTTCTTTTTGGCTTCGGCGGCTTTGGCGGCGTCGCCGGTGGCCGTGTATCCCTCGTAGAGAATGGAATACATATCGTTCTCGTCAGGGTCGACGGCAAGGGCCTTGTTCGCGGCTTCGATCGCTCGCGGATAGTTCTTCAGCCTCAGATCGGCGCGAGCGAGCGCCTCCCACGCCGCGGTGAGCTCCGGTTTCGCGGCAACCGCTTCCTCGAACTTTGACGCGGCCTTCGCGAAGTCGCCTGCATTGAACGCTGCTGCGCCATCGTTGTAGGCCGCGACCGACGGATCGGGCTTGGCTTCCGGCGCGGGCGCCGCAGCTGCCGCCGGCGTCAGCTCCACGTCATGCGTGGTGATCTCCCCCAGCTTCATCTTCAGAGCATCGATTTCGTTCTCATAGCCGGGCGCGGAGTACGTAATCTCGTACGGCAACGTGGCGTCGAGGACCAGCAATTGGTACGTGCCGTCCTTTTCGCCTTTGAATTCCTGTTTGAAATTCCGTCCGCCGGTCGACACCACGAGAATGGTGGCGTCTGGAATCGGCTTCTTGGTCGCTGCATCGGTGATTTTCCCGGTCAGCCGTCCTTCGATGGCGAAGGCATTCACCGCGACCGCGGCCACGGCCAGCAGTGAGAGCAACAGTCGTTTACACATCATGATCCCCCGTCTGTTTCGGTGATTCGAAAGTCAGATACGTCTGATCTTTCAATCCGCGCTCGAAATCCTGCAGGAGGCGCATCCCTTCGCTTGGCTTCAGGCGATCTTCTTTGATCGCCGCGTCGATCTGAGCCTTCATTCGCTTCTCGAGATCGCGCCAGTCGTACTGGGTCATGGCCAGCACTTCGCCAATGCTCTGGCCCGGAATTTCTTCCTCGATGTAAAAACCACTCTCCTCGTCCGGATCGAGGAAGACGTGCACCTCATTGACGCGCCCAAACAGGTTGTGAATGTCACCCATGATGTCCTGATAAGCGCCGGTGAGAAATACGCCGAGGTAGTACGGCGAGCCATTGCGCAGCTCGTGGAGCGGCAGCGTCTCGCGAACGTCGTACAGGTCGATGTACTTGGAGATCTTTCCGTCGGAGTCGCACGTAATGTCCACCAGCGTCGACTCGAGCTGCGGCCGCTCATTCAGCCGGTGGATGGGAACGATGGGAAAGAGCTGACCGAGCGCCCAGTGGTCGAGCAGCGACTGGAATACCGAAAAATTGCAGATGTGCTGGTCGCCGAGCTCGGTCTTGAGCGTCTTCACATCATCGGGAACCTCACCCGGATCCATCTGCCGGATGATGCCCTCGAGTTTTTCCGCGGTTTGCCAGTAGAGCATTTCCACGCGGGCCTTGACGTCGAGGTTCAGCAGGCCGAGCTCGAACATCGTCTGCGCCTGCTCCTTGATCTGCTGCAGGTCGTGCCACGACTCGTTGAGCGTCTCCTCGTCGAGACGGTCGTCGATCTCGATGATTTCGCGGATCAGCTTGTGGTCGGTCGACCTCACGGCCAGTGGCTCGAGCGGCGTTTTCTCGATGGCACCGAAGGCCTGCACCACTAGAACGGAGTGATGCGCCACGATCGCCCGCCCGGACTCGGAGACGATGTGCGGATGCGGCACGCGCTCGTCATCGCAGACGTCCATCACGCTGTAGATGATGTCGCTGGCATATTCCTCGACCGTGTAGTTCATCGAGGAGTGAAACGTGGAGCGCGAGCCGTCGTAGTCGATGGCCAGGCCACCGCCGACGTCGAGATATTCGAGCGGATGCCCGAGCTTGAACAGCTTGGCGTAGTACATGGCCGCTTCGCGAACGGCATGCTTGATGGTCAGGATGTCGGGGATCTGCGAGCCGATGTGGAAGTGGAGCAGCTTGAACGCCGACTCCATCTTTGCCTCGCGAAGGATCTCGATGGCCTCCAGGATCTCCGCGGTCGAAAGGCCGAACTTGGCGTGCTCGCCGCCCGATGTGGCCCATTTGCCCGAGCCCTTGGAAACAAGGCGGACGCGGATTCCGATCCACGGCTCGACATTCATCTCCGCGGCAATGCGAATCACCGATCGCAGCTCCGACAGTTTCTCCGCGATCACGATGACTTTTTTGCCAAGCTTCCGGCCGAGCATGGCCATCCTGATGTAGCTGGCATCCTTGTAGCCGTTGCAGACGATCAGGGACTCGGGATCGCTGTGCACCGCGAGTCCGGCATAGATCTCCGGCTTCGATCCGACTTCCAGGCCGTAGTTGAAGGGGCGGCCGGCGTCGAGGATCTCTTCCACGACCTCACGCAGCTGATTGACCTTGATCGGAAACACTCCGCGGTAGAGACCGCGGTAGTTGTGCTCCCGGATGGCATCGGCGAAGGCATGATTGAGATTCTCGACCCGGTGCCGCAGCAGATCCTGAAAACGGATCAGCAGCGGAGCGTTGAGATTCAGCCCCTGCGCTTCGCGAAGAGCGTCGATGATGGGAATGGCGATCCCGTTGCCCTGGAGCGGAGAGACCGTCAGATCGCCGTTGCCGTTGACCCCGAAGTATCCGGCACCCCATCGATCGATCATGTAAAGGGCCGCGGCGTCGTCCACGGTCCAGGTGGACCTTTCTTCGAACTGCTGCGGATGGGCTTCCACTGCCGAGAAGAATAGAACGACTTGGCGGCCATGTCATTCCGAGTTTTTGTGGAGCGTCCGCGGAGCGCCGGGTTCAATGATTTTTCGCGTGCTTCTCGAGCTGTCGTCCGGCATGTTCCAGAGCGCGCCCGGTCTTTCGCGCGGCGACCCTGGCGTCTTGCTTGAGCCTCTGGCCGACTTCTTTTGCCTGAACTTTCGCTCGTTCCGCGGCCGCTTTCGCCTGCGGCGTGGGGGCGACCCTGTAGGTGTTCTCGCCCGTCTTCTGCGCCTCGCACGAAATCGCCAGCGCGGCGATCGCCGCAATCATCATCATTCGTCGCATAAAGCCTCCCGCATTGCGATGAGCAAAGGATGAGCCTGCGCGAAAGAAACGTCTGGCGGGCCGCGTTTTACACAGAACCAATGGAGGCGGACCGACTCATCCAGGGGATGGCCGAGGGAGGCGACTTCCGGATCATCGCCGCCCAGACCACGGAGATGGTCGAGACTGCCCGTCAGCTCCTCGATCTCGCGCCGGTGGCCACGGACGCGCTGGGGAACCTCTGCGATGATCTCCTTGCGCTGCATGCGAAGCCTGACGCATGATCTGGGCCCTCGAATGAAAAGCGTCATCACCGGCAGCGGAATCGGGATTCCAAAAAATGCGGTGGCCAACGAGGCCCTGACGCACCTGATGGATACAACCGACGAGTGGATCCGCACGCGCAGCGGCGTGGAACAGCGGTACTACGCTGATCCGGGCCAGGGTTCCGCGGAGCTCGGATCCATTGCTGCCGAGGCGGCGCTGGCGAGTGCCGGCCGATCGAAGGACGACATCGACGCGGTGATTTTCGCCACGATGACGCCGAACTTCTTCTTTCCCGGCAATGGTCCGGTGTTGCAGGCGAAAATGGGCTTCCGTTCCTCGATGCCGACGTTCGACATCCGGCAGCAGTGTTCGGGATTTCTCTACGGGCTCGAGCTTGCCGACTCTCTGATCCAGAGCGGCAAGTACCGGCGTCGGCTGGACGTGGG
>VFSW01013176.1_pt1 | contig 11509 bp, 7 predicted proteins | sample 5358111 | NCBI WGS metagenome assembly VFSW01 (sample SAMN11554181, study PRJNA540505) | mine drainage metagenome | isolation source: sediment from site ElyBrook_90M | place: USA: Ely Copper Mine, Vershire, VT | collected 2017 | reverse complement strand
GAAATAGAATGTCGCCCCTTTGTTCGGCTTGGCCTCCGCCCAGGTGCGCCCTTCATGCTGATGGATGATGCGGCGGACATTGGCCAATCCGACTCCGGTTCCCTCAAATTGCGATTGCGGATGAAGCCGCTGGAAGACGCCAAAAAGCTTGTCGGCAAAACGCATGTCAAAGCCGATGCCATTGTCTTTGATGAAGAAGATGACTTCCTCCTTCGTCTGCATCGCGCCGATTTCGATGACGGCCTTCTCCGTCTTGCGTGTGTATTTCACAGCGTTGCCCAGCAAGTTGGCCAGCACCTGGCGGAGCAGGGCGGCGTCGGCGGTGACCTCCGGCAGGGGCCCGACAACCCACTTCACATTCCGGCCCGCCGTGTCAACCAGCAGATCGCGCATGACGCTTTCGCAGAGGGTCTTGAGATTGACTTTTCGCTTGCGCATGCCGGCGCGGGCCGTTCGCGAGAAGGCGAGCAGATCATCGATGAGCTGGCCGAGGCGGCGGGCCGCGCCTCCGATGGTTGTCAAACATTGGCGCGCTTCCTCGTCCATGGTGGCGCTCTTGTTGGAATCCAGGACTTCAATGAAACCCTCGATTTGCCGCAGGGGCGCGCGCAATTCATGTGACACAGAATAGCTGAATGCCTCCAGCTCCTTGTTGGCGGCTTCGAGTTCCGCCGTGCGGCGGGCCACGCGATGCTCCAATTCTTCGTTCAACCGCAGGATTTCCTGCTCGGCGTTCTTGCGCTGCCGCCGCGAATGCGCCTCGCGCAGCGCGCGGTGGAGGGCCGGGGGCAGGCCGGCCATGCGATGCTTCAGCACGAAATCCGACGCGCCGTTCTTCAATGCCTTGGTTGCCATCTCCTCGCCGAGAGAGCCGGTCACAAAAATAAACGGCACCTCGGGGCAGGCATCCTGGGCCAGGGCCAGCGCGCTGAACCCATCGAAGGCGCACAAGCCGTGATCGGAGAGAATCGCATCGGGGCGGAAGTCCTTTAATTCTTTTGCAAACGCGTCGTGTGATTCGACGCGCCGGAAGGTGAAATCAAAACCGTCTTTTCGCAGGACGTGCTCGGCTAATTGCGCGTCAGCCGGCTCGTCTTCAACCATTAGTATTCTCAGTTTCTTTTTTATAGCTCGCCTCTCGCGTGAAAAAATAGCCCTCCCCAGCGCTTTCGCCATATGGGGTGATGACCTGTGGGTGAAAAGGCGCGGAGACGGCGGGCGTACACCCTATGGGATTGATGCGCTTGATACGCGAGATTGACTTAAGTGCCAGCCAAGGTGGATTTGGCAACTAGGCAAGTGCAAGTAAACAAAGACAAGGAAAAGTTACTATGAAGAAAACAATCAGTTATTGGAAGAATAATGCCCAGCGCTTCGTCGCGCTCGTTTGCGTTTCAGTTGCGCCCGTGGTGGCCATGACAGTGACGGGCTGCGCGGGTGATCGCTACCATGAGAGCACCGGCGAAGACATCGATGACACCGCCATCACGGCGCGCGTCAAGAGCGCCCTGGGTTCGGATCCGACGTTCAAATATGACGGCGTCCATGTCACGACCTTCAAAGGCTCTGTCCAGTTGAGCGGCTTTGTGGTGTCCCCGGATGCGCGCTCGCACGCGACCGACCTGGCCAAGAATGCTGCGGGAGTTCGGGACGTCACCAACAGCATCGACATCCGCCAATAAACCCCGTTCGGGCGCGTTCAAATATGAACAAGTACATTTGCGTGCATGGTCATTTCTATCAGCCGCCGCGGGAGAATCCGTGGCTGGAAGCGGTCGAAATGCAGGACTCCGCTCTTCCCTATCACGATTGGAATGAGCGGATCACGGCCGAATGTTACGCGCCCAATGCGCATTCTCGTTTGCTGGATGGCGGAAACCGGATTGAGCAGATCGTCAATAATTATTCGCGCATCAGCTTCAATTTCGGCCCGACCCTGCTGTTGTGGATGCAGGAGAAGGCGCCGGATATCCTTAAGGCGCTGCAGGACGCCGACAAGGAAAGCCAGCGCCGGTTCTCCGGCCACGGCTCCGCCATCGCGCAATGCTACAATCATCAAATCATGCCCCTCTCCAACGCGAGGGACAAAGTGACACAGGTGGCGTGGGGCGCGCGGGATTTTGAAGCCCGCTTCGGCCGCGCGCCGGAGGGAATGTGGCTGCCGGAATGCGGCGTCGATATTGAATCGCTGGAGGCGCTCGCGCAATTCGGCATTCAATTCACGATTCTCTCGCCGTTCCAGGCCAGCCGCATCCGGCCCGTTGGCGGCGAGGAGTGGCAGGATGTCAACGGCGGCAAAGTGGATCCGTCGCGGGCTTACAAGGTGAATCTGCCATCCGGCAAATCCATCGCTGTTTTCTTTTACGACGCGCCGGCGGCGCAGGCCATCGCTTTCGAGCGTTTGTTGACAGACGGCGGACGCCTGGCGGACCGCCTGGTTGACGCCTTCAAAGACGGGCGCGATTGGGACCAATTGGTCCATGTGGGCACCGACGGCGAATCGTACGGGCATCATTTTCATTACGGGGACATGGCCCTGGCCTACGCTTTGCGGAGCGTCGAAATGCGCCCCGATGTTCAGTTGACGGTTTACGGGGAATTTCTGGAGAAACATCCGCCCACCCACGAGGCGGAAGTTCGTTGCCCCAGCGCGTGGAGCTGCCCGCATGGCGTGGAGCGCTGGTATCGGGATTGCGGCTGCAATTCCGGCGGTCACGCCAATTGGAATCAAGGCTGGCGCGAGCCGCTTAGGAAAGCTCTCGATTGGCTGCGCGACGAGCTCGCGCCGCGCTATGAAAAGCACGCCAGCGAATTATTGAAAAAGCCCTGGGAGGCGCGGGACGAATACATCAACGTCATCCTTGACCGCTCGCCGGAGAGCTTGGAGAAATTCTTCAATCGCCACGCCGTCCGCCGGCTGTCGGAATCCGAGCAGGTTCTCGCGTTGCGAATGCTCGAACTGCAGCGCCACGCCATGCTCATGTACACGAGCTGCGGCTGGTTCTTTGACGAAATCTCCGGCTTGGAATCGGTGCAGGTTTTGCAATATGCCGCCCGCGCGGCGCAGTTGGCCAGGGATCTTTGGAATGACGACCTCGAAGAGGGGTTCACCCATCTTCTAGTTGAGGCCAAGAGCAACATTCCCGACAACGCCGACGGCAAGCGCATCTACCAGAAATTTGTCAAGCCGGCGATCGTCACGCGCGACCTGGTCGGCGCCCATTACGCCATCAGCTCGGTTTTTGAATCATATCCCGAGGAAGCGCGGTTGTATGCGTTCTCCTTCAAGCAGCAGGAGCGCCAGATGTTCACCTCCGGCGCGGCCCGTTTAGTCTTTGGCAGCGCGCGGGTGGCGTTTGAAATCACCAAGGCCTCCGACGTGCTGACCTACGGCGTGCTCTACATGGGAAGCCATAACTTGAATTGCTGGGTGCACCTCAACGGCCAGCCTTCCGAGCACGCGCAATTGATTGAGGAATCGAAGGCCGCTTTTGAGCGCGGCGATTTCTCCGAGATCCTCCGCCTGATGGATCGGCACTTCGGCCCGACGCATTACTCGCTCAAGAGCCTGTTCCGCGATGAGCAGCGCAAAGTGCTGGATCAAATTCTGGCCGCCACACGGGACGAAATTCACGCTGCTTACAAGCTTATCGTTGACCGACACGAGCCGCTGCTGCGGGTGCTGGCGGACTTGAACGCGCCGCCGCTGGAAGGCCTCCAGATGGCTGTCGAACTCGTGCTCAACAGCGAAATCCGCGCCGCCTTTGAAGGCGACAAAATTGACGCAACGCGCCTGCGCAGCCTGGTTAACGAGTGCGTGGCGACAAAGGTGAATCTCGACAAGGAGACGATTTCTTACGCCTGCAAGCTGCACTTCGACCGGTTGAGCGAGAAGCTTCTCGCCACGCCAGCCGACCAGGAATTGCTTAAGCAATTCATTGACGACGCGAAGTTGCTCCACGAGCTTCCATGTGACGCCAATCTTTGGAAGCCGCAAAACATGTACGTCGATGTATCGAGCACGGCGCTTGCCGAGATGAAACGCCGCGCGGCTGAAGGCGATGAGGAAGCGAAGACCTGGACCACGCTGTTCGCGGAGTTGGGGCAGGCGCTGGGATTCTCGGCGGCGTTGGCAACGGAAGATCCCGTGGATTCGCGGGTTGCGAAGCCGGTTCAAAAACCGGAAGAAGCGCTCGAGTTCGTTGGCTAACGCCGCCAAGCCCATGGAAACGGCTGTCCGAATTGAGGCAAACTCCAGGCCAACCGTGATCTCGCCGCGTTCGCGCGGCGTGGCCTCCGAGCCTCGCGCGACCTACCGGCTGCAGTTCAACAAGGATTTCACGCTGGCGCAGGCGCGTGAATTGGTGGAATACCTCGCCGAACTGGGAGCGAGCCACGTCTATTCTTCGCCCCTGTTGAAAGCCATTCCAGGCAGCACACATGGATACGACGCGTGCGATTTCACGCGGATCAATCCAGAAATTGGCACGACCGGCGATCTCGAGAAATTGCACGAGGCCCTTGCCCGTCACGGCATGGGTTTGGTGCTTGATGTCGTGCCAAATCACATGGGGATCGACCTGCAAAATAATCCCTGGTGGCTCGATGTCCTGACCCACGGATCGAACAGCACGTATGCGAATTATTTCGACATCAACTGGCAGGCGGCGGATCCCCGATTGCGCGGAAAGATTGCGCTGCCCATCATGGGCGAACGCTACCACGAGGCTCTTGCGAAAAAGGCCATCCAGTTGACAGAGAAAAAGGGCAAACTGGCCTTGGAATACAACGGCATGACGCTGCCGGTTTCTCCCGAAAGTGTGGCGGCCACGTTCGGAAATATCGCCGAGGGGCGAAGCTCGATCATCGCGAAAATCAACGGCGATCCCGCCGCGCTGGACGAATTCATCCAAAAGCAGAATTACTTGATGATGTCGTGGCGCAATGGAGATTCGATGCTGAACTATCGCCGCTTCTTCACCATCGCCAGCCTTGCCGCGGTCCGCATTGAGGAGCAGCCGGTGTTTGACCAGGCGTTTTCATGCGTCAAGCAATGGCTGCAGCATGGCTGGATTGATGGCTTGCGCGTCGATCATTCGGACGGCTTGCGCTATCCCGAGCAATTTCTCAATCGCCTTCGCGACATGGCGCCGAACTCGTGGATTGTCATCGAGAAAATTCTGGAACCAGGCGAGGGTCTCAATCCCGATTGGCCGGTCAACGGCACAACTGGCTACGATTTTCTGATCAATCTGAACGGCGTCTTTGTCGATCCCAAAGGCGAAAAGCCGCTCTCGGATTTTTACAAGGAGTTCACGGGCGACAACGCCGAATATGCCGATGTCGTTCGCGCCGAGAAAATCGGCTTCATCAATAACCAGCTATTGTCCGAGGCCAACCGGCTGACGGACTTGCTCGTCCACATCGCGGCGCGCCATTGGCAATGCCGTGATTTCACCCGCGCGGAATTGCGCGAAGCGTGGTCGGAGGTGGCCACGTGCATTCCCGTTTATCGCACTTACACCGGGGCTAATGATGTTCCCGTTGTCAGCGAAATCGACCAACGCATCGTAAAAAATGCGGCAACGGCGGCCAGCGCTTTCCAACCGCAGTTGCCGCGCGAGTTGTTCAAATTTTTAGAGGATCTGCTGCTGTTCCGTCATCGCGGACAACTTGAGGACGATTTTGTTTTGCGATTCCAGCAATTAACCGGGGCGCTAATGGCCAAATCCATCGAAGACACGGCGTTTTATTGCTATTTGCGCTTCGTCGCGTTGAATGAAGTGGGCGGCGACCCTGGAAAATTCGGGATGAGCCTGCCGGATTTTCACGCTTGGTGCCGCGCCCAGCAGGAAATTTGGCCGACTTCGATGGTCGCCAGCGCCACCCACGATACGAAGTGGGGCAGCGATGTTCGCGCCCGCCTGGCCGTGCTTTCCGAGCAGCCGCAACGGTGGATCGAGGCCGTCCGCCGCTGGAGCAAGCTGAACGAAGCCAGGCGGCACGAACAATTTCCCGACCGAAAGACCGAATATTTATTTTATCAAGCCCTGGCGGGCGCCTGGCCGGTGTCAAAAGAACGCCTCCTGGCCCACATGCAGAAGGCCGTCCGCGAAGCGAAGGAGAATACAGACTGGGGAAATCCGAATCCGCAATTCGAGGAGGCTCTCAAGAATTTCGTCACTCGCGCGATGGAGGATGCGGGCTTTATGGCCGACGTGGAGAAATTTGTGGCGACCATCGTGGAGGCGGGGTGGAAAAACTCTCTGTCACAAACGGCTGTCAAATTGACGGCAACCGGAGTGCCCGATATTTACCAGGGAACGGAACTTTGGGATTTCAGCCTGACGGACCCGGACAACCGGCGCCCGGTTGATTACGAGCCGCGCAAGCGCATGCTTGCCGAGGCGAAACAATTGTCCGCGCAGGAAGCGTGGAAGCAACGCGAATCGGGAATGCCCAAACTGTGGCTGATCGCAAAATTGCTCGAATTGCGCAAAAGCGATCCCGAGATCTTCGGGCCTGCCTGCGCGTATGAGCCGCTGTTTGTATCGGGCACGGAGAAGGATCGCATTCTGGCCTACATCCGCGGTGGGAGGCTGGCGGTGATCGCGCCCCGTTTCGTCAGCGAGTTCAATGGCAAATGGGGAAACACGACGGTGCCGCTGCCCTCAGGTAATTGGAAGAATTTTTTAACAGGAGCATCAATCAAAAGTGGCGATGTTGATTCTTTGTTGGATGGTTTTCCGGTCGCGGTGTTGGTTCGGGAGGAAAAAGCTTAATGCACACATTTCGAGTTTGGGCGCCGACGCCGAAAACGGTCGAGCTGTCCATTTTGCAGCAGCGCATGCCGATGACCCGCCAGGCTGGCGATTGGTGGTCGCTGGAGATGCCAACACTGGCCGCCGGCAGCGATTATGGATTTTTACTCGACGGCGAAGGGCCATTTCCCGACCCGCGCTCATCCTACCAACCCAACGGCGTGAATGGCCTTTCGCGGCCTGTCACACATAAGAATTTCGCGTGGTCCGACACGGCGTGGCAGGCGCCGCCGCTTTCCTCCGCCATTACTTACGAACTGCATATCGGCACCTTCACGCCCAAGGGGACCTTTGATGCCGCCATTGAAAAGCTCGACCATCTTGTCGAACTCGGCGTGACGCGCGTCGAGATCATGCCTGTCAACGAATTTTCCGGCGATCATGGCTGGGGTTATGATGGCGTCGGCCTCTTCGCCCCGCACCACGCCTACGGTCCGCCGGAGGGTTTGAAGCGTTTGGTGGAAGCCTGCCATTTGAAGCATTTGGCGGTGATTCTCGACGTCGTTTACAATCACTTTGGCCCGGCCGGAAATTATTGGATGAAATTTGGGCCCTACCAAAAAACCAATTTTTCCACGCCATGGGGGCCCGCGATTAATTACGATGACGCGGGCAGCGATGAAGTCCGCCGCTTTTTTTGCGACAACGCGCTGATGTGGCTGCGCGATTACCATTTTGACGGCCTTCGGTTGGATGCGCTGCACGCTATTATTGACTGCTCGCCCGAGCCGTTCATTGAGCAACTGGCCGAAGAGGTGAAGAAATTGGAAGCGGAACTTGGCCGTCATCTGGTCTTGATCGCGGAGAGCGACCGCAACGACCCGAGACTTTTGTGGGCGAGGGGCAGGGGCGGCTACGCGCTGCACGCGCATTGGAACGACGATTTTCATCACGCGCTCCACACAGTGCTGACCGGCGAGAGACAAGGTTATTACGCCGATTTTGGGTCGATGGCGGATCTCTGCAAGGCGTTTCGCCAGGCTTACGTTTACGACGGGCGCTACTCGCCTTTTCGCAAGCGCCGGCACGGACGCCCGCCGGCAGGGCTGGATGGTTTTCGTTTCCTTGCCTACCTGCAAAATCACGATCAAATCGGAAATCGCGCCCTCGGCGAGCGCAGCAGCCATCTTCTCAGCATGGGCCACCTCAAATCGGCGGCGGCGCTGGTTTTGATGTCCCCGTTTCTGCCGATGTTTTTTCAAGGCGAAGAGTGGGGAGCGACTTCGCCGTTTCTATATTTCTCAGATCATCGGGACCCGGAATTGGGCAAGGCGGTGCGCGAAGGGCGGCGCCGCGAATTTCCCGATTTCGCCGGCAAGGAAGACGAAATTCCCGATCCGCAAGCGCCCGAGACGTTTCAACGCTCCAAATTAATCTGGAATGAAATTGCCAACCCGCGCCACACCGAGCTTTTGGAATGGCATAAGAAATTAATTCGCCTCCGCCGGGGCAACCCGTCTCTTTGCGATGGTCGGATGGAATACGTCAACGCTCATGGCGATGACAAGGAGCGCTCCATCGTTCTCGAACGCGGTCCGTGGACGGTTGCGTGCAATTTGGGAGACACGCCATTCGCCATTTCATTGCGTGAGGGCGCGCACGAAGTGGTCGCCACATCCGATGATGGCGCTCTTTTGAACGGCGCGAGCATTACGCTTCCCGCGGATTCTGTGGCGATTTTGAAAATGCCTTCCGCTTAACTATCTGCCAGATGGCGCGATTTAAAGCGGGTGAGTTGTGGTCGCGAAGCGAGGTAGGGACGCCTCGCCGAGGCGTCCGGGGTGAGGCATTCGCCACGCGCGGGCCGTGTACATAGTCACGCGCAACCGGACGCCTCGGCGAGGCGTCCCTACCTTCCTTCGGGCGGCCCGCATTTTACACACTGCTCCGCCCGCGCTATATTGCTTGAAGCAGGAGGCAGAAATGACAGGCCGGAACTTGACCCGCAGCAATGACCCACAGGCTCAAACCAAGAAAAGAGTCGTCGTTACGCTTTGGGTGTTCGTGGGACTATTGATCGCGTTGACAGTGCTGGTGGCTTGTCTGCTCTGGCTTCGGGCGCGCGTTCTCGCGTAGCCGACCGTCTTAATCCGTCACCGAGAATCTCGATCGAGCCCCGCGCATCCGCTCGGCTTCAATAATCGATTCCATGCGGCGCAAATCTTCCGCGATGCTCGTGCTCAAAATCAAATACTGAAAGTTCGGCCATTGCTCGACCTCGTGGCGAGCGATACTGAGCCGCTTCTGCAATTGACTGTCCGAATCCGTCCCTCGGCGGCGCAGCCGGCTTTCCAACTCGCGCAAACTCGGAGGCGTCAAAAATACTGTCACCAAGGCGTGGCGCAGGTCGGCGTCAGCCGCCGCCCGCGAGCAAACGGTGGCTGCGCCCTGCACGTCAATGTTGAGCAGCACGTCGTTTCCAGACAGTAGCTTGTCGAGCACCTCCGGTTTTGGCGTGCCGTAACTGTGATCGAACACCCGCGCGTGCTCCAAAAACGAACCGGCTTCAATGCGTTTGGAAAATTCGTCGTCGCTGATGAAATAATAATCGCGCCCGTGCAATTCCCCCGGGCGCGGCTCGCGCGTCGTGCAGGTGATGGCCCGCGTCATCTCGGGATGCTTCTCAAGCAATTGATGGCAGAGGGTCGTTTTGCCGCCGCCGGAGGGCGCGGAAATGACGATGAGAAGCGGCGTCGTGTTCGCGGATCGGGTTGGAGTGGCCGCGTTCATTCGACGTTTTGAACCTGCTCGCGAAATTTCTCCAGCTCGGCCTTCAGCGTCACGACCTCGCGGGAAATGGCGCTGTCGTTGGCCTTCGAGCCGAGCGTGTTGATTTCGCGATTGATTTCCTGGGCCAGAAAGTCGAGCGTCCGGCCCACTGGCTCCTTCGACTTGACGCAATCGTCGAATTGCTGAAAGTGACTTTCCAGGCGGGTTAATTCCTCGGAAATATCCGAGCGGTCGGCGAAATAGAACACTTCCTTGACCAGGCGCTCGTCCTCAAGGGCGGGCGCGTCGATCCCCGCCGCCTTGATGCGCGCGAGAAGCTGCGCGCGATACTGCTCGGCGGAGCGGGGCGCGAGTTTGCGAATAAGTTTGACGCCGGCGCGCATCACGCCGGCGCGCGAGACAAGGTCTTTTTCGAGGTGCGCGCCCTCGCGCTCGCGCATTTTCAAAAGGACATCGAGCGCCGTTTGCAGCGCCTTGTTGATGGAGGGCCAGAGTTCCTCGGCGGAGGCCGTTTCCTCAGCGGGTTGCAGGACGCCGGGGGCGCGGGCGAGCAAATCGAGCGAAATATCGTCCTTGAGATGCAGGGATTTGGCCAGCGCCCGAAGTTCCTTGGCGTAATGTTTCGCCAGCGCAGCGTCGATGAGAATTTTGCCGGAAGCGCCTTTCGCCGCATGCACGGAAATCCGCACGGTGAGGCGCCCGCGAGCGACGCGGCGATTGATTTCATCGCGCACCTGGGCTTCGAGGACTTCCAATTCGCGTGGCAAATTGACGGCAATTTCAGTCTGCTTCCGGTTGACCGAGCTGACTTCCACCGTCACTTTGAACCCGCGCTGGGAGCACTCGCCGCGTCCGTAGCCGGTCATTGATTTCATCCGTTGCCGATGGATTAAGGCAAAATAACGTGGGGTTGGCAATGCCATTCGGCTTTTTCAGCGTTGCGCGCTGATATGCAAGGCGTGGTAGGGCGAGGCTCCTGCCGAGCCGTCCCATCTTTCCCATTATTCCTATCCCTCCCATGAAAATGGGACTGATAGGACGCATAGGACCAATAGGACGGCTCGGCAGGAGCCTCGCCCTACCGAGATTTGCTCATGATTGGGAGTTGCGCGGGCGGCGATTGTCGGCGAATAAGAGTCATGGCGTCACTTGCATTGCACACATTTCATCAGGCGCGCGGCGCGCACTTCACCGAGGTCAACGGACAGGAGGTTGCCGCGCATTATGGGGATTGGCTCGCGGAGCATGCCGCCGTGCGAGAGGGCGCGGGAGTGATTGACCTTAGTTGCCGCAGCCGGCTTTGTTTGCTGGGCGCGGATGCGCAGCGATTTCTTCACGGACAGGCCACCAATAACATCAACGACCTCAAGGTGGGCTCCGGCTGCTATGCCGCCGTCGTTTCGGCCAAGGGCAAACTGCAGAGCGACTTGAATGTCTATCGCCTGGAAAATGAACTCCTGTTGGATTTTGAGCCGGGCTTTTCAAAAGCAGTGGCGGAACGGCTGGAGAAATATGTGATCGCCGAGGATGTGCAGATCGTCGATGCCGCGCCGCTTTACGGAATGCTGGGAATTCACGGACCAAAAGCGGAACTCATCTTGACTGCGTTTGCGCCGAACTTTCCGCTTCCGCAGAATTCCATGAGCGCCGCCAAACTGGAGCATCCTGCTTTTGGGGAAATTTATGTGACACGCCGCGCGGCGGTTTGCGGCCCCGGTTTTGATTTGTTCGTCCCCGTTGATTCGATGGAAGGCGCATTGGAAAAATTATTGACCAGCGGCGGGACGTTGTCCGGCTGGCAGGCATTGGAAACCGTTCGCATCGAAACCGGCGTGCCGCGGTACGGCGCGGATATGGACGAAACCAATCTCGCTCCCGAGGCGGTGGACACGCGCGCCATCAGCTATGCCAAGGGCTGTTACATCGGACAGGAAGTCATCGCCCGCGTGCGGACGTAT
>VFSW01013175.1_pt1 | contig 11509 bp, 7 predicted proteins | sample 5358111 | NCBI WGS metagenome assembly VFSW01 (sample SAMN11554181, study PRJNA540505) | mine drainage metagenome | isolation source: sediment from site ElyBrook_90M | place: USA: Ely Copper Mine, Vershire, VT | collected 2017 | reverse complement strand
GCCTTCACGCAGCGCTCGCACACGGTCGGATAATCCGAGTTCTCGCCAACGTGCGTGGAATAATTCCAGCAGCGCTCGCACTTCGCCCCGTCGGCGCGCCGCACCGCGACGCTCAGTCCAGGAAGCAATTCCGATTTTTGCGCGTCGGCCGGCGCCGCTGCGCCGAGTTCCACCTGCGAAACAATGAACAGGCCGGGGAGCCAACTCTTGTACTGTTCCAGTAGTGGAGCTAAATCTCGCCCCGCGCTCAATCCAACCTTGGCTTCGAGCGCGCCCGAAATCGTTTTTGCGTTGCGCGCGGATTCGAGCGCGCGAAGCACTTCGGTCCGCACCGCCAGCAGCTTTTCCCAGTTCGCCGCCTTGGCGGCATCGAGCGGAGCACCGAGGGCCTCGGGCTTCGGGAACAAGGCGAGGTGCGCGCTTTCCGGATCGCCCGCGACGCGAGGAAAATGTCTCCAGATTTCCTCGGCCGTGAAAACCGCGATCGGCGTGGCAAGGCTCAGCAACGCCTTGGCGATGCGGTAGACGGCGGTTTGCGCCGAGCGGCGCGCGCGATTTCGCGCCGCAAACGTGTACAGGCGGTCCTTCAGCACATCGAAATAAAAAGCGCTGAGATCCACCACGGCAAAATCGTGCAGCGCATGGAAGACGCGATGGAATTCAAATCCCTCGTACCATTTGCGGCATTGCCCGACGAGTTCCGCCGTGCGCGAAAGCATCCAGCGGTCGAGCTCCTCCATTTCGGCATCGGGCACCGCATCGCGCACGGGATCGAAATCGGCGAGGTTTCCCAGGGCGAAGCGAAACGTGTTGCGCAGCTTGCGATACGCGTCGGAAAGCTGCGTCATCACGTTGTCGGACATGCGAACGTCCGCCGTGTAGTCCTGCGACGCTACCCACAGCCGCAGCAAATCGGCGCCCCACTTCTCGCACACTTCCGTCGGCAGCACGGTATTGCCGAGCGACTTCGACATCGGCTGGCCCTTGGCGTCCAGCGTCCACCCATGCGTGAGCACATGCCGGTAGGGAGCGCCATTTCGCACGGCGACGCCAACCAGCAGCGAGCTGTGAAACCATCCGCGATACTGGTCCGGGCCTTCGAGATACATGTCCGCCGGCCAAGGAAGTTTTTGCCCATCGGCATCGAGACGATCGAGCACGGCCAGATGCGAAGATCCCGAATCGAACCATACGTCCAGAATATCGGTTTCCCTGCGCCAGTTGGACGCGCCGCAGGAACAGCGCGTCCCCGCGGGTAAAAGTTCTTCCACGGGATGCGTGAACCAGGCGTCGGCGCCCTCGACGGTGAACCATTTCCGCACGAGCGCGTGCAGCGCCGCGTAGTCGTCAAATTGTTTCCCGCACTTGTCGCAATACAAAATCACCAGCGGCACGCCCCAATACCTTTGCCGCGAAACGCACCAGTCCGGCCGCTCCGCGATCATCGAGTAAATCCGATTGGCGCCCCATTCGGGCGTCCATTTCACTTTGGAAATTTCCGCAAGCGCGCGCGCGCGAATCGCGCCCGCTCCCGTTCCCGCTCCGTCCAAATCGATGAACCACTGTTCGGTGGCGCGGAAAATAACCGGATTGTGGCAGCGCCAGCAATGCGGATAGCTGTGCGAAAGTTTTTGTTCGCCGAGCAGCGCGCCGCGATCGCGCAAGAGCGCCACAACGATTGGATTCGCCTCGAAAACCGTCTTCCCTTTGTATTCCGGCAGGCCTTCCAAATAGCGGCCGTGTCCATCGATCGGCGCGTACGCCTCGATGCCGTATTTCTGCCCGGTCTGAAAGTCCTCGACGCCATGGCCCGGCGCGGTATGCACGATGCCGGTGCCTTGATCGAGCGTAACGTAATCGGCCAGAACCGCCGGCACGGTCAATTCCAGAAACGGATGCCTGAATTTCAGCTCCGCCAAATCTTTCCCCTTCCACGGCCCGCGCACGCTTCCCGCTTCGAGTTTCAATGCATCGAGCGCCGGGCCGACCAAATCCGCCGCGAGTAGCAGCGCGCCGGCCGCCGTTTCGGCCACGACGTAATCGTAGTCGGGATGAAACGCGAGTGCGCGATTGTGCGGCAGCGTCCAGGGAGTGGTCGTCCAAATCACGGCGCTCACGCTCGCGCCAAGTGTTTCCGCCGTAGCGCCCGGCTCGACGGCAAATTTCACCCAGATCGATGGGCTGGTGTGGTCTTCGTATTCCACCTCGGCTTCGGCGAGGGCCGTGGAATCGACAATGCACCAGTACACGGGCTTGAGGCCGCGATACACATAACCCTTTTCGAGAAATGTGACGAAGGCGTCGGCGATCGTGGCTTCGTACTGCGGGCTCATCGTCAGATAGGGGTCTTCCCACTGGCCCAGCACGCCCAGCCGCTTGAAATCCCGCCGGTGCTGATCCACGTAGCGCGAAGCGAACTCGCGGCACATGCGTCGAAATTCGCCGGGCGGAACGCTTCCCTTTTTCCCGCCCAATTCTTTTTCCACCTGCGTTTCAATCGGCAGTCCGTGGCAATCCCATCCCGGAACGTAGGGCGCGCGAAAGCCCGCCATCGTTTTCGACTTCACGACCATGTCTTTCAAAATTTTGTTCAGGCCGGTGCCAAGATGGATTGTGCCGGTCGGATAGGGCGGCCCGTCATGCAGGACGTAGGAGGGCGCGCCGGCGCGAGCCTGCTGAATGCGGTGATAGAGTTTTTTTTCTGCCCACTCCGCAAGCTGTTTCGGCTCGTTTTGCGGCAAGCTGGCCTTCATCGGAAAGGCCGTGCGAGGCAAGTTCAGAGTGCTTTTCAAGTCGACGATTTTGGCCATAAGTTCGATTCGAGTGCGGACTGTCCTTACGTTAGACAATATCGATATGACAAGAGATTTCGGACGCTCTTATAGCGCCCGGCTTCAGTCGGGCGCATTCGATGCAAGCGCGCGCCCGCTTGAAGGCGAGCGGTACACACTGGGGCTCCATGTTGCCAAATAGGCCTTTCAGGCCAGCAGACTAACGTGCAACACGCTGCTTGCCGCAGCCCCCTCCGGGCCTGGCCAGGACAGTTTTTTCCTGTACAGCCGGCCTGTACCATCTGACTAGGAAACGATCTTCCTCGTGGTAACGTCCCAATGTTACAATGGATTTGGCGATGTGTCAGCCGCCTGCCCCGTTGGGCATCCATTCATGGCAAGAAAGAATCGTACAGCGTGAGACAATTTTCAGTAGCGCGAGGCGAAAATATCGTTGAGCACCATTGCACCAAAGTGGAGTGAACCAAGCACCCCGCCACCAAAGGTGGTTCTGCCCGAGGGGAAGACAGCGCCGCGCCTCGGCGGCTCCCAGAAACCTCTCTCCCGCGGTTTTGTCTCCAACCTGAGGGACTTCCTCATGGAACGTCCGGTGAAGATCGCCAAGAATGTAAAGGGCGATGTCTTTACGGTCGCCGAATATGGCGACAGCGTCTCCGAAAATTTCAAAGAGTGGTTTAAGCCAACGCCAAGAGCCGTATCCTCGCGCATGACCGTGGACTGGCAATCGCCTTACAAGGTCATGTGGCAGAATATCCGCGACCTCATCTCACCCCCCAAGCTGCCGCCGCTTAAGGTGACCAGCCAGCCGGTCAAGGTAAAAGACATTTGGTCCAAGGACAAAGCTTTTGGTCCTTCTCAGGCGATTGCTCTGGCGCTTCATATCGGCATTATGGCTCTGATCTTCTCTCCCCTTCTTTATGAAGCTGCAAAGAAGGTGGCCGCGAGCCCTGTCAACAATCAACTCGTAACCCCTATTGATATTTCCGACTACTCCACAAAGCTGCCTCCAGGCAAGGACAAGGCCGGAGGAGGCGGTGGGGGCGGCGAGCGCAACCCTGAGCCGGCAACCAAAGGCAAGTTGCCGAAGTGGAGCTTGAACTAGATTGCTCCGCCAATGGTGCACACGAAACCCGACTCCAAAATTGAAGCGACTTTGCTCGGGCCCCCGGATCTAAAAATCCCCAGTCCGAACATGGATAACTACGGCGATCCACTGGCCAAGCTGATGAACGATTCAGGCGGTCCCGGCGGCGGCAGTGGTATTGGCAGCGGCACGGGCACGGGCGTCGGCAGCGGCGAAGGCGGTGGCCTGGGCCCAGGTTCCGGCGGCGGCACGGGCGGCGGGGCCTACCATCCGGGCACGGGTGGCGTCGGCTATCCTTCTTGTGTTTATTGCCCCGACCCCAAATATTCCGAAGAAGCCCGCAAGGCAAAATACCAAGGCACGGTCGTTCTTCAGGCGGTGATTACGCCGGATGGCCGCGCCACGGAAATTCAAGTTGTGAAAGGCCCGGGACTTGGGCTGGAAGAGAAAGCCGTGGAGGCCGTGAAGCAATGGCGCTTCAAACCCGCCGTCGGTCCCGGCGGAAAACCGGTTCCCGTGGTTGTTCCAATCGAAGTTACTTTTCGATTGCTCTAGTGCCTCCCTCTCGAAGTTTTTCCGTCCCGCGATTCCCCTCATTCGCCGTTCGAAGCCCTGGAGGATTGATTACAAATTGAACGCGAGGAGCCAGGCGTGAAGCCCAAATCAACCCAAACCGCAAGCTTGTTTCTCGCAAGTTCGCAGCATTCGATCGCGAAACACAATCTTCCCCACATCGTGGAATGTCTTCAACGGCTCTCGGAAGAGGAAATTTGGTGGCGGCCCAATCCGGCGTCCAATAGCGCCGGAAATCTCGCCCTGCATTTATGCGGAAATGTTCGCCAGTGGATCATTGCGGGCCTGGGCGGAGAGAAGGACCGGCGGGAACGCGACCACGAGTTTGCGGAGCAAGGGCCCATTTCCCGGCAGGCGCTCGTCACCCAACTGCGCCGAACCGTCCGCGATGCATGCCGTGTCATTGCGCGACTATCCGACGACTCGCTGTCGCGAAAACATGAAATCCAAGGCTATACCGTTTCCGGCCTCGATGCCGTATTCCACGTGGCCGAGCATTTCGGTTATCACACAGGCCAAATCATTTACATTACGAAACTCAAGCTCGCTCAGGATCTAAAATTCACACGGCTGCCTGTAATCAAGAAGCAAGTCGCCCGATAATTCACAGCCCCGGCGGGATGCCGGCGCTTTTGCGCTGTGTGAAGATCGGAAAAATTGCCGGCGCCGCGCAATACCGGCGGCTCGAAAAATCTGGTTCAGACGCATCGCCTCCACATGGCGGCTGCGTACACGGCGGAAACACATCCTCGCGGAATCGTTCCCAATCGCTTCGCGGCGAGGTACACTTCGCCATGAGATCAATCATGAGATCGATTAAGATAAAAACGCGCATTCACGCGATGGCTCTATTCGTTGGACTTCTGACGATCCTGCTCCCCGCGCGCCTCCCTGCGCAATCCACGGGGAGCATCGAATTCAGCGCGCGCGTGGCGCCAACCGGGGGCCGGCCCGAACCCGTCCGCCAAATGACGTTTTACCTCTTGCGCAGGAGCCTTGAAGACATCCGTGCGGAAGCCCTGCAATCGTCGCCCGTTCCCGACATGGACAAGTTCATTGACGCGCTCAGCGTGTCGCCCGAGTTAAAGGCGTGGATGAAAAAACATCGTTCCGTTCAACTCTACGGCGCCGACTTTACCAAAAGCCTGACTCCCGAAGACATCGTGAACATTCCCGAGTATTTCAAGGCCTACATGGCGCGCAACGAGGCCTACAGGGGAGTAGGTTTCCCCGAACCGAAATACAAGGAAAAAGAGCGCAATTCCAATCCCGAAAAATATAAGGATGAGAAAGAGCAATATCTGGCGGCGATCCGTAAATTCATCGCGGCCATGCCCGAAAGTGTGGAAGGAATCGACACAGAGCTCAACGATATAGACCCATATCCGAAGTGGGACGTTCTCATGCACAAACAGCGCCGGCTTCAGGACGCTCACGCTATCGAACTGGCTCAGGAGCGCTACCTTGCCGCGCAGTCGGACACGGATCTCGACGGGCGTGGTTCCTTCGCCGGCATCCCTCCAGGGAACTATTGGATCGGAATGCTCGGCGAGGAGGCGATATCGGGCGACGTTCGCCTGAATTGGGACTTCCCGGTGACGGTCCGCCAAGGTGAAATAGCGCGAGTCGAGCTCTCCAACCTCAACGCCGCAAGATCCAGCATCGAAGCGCAGAATTCCAGCAACTGAGGTTTCCACCCGCGGTGATTTGCCTAGACAGGAGCGTGGCCTAGATGGGCGCTTGGCCGCTCTGGATGGCCTTTAACGCGGGCGTCGCGCTCCTCCTGCTGCTCGATCTGATATTGTTTCACCGGCGCGCGCACGCGATCTCGTTGCACGAAGCGGCGATCGAGAGCGCTGCGTGGGTCGCGCTTTCGCTTGGCTTTGGCGCGTGGATTTTCATTTCGCATGGCCGCGGGCCCGGGCTCGAGTTCTTCACCGGCTACGTCGTCGAAAAATCCCTCAGCTTGGACAACATTTTTGTTTTTTTGCTGGTCTTCCGGTATTTTCGCGTCGATCCCCGCTATCAACATCGCTTGCTGTTCTGGGGCGTGGCGGGCGCGCTCATCCTGCGCGGCGCGATGATCGGCGCGGGCGCCGCGCTGATCGCCAGGTTTGAATGGGTTCTCTATCTCTTCGGAGCTTTTCTGCTGTACTCGGGATTCAAGCTGTTCGGCGCCGACCATGCCGTGCATCCGGAGAAAAATCCGGTGGTGCGCTGGGCCCAAAAGCTTTTGCCCATGTCGCAAACCGAAGCCGCTCAGAAGCTATTTGTGCGGCGGGACGGGCGCTGGTTGTTTACGCAATTGTTTCTAGTCGTGATTGTGCTCGAAACGACGGATCTGGTTTTGGCCGTGGACTCGGTCGCTGCGGTATTTGGCGTGACGCGCGATCCCTTTCTCGTCTACACTTCCAACGTTTGCGCGATACTGGGTCTGCGCGCAATGTATTTTCTCCTGGCCGGAATCTTGCCGTACTTCCAGTATCTAGATGAAGGCCTCGCGATTGCCGTCATGTTTATCGGGGCAAAAATGCTCGCCAACCCTTGGGTGCATATTTCCACAGGACTCTCGCTCGCGATCATGGGCGGGATTGTCGCCCTTGCTATTTTGGTGTCGGTGATCCGGTCGAAAATCCATAAGAAACGCCTGCACCCAACGATCGTCGAACGCGATCGTTTGACGGCGGTCGTGGTAACGCCGGAATTGATAGGGCGGCTCGCGGACAAGGATCCCGAGGAGCGCGCGCGGACAGCGTTCGATCTGTTCAGCGCAGGCTTCGCGCGCGCGCTGGATCCATTGCTGGATTGGGAGCGGGATGACGAGTTGCGGAATCTCATGGTCCGGGAAAAGGTTGAAAGCGTTACACCGGCGGGCCTGTCTGTCGCCAGGCTAACCGTCGGAATCGCCGTCCCCCCGGAAACGTTCGAGAAGATCCGCATCGCCAACGGCTCGCCTCCTCTGGCCGACGCGCCCGCCGACCAGGACGTGTTGGAATTCGAGCTCGAATTTACGGAAAGCGGCATGTCTTATGTCCACCTGGATATCCTGACGACGAGGGCGCCGGGCGGCGATGGAGCGATTGCCCGATTTCTGAACAAATTCGGCGAGGGAATTCAGCAGGTCGAAATCGACGTTACGAATGTGGACCGCGCCACGGAAATCCTGCGCACCCGATTCAAGATTGTGCCAATCTACCCCGCGGCACGCTCAGGGGCGAATGGCGCCCGCATGAATTTTTTCCTGGTGACCGCGCGGAACAACCAGAAAGTGCTGGTCGAACTCGTCGAGCAGCCGGGACGGACGTCTTAGCGTTTGAGTAGGATAGGCTTCAGCCTGTCTGCTTTTCAAGCGCGTGACAATCAAAAGCAGACAGGCTGAAGCCTATCCTACTCAGCTCTTCCCATACACCGGAATCGCCGCGCCGTGGATCACCCGCGCCTCCTCCGAGCATAAAAACAAAATGACGCGCGCAATTTCTTCCGGCTTCGGCCACTTTGCAAAATCGGCCTCCGGCATGGCCTTCCGGTTTGCGGCCGTATCGATGATGCTCGGCAAAACGGAATTCACATTGATGTTGAAAGGCTTCACTTCCGCCGCCAGCGAATCCATCAGAGCCAGCGCCGCCGCCTTCGATGCGGCATAGAGCGATCCCCCCGCCGCATGATCGAAAGCCGCTTTCGACGCGATGTTCACGATCCATCCTCTCTTTTGCCGGATCATTTGCGGCACAACGGCCCGCGCGAGGACAAATCCCGCCTTTAAATTGAGCTGGAGCATTTTGTCGTAGGTTCGAGGGTCCACTTCCCAGAGGTTCGTCCCGCCCGCATATCCGCCCACCGTATTCACAAGGACGTCGAGGCGGCCGTGCTTGGCCACAATTTCGGCGATAGCTTTTTCGACGGCTTCGGCGTCGGTCACGTCCAAGCTCACGCCTGCCGGAGGAACCGCTCCAATCCTCTGCGCGGCGGACGCCAAAGCGGCAAATTCTTCCGCCACCCGGTACGTAACCACTAGGGTCGCCCCCGCTTCGAGAAACGCCATGGTGACTTCGCGGCCCAGGCCCCCTGTGCCGCCGGCTACGAGTACGATTTTGTCGTGGAAATTCATGATGCCCTCTCTCGAATGGTAACTCATCTGGAATTTCGCCGTCAGGGCGGCGCCGCAAACAAAAGCCCCGCCGCCGAAGAAGCGGGCTACAGCAACCCTTCGTCGCTTGTAGAATGGCTGTAGCTCGGACCCTCAGGCCCGGGGATTCTCTTCGATCGCAAGCCGGGGCTCGGCGTCGATAAACCGCTACTCTCCCGCTTGTTCGAGGAGCTTCGACACCAGACCCGTCCATCCGGTCTGGTGATTCGCGCCCAACCCCGCTCCCGTGTCCCCGTGAAAATATTCGTAAAACAAAATAAAATCGCGCCACAGAGGATCGTTCTGAAATTTATCGTTTCCGCCATTGACCGGCCGATGGCCGTTTTCGTCGCGCAGAAAAATATGGGTCAGCGATCGTGAGAGCTCCGCGCTTACGTCCCAGAGCGACATTTGCTGTCCCGAGCCGGTCGGGCACTCCACGCGAAAATCGTCGCCATAATAATGGTGGAATTTCTGCAGCGACTCGATCATCAGGAAATTCATGGGAAACCAGACCGGGCCGCGCCAGTTCGAGTTCCCTCCAAACAACCCGCTCTGCGATTCCCCCGGTTCGTAGTCCACGCGATATTCGTTGCCGTTGACCGAGAGAATATATGGGTGCGCCGCGTGATATTTCGATAGCGCGCGGATGCCGTGCGGCGATAGGAACTCTTCCTTGTCGACCATGTAGCCCAGCATCCGCACGAGTTGCTTGCTGTCCACCAGCGACAGCAGCCGCCGCACTCCATTCGGCGAAGTCTGGCTGCAATCCACGCGCGATGCAAAGCCCGGCATGTTGTCGAGAAACCACTGCATGCGCCGCTGAAAGCCCGGCAGTCGCGCGATCAGCTCCGGTTCGAGCGTCTCCACCGCGAAGAGCGGAGTCAATCCGACGAGCGAGCGCACTTTCAGGTAGTGCTGGTCGCCATTCGGAAGGTGTATCGCATCGTAGAAGAATCCGTCTTCCTCATCCCAGAGCGCTATACCGTCGGACCCATGGGAGTTAATCGCGTCCGCGATATGCACGAAGTGCTCGAAAAATTTGCTGGCCACGTCTTCGTAAGCCGGGTCCTCGCGCGCCAGTTCCAGCGCGATCGCCAGCATGTTCAGGCAATACATCCCCATCCAACTGGTGCCGTCCGATTGCTCGAGGTGTCCTCCGGTGGGCAGCGGCTGCGAGCGGTCGAACACGCCGATGTTGTCCAGGCCCAGGAATCCGCCTTGGAACACGTTCATTCCGTCCGGGTCCTTGCGATTCACCCACCAGGTGAAATTCAGCAGGAGTTTGTGAAATACGCGTTCGAGGAAGCCGCGGTCGGAGCGACCGCGGATGCGCTTTTCGATCTTGTACACGCGCCAAGCCGCCCAGGCGTGCACGGGCGGATTCACGTCGCCAAAGGCCCATTCGTACGCGGGCAACTGCCCGTTCGGATGCATGTACCATTCCCGCAGCAGGAGGATTAGCTGGTCCTTGGCAAAGTCCGGGTCGACCAGTGATAGCGCCACCGTATGAAAGGCCAGGTCCCATGCTGCAAACCACGGGTACTCCCATTTGTCGGGCATTGAAATGACGTCCGCGTTGTACAGATGGGTCCAGTCGCGGTTGCGCCCCTTCTTGCGTTCCGGCGGCGGGGGCGGCTGGCCTGGATCTCCCTCGATCCACGTCCGCACATCGTAGTGATAACACTGCTTGGACCAGAGCATGCCCGCGAGCGCCTGGCGCATGACTTTGTGTGCGTCTTCGGAGCGCTCCTGCGGAAAGCGGCGCGCGTAAAACTGGTCGGCCTCGCCGCAGCGCAGGTCGAATGTTTTTTCGAACGCCGCGTCGAACGGGTTCGCAACGCCGTTTATTGGTTCCACGTTCGTCAGCTTCAGGCGAACCGTCACGGAAGCGCCCGGCGCAATCTTGAAGCGATAGCGCGCGGCGCATTTCGTCCCCTTTTGCGCGGGATTGACGGCCTCGCGCATTCCTCCGATCACATAATCGTGGAAGCTATCCTTCACATAAGGAGATGCGGCCGGATAGCGGAACACGCGCTCGAAGTTGGTTTCATTCTCGGTGAAGAGCATTTCGGGCGAGCCTTCAGCCAGCAGCCATCTCTTGCCGTAACGGCTTTCCTCCGCCGCAACTACCTCGGCGCCCATAAAATCCCCCACGCGCCCCAGATGTGGATGCCCGTGCCTCTCCCCAAAGGACCATATATTTCGAAACCACAGCGTTGGCAGCAGATCGAGTTGCGCTTCTTCCGGCCCGCGATTCCAGGCCGCGATCTTGATCAAAATTTCTTCCGGCGCGGCCTTGGCATATTCCATGAAAACGTCGAAATAGCGATTTTCGTTGAATACCCCCGTGTCCATCAGTTCGAATTCCGGCTCGGCCTTGCTTCTTTTGCGATTTTCCTCGACGAGTTGGTCGTAGGGGAAGGCCGCCTGAGGATACTTGTACAGGTACTTCATGTAGGAATGCGTCGGGGTCGAATCGAGGTAAAAATAATACTCTTTCACGTCCTCGCCATGGTTGCCTTGATGGCCCGTCAGGCCGAACAAGCGTTCCTTGAGGATGTGATCCCGCCCATTCCACAACGCCAGCGCGAAGCACATTCGCTGATGCCGGTCGCTGATCCCGCCAATGCCGTCTTCCCCCCAGCGGTAGGCGCGCGACCGCGCATGTTCGTGCGGAAAATATTCCCACGCGTTTCCGTCCGGACTGTAATCCTCGCGAACCGTTCCCCACTGCCTCTCGGAAAGATACGGCCCCCAGCGCTTCCAGTGCTTGGTGCGCTGACGAGATTCGTCCAGGCGCTGTTCCTCGGCTGTCATGAAGTTTTTCCTCGCTCCGGTCCTTGAGAAGGGGGTGCGGCAGGCAGGCCCGGGAAAAGATAAGTATATCGGAAAAAAGGTAGCACAGACTTCAGTCTGTGGGTTTTGACTTTC
>VFSW01013174.1_pt1 | contig 11510 bp, 4 predicted proteins | sample 5358111 | NCBI WGS metagenome assembly VFSW01 (sample SAMN11554181, study PRJNA540505) | mine drainage metagenome | isolation source: sediment from site ElyBrook_90M | place: USA: Ely Copper Mine, Vershire, VT | collected 2017 | reverse complement strand
CTGTTGCTGCGTCCCTGCCAATAACGCAGGGTCAATACAAAGATAAATTTACGCTGCAGGATATTGGCGTCAGCAAAAGCATCGTAATGCGCGGCGCAGAAAGTATGGCCGTTCTTCCGTTTGTTTTGCCGCAGACGGAGGTGCCGAATACTGCCGTGCTGCACCTGCGCTATCGCTTTTCTCCTGGATTGAAGCCCGTCTGGAGCCATGTAAATGTCATAATCAACGGTTCTTTATTTGCTGCGGTTCCCATGGAACTGGGCAAAAACGATCAGGCGTTTGAGGAGGCCTTGACGATTCCTGCAGAGCTGCTGGTTCATAAAAATGAACTGAGCTTTGAATTTATCGGAGTCGCGGAAGGGAATCACGCAGGCGGTGTACCTGTCTCGACTGGCCCAGACAATCCAGTCCTTTGGTTCAGAATTGATCCGCGAACCTCAATGGAAATCTCTGGAGATCGCCTGCCTCTTGCCAATGACCTGAGGTTGCTGCCGGTACCTTTTTATGATCCTGACCAGGTGAAGGTGCAGACCGTTGCCATGGTCTTTATGCGCGCGCCATCGCAGCAGGCGCTGCAGGCTGCTGGGGTCATAGCATCGTGGCTGGGTGTGTTGGCCGATCAGCATGCGCTGCGAGTTCCGGTATCGATGGGAAGCATTCCCAGCGGGAACGCGATGGTTGTAATCGAAACGGACACCGCCGAAACCAGAAAAATATTTGGATTGGAACGAATTGCTGGCCCCACCATCGCTGTGCGGCCCAATCCCTCCGACCCGCAAGGCAAGCTCTTACTCCTTGTCGGAAGAACGGGAAGGGAAGCGCTTGAAGCTGCGCAGGGGCTGGCATTAAATCCTGACATGTTTGCAGGAGCTACGGCGGAGGTCACGCTACATCTTCCAGCTCCCCGGCAGCCGGATGATGCTCCACGCTGGCTGGCTGCAGGCCAGATTACGCGGTTTCAGGATTTGACGAAGAACGTATTGGTGAGTGATGGATCTGCGCCGTTGAGCATTCCGCTGCGTCTGCCGCCCGACCTCTACTATGGCATGAAGAAGAACGTGCGTCTGTATCTGGATTATCGCTATAACCCAATGCCGCTGGCGACGGATTCCAGCTTGAACATTTTGGAAAATGGCGATTATGTAGGTGCCGTGCCGTTACCTCAGGGCAGCACACCTGAAAAAGAACTGCACGCATACGTGGCGTTACCGGTCTTCAAGCTGCATCCGTTTTTGAACGAGTTGAGCACGGTTTTTTATTTTCAATTGCATCGATCGGCCAGCGGCGGAATGCCAATTAACCAACGCGGCACGATTTTGCCAACGTCATATATCGATCTGCGTGGTGTTTACCACTGGGCTGCTATGCCTGACCTGAAGCTTTTTTCGAGCGCTGGATTTCCCTTTACTCGTCGTGCGGATTTGAGCGGAACCACTGTGATTTTGCCGCAGTTGCCAAGCGCACCAGAAATTGAAATGTATCTTGCTCTGATGAGCCGCTTCGGCAGTGCGACTGGATTTCCTGCGTTGCGTGTGCGCGTACGAAACGCGGATGAGCTGGGCACTGAATCGGATCAGGATTATCTGGTGTTGGGTACGATGAACGATCAGCCTGCGCTGGGTCGCCTCTCCCCATATTTACCTGTCAGCGTACAGCAGGGCGGACTTTTGCATGTTCATCATGCAGATGGATTCTATGCGGCAGTATTGCACGCATGGTGGCGAATGCAGGGCAACGCCCAGCCAGAGAGTGGCGAATCGCTGATTGCAGGCACACCGCCGGATGCCTTGATCGAAGGCATTGAATCTCCGTATCAATCGGGACACAGCATTGTTGTGGCTGTGGCGCGCGACGATGCAGCCATGAAGCAGATGATGGATGCTTCTGCACCTGCAGCGGATGCGGGCGACATTCAAAAATCCGACAGCGTGCTTCGAGGAAATCATTTTGACTCCTACAGATTGGGAGATCAGGTTTATCACCAGGGAACATTGCCACGATGGGTTTTGTGGAGCGTGTGGTATGCACAGTATCCCTATCTGGCGTTGATGCTGGTGCTTGCGATTTGCTTCCTTCTCGCGATTCTGACAATGGAAATTCTGCGGCAGCGCGCCATTCGAAGGGTGAAAGCGTTTGCAAAAGAGGAAGAAGCATGGGCGAAATGAAAATCATACACAAGCTGCGCCAACAAAAAATAAATCGCGCCAGTGCATGCAAGTGCTACTGCTTGGCCGCAATGCTGATGGTTCTCGCCGGAACTTGTCCAATGGCGCTTGCGCGCACAGCAGCCCCTGCGAAAGTTTTTCCCTCTGCGATTCCGCAGGAGGCACCCTCAGCCGTGCAGGTGCTTTTGGCGCGGGCGCGCACTTTATCTGAGCACGGCCAGAAATCTACAGCGATCCAAATCTGGCAGCAAGTGCTGCTGGCTGATCCGCAAAATGAAGAAGCGCTGGCTGGACTTGCCCGAAGCTATCGACTGCAGGGCGACACTACGCACTCGGAACACTATCTGAATGATCTGCGCAGGTTTCATCCGGAAGACCCAGAGATTGCGGCTATCGAGAGCATGAAGGTGCAAGCGACGCAGCAGGAACAGCTCGCCAAAGCTGGAAAGCTGGCGATGAACGGCCACGCCGCGCAGGCGATGGAGATTTACAAAAGCATTTATGGGGAGCAGCCTCCCGATGGTGATATTGGGCTGGCGTACTACGAGACGGAAGCTGCAATCCCCGCAGGCAAAGGGGCGGCGATGTACGGTCTTCGTGGACTCGTCTCTCGCTATCCGTCGGACACTCGATACGCCATTGCCCTGGGGAGAATTTTGACGCAAGACCCGGCGACGCGGAACGAGGGGATGCAGATGCTGGAGCCTCTGATCTCTGCAGACTCCGACGCTGCTCGCGCTTATCAGCAAGCGTGGCTTTGGGAGGCACAGGATCCGGCACACGCTGACGACGTTCGGCAATACTTGCAGACGCATCCCGATGCGGCTCTGCAAAACGAGCTGGATGCGACCCTAGGACAAGCGCAAAAAACTGCGGATGCAACAAAAAGCGATTTGACATTGAAAGGTGCGGGGCCAGGAATTGCGCAGACGCCGGTGGAGGCTGATGCCTTTCGTGCGCTGCACGATGGGCGCACGGCGCAGGCAGAACGCAGTTTTCACGCGATCCTAAAAGAAAACACGACGGATGGTCCTGCATTGGCGGGGATGGGGTTTGTGCGGTTGCGACAACAGCGCTTTCAAGCAGCCGAGCGATATTTGGAACTGGCGGAACATCAAGGTGTATCCGCCCGATTTCTGCCGAAGCCATTGGCTACAGCGAAGATCTGGAAGTTGATGCACCAGGGCGCTGCGGCGAATCAAGACAAAGATTGGACCCAGGCAAAAAGCGCGTATCAGCAGGCTCTTGTGCTGCAACCGGAATCGGCGGACGCCGGGCGTGCTTTGTTGGCGACGAATGTTCAGGCTGGCGACTCTGCGGACGCATTCGACACAATGCAAAAGATTCCTGCAACTGTCAGCACCGCGCTTCAAGGCGATGGAGGATTTTTACAATCGGAAGCTGCAGCAGAAGACGAAGGTGGTCAGCCGCAAAAGGCGCTTGCATTTTTGGAACAGGCGCTTACGCTGCCACCTGCATCGCTTTCTGCGCCGATGTTGCGGAGCATTCAACTGCAAGAAGCAGCACTGTATTTGCGTGAGGGAGAGACAGGAAAAGCACAGGAGAAATATCAGCAGGTTTTGACGAAGTTTCCAGTCGACGCCGAGGCATGGCAGGGAATGGTCCAGGCACAGCATCAGAGCGGGCAGGACGCAGCAGCCTGGCAACGCCTGCAGGCAATGCCGCCGGAGGTGAGTCAGGTTTGTTTGAGCGATACAACCTTTCTTTCAACGGCTGCCAGCGTGGCTGCCGCCCAAGGCCATCTGCATCAGGCGCAAAAGTATTTGCAACGTGCGATGCAGCAAGTGGACGCACGTGGAGAGACAGCGCGATCCATGCTGATGCAGTTGGCCCAGATATTTATGCGGGAGACGCAGCCAATGCAGGCGGCGGCGCTTGATCGAAGAATTCTGGAGATGCCGAACGCGAGTTCGAAGGATAGATACGACGCTGCGCTGGGCTTGCTGAATGCGTTGCATGTGGCGGGGCAGGATGAGATGGCTTTGCAGCAGATGCAGGCTCTGCCGCCGGCACTGCAAAGCCAGCTACAAAAAAACTCCGACTATCTATTGGAGATGGCCAGTGTTGATGCGGCTGTTGGCAGTACACCGGCGGCGATTGCGCGGCTGCAGCAGGTGGAAGCACTGGATGCCTCAACCGGCACGCCTGTTGCGCTGGACGTGGAATTAAATCTTTGCTGGCTGCTGTATCGCGCCCATCAAGGAGCTGCATTGCTGCCCCGGTTGGAAAAAATTGAACGCAATCCAAACCTGTCGGCACGCCAGCAGAAGGAGATTTCGCAAATCTGGATATTGTGGACGCTGCGGCGCACGGATCGTTACCGGATGCAGCATGAATATCTGCAGGCAATCCAACTGCAGGAGGTAGCACGCATAGCCTTTCCGCAGAATTCGCGACTGCGCAACACGCTGGCTGGCACATACATTGAGGCCCACGAGCCGAAAAAAACCGTGGCCATGTACATGAACAGGGATGTCCGTCTATCGACGCCTGAGGATATTCGCGCGGCCATTGGTGCGGCGATGGCGGCTGGCGAAAATCAAAAAGCAGAAGCGTGGTTGCACGAAGCTCGTGCGCAGTATCCGCAGAATCCAGCATTGCTGGTTCTCTATGCCCAGTGGGATGAAATGCAGGAGCGGGATCGCCAGGCAATTGAAAACCTGAAGCAGGCGATGAGCTTTATGCCGAAAAATTATCAAGTGGATCGTCCGACGCACGCAGACATGACCGGGCAGAATCAAGATGAAGTCGCTTCAACGCAGCGCGCGTCGGGCAGTGTGACGACAGAATCAGCAATATCCGTCGAGGACAGACCTGCTTCCATCGAAGCGCTGGAAGACTTGGGCGCGGTGCTGCAAGCGACGGATAATGACGAAGCGCGGGCCTCTGAAGGGTTAACCAGCGCCGCCGTAGTTGCAACACCGCCGGTGCCTCTTCGGAATCAGGCGCAGGCACAATTGCAGGAGATTGAAAGCCGATTGAGCCCCTGGATCGGAGCCATTCCCTACATCAATCATCGCAGCGGAACAGAAGGCGTTGAGCAAATGACGGACGTGGAAATTCCCGCTGCGCTGTCGTTTGTCGACAGGGAGGAAGCTCGTCTCACTTTGCTGGCGCGATGGGTTTCGGTGTCCGATGGCGCGCAGTCGAGCTCATCGCTGTTGCCTGGGGGAACGCTTTCGGTTGGTCTGCCAGCAGACGCGCAAACGGCAAATGGCATCGGCGGCGAATTGCAGTTAGCTACGCGCCTTGTAGATGCCAGCGTGGGAACATCTCCGCGCGAATTTTTAGTTCCGCAAATCGTGGGGCGAGTGGCTCTACGCATTCCAGATGCGCGACTGACGCTAACTTTTGTGCGCGACAATGTGCGCGACTCCGAGCTTTCGTATGCAGGCTTACGCAATCCAGACACAGTGCAAGAGGCAGGAAAAATCTGGGGCGGCGTAGTTTCAAACCTAGGCGGTTTGGAGTGGAGCCACGGCAGCGCTCGCAAGGGCGTGTACTTTACAGGAAGCGGAGGCGTGCTGACTGGCACGCACGTGCAGACCAACACCATGGGACAAGTGGACACGGGAGCCTATTGGAGATTATTGAAGAAGCCGGGCTACGGAAAGCTGATGATGGCTGCAAATGTTTTCGGTATGCACTATGCCCACGATGAACTGTACTTTACCTACGGGCAGGGCGGCTACTTCAGCCCAAGCTACTTCCTGCTCGGCAATGTGCCGCTGACATGGACGGGGAATCGCGGAAAAAAATTCCACTATGATCTGGAAGGCACATTGGGTGCACAAAACTTTCAACAAGACAGCGCAAAATATTTTCCTCTGGATCCGACGTTGCAGGCGACGCACACTCCGGCCAATCCAATGTATCTTGCAAAGACGACGACAGGCTTAAACTATGGAGCGCAAGCCGATGCGGCGTGGTTATTGAGCGGCCATTGGTATGTTGGCGGATTTGTGGACGTGAACGACGCGCAGAACTATAACCAGCAAATGGGTGGAGTTTCGCTGCACTATACGTTTGGGCGGCAACACCCACGCGATGAATCCCCGACGGGCGTGTTTCCCTCCACCGGAATCAATACGCTGAAGCTGCCATAAAAGCTGGCGCTTATTTTGTTGTGCTGATTTTTTCGAGCGTTGTGGCTGCTCGATTCAGCGCGCGCGTTAGTACGGTAAGCTGTTGCGAGGCCTGGGCCGCATCTTTCTTGTCGAGAGCCTCATTCACGCCCGGGATCACCACAGCCGCATAGCCTGTAAATTCCCCCGGAGCATAGATGGTGTGCTTGTACCACGGTCGATGCGGTAATCCTGCAGAGACGAGCAGGTCTTCCTCTGCGGCGCGCAAGGCCGTGTTGATTGCGTCAGGATTTGTCGCAGGATTCTTAGCCGCTGCCAGTGCGTCGGCTCCTGCCTTGCGGAACCGATTTGCAGCGTTGATCGTTGCATTGAAATTCACCGTTCCCAATCCAGCGGCTGCGGCTTTTTTCTGCGCGGCCTGCACGTACGAGACAATTTCACTGCCATACAGAGCATCGTCGTAGGGCAGAACGGGATCATCGGCCATGCGAATTGCCTCCAGGCCAAAGATGCGCGCCTGCTGCTGCAGGTAGAGAAAATTTGGATCGGCGAATTTTACAAACCAGGCGTAATTATCGAAGGCCGAGTGGTAGACACCATACGGGCCATCGGACGTAATGTCAGTGGCAGGCACGCCGGCGTGCTGAAAAAACGGAGTGAAGTCTGAACCGCTTCCCAGATTGCCAATGTGAACATCCTGCCCTGCAACAGAATCCGTTTGCATGGGATTGAAGCCGTTATTCACTGTTGGCGCAAGATGGCTTTGCTGCGCATTCTTCCACGCGTCATACACGGTGCCGCCTTGTGGACTCGGCACCTGTTTCGTAATCGACACAATGAACGGCTGCAGCGCGGGATCGGCATCGACAGAAAAGTTCGGCCCTGCCACGCCCACATCCATGTTGAAATATGCCACGGCGTGGCGCAATTCTGCCGGGTGCTGCTCCACCCATTCTGTAGAGCCGATCAGGCCCGCTTCTTCGCCGTCCCAACTTGCGAATAGAATCGAGCGCCTGGGCTTCCATCCTTGATGCAGCAAAGCGCCGACGCCGCGCACGGCTTCCAGCATGGCCGCAGTGCCGCTGTTGGGGTCGACCGCGCCAAAGACCCAGGCATCGCGATGATTGCCCGCGACCACCCACGCATCGGGCGATGTGGTGCCAGGAACTTTGCCGATAACATCCCAGATCGTGCGCAGCGCATAATCCTGCAGCAGCAGCATGTGAACTTTCACTGGCCCCGGGCCCAGGTGATAAGTGAAGGGAAGCCCGCCCTGCCAGGAGCGAGGTGACTCCGGCCCGTCAAGATGAGCAAGAATCGGCGACGCGTCATGCGCAGAAAGCGGCGTGGAGGCAATCTGCGGCTGACTGGTTGTCTTGTCCAAAGCAATGCGGCGGCTGGCTGGCAAATCGAGAGTCGAGGCAAAGCCCGGCGTGGTGGGATCGCCCGGAGATTCAAAAAGATATTGGATGGAGCCGCGCTGTACGCCGGTATCTGGTAGATAGGGGCCCTGCGGATAGGTGTCGCCGCGAACATAGCCATTATCGGCTGGGTCGGAGTAGAGCAGGATGCCGGCGGCTCCGTGAAGCTGCGCCAGGTAGGCCTTGATTCCGCGAAAATTTTCTCCGTAGCGCGCAATCAGAATTTTTCCGCGCACGTCGATGTGATGATCGGCCAGGACTTTAAAATCCTCGGGCCGACCGTAGTTGACGTACACCACATCTGCGGTTACGTCTGCGGAGAGCGAGGAACTGTTAAACGGGGCGACGATGCGTGGATCTTTTAGATAGGGATCGCCTGCTGCCTGTTCCGGGGTCGGGCCCGACATAATCTGCGCGCCGCTTGCGTCGGTCGCAGTGACACGGATGGTCTTGGGAAAGTTGAGCATCACGCGATAGGGAACAATGGTTGTCTCAAGCCCGGCAGCGCGAAATTTTTTGGCAACGAAAAGAGCGGTGGCGTAATCCTCGGGCGAACTGGCGACGTGCGGTGCGGCGGTTAGGGTTTTTAGATCTGCGCCTGCGCGAGCTACGTTCGGAATTTTGAGAAATTCTTGTTCCCAGTGGAGTTCTGTTGCGTCTGCAACGGCTGCTGTTTGGGTGGCTGAGACAGTCGCTGGAGTTGTGGGCGACGCAGGCGGCGCGGATTGCGCAGCAGCCAGCGAGGCACAGAGAAAAACAACTCCAGCTCGGATCATCTAGTTTTATACCCCTGGCGAGATAGGTGACTCAGCAGCCAATGATTCCTATCCTAGTCGATGCCCATCTTCTTTTGCATCTGCTCCAGGGTCAGGCCTTTTGTCTCCGGGTAAATGAACAGCACGATAAAGAATTGCAGCGCCATCATCGCAGCAAAAAAGTAAAAGGGGATGGACGCAGCATGTTGGGAACGCATTGCAAAGATGGGAAACACGCCAGAGATAATTGCGTTGGTGACCCAGTTGGCAGAGCTGCCCAGGCTTTGTCCTTTGGCGCGGACATTGGTGGGGAAGACCTCGCCAAGATAAACCCAGACCACTGCGCCCTGCGAAACGGCGAAGGAGATGATGTAGAGAATCAACAGGAGCAGCAGATAATTTTGATGCGCGCCGGTATAGAAGATGATGGCGACCAGGCCAAGACAGATGGTCATGCCGACGGCGCCGATCAGCAGCAATGTTTTGCGCCCTAGTTTGTCAATCACCGACATGGCGGCCAGGGTGGCAAGCAGGTTCGCCAGGCCGACGTAAATGGCCTGTCGATCGCTGGACATGCTGCTGAAGCCAGCGCGGGCAAAAATGTCATTCAGGTAATAGAGGATCGCGTTGATACCGGAGAGTTGATTAAAGATGCCGATGGTGACGGCAAGAAAAATGGGCAGCGAATATTTTTTGCAAAACAGCGCCGCGTTTTCTACCTGACGGTCAAGATGGATCGAGGCAATGATCTCCTGCAATTCCGTTTCAGCCTGGGGGGCACCGGCAAGGTGAAGTTCCTTGCGTGCTTCGTCAATGCGATCCCGCATGGCCAGCCAGCGCGGGCTGCGTCCTACCGTGATGAGCATGAGGAGGAAAAGGATGGCAGGAATGGCGGCAACGCCCAGTTTCCAGCGCCACTCCATCAGGCCCAAATTCAAAGTGGAGATGTAAAAGTTCGACATGTACGCCAGCAGAATGCCAACGACGATATTGATCTGAAAGGTGCCGACGAGGCGACCGCGCCATTCTGCTGGCGCGATTTCGGCAATGTACATGGGGCCAAGAACGGAAGAGCCGCCAATACCCAGACCGCCGATCAGGCGAAAGAGCAGCAGTGCATCCCAGTTCCACGCCAGCCCGCAGCCGATGGCAGAAATGACATAGAGCGCGGCCATGATGCGCAGACTGTCGCGTCTGCCAATGCGCTGGCCGGGAATGCTGGCAAGCATGGCACCGATGACTGTGCCGAGCAGAGCACTGGCCACGGTGATGCCAAGCTGCGCGCTGGTCAGTTGGAAAACCTGCGTTAGCTGGTGCGTGGTGCCTGCGATAACTGCGGTGTCAAAGCCAAAGAGCAGCCCGCCAAGAGCGCCCACCAAGGTACTGCGAATCAGATATGCGTTAAGTTTCATGGGTTTTTGTATCCACGTCACCATATCAGGACGACAGTTGGAATGTCACGTACAGCTTTTCAAGTATTGGTGGGGTCTGTCGCTGGCGCGTCTTTCGTCTTTACTTCTGCGGCGTCGGAGATGCCCAGCAGCAACTCCTTCTCTCGCAGATCGCGAATGGTGTCGCGTAGTTTGGCGGCCTTTTCAAACTCGAACTTCTGCGCGGCTTCGCGCATACTGGCCTCCAGTTTGGAAATGTGCGCGTCCAGCTCCGCCTGGGTGTGGCCGCCGGGCAGCGCCTCAATCTCCTCGGTCATATCGGCGTATTCCGCTTTCATAATGCCAGCCAGCGCCATATCCAGCGGACGAATGATTGAGGTTGGCGTAATACCGTTGGCGGTGTTGTGGGCGTGTTGAATTTCGCGGCGGCGATTGGTTTCGTCAATGGCGCGGCGCATGGAGTCGGTCATTTTATCGGCGTACAGAATGGCGCGGCCTCGCACATGCCGTGCAGCGCGGCCAATCGTCTGGATCAAAGAACCCGTCGAGCGCAAGAAACCTTCTTTATCTGCGTCGAGAATTGCAACCAGCGAGACCTCTGGCAGGTCCAGCCCTTCGCGCAACAGGTTGATGCCGATGAGCACGTCGTACTCCCCTTTGCGAAGATCGCGGAGCAGGCGCACGCGTTCCAGCGTGTCAATTTCAGAGTGCATGTAGCGGCACCGAACGCCCACCTCCGTGTAGTAGCCCGAAAGATCCTCGGCCATGCGCTTGGTCAGTGTGGTGACCAGCACGCGCTCGTTGCGTTTCTCGCGGTCGCGAATCTCCGCCAGCAGGTTGTCAATCTGTCCGCGCACAGATCGAATCTCAACCTCGGGATCAATGAGCCCGGTGGGGCGAATAATCTGCTCCACCACAACGCCTGCAGATTTTGTTAGCTCGTACGGCCCCGGTGTGGCCGAGACATAGACAATCTGTTGCGTGCGATTTTCAAACTCATCAAACTTCAGCGGGCGATTGTCCATTGCTGAGGGAAGGCGAAACCCGTAGTCCACCAGATTTTGCTTGCGCGAACGATCTCCGTGCCACATGCCGTGGAGTTGCGGAACGGTGGCGTGCGATTCGTCCAGAAAAAGCAAAAAATCCTTGGGGAAATAATCGAGCAGCGTCGGCGGAGGTTCACCGGGCAGGCGGCCAGAAAAATGTCGCGAATAATTTTCAATGCCGTGGCAGTAACCGACGGATTTGATCATCTCCAGATCAAAGCGCGTGCGCTGGTGGATGCGTTGCGATTCGACGATGCGGCCCTGTGATTCTAACTCGCTGCCCCATTGCTCCATCTCTTCCAGGATTCCCTGAATGGCGGATTGCTTGCGCTCCGGCAGTACGACGTAATGACTCTTCGGATAGATCGGCAGGCGCGCAAATTTTTGCTTGACGGTTCCGAACAGAGGATCGATCTGCGAAAGCGTTTCAATCTCATCGCCGAACATTTCGATGCGATAGGCATTCTCGTCGTAGGTGGGATAAACCTCAATTACATCCCCACGCACGCGAAAGGTGCCGCGGCGAAAATCGACGTCGTTGCGCTCGTAATGAATTTCGCCTAGTCGGCGCGTGATGTCCTGACGCCGAATCTTCTGGCGTGTTTAGAGCTGCAGAAGCATTCCCA
>VFSW01013173.1_pt1 | contig 11511 bp, 12 predicted proteins | sample 5358111 | NCBI WGS metagenome assembly VFSW01 (sample SAMN11554181, study PRJNA540505) | mine drainage metagenome | isolation source: sediment from site ElyBrook_90M | place: USA: Ely Copper Mine, Vershire, VT | collected 2017 | reverse complement strand
ATCTTCACAATTCGTAATTAGAAATTAGTAATTGAAATTTGAAGGCGCAAAATTATAAAAATTTAATTCTTTGCATCGTTTTAGAAAATGTATCTGCTGCGGCGAATTGAAATCTTCCATATAATTATCTGAAATACATTTGATTAAAATGGTATTTCTGTTTATTTTTTAGCAACCGGATATTTTGTAACCAGGTTAACAGTCAGCTGCCGGCTTGCATACTGATTCTGACTATAAGGTATTTACAGCGCCACCGACAGGGTAATGTTTACCTCGCGTGCGGTAAGGTAATTGGGTATGGCATACTGCCTGCCGCTTACATCGCTTATCCAGTTATAGGATATAACATTGTTTGCCTGCAACAGGTTAAAAACTTCCAGACCTACCCAGACAGTCTTCAGGTAGCGTGTAAAACCTTTTTTTACCTGACCTTTTCTGCCCAGCAGCAGGTACGAAAAACCCAAATCAACGCGTTGGTAGAAAGGTGTGCGGAGTGTGTCGGCATAAGGCGGCTTTGCAGGCGGCCCGAAGGGAATGCCGGCGCCGAATATAAGGTTTAAATGAACCTTAAAGTCGGGGAACCTCGGCAGATAGTCCTCGAAAAAAAGGCTTGCCGTAACTTCCTGATCGGTGGGCATGGGTATATAACCTGCGGTATGCTTTGCGCTGTCGGCAACCGTGGTATTGGCGGTAACACCCGGCAGTATCTGCTGCCCGTAGCTGTTGTAATAAAGATAATAATTTGCATTATTTATTTTATATTTTGCATTAAGCACCGAGAGGCTGAACCAGGAGTTCATCCCTTTTACAAAATCGCCGTTAATTTTCATGTCCACGCCCTCGGCATATCCGTGAGCCGTCAAATCGGGGTAGTAATTTATATATACATCGCTTATATTATAGGGTATCACATTCACCAGGTCTTTGTAATATGCTTCAACAACAAATTTAAACGGACGGTTCCATGCCCTGAAGTTCCAGTCGGCCCCTCCTACAAAATGTATCGATTCCTGATCTTTTACCGAAGTGTTCAGGTAGCCGTCGGGTTGTATCAGTTCGCGGTAAAATGGGGGCTGAAAGTAATAGCCCGAGGAGAGGCGGAACAATATGTCCTTTTTCCAATTTGGCTTATATGCGAGGGTGGCGCGGGGACTTACTACCGGTTCATGGTTCAAATCGGAATAATTGCCCCTTACACCGGCGGTTAAGGTAAAAAGCCCGGTATCGGCGGTTTGCCAGTGCCAGATGTTTTCGGCAAAGCCTTCCAGCCGGTCAACATCGAGCATGGCGTTTGCCTTCACCACATTCTGAAGGTTCAGGATGGAGTTGCTGTACGGGAGGGAGTAGCCGGCAGAATCAACCAGGTTCCACTGGCTGGTGGTGCTTGCAAAGTCCTGGCGCTGGTACTCTGCACCCCATAACAGGTTATCAGACCTGCTGAAGGTGTATGAACTGTTGTACTGGAAGCTGTACACCATGCCGCCTATATCGTTGCGCGCGTGGTTAAGGTAAAGACCCTGCCCTATGGCATAGCCTACCTGTCCGTTGTTTTGCAGGGCGCTTATCAGGTAGTCGCCGAGTATATCGAAATTCTGTGTTTCGTTGTCGTTATACGCCGATACGGTGAACTGCATTTTTAGTTTTCCGCCTGCATTATAATTCAATGATGTTGCCCCGGTAATGGTCTGGAACCTGTCGAGCTCCTGTCCGAGGAACTGAACGTTGAAGTTATATGCCTGGCTGATGGTTCCGAAGGAGGTATTTTCGCTTTGCGGCACAAAATTGAACTCATCGAGGGCATAATTGCCCAACACATCCAGTTCCCACTTATCCGACAAGGCGTAGGTCATATAAACCTGTGCGTCGGCGAATCTGGGTTTGTAGCTGCCCTGCACATCGAGCGAGTTGAGCAGGTATTGGTTTGTTTTGTAGCGGATGCCGGCTATATAGGTAAAGCGGTGGCTGGCGTCGGTACCTTCCACGTGCATATCGCCGCCAAGCAGGCTGCCCGATGCCGAAGCTGCAAACGAGGTGGGCTTTTTGTAGGTTACATCGAGCACCGACGACATCTTGTCGCCGTATTTGGCTTCAAACCCTCCGGCCGAAAAATCAACCGACTGCACCATATCCGGATTAATAAAACTCAATCCTTCCTCCTCGCCCTGATTAATGAGCTGCGGGCGGTAAATTTCTATCCCGTTCACATAAACCAGGTTTTCATCGTAGCTGCCGCCCCTCACCGAGTAATCCGACGACAGCTCCGAACGTGTAACCACGCCGGGCTGGGTGGCAAGTATGGCGTTAAAATCGCCTGATGGCATTGGAATATCTTTTACCACTTTCGGGTCGAGGGTATTTACTTCCTGCAGGTTATGCCCCTGTTCCTTTATCACCACCTGGCCCAGGTTGCTGCTTGCCGAACCGCGCATGGTAATTAACAGCTTTAGTTCTTCACCCGGCTTCAACAACACATTTCTTTTTTGCGCTATAAAACCGGGATGATAAAAATAGATGTCGGTATTTTTGCCTGCTTCAACCGTACAGCTGAACCTGCCCAGGCTGTCGCTGTACGTGGCTGCCTGCCTGTTTCCCTCCCTGCCTATAAGTACGTCGGCAACGGGCTGCCCGAGGCTGTCCTTAACCACTCCGCTTACAATGGCCTTGTTCTGTGCATGCAGCCAGGTTGTGCCAAACACAAAGTACATAAGGGCTGCATAGGCGGTTATACGTCCGGGTATGTGTAAAGCCATGCCTTTACACAGATACAATATATGGTTCTTCCTTGCGGTCATTTGCCGGTTTTCCTTATTCGGGAAAGAGGTATTAACGGTGCAAAGATGAAATTATTGGGGAAACCCGTCTGTATTCCGGCTTACTGTATTTTAAGCGAGCCGTTCTGCAGGGCCTGTATAAATTTTTGCCAGGCGAAGGGATTCAGGAAATTTTCGGGTGGCAGCTGACCTCCATAATAGAGTTTATTGTTCTCTTCCTGCTGCGCATACAGGTAATTGGCCTCGGCGTCCATCGGCAGTCCTGTAATTCCGGCTTTCTTCTGCGCCAGCGCCATGTTTTTTCTTGCCCTTTCCATATTCAGGTCGTGCAGGTTAAGGTTTAAGAAGGCATCCTTAAATTCCTCCTTGGTTGGCCAGGGGTAAACAGTTACCGATTTAAGCATTGCGGTATCTCTTTCCATAAGGTGTATGAGTGCATACCGGTCGGTTACGGTATCCGGTATTATAAGATAGGCGTTTGTTTTGTACCCTACGGCTACAAAATCAATGGTGTCGAGGGGTTTGGCAACAAATGAAAAATACCCGTTGTTGTCGCAAACCGTACCGTAGCCACTGGTTTTTATTATAATGGCGGCAAAGGGTATGGGGCGTAAATTACTTTTGTCAACCACCATACCTGAAAACTGGAGCAACTGCGAATGAACTGTTTTATTTTTTTGGCGGTGTCTTTGCTGCCGGATTTGTTCTGGCAGTGGCTGCTGAATGATACGCTAAGCAACAATATAAACAGCAGAGGCAGGTATCGTATGGCGCCGTCCGTTACATGGACTGTGGTAGCGCTTTTTTCTTTTTTCATTTAAGTTCTGTCGCGTAGGGTTTAGGGATGTTGTTCAGTTAGTTTTATAAGGCGCCATGAGCTGGAAGACGGGTATTTTTACACGGAACGTGGAACGGTCATCAATGTTTTCCATCAGATAGGTACCCTGCATTTTACCCGCTTCGCTGCCAAGGGGGCAAAAGGAATCGTATTGATATTCATCTCCCGGATACAGCACGGGCTGCATGGATACCACGCCTTCGCCTTCCACCTCCGACCATCCGGCAAGAGTATCGAAAATGCGCCAGTGGCGCCGCAATAACTTAACCGTAACATTGCTTTTATTTTCGATGGTTATATGATAGGAAAAAACATAATATCCTTTATTGGGGCGGGAATAAAGGGGTTCAAATTCGCATTCAACGCTTATCTTAATGCCTCGTGTAACGCTGGTTGAAATGGTATTCATCACTGCCGGATTTATACTGCAAGTATACAAAGAAAAACAGATATTCATTACATCATCCCTCATAAAAATTATGTTAATTCCGGGAAGAAAAAATAAATCATTTGCGGGCATGGCTTCAATTTGCCCTTGCTTTATCCTTTAAAGTTATATATTAACGGGGCCGGCGGACTGTCTTTTATCCCATAATTGCACCGCGCCGTAAAATTTGACCCGAATAAGGAACTTACACATGGCCGGATTGTATGAACAGGATCCGGAAAGCCGGTTAACCCAAGAGTTTATTTTTCGTAAAAGTGCATAGTTTTAATATACTCCGCAACCTGCGCCGGCATCATATATCGCACATCCTTTTTATCTTTAATGGCTTTGCGGATAAATGAAGATGAAATTTCCATAACGGGGGCCCGGGTATTTATAACCGAAGCATGGTTTTCGAGTTCGGGAGGCACAGGAGTTATCTCCTTTCGCGGATATGTATAAATAAGGTGTTGATGGAGAATCTGTTCATAGTTCTTCCACTTTTTCAGGGTTGCCAGATTGTCGGTTCCCATAATCAGGCAAAAATCGGTGTTCCTGTATTTTTCTTTCAGGTATGTAAGCGTATGTATGGTGTAAGACGGACGGGGCAGGCCGAATTCAACCTTGCTTGCCTTCAATCTGTTGTCATATTCTATGGCTAGCCTTACCATTTGCAGCCTGTGTGTTTCGGAAAGCAAAGTAGCTGCCGGTTTAAGCGGATTTTGAGGCGACACAACAAACCAAACCTCCTTCATATCGGTAAATTCGGCCATATAACCCGCTATCACCAGGTGCCCTATGTGTATTGGGTTGAATGATCCAAAAAAAAGTCCTGTTTTCTTTAACGGCATTTAAGGGGGCGTGTTATATTAACCGGCTCCGCTATCCGGCGTTACATATAATTGCTGCGCCTGCGGCAGAAAAATACTGCTTACCGGTCATTTGTCACCTACAGGCGGACAGTGGCAGCCGCCGCTCTTAAACAGGGAACAGCCCGGGGCGGAAAGAAGCAGCACTGCTGCGACACAAAACAACATTAATTTAAGCTTCCAGTTCATATTGAATGGCAAAGTTAAGATAAACGGCTGAATGATGGTTATCCTATTACCGGAATTTACCCACCCTGCCTTATCAATGTACCATAAATCGGACCGGAATGGAGGCAGTACCATGGGAATATGCTGCTTTGGGCTATGTATCAAATCGATTGACTGCTATGGCAGCTATGGAAATACTGCATAACCGTAAATTTTCCTACCTTGCACTTTATTACCATTCATAATTTTTTACAATTAATTATTCCCTGCCATGATTACCCTTCCTTTCAACTTAAAAAAATGGATAGACGACAACCGTCACCTGCTTGTGCCGCCTGTTGGTAACAAACAAATCTATAAGGACGCCGAGTTTATTATTATGGCAGTAGGCGGCCCCAATGCACGCAAGGATTACCATTTCAACGAAAGTGAAGAATTCTTTTACCAGCTGGAGGGTGATATTACCGTACGGATTCAGGAAAACGGCAAGGCGCGGAACATACCCCTCAATGAAGGTGAAATATTCCTGCTTCCGCCGCGTACCCCCCATTCGCCGGTACGCCCTGCCAATACGGTGGGTCTGGTGATTGAACGCCAACGCCATTCCCACGAAAACGACGGGCTGATGTGGTTCTGCGAAAAATTCAACCACCCCCTTTACGAAGAGAAATTTTTCCTTACCAGCATCGAAAAGGATTTTATTCCTGTATTTAAGAGGTTTTACAACTCGAAAGAACTGCGTACCTGCAAAAAATGCGGGCATGAAATGGAAGCCGATAAAAGGTTTGTGGAATAAATTACGCCCTCTGCCAGTAGTTAAAGACAGGCAAAAAATAAGAATAGTGAGCTGTTATGCTTGTTATAGACATACACACCCATATTATTCCTGAACACCTGCCCGATTTTTCGGCTAAGTTCGGCAGCAGCGGCTTTATACGCCTCGAACATCATAAACCCTGCTGCGCGAGGATGATGAAAGGCGACACCTTTTTCCGTGAAATAAAAGATAACTGCTGGAGCGCCGAAAAGAGAATGGAGGAATGCGATACACTGAACGTGCAGATGCAGGTATTGTCTACCATACCGGTAATGTTCAGTTATGCGGCAAAACCGGCGCATTGCCTCGAGGTTTCACGGTTCCTGAACGACCATATAGCGGGCATAGTGGCTAAATACCCCCGCCGTTTTTTCGGGCTTGGCACCCTGCCCATGCAGGATCCCGAAATGGCAATAGCCGAACTGGAACGCTGCAGGAGCATTGGCCTTGCCGGGGTGCAGATTGGTTCGCACGTGAACAGGTGGAACCTGAACCAGCCGGAATTGTTCCCTGTTTTTGAGGCTTGTTCCAGGCTCGACATGGCGCTCTTTGTCCATCCCTGGGATATGATGGGGCAGGACCGTATGCCTGACTACTGGCTCCCCTGGCTGGTGGGTATGCCGGCGGAAACATCGCTCGCCATCTGTTCTATGCTTTTCGGTGGCATATTCGAACGCCTGCCAAACCTGCGCGTAGCCTTCGCCCATGGCGGCGGTTCCTTTCCGTCCACCTTAGGCAGGATAGAACACGGGTATCATTGCCGCCCCGACCTTGTTGCGGTTGATAATAAGGTTAACCCCCGGAGATACGCCGGCAAATTCTGGCTCGATTCGCTGGTACACGACAAAACCATGCTCGATTATATTGTGAACCTTTTCGGCGCCGACCATGTCGCGCTGGGCTCCGACTACCCCTTTCCGCTTGGCGAAACAAAGCCCGGAGAGCTTATAAAAAGCATGGACTACCCCGCAGCCTTAAAGGAAACACTCCTTTCGGGCGCCGCCCTGAAATGGCTCAATAAAAAAGTTGTAGGCTGAACGGAACAGTTTAGAGTATTATGGGTTTAATTTCATCTACAATATTATGAATATAGGAATAGTATGTTACCCAACCTTTGGCGGGAGCGGAGTGGTTGCCACAGAACTGGGCAAGGCTCTTGCTGCCAAAGGGCATTGCGTACACTTTATAAGCTATGCGCTGCCGGTGCGGCTGTCGGCGTTCGAAGAAAATATTACCTACCACGAGGTTACCGTTTCCGATTACCCCTTGTTTGAATATCCGCCTTATGAGCTGGCCCTTGCCAACCAGATAGTGGATGTGGCAAGATATGAAAAACTCGACCTGCTGCACGTGCATTATGCCATACCCCACGCCTCGGCAGCCTACCTGGCAAAACAAATGCTTGCAGCCGAAGGCATAAAACTGCCTTTTATAACCACCCTGCACGGAACCGATATAACCATTGTTGGCAAAGACCCTTCATTTGAAGCGGCAATATCATTCGCCATAAACGAATCGGATGCCGTAACGGCAGTGTCGGAAAGCCTGAAGCAGGATACCTATTATTTTTTCAGAAAGGTAAAAAAGGAAATTGCTGTGATACCTAATTTCGTATGCCTTGAACACTATAACCTGCCGGAAGCAGGCAAGCACAGGAAATTTTATGCCACAGGCGCGCAAAAGATTATTGTGCATATCTCCAATTTCAGGAAGGTGAAGAGGGTGGACGATGTGGTACGGATATTTGACCGGGTGCGCAAAAAGATCCCGTCGCGCCTGCTGCTGGTGGGAGACGGCCCCGAAAAAACAAATATTGAAAAACAATGCCGCGACCTTGGGGCCTGCTCCGAGATTCAGTTTTTAGGTAAGATTACCGAACCGAACACCATACTCGCCATCGCCGACCTGTTTCTGCTGCCATCCGAAACGGAAAGCTTTGGCCTGGCTGCCCTCGAAGCAATGGCGGCAGGGGTTCCGGTGGTATCAAGCAATAAGGGCGGCCTGCCCGAAATCAACGTGCACGGCTATTCGGGAATGATGAGAAACGTAGGTGATACAGCCGGTATGGCCGATGATGCCCTGTACATTTTAAGCGACGAAAAGAGGCTGGTTAAATTCAAGAATAACGCCAGGAAACAGGCGCAAAAATTTGCTATAGACAAGGTACTGCCACAGTATGAGAAGCTTTACCGGAAGGTGCTTGCAAAGAAACACCGCAAGTAACATACTTCACTCCGCCAATACGTTAATTCCTAATTAAAGTGCTTTTGGTAAAGCACAAAAGCTTCCTTCGATCTTTCGGGCAGGTAATTCATTATGGCTTCGGGATTGGACGGGAGCTCGTTCACTATCTTAAGGTTGTTTTCGTATCCCATGTATTCCATCTTCATGTCTTTTACCAAATCGTGCACGTTGCGCGCCTGAAAGACGCTGGCCTTGCCATAAATCACTTTGCAGCCTTTGGCTTCTACATAATAGGAAGCCCAGATGTCGTCCATTCTTCCCACGTGAGGGAACAGAAAATAATCCTTCAGGATTCTTTTACTTAGAAAGGTGTTTTGGGAGTTGAAGGGCGACAGGGCGGATGAGGCGATGGGGAAGCAGGCCTCGTCGAACTTGCAGTCGGGGGCGTGTTCCATGCGGCAAATCGCGTCAATATCGGGATCTCCGTTCCAGAAATCGGCCTGCACATCGGCTGTCATCTTCTTTTTGGTTTTGCCGGAATAATCTCTCTTCGGCAGCATTTGTAAAGGGAATCCGCGATGCCAAAGGTGTTTGTAATTGGTTGCACCCACGGGGTCGAAGGCGGGTAGGGCAGTTTGGTAGTAGTTCACTTCCGTTTCGCTGCCCAGCAGCAGGTTAGTGCCCCAGCCCTGGTATGGTATGTTATCATCGTCCACCACGGCAATAATATCGGCTTTCAGGTCGTTTGCCCATAGCAGTCCGAAGTTTCTGCGCTGAATGCAGTTCCAGCCGATGGCGTCGGAGAGGGCTTTGTCGTACTTTTCCTGTGTTTCGGGAGGAACATATATGCCGCGTTGCAGCTTATAGTCTTTCGGGGTCTTCAGGTCGCCAATCACTACCAGCTCCCAGTCGGTCATGGCTTCAAACTTATGTATCGCCTCTGTCGGCGGGTTAATGGTGGTGGTAACAATAACTTTCTTCATTATGCCTGTTTACTTGTTTGTGGTTCGTTTATATGCTTTGCCAGTATCTTTTCCTTTGTATAGAACAATGTTTTAATGCCGGTTCTAAAGTAGATAAAATTCCTGAAAAAGGAATTCTGCGATTCTCCTTCCTTCCGTGCCTCCCATTTGGTTGGTATTTCAATCACTTTTGTTCCAAGCCTAAGTGGTTTTATAACGGTTTCGAACAGAAAAGGATGGCGCAGCTCCTCCCATTGTATAGACCTTACCAGTCCGGCGGGAAATATCCTGAAGCCATAGGTCATATCGGAAAGACGTGTGTGGTAGAGGATGGAGAAAGTCCGCTGAAACACCCAGTTGAATGCCAGTTTAAGAATATTGTATCCCGCAAATCCCCCTTTGGTCTTCCACCTGGTTGCGGTTACGATAGTTCCGGGATTTGCGCCTGCAAGCTGAATGAACTCGCGAACAAGGTGCGGATCGGTTTCGAGGTCGCTTGCCATCATTACAATATGGCTGCCCCTGCAAATATTGAAGGCGTCCCGTACGGCGCCTCCCAGAAAGGGCAGGGTTTGCTTCAGTACTGTTACCTTATTCTTATACTTCTGCTCCAGTTCTGAAATTACGGCAAGGCTCTGCGGGGTTGTTTTCTGGCATATTACAATTACATATTCGGCAATATCGGCGGAGTTTTCAGTTTCAATGATATCCACAGTTTGTCGCAGCGAAAATGTTTCGTTTATAACGGGTAATATGATACTGGCGGAGCAGGACATAGGAAATGAATTAAAAATTAAGGGGCAATAAAAATATGTAAAATTTAAACAGACGACAAACGTTCTGCCAATACTTTTGATATTTCCGCGGGCTTATCATACACCATCAGATGGCCGCCCGCCTTAACTATATAGTCGGCATTGACCAATTCCACGGGGAATATTTTGTCGTGGGCTCCGTGAATGTGGTAAAGGTTTTGAGCCCTTTTTTTATTGTCCCACCGCGCAATTTTGTCTATGTCCCAGACAAGGAAATTTTTATCGGCCTGACTTATTATTTCTTTAAACAATTTACGCGATTGTTCCGTGGCGGCTCCAAATAACCAATAGGAGAAAGGGTTTGCCGATTTCAGGAGGGGTTTCGGGAAAAAGGGGTTGCCGAAGCCTTGAGCCATCATGCCAAAATATGCAGGGAGCTGGGTACTAACCGCCACGCTCGAAATAATAATGATTTGCCTGGGGTTGAGGATTTTTGACAATTCGGTAGCCACAATACCGCCGAAAGAAACGCCTACCAGACGGAATGGTTTCGTAATATCAATTTGTTTTGAGAGCCTTTTGGTATAGTTCGCCAGGCTTTCGCCGGCAATATGGGGTATCCAACCTATATGTTTAATCTTGATGCTTTGGGGGAGAACGAGGTTGGAAAAAATTCTTTCATCGGCTCCAAGTCCGCTTAAAAAATAGGTCGTCATTATTTCAGCACCACCGTGGTTTCGCCCATTTCGCCGCCGTCGCAGTACAGCTTAATGATGTAGTTTCCGGGAATAAAGCCTGTCTGGCTTGAGCAATATACCACCATGCTTACATCCTGGTTGGTGTAATCGAAATTTTGAAGGGCATCATAATAACCTTTACTGCCTTCAAAGCTGAACTCGCTGGCGTCGTCGCCTGTTTTGGATAGTTCCTTCCCGTCGGGTGTTATTACCCTGAAGTATATATTCTTATTTCCTGATTTGGCAATGCGGTTTGCTGTAACGGTAAAGCCAATTTTAATCTTTTCCACTTTTTTGGCCCTGTCGGTAACCACTTCTTTTTTAAGGAAGTTAAAATGAATGCCTTCCGCTTTAATGTTGGTGGCTCCAAGCAGTGAGCCTGTTTGAACGAGATTCTGCAGCTGGCTTTTTTCTTTGTTCAGCTTAACCGAATTGCTCTTTTCCACCTTAAGCGATTCCACAGCAACATTCCTTTCATTAGTAAGCACATGGTTCAGGGTATTCAGCGAATCAATGGTAACCACGTAGCCCTTCATGATATCGCGCAATGTTTCCGTTTCCTTCTTTAGCTTGGCTATAATATAGGGATCGTTCTTATATTTTTCAGCCTGCTGCATCAAAAGAGTAATGGTATCTTTCTTGCTGTTCAACTCCTGCTGAATGCTTTGATCTGATGTTTTAAGCGAAGCATATTGCGCCTGCAGGTTGATAAGATCGGTAGTAAGCGAGCCTACGCTGTCGGTTTTGGCAACCACGGCTTCCTCTATTACCATGGTGTTTTGCTTCTGTTTCCAGAACTGCCAGCCTAATAACAGCAACAGTAAGGCTAAAATGAAAATAACTATGATGAGCAGCCTGTTTTCCCGATTTTTTTCAGGCGGAACTGCATTTTCCGGTAATTCAGGCGATGGAGTGTACATATTTGATAAATAAAATCGCACAAAGATAATAATTCTCCCAATAAGGGGTAAAATTTATATATC
>VFSW01013172.1_pt1 | contig 11511 bp, 10 predicted proteins | sample 5358111 | NCBI WGS metagenome assembly VFSW01 (sample SAMN11554181, study PRJNA540505) | mine drainage metagenome | isolation source: sediment from site ElyBrook_90M | place: USA: Ely Copper Mine, Vershire, VT | collected 2017 | reverse complement strand
ATTTTAAACAGTTTCTTAACTGGTTAAGGTTAATACTGGTAATTTTTTAATCAAACATCGGCTGTGCGAAATACTATCATCTATACTGTAACATTTGCTGCCTTCATCATAGGTCTGTGGAAATTAGCCAAAATGGGAGAAACCTTGCCCGTGAAGCCCTCACAAACTCAAATCCAGAAGACCTTGTCGGGTAATTCGCAACAACAATCAGTGCCGATTACAAGCTTAGGAAAGGCAAAGGAACAGTTCGTAGAGAATATTAAGCATCCTTTGAGTTTGCTGCTTTTGCAGATACTGGTGATAATATTGGTTTCAAGGGCAGTGAGTTTTGTGTTGACCATGCTCGGACAGCAATCTGTTATTGGTGAAATCATTTCAGGCCTGGTGCTTGGTCCTTCAGTAATGGGATTGTTATTCCCGAATTTCTTCCACTTCATCTTCCCCGCCGAATCATTAGGCACCCTGCAATTCTTAAGCATGATAGGGCTTTCATTCTTCATGTTCATCATCGGAATGGACCTCGATATTGACCAAATAAAAAAGAATGCATCGGATGCGGCATTGGTCAGCTATGCGAGCATTATCCTTCCATTTTTACTCGGTGTGTGGTTAGCTTACACGCTTTACCAGAATTATGCACCTGTAGGAACCGGTTTTATACCGTTTGCCATGTTTACGGGAATTTCGGTGAGCATAACTGCTTTCCCGGTACTGGCACGTATTTTACAGGAAAGAAAGATGACAAAAACCCCTATGGGCTCCCTCGCTATTTTGTGTGCAGCTACTAACGATGTAATTGCCTGGTGCATACTTGCTGCCGTTATCGCGATTGCAAAAGCCGGCGATATTTCAAGTGCGTTTTTTACAATTGCGCTTGCCGCATTGTTTATTTTTATAATGATTTACGTGGTGAGGCCGCTTATTCAAAAGTTTGCCGCCGAGAGGTTAAAAAAGGAGTCGCCGGACAGGGCGTTGGTAGCACTTGCCTTCTTTTCCCTGCTTGGATCGGCTTATGTGGCTGAAATTATTGGCATACATGCCTTGTTCGGCTCCTTTCTTGCCGGGGTTATAATGCCGCACAATAATGTATTCAGGAAACAGATAAGCGAAAAGATAGAAGATGTAAGTGTAATGGTGTTGTTACCTATCTTTTTTGCCTTCACCGGCTTACGTACGCAAATGGGTTTATTGAATGATGGATCGGCATGGCGGGCTTTTGGACTCGTGCTGTTGGTTGCCACATCCGGCAAGGTTTTGGGTAGTGCGCTATCTGCAAAGATAGTTGGACAAAGCTGGAGAAACGCCTCTTCGATTGGCATACTTATGAATACACGCGGACTTATGGAACTTATAGTACTGAACATTGGTTATGACCTGGGAGTTTTTTCTCCCCAGATTTTTGCTATGATGGTACTGATGGCTCTTGTAACAACTTTCATGACCGGACCCTTGTTGAACCTGGTTGACTGGCTGAACAAGAAAAAGCTGGGAGGCGCTGATGCAGCATTAGTTTAGGCTGCTTAGCAAGAAAGCTATTATTTATCAGGTTCATTTCGCATGTAAGCAGCAGATATTTCGATTGCCGTGAATTACAAATAAAAAACCTGCCCCAAGTCAAGACAAATTTAATGATTGTAAAAATGCTTTCCATTCAAAGATTAGACCTCTTGCATAATTATGTTCAAAGATAATAACTAACTTTGAATATGCAAAATGAATTATGCAAGAGGTGTATTGTAGTTAAAGGCAGTATTGACCGTGACATTGATAAAGTACGAAGTAAAGAATTACGACTGACACTTGATGCGAAAAGTTGACAAATAGAAAGAGCCAAAAGTATTGTACAGGTTACCGGAATAAAACTCCTTGAAGGTTATACTCATCATTACCGGATAATTGTAAAAACCTCTGACCATTCGTACCGCATAGGCGCTATAGTCAGGGAAGAAACCATTTGGTTATTCAGATGTTTACCAAGAAGCATTAGTTACAAGTCATTCCCCTGAAGCGTTGGATGCAAAATTCAATCATAGCCGCTATAACACGCTTAAATCTTTTTACCTTTGCCTGACTGCACAAATCAACCTTTAAAGAATAGCCACATCAATTATGGAATTATCCGAACAGGAACTGGTACGCCGCAATAAACTGGAAGAACTTCGCAAGGCAGGCATCAACCCTTACCCTGCCGAGCTTTTTGAAGTGAATGCCAATACGGCAGACATACTTGCCAACTATGAACGTGATAAACTGAACTACAAAGACATAAGCATTGCAGGTCGCATCATGGTTTTCCGGATAATGGGCAACGCTGCCTTTGCCGAAATACAGGACTCGCTGGGCAGGATACAGATATACGTTAAACGCGACGAGATATGCCCGGGCGAGGATAAAACACTCTACAACACAGTATTCAAAAAACTACTCGACATAGGAGACATCATAGGCGTTAAGGGTTATGTATTTACCACCAACACGGGCACCATTTCCATTCATGTAACCTCGTTCAGACTGCTTACCAAAGCGCTGCGCCCGCTGCCTGTTGTTACGGTGGACTCCGGCGGCAATGTTCATGATGAGGTTTCCGACCCCGAAATGCGCTACCGCCGCCGCTATGTTGACCTGATCATCAACCCCGAAGTAAGGGAGGTGTTTACCCGCCGAACGGCGCTGGTAAATTCCATGCGTAATTTCTTCAACGAGCGCGGCTACCTCGAGGTGGAAACCCCTATACTGCAAAACATACCCGGAGGCGCTTCCGCCCGCCCGTTTATTACGCACCACAACGCGCTGGATATACCGCTATACCTGCGTATTGCCAACGAACTATACCTGAAAAGGCTCATTGTAGGCGGATTTGATGCCGTTTATGAATTTGCAAAAGATTTCAGGAACGAAGGGATGGACAGGACGCACAACCCGGAATTTACACAGATGGAGATATATGTAGCCTATAAGGACTATGAATGGATGATGAACATGACCGAGGAGATGCTGGAAAAAATAGCCACGGACCTGCATGGCTCGACGCAGGTAAAGTACGGCGACCACATCATTGATTTCCGGCGCCCTTTTAAGAGAATAAGTATTTACGATGCCATTAAGGAGAACACTGGTTATGACATATCGGCGATGAATGAAAAGGAGCTGGAGCAGGTATGCCGCGCACTGAAGATTGAAATAACGCCGTCAATGGGCAAAGGGAAACTTATTGATGAAATATTTTCGGCACGGTGCGAACCCGAATATATCCAGCCTGCATTTATCACCGATTACCCCATAGAGATGTCGCCCCTGTGCAAGAAGCACCGTTCAAAGCCCGGACTTGTGGAACGCTTTGAACTCATGATAAACGGAAAGGAAATATGTAACGCATACAGCGAACTAAACGACCCGCTTGACCAGCGCGAAAGATTCGAAGAACAGATGAGGCTTGGCGCCAAAGGCGACGAGGAGGCTATGGTTATTGACAACGATTTTTTGCGAGCCCTGGAATATGGCATGCCGCCTACATCGGGCATGGGTATGGGTATTGACAGGCTTACCATGCTCATGACCAACTCGCCGTCCATTCAGGATGTGCTCTTTTTCCCGCAGATGCGGCCGGAAAAGTTTTAGCGTAAGGGGCGCTGATCGCCAACGGGCGGCTATGAAAAAAGGCTGTTACGGTACCGGTTACTTCAGCTTATCGTTAAAGAACTGTAAATACTCGTTGCTTTTTCCGTGCTGAAGCATGATGCGGAAATTCTTATCGGAAATATAAAAAGTCTGGTACGAACCCGGATCGAATGATTTGAAAAGTGTGGCGTTGCCGCTTGCATACCCGTAATAATCCTTTGTTCGCACAGGGGTTGTGAAAGAGCCAACCTTTACCATCTGGTGGTCGTTGTCGAGCATCAGGCTTTCCACCTTTAACTTGTCCTCGCTGTAGGTTTTGTCGTTCATTTCGGAAATGTCAACGCGGAGCTTAACTACTTTGCTTGCATCTTTTATATCGGCCAATACAATAAAATAATACATTGAATCTTTGGCAAGTGTGTATTTTATGCTGGTATCAAGCACGGGCTTAGGCGGAGGGGCAACGCCCTTCTTGTTCAGCAGGGCAAGGGTTGCCTGGGCAAGCAGTTTCACGGAGTCTCTGGGGTATAGGAGCATTACTTTGGTAAGGGCGTTCTTGTAAGCATCAAGCCCCTGTGAGTAGCCTATGCCTGCCGCCTCAAGGTAGGCAAATTTCGGGGCATAGGGGTTTTTGGGATACAGGGTATCGGCTTTACGGCAATCGTTAAGCACATTGGCAAAGTTACCCTGCTGGTAGTTTTGGAGCGCCGAGGAATATAAATTTAGCATTTCCGCCTGGCTTGCCTTTTGGTTTTCGCGGTATTTTTCCGGATTTGAAATAAGCATGGCGTATTCTGTGTTCGGGTATTGGGTAAGCAGCAGGTTTTTATAATAGTTCATCCTGTCGGTATTGCCTGTTTTTTCGTAGGTGCGGTAAAGCGAATAATAGGTTACCAGCTTGTATTTGTTTTCGGGATAATGCTGGAGGAGGCCTTCAAACTCACCGGCTGCGCGCGGGTAGTTTCTCAAATACTCCTTGTAGATGGCGCCGGCGTTATAGTATGCCTCCACAAGGCTGTCGTTAAGGGCATTTTTCTGGGCCTCGGTTTTCGGTACATTCTTCAGGTAGTAAGCGCGGTTCTGGTTATCGTTCAGCGAATCCTTCTTTATGGCCGATTTTCCATCCGCCGGGTTTGTCCCGTTTTTGGTCTGGCTTTCGCTGGTGGCCACATTCTGCTGCGCCGAAACAACCTTTTTGCTTCTCCGCCAGTCGTCTTCCAAAGGTCGGTTTCCCCATTTCTGCAAAAATTCGGTAAGGCCCAGTTGTATCTGTCCGGGGTTATAAAAGTACCAGCTGCTGTTCGACCCGCCCATTGCCTGATTGCTGTTTGAAGGACTATTGGCTTCATTCTTTTCGGCTTCCTCCGCTTCTTTTTCTTTCAGTTTTTTTGCCAGTTTGGCTGCTCTTTCGCGGGCAATGAGGGTGTCGGCGACCCGGTTCAGTTCGGCGGGGCTTAAATTGGCGAGTTTCAGCAGGCTGTCGTCGAGGGCTATCATATCCAGGCACTGCACAAGCCTGTTCAGGTTGTCTCTTTTATCCACTATGGAATCGCGCCCTTTGAATTTCTTGGGGAGGGTACGCAGCGTGCTGTCGTAATATTTTTTCGACCTCGGGTAATCGGTCGAGATAAAGTAAACATTGGCAAGCGACAGGTACGAAATGGCTTTTTGGGTGGTGTTGGTGGTGCTGCTCCGAATTGATTTATTGCAGTACTGTACACCCTGTGTTGTATCTCTTTCCTTCTCCGCTATCTGTCCGAGGGCATAATAAATCTGGTCGCGGTTGTCAATGTTGATGGTTGGCTTGAGCATTTTGGTGAGTTCTTTTTTAATCAGCGCGTTTTCTTTCGGGTTGCCAACATAAATGAGCGCCCGTGAAATGTGCGCCTCAAACTCCAGATCGTATGGGGGGTGCATTTTAAGCACGGTGGAATAGTATTTAAAGGCTTTCTGCTTGTCGCCTGCTTTGGCTGCAAGCTGTCCGAGTATATAATAATATCGGCTCTTTACCTTTTTTTTATGTTCGCTTGCCACGGCTTTCAGGAGCCATTTCTGCATCTCGTCGTACTCGCCGGTAAGCGAGCAGTAGTCGGCAATAGTGGCGCAGACCTGGGCGTAGGTTTTTTTGTCTATATCTTTTGCGCTTTTCAGCAGGTCTATCAGTTCCTGCGATTCCGATACTTCGGCCATCTTATTGTAGGCTCTTGCCTCCCACATGAATGCCAGATATTTAATGGATGTCCTCCTGTATTCTTTTGTTGCATAATCAAGCGCTTCGATGGCCGACAGGTCTTCGTTCTTATACAGGCGTGCCTTGGCCAGGAGTATATAACAGTATTTGATATACTTCACCGCATCGGGTATCTCGCGCTTTTGTTTGGTGGTAATGGTGTGGTTTTCGATCATGGCGGTGGCCTTTTTTATGGCTCTGTCCATTTCCGTATATATTGACTGCGCCTCCTTGTCCTGCGCATAAACGAAGACGGGAAGTAAATCGGAAAAGTCGTCCTGATGGTTTTGTATGAGCTTCTGATAACCTTCATTGAAAGCCAGGTTCCCCCAGAAGTATCCGTTGTAATGGCAGGTAAGGTTGTGATAGGTGCGCGTAACAAAGGTGTTTCTTTCGGTGCTGCAGGCAGACCAGAGCAGGGCAATAAGCCACCAGTATTTAACAGGCAATTTGGTGATGCTGAATCGGGAGCTTGGATTTGAGGGGCGGTTCATGTATGGGGAGATTCGGGCAAAATCTTTTCAATAACGGTATTCAGGCCTATTTATTATAAGCGGAATCCTTGCATAAATCCGGTTTTTCATAAAGGGATATTGCCATGTTTTTTTCTTGGCAATTTATCCACCTTATTCTGCAGCATGTCGAAAGCCCTGATTAACTTTATCCGCGTATCTTCCGGAAGTATTACTTCATCTACATAACCGCGCTCTGCAGCCCTGTATGGATTTGCAAAGTGGGTGATATACGCTTCTTCTTTTTCTTTGAGTTTCGCGGCAGGGTCTTTGGCTTCCGAAATTTCCTTTTTAAAGATAATTTCGGCGGCTCCTTTGGCGCCCATTACGGCAATTTCGGCGGTGGGCCAGGCATAGTTCATATCTGCGCCTATGTGTTTGGAGTTCATCACATCGTAGGCTCCTCCGTATGCCTTTCTTGTAATTACGGTAATGCGCGGCACAGTAGCCTCGCAAAAGGCGTAGAGCAGTTTGGCGCCGTTGGCAATAATGCCCTTCCATTCCTGATCGGTGCCCGGCAGAAAGCCCGGAACGTCTTCAAAAACAAGCAGGGGGATGTTAAATGAATCGCAAAAGCGGACAAACCGCGCCGCCTTCACCGAGCAGTTGATGTCGAGTACCCCAGCGAGGCAGGCGGGCTGGTTGGCCACCACACCTATGCTTTTTCCGGCGAGGCGGGCAAAGCCCACTACTATGTTCTCGGCAAAATTTTTGTGCACCTCAAAGAAGGTACCGGAGTCGGAAACCTGTTCAATTACTTCACGTATATCGTAGGGCTGGTTTGAATTTTCGGGCACTATGCTGTTAAGGGCGGGGCGTTTTTCGTCTCCGGGCGTGTATTCAACGGACGGGGGCGGCTCTTCGCAGTTTTGGGGGATATAGCTAAGTAATTTTTTAAGGTACTGAATACATTCCACTCCGTTTGCACAGGAAAAATGAGCCACTCCCGATTTGGACGAATGGGTGGAGGCACCGCCCAGTTCCTCGCTTGTAACCTCTTCGTGGGTAACTGTTTTTACCACATTGGGGCCGGTAACAAACATATACGATGTGTTTTCCACCATTAGTATAAAGTCGGTAATGGCCGGGGAATAAACCGCACCGCCGGCGCAGGGTCCCATAACGGCCGACAGCTGCGGCACCACGCCCGAGGCGCGCGTGTTGCGGTAAAATATATCGGCATAGCCGCCAAGCGATACCACGCCTTCCTGTATCCGTGCCCCGCCGGAGTCGTTCAGTCCTATAACGGGCGCGCCGTTCTTCATGGCAAGGTCCATAATGCGGCATATTTTTTCGGCATGGGCCTCGGAGAGCGAGCCTCCGAACACGGTAAAGTCTTGCGCAAATACATAAACCGGCCTGCCATCAATGGTGCCAAAACCGGTAATTACCCCGTCGCCGAGGTACTTTTCCCTCTCGAGCCCGAATTCGGCTGAACGGTGGGTAACAAACATGCCTATTTCTTCAAAACTGTTTTCGTCGAGCAGCAGTGTTAGCCGTTCGCGTGCGGTCAGCTTTCCTTTTTTATGCTGCGATTCTATGCGCGCTTTGCCGCCTCCGAGTTGAGCAAGGGCTATTTTTTCTTTCAGTTCTTTTACTTTGTTTGACATATACTTGAGTTGTAAATAAATCGTTAGTATCCTTGGCGGGAGCTATCGGGCGCGGTAAAAAATCATAGAATCATTCGTGCAAAGTTAAAGTTTAACGGCTATATTGCACACGCTTTTTAAAGTTCAGGCTTATGGAAGACGGCGCTGCCGGAAATCAGCAATCGGATATTTTACCCGCAAAGGTAAGTCCCGTTATTGATTCTACGTGGCTCGAGGCGCTAAAAGATGAGTTTGACAAGCCCTATTTTCTGCAACTTAAGCAATACCTCATTGAAGAAAGAAAGGGACATATAGTTTACCCTCCCGGCAAGCTTATTTTTTCAGCTTTCAACCATACCCCATTTTCCCGTGTTGAAGTGGTGATATTAGGTCAGGACCCATACCATGGAGCAGGACAGGCAAACGGCTTATGTTTTTCGGTAAGCGACGGCGTACAGATGCCCCCATCGCTGGCAAACATTTTTAAAGAGATAAAGGAGGATATGGGCTATACCTATGAGGGTAAGGGCTGGCAGGGCAACCTCGAACGGTGGGCAGACCAGGGAGTGCTGCTCCTTAACGCGATACTGACCGTACGGGCAGGCGAACCGGGTTCGCACCGAAACTGCGGCTGGGAAACCTTTACCGACAGCGTGATAAGGCATCTGTCGAAAGAAAAAGAAGGGCTTGTATTTCTGCTATGGGGCAAGTATGCACAAGCCAAGGAGCCGCTTATTGACGCATCGCGCCACCAGATACTTAAAGCAGCCCATCCTTCGCCTTTTTCCGCTTACAACGGCTTTTTCGGATGCAAACATTTTTCAAAAACCAATGAAATACTGAAGGCGCAAGGTAAAAAGGAAATTGACTGGAGATAAATATATATAGCGACATAAAGCATTGCAGACATGACGAAAGAATTCCGATTACTATAAGGACAGACCGAGGCACAATACGAAAAAGCCCGGCGGGCTTTTGAGCAAATCCATCATACGATGAGCGATGAGGCGAAGTAGTAACGGAGGTATGCCCGCCTGTACCGGGCAGAGTTCGGGCAGGCGAAGGTATATTGCCATAAATAATTGCATATCTTTGCAGAGGTTAAACTAAGTGCTATGAAATACTTATTTGAAATTGACGATCGCAGCAAGACAGGTAAAAATGTACTTCCTTTGCTTAAAGACCTTTCTAAAAACGGCAAAGGAATTGACTATTTATCGGAGGAGGAGGCAGAAGACCGCTTTTTATGCATGCTTATTAAGGAGGGATTAAAAAGTGGGTTGGCTTCCAAAAAGCGGGTTCTGGCAAAACTCGGCATTAGTGAAATTTGAACGAGTGATTGTAAAAAGTAGGGTTATAATTAGATTAGAACTATAGTACTTTTGTCAAAAAAATAATAATGAATGTTGGGTTCACCAGGAACTTTGAAAAACAAATTGACGGTATCAGGGATTCAAAATTACGAGTTTAGGTTTCTCAAATAGTCAGGGCTTTAATGTCAGCAAGTTCATTAGAACAGATTCCCAGTATCAAGAAGTTGAAAGGTTTTAAAACTGCGTATCGTATCCGGAGCGGTAATTACAGAATTGGAATTGCATTGCAGAATGAAAAAGTAATTTTTGTTGCTTTCGCTCATCGAAAAGATATTTACCGGATTTTCCCCTGATTTTCTATGACTATAGTGGGCAGATTTCCTTTCATTAATTATAACCTGCCTAACAGGGTTTAATTTACACATCGGCTTTAAGGATTGGATGTTTTATGCAAACCACTCCCAACAGGGGCAAAGAGGTGAGGTAGCAACGGAGGTATGCTCGCCTGTACCAGGCAGAGTTCAGGCAGGCGAAGTTCTATCGCCTTATATAGTATTATTTCTCTAATTTTGTGAATCACTAAAGCTTGTTACCCGCTTTATACCAAAAATTATAGCATAATGCAAAGCCCAAAGATATAAAGCGGAGCGGTCGGCGGCTGTTACTTAATAACCGAAGCCATATTGTACTTAAAATAAATAAAAATGATTATAGCAGGAATTATTATAGGGTTGATAATAGGTGCATTGCTCGGGTTTCTGTACTTTAAATCTGCGGCAACAAAGGATAATCTGCCCAAAAATGAAGTTGAGGAGCGCTATGTACTAAAGGAATTGTACAATTCGGCTTTGAAAGACACCAATGAAGCTAAGGCCAGCCTGAACACAGCCAATGCAACAATAGGAGAACTGAAAGAGAAAACCGGATTGTTGAACGGGGAAATAAAATCACTGACCGATAAAATAGCCTTTTTCAACCAGGAAGCGGAACAACTGCATAAGCAATCTTATGAGCAGTTTAAAAACCTTGCCAATGACATACTGGAGGAAAAGACGAAAAGATTCACCGAACTGAACAAAGAAAAAATGGATGCCATTTTAAAACCTTTGGCTGACAAGGTTGTGGAGTTCAAAGAAAAAGTGGAAAAGCAGTCCAGTGAAACCCTGACGCTGAAAGGTGAAATCAAGAGCCTTGTTGAGATGAGCAAAAAGATGAACGAAGACACCGTTAATCTTACCAAGGCGTTGAAGGGCGACAGCAAGGTTCAGGGAGATTGGGGCGAAAGAATACTGGTAGACCTGCTCGAGGGGTCGGGCTTGCGCAGGAATGAACAATACACGGTGCAGGAAACAGTAACCGCCGAAAACGGAAAGATACTGCGAACCGACGTTGTCATTTCATTTCCCGACAGCCGGAAAGTAATCATTGACTCGAATGTTTCCCTTACGGCTTATACGAGATACGTAAATGCACAGGCTCCAGAGTCGGAACAGGATGCCCTGAAAGAGCACATCGCCTCTATAAAAAGCCATATTGACGAAATAAACCAGAAAAACTACCAGCGTTATTTCCCGTCACTCGACTTCGTTATCATGTTCGTTCCCATCGAATATTCCCTTTTCGCGGCGTTGAAGCAAAATCCTGAACTGTGGGAGTACGCCTATAAGAAAGGTGTTCTGCTCATTGGCCCTACCAATCTTTTAGCTGTATTGAAACTAATACAGGACCTGTGGAAAAAAGAGCAACAGAACAAAAATGCAATGGATATAGCGAATAGAGGTAAATTATTGTATGAAAAATTTGTTGGGTTTGTCGAGAATTTTATGCAGATAGATACTGCACTGGATAAGGCAAAGAATAGCTATAATAAGGCATTCGACCAATTGAAAGCAGGAAAAGGAAATCTGATAGAACAAGCCAATAAACTAAAGGAATTGGGCGTGAAACCTCAAAAGGATTTTCCCTCAAGCCTATTACCGGAACCGGAAAATAGTAACGGCGAGATTCAAAATCCTGACAGGTTAACTAAATCCTCAACTTAATACTATTCTTGCTTTACTTCCATTTTGCTTCATACTTGTACAAAATATTTATTTGTTTAAGTAAGCAATAAGGCCTTTTGCATTTTTGATTTTTTTGGTTTTGCCATTTTTTGCTTCTTCCATTGCTTTCAGGGTTTCAGCATTAGGCTTTTCATATACTTTTACAAAAGGCAATGTTTTAACATACTCCAAAAAAAGTAATGCCTG
>VFSW01013171.1_pt1 | contig 11512 bp, 10 predicted proteins | sample 5358111 | NCBI WGS metagenome assembly VFSW01 (sample SAMN11554181, study PRJNA540505) | mine drainage metagenome | isolation source: sediment from site ElyBrook_90M | place: USA: Ely Copper Mine, Vershire, VT | collected 2017 | reverse complement strand
ATATAATTTATAGTACTTGGTTACTGTATTCGCGATTATGGTAGATTTAACCAGCGGGTCCATTGCGGCATTCCGCCTTACATATACATTCCCGCTATCTGGTATTATCTGCGCATCGGCTACATTAATAAACGGAACATTATGCGCCGAAATAAGGTAATTTTTCAGGCTGAATCTTGCGGTTGGAGCTATGAACTGCAATGAATCCTGATGTGGCTCGACGGAAATAAATTTCGATCCTGAAAACTGAAGCTGTTTCCCTTCGCTCATGGCCTGCTGGGTTTTGTTGGAAGAGAAATCAATGTCTTCCTGATCCATATACCATTTAAACTCGTCCATGAAGGCTATGTATTTGTTCACCGGAAAGCCAACCATGGAACCGCCGCCGTTTGAGAGGAACTCGCCCATTCTCTTTTCAAAATCCACTTCGGAGTTCATATTTTTTGTGTTAAAGGCTATACCTCCAGTAGAATCGATTTTTTTGAGGAAAAAGTCTGCCGTATCGGCCATAAATTTATGTTGCTTAAACCGTATGAGATGCGAAGTGAGGTAGGCTTTCTGGAAGTCTATCAGTCCGCCACCCGTCAGCAATTCCGGACTTAACTGCAGGTGCCCGTGAAAGGTGCTTTGGTGGTTATAGCACTGAAAGGGAAGTTTAAGGTCGCTAACATCCATAAAATCCTTTTTGGGCATCCAATGCTCACGGACGGTGTCGCCATAAACCTGTGGGAATTCAGGCGGGGTCTTCTGTTCTTTCAGATTGAAACTTGAGGCCACGGCATTCATGGAATCCGGATAAAAGGTGAAATCTTCCGACTTGGATACAGAAGTAACATAGTTGATTGTGCCTCCTCCTTTAAAGCCGCGATTGCTTAAACGCAGTTTATTGAAAAACTTACCCTTGCCCCCATACAGGGCTATGCCTCCTTCAGGAGCATCGTGCAAAAAACCAAGCGAATAATCGGGCTGAAGACGCAGTTCCTCTCTCATATCGGGCACAATTCCGGCTGACGAAAACATGCCTCCGAAATGAAGCCCTGCATTGGTAAAACGAGCCAGGCTGTCAATGGTAAAGGGATCTACGCGGAAATAGAAGTTATCGCGCTTGTATGCCCCGCCCTGAATGCTTCTCTTATCATAGTAAACAAAGGAATTTGAATCGCTTCTTAACACAGGGTAATTATGCAAGCCCTTAATCCCCGATTTGTTGTCGGGTCTGTCTATGGCCAATTCTCCGGTCAATCTCTCTATTACGCTTTTCACCGGCACCAGATGGTGCCTTCCTTTTGCATCTGTCTCAAAAGATTCTGCAAGAATCCTAATGGAATCGGTATTCACCATTTTAATCTTAAACTGGTCGTATTTGAAACTGAAATGCTTGCCAAAGAAGTCAAACCTACCGGCCTGAATGCTTCCTGCAAAATCAAAATCCCTGTTCCGGTGAAGTGTAATTTCACGGTTTTTGGGGAAGAGATAAACTCCTTGCGAATCGCTGATAATTACCACTTTTATCCCGTACAGATTCATATCATTGTTAGTAAGGTCCATCACCCCATTATCGGGTGCATAAATTGCGTTTTTATGCAAGGTGTCCTGCGTAACCTTGGTAGTCAATCTTCCCTTACCCGTGTCCCTACGCTGACTTCCCGGATCAACCGAATGAAAATCTATCACATCATAATCTGATTTCCGCATATCATCGGCAATGTATTTAAAAAGTTTATCCTCCGCATGTATGTGGTTGTTCTGCTCGTTATAGTTAACCAGCCCCATGGTTGCCATGGTAAGCAATATCGATTCCACCTGACCGGGAATTATATTCAGGTAACCCGATAGGGCATCTATAGTAAAATCGCGGCCGTTGATTGTTTTGCAATAATCGGCCACCTGCATAATGAAATTTGCGCCCATGGAGTTGGCAAACGGGGTGAATACATCGGGTCTGAAATAATCCTTTGATTCAAAATCAGCTATATTCTGTGCGCTTCCCGGTAGATTCCTGAACTCAAACTTCGGCTGGTCAAGATACCATGAGAAATATTCAAAATACCAGTTTACATTGTGATAGGAATCGAAATAAGGCGATTGTGAGAGTCCCTGATTTGTCCGGATGAACGACAGGTGCCTCTGTGCGATATTATAAACTACCTGTATATCGGGATGATAAATAGAATCGGTATCAATATGTATGATGATGCGTGCATCGTCGGCCGAAATTTGTTCCTTGGTAATTTTATAATCTACCGATTCCACTTCGAGAAAGACCTTGCCTTTTCTCTTAAAAATAAGGCGTGCCGGTTCTTCAGTTGTTCCGGAACCCACAAATTTCCCTCCCTTCATATAAAAACCTCCGTTATAGGTTATATCCGGGGTAAGATTGGCAATATCAAACCTCTTGCCATAAGACTGAAACCGTGGATATGTTTCCTGCCCCTTTGGTTCGTAAATATTTTTTTCAATTACTGTTCCCAGCAGGGGTGCTTTAAAATAGTATTTGTTCCAAAAGGTTACAGAATCCGCAACAAAACCGTTCTGTCCAAGCTTTATGGAGTAATTCTTCAACTCACCATAAACCATTTTGGCTTCTAAGCCGGTACGTGTCCAATCTATTTTTCCTCCCGTTCCCCTCCATAATCCTTTCAAAATGGAGAAACTGCCGTGTGTATTATAAATATCAAGGCTGTCATTATGTTCATCTGTAGATACAAGATTAAGGTTGTCGAAAACAATCAGATAGTCGCTGTCGCAATTAAACCTGAATGAACTATTACCGACATTCCATGACAATCCCTGCGACTTGAAAAGCACACCTGATCCGAACAGATTGACGCTGGTTGTTAGATAATTGCCAAGATTGGTTAGCGATTTGCGCTTTACGAGCTTTTCAAGACATGTCCGCCACTGGGTAAATTGCGTTTCAGAAAAACCTCCTTTTACAAAGAACTGCATGGAGTTCAGAAATGCCTGAAATTGGGGATAAACCGGAATATGCTGTGCCAGCATCTCGTTGGAGATGTCAACGGTTGCATTTTTATACTCCGATGTGTAGGCACCCGATTTCCAAACAACTGTAAACTGCTCCATAAATGTTTTTACATCGGAATGGGTGGTCAACCCTGTCTGGAGATAATCGTCCAGTTCCTTCAGGAATTTAACCGAGTCCGACGAAAATTCGGTGATCTTGTTCTGCCCCTTTACTCCCTGTTGAAGAAATATCCCCAGGAATATCAGCAGCACTATCTTCGAAGCATACTTCATGATGGAAAAGAGCGTATTATGTTCGAAAAATCTTCAGCCTTTAATGAAGCGCCGCCGATCAATCCACCGTCAACATCGGAGCATGAAAAAAGCTCTGCCGAATTGCTTACGTTACAACTGCCTCCGTATAGGATTGAAACCCCGCCGGCAATATCAGATCCGTATTTCGTTTCGATGAATGAACGAATGGAATGGTGCATTTCCTGTACCTGTGCCGTGGTGGCGGTAAGTCCTGTACCGATAGCCCATATTGGTTCATAGGCAATAATGATTTTCGCAAACTGTTCGGGCGAAAGATGAAAAAGGGATTCGCTTAGTTGCTTGCTGACTATTTCAAACTGCCGATTCTCCTTTCTGCTTTGTGAATTCTCGCCCGTACAAACAATAGGGATAAGGTCATGTTTCAGAGCCAAATCAACCTTCTTCATAATATCCTGCTCACTTTCGTTAAAGTATTGCCGCCGTTCAGAGTGCCCAAGTATTACATACTGCGCACCTACCGACTTAATCATGGCAGCCGACACCTCGCCGGTAAAAGCACCCGACTCCTCACTTGAACAATTTTGTGCGGCTACATAAAAGTTTTTGATGCCCTTGGTGGATTCATAAAAGTCGTGAAGGTATGGATAAGGCGGGGCTATTATTTTTAGCACTCCCGCCACATTCTGGCTTCTGAATAGGTTATCCTTAATACCGTAAAGCAGGGGTATTGCCTCCGAATAGGTTTTGTTCATTTTCCAATTACCCGCAACAATTTTCTTTCGCATAATCCTAAGTTTTTAGCATTAAATTACAATAATCTTACTGCCTGTCTTGTCGGTATCTTACCTTTCGCGGCACATTCCCTACTTCAGCCTTATCCTTGGATCAAGCAGGGCATATACAATATCCACCGTGATATTAATAATTACAAAAAGTATAGAAGTAACCAGCACCACCCCCATCACTACTGGCAAATCATATCGTTCAAGTGCATCTATCACCTCTTTTCCTATACCATCCCAGCCGAAGATATATTCTACAAATACCGCCCCTGCAATAAGGCTGGCAAACCATCCTGAAATTGCCGTAACAACGGGATTAAGCGCATTTTTCAAAGCGTGTTTGCTTATAATTTTCCTAAGCGGCAGTCCTTTTGCGAAAGCCGTCCGGATGTAATCCTGCGACAATACTTCAGTCATGGAGCTGCGCGTTAGCTGCACTATGATAGCCAGCGGCCTTATGCCAAGGGTAAGGGCGGGCAGTATCAGGTTTTTTAAATCAAGATATCTACCGTTCCCCTCATCGTCTATTGTCCATAAGTTACCGTCCGGATTCAACCCGGTGTATTTGCTAAGCACATGCCCGAAAAGCCAGGCAAAAATCAGGCCAACAAAAAATGAGGGGCCTGCGAGTCCGAGAACGGATAAGATTACCGAAATCCGGTCGAATAACGAATCCTTGAGCAATGCCGCAACGATACCCAGAAAAATGCCGAGCACCGAGGCAAACGATATAGCGGTAACGGCAAGTACGGCCGTATTAGGCAACGTGGATGCTATAATATCTATTACCTTTCTGCGTGTTTGATAGGAACGACGCAGGTATGGGAATTTCAGAACAAGCACTTTGGTTTTGCTTACATTGAAAAGGCTTACAAAGTGAGAGTATTTGGCCGTATCAAGGTACACGGCGCTGCCGGGTCTCTTCTCATCATAGATGGAAAGGGGCGACAGATCGTTGCAATACATCAGGAATTGGGTGGATAGTGGTTTGTCCAAACCAAGGTCTTTATCAATTATTTTTATTGACTGCTGATCGGCACGCTGCCCCAGCATAAGGCGGGCAGGGTCGCCGGGAAGCGCATTGAACAGCAGAAAGACAAGCACCAGTACTCCTAACAGTACGAGTATGCCGTAAAATATCCTTCTTAGTATAAAGTTGATCATGTTGTATGAAAGTATGCCTGTTTTAATTTATTGTAATCGGGGATGGAATGGAAATGCCAGTCTGCGATGATAACGGCGTTCTTCATTAAAATCAGCCCCGGATTGGAGCGTATCATGGTTTTCAGAACAACCTCATCGGTATTAAAAAACTGAAACTGCGGGTTATACGCTTTGGTGAATGCGGCAATCTCATCCTCCCCCGAATTGGTCAGGCATATAAATCCAATATTGTTATTCCTGCATTGTTGGGCAAGCTCATTAATCTTGTGCATAACTTCCCGTCCTCCACCCCACTCTTTTAGGTGAACCGATATTAGCAGAAGCGTATAACCGGGTATGTTTAAAATGCTGTCGGTTACATTTTCATCGGAGAGGGAATTAATATTGAAGTCTACCGGGTCAATGCCTTTTTTTATGGTAACGGTGCGGTATGAAACATACTTCCAGCCGTTGCTGTCGGGAGCCGTTTCAAATTCCTTTTTTACGCCAGTGGTTTTATTCTGATAGGTATAGTAATATTTATCAATTTCGGGTATGCCCTTCATAGCCTGTTTCATATCCGTTCCTACCTTGTATGGTCTGAAATCAATTACAGGCAGGTAGTTGTAACAGTACAATGAAAATATAAAGGAGACAGCCGTAAAAAGCAGTATTGCGGTGCCTTCGGTGCCTTTACGGAAGGCAGGATTTATATAACTCCTGCCTGCGAATAAAATAAGTATAAGTACGAGAAGCACCATGTTCTTCCCGAAAGAGGCCCACGCAGTCATGGGTATGGCATCGCCGAAGCAGCCGCATTCCGTTACCTTGTTATAGAGGGCTGTGTATAATGTCAGGAATGAAAAAAACAATATGGTAAGGAGCAGCAGCCATAAGGTGATTTTTTTTCTGGCGCCAATAAGTATCATCAACCCCAGCACCATTTCCACTATGGGAATTGCAATGGCTAATGGCAACGCCAAGCCGTTGAGCCAGGGCATGTTGAGGGCATCCTTTGCAAAATACTCCTGAAGTTTGTATGTAAAGCCTAAGGGGTCGTCGGCTTTAACGAATCCGGAAAAAATAAAAAGAACTCCGACAAGTAATCGACAAATTCTGACTATAATCTTCATGCTTTCTCCAATTCAGCGAGTCGTATTAATGCAAAAATAGCATAATTCATCAAGTCATAATAATTGGCGTCGGTACCTTCTGAAGCCAGGGTAACCCCCTCGTTTGTTTCTATCTGCTTTATCCGCAAAAGCTTCATTAAAATAAGATCGGTAAGTGAAGACACCCGCATCTCGCGCCATGCCTCGCCATAATCATGATTTTTATTCACCAGCAATGCCCGTGCGCTTTTTACATGCCTGTCAAACTGGGCTTCAATTTCCTGTGCCGGAATCTCCAGGCGCGAATCGTCTTTTAATGACAACTGGGTAAGCCCTATAACTGCATAATTGAATATGCCCATATAATCGGAACTTACGTTTTCTTCAACCTTCTGTTCCCCCTTTTCTTCAATGCTTCTTATTCGCTGGGCTTTAATGAACATCTGGTCCGTTATGCTCGTAGTGCGCAATACCCTCCAGGAAGTGCCATAGTCGTGCATTTTTTTCACAAATATGTCTTTACATCGGTGTACAGCAGCATCAAACTGCTTAAGCGTATTTGCCATAAATATGGTTTAAATGTCGAAGCGCAAAGATACGAATATAGTACAGGGAACTAAATTCTGAAAAAATCCTTTTCAGAAGGCCTAAATGATGCCATATCTTTTCCTCTTTACATTATAGCTGAAATGCTTATTTCTTGCTCCCCAAAGGTCGGATTAAGGCCTCCGGTTCGGCGCATTTTCCTCCGGTTTGCTATACCCGGTTATCCGTTACCTAAATATAAAAAAAGGCTGATTTAAACATTTCAATTCAGTTTTTCATTTTTTAGTTTACCTTTGCACCTCAATTTTAAAGAACAGATGAAAAGAACCTTTCAACCCTCGCAGCGTAAAAGACGAAACAAACATGGTTTTCGTGAAAGAATGTCAACAGCCAACGGCAGAAGAATACTTGCTGCCCGCCGTAGAAGAGGCAGAAAAAAGCTAACCGTATCCGACGAAAAGCAACATAAGAGGTAACCCTTCCCGGTGTTAGCACCCGGCATTTAACCCTTGGCGGGATTCATCCTTAATTGAACCCGCCTCCTTACCTTCGATTAAGTTTTTAGATTTTACTTAACGTTTCCGACATTCCGTCCTTCCGGCATATCAGCACCGTATTTTCGCGAAAATCATATTTCCATTCATTGGAAAATATTACACCGAGGTATCTTTCGTAAAGCCTTCTTCTTATAGTGATAAGGCCGTCAGGTTCATCTTCTTTGCCGATTGCGGTAAACTCATATATCAGCATTTTAGGGTGATGGAACATAAAAATTTTTATTACTTCGCCAATAGTATGCATTACGCTGTATAACTCACCTTTATTAGTGGTTACATATTCTTCTCCCTTATACTCATCATTAACCACGCCAAAGACAATAGTGGCGTGAAATATATTATCTTTTCTCCTGCCAAAACGCACTTCATATTTGGTTCCGGAGGCGGTAGTAAAAAAATACAAACTACCGATGGGTATATTTGGGTTAATATTAGAAAAAACAACAGGCACGGTTTTTTTTTGAATTTGATAATTTTGAAGGCCCTTTTGGTTTAACTGCTTTCTTACGCAAATATACATCTATTCGCCATATCTGTTTGCGTTACGGCAATTGCAAAAATAGAGAAAACATTATGATTGGCAGACAGAAATATGCAGCAGCTGCTGCCAAAAAGAATTAAATATCAGGTTAATTGAACTGTCCGCCGTTTGCCCTTGCAGAAATCCGGCAGCATTTATTCGTTTTGCCCCAGTAGTAAATCTTCAATAATTTTGTATTCAATTCCATTATACGGCAACATGTTCAAATCCCGGTTTCCACTCATGCTCGGCATCGCCGCTTTTCTTTGTTCCTGCGGGACTGCGAACAGGGTTGCCTCTTCTTTTCAGCACCGCAAGTACAGGCACGGATACTATTTTGATGGACAGACCAACCTACGGAAAATGGAATTGCTTGGCAATTCGGAATTGATGGCGAAGCATAATATTACAAATGAAGATAAAATCAGGTGGATGCCTGCTGAACGACACAATGCAAGCGAACAGAAAAATATAAAGGCACTTTTATCTTCGGCATGCTGCAATCATAAAACAACTGCATTGAAACCATATCCTAAAGCCTTAGCCCCTGCGGAAGCCCAGGCGCCCGCCGGGTCAAACTTCAATATTATAATCAGTGCGTCCCCTGACACCGACGACCTCGATTCGCTGGAAATGGCAAAAAGAGACCTCAATTACCTATCGGTTGCAAGCTGCACCTTTTCGGCTTCAGGCGCCTTCATAACCCTTCTGGAGCATACGTTGTTCTTATCCGCACTCACCTGGGGTTCCATCATTCTGATGTCCTTAGGCCTTATAGTCGGTATATTGAGCCTGTTCTCTAACCGATACTATCTCAACTGGATGGCCGTGGTAGGGTTTGGAATAATAGCGGCATTATTCCTGCTTGTCCTATTGTAAAGGAGAGAATATTTCCGGGTAATTACTATCTTTGCATCTATGAGAAAACTTATTCCCTACACACTCCTGGCACTTTTTGCCATAACCATTGTGGCAATGGAAGCAGGCAAAAAGCAATGCCCGCCCGAAGGCAGCGCCAACCCGAAAAAAGGTAAGCACGCAGAGCTTAAACCGCGTGAGAAAAACCTGAATTTACACATGAACAGGGAAACGCTTCCCCAGTCCTCCGATTTTGAAAAAACGGTGGGGATTGAAGATTTTTACAACAGCAAGGACGATTCCATTTTCAGTGAGGATAAGGCTGCCACCCTTACCGGTTACATATTCAGGGCTTCCACCAACGGTATGGAATCATGCAACTGCTTTACCGAGGATAAAAACGAATATAGCACCAACGTTTACCTGTCGCCTAACCCCTTAACCGCCGAAACCCGTCTCGCTGACTGTATTGTTACGGTTATTACCCCATACAGCCGCAGCCTGCACCCCGACTGGACTACAGATTTTTTCAACTATAAGATGGTAGGTAAAAAGGTAAAGGTTTCGGGGTGGATGATATACAACTATCTCAAGGGAAATCTTTCGGTAGAAACCAATTCGAACGGAACACAGCCCGAAAGGAGAACAATCTGGGGGCTTTGTCCGGTTACCGGCTTAGAAGAATTGAAGTAAGCCCCTTCTTCAACCAAATTTATTTTACACAGCCTGGCTGGAGATACAAAAAATAAATCTCTGTACATTTATTCCATGGCAAGCAATTTGCCCTTGCTCTTATTGGGCAATTCATCCAGAGGCACCTCAAGGGTAATGGTTTGATCCGCAGGAACATTCACATGGGCCAGTTTAAAAGTATAGTAACTGGTTTTGGTAAGTATAAAGGAGTAGCTCCCCGGCTTGGGTTTAAGCAAAAGGCACCTGCCGCAGCCGTCGGTAGCAATGGTTTTAAGAAGCGTGTCGTTTCTGGTGATAAGTACTTTAACCCCCCCTATAAGTTTTCTTGTATCGGCATCCTTGCAGATGATGACGATTTTGGGGGGATAGTCAATTACCTTTTGCGCAAAAACCGCAATGAAACAGAACTGACAGGTAATAAGCAGAAGTAGATTTTTTTTCACCTTACAAAGGTCGCAGAGAGCAGATGTGCCGCCACACCCTTCCTTTTTCAGTTTTAAACACTCCCCTGTTAATTAACAAGAAGAATACGGACTTAATGTATAAGCTTACCGGCTATTGTGCATCTCTTGCCAGCCGCAGTCCTGTGGTTTTATCGTGAAAACCGGGAGGCGATGCCCCCCTGATGGTGTTTGTGCACCCTTCGTCCCGAACCAGCCAATTGCCCCCGCGCAGAATCTTCATGGCGCCTGCAGCTGCCCCCTGCGGATTATCCTGCACAGCATCAGGATATTTGCCAAACCAATCGGAACACCATTCGCTTATATTACCCGTCATATCAAACAAGCCCAGTTCGTTAGGTTTTTTCAGCCCTACCGGATGACTGCCTCCCAGTTTATAATACCAGGCCACTTCGTCAATATTATTGCTGCCGCTGAATAAATATCCATGGCTCTTTGCTCCACCCTTTGCGGCATACTCCCACTCTGCCTCGGTAGGCAGCCTGTAATGATATTTGGTATGGGCGTTTATTTTACCAATAAAGAGTTGCGCCTCGTTCCAGCTCACATCACCCACAGGGCAGGTATTGCAGCCGTCGCGGGTCGGAGCGCCGGTATCCATTACCGCTATCCACAGTGCCTCGGTTACCTCATATCTTGAAATGTAAAAATTGTTCAGTGTTACCTTATGCATAGGCTGCTGAAAACTCGCACCCTCCACAGTTGAAGTATCAGGTAAACCCATCTCAAAACTTCCTCCATTTACCAAAACCATGTTGGAATCTATGTTTAATACACTACGTGCAATAAGCGAATATTTGGCAACGTCTATCGTGCTTTTTTGAGGGGCTGCATCCCTCTTTACCTGCGAGTAAGAAACCGATACGAAAAAAAGGAACAATGCAATGAAACATACTGGGAAATGTTTCACGGAATAGCCGATTACTCCTCCCCTGTTTCCAAAAATACACGGCGCTTTATTCATAGTTTTGCCCTTTTAACCCTATCAGTAGTAATACCTACTTGCAGGGATATTGAATTTTTGCAGAAAAATAAATTTACAGGTCAAATGTAGCATATCCTGCGCTACATAACGATACGGAAAATACATACATGGCAATAAATGCCTGCACCTCGGCGCTATCAGCTGTCCCTGTCCATTGCCTGCTCCACTCCATGAGATAAAAAGAGTTTTTTAGTTCTTTTCCGAAGGCGGAGGCTTCAAACTCTTCCGGGGTATTTTTGCTCATTTCTAAATAGCCCGGTGAATCTTTTCTTGAGTTATATAAGTAGGCGTGAACGCCTAATAATTTATCATTCAGCAGACGTTGTTTCGTTTCATCCGGCTTTATGGTTTTGGTCAAATCTTTATAATCAAAGTGTATGGCATCGGCTATCGTTTTTAATGTATCGGCGCTATTGTTGGGTGATACCATATTCCTTATCTATGCAAGATAAAAGTCCGGCAGTTTGTCGGTATAAATGTCAAGTGGGATTGTGCTAATCTTGCTCATGGATGGGCAAAGATATTATACTTAAAGATTAGACCCACATATCCGGCCAGTATATAAAATGTTCCGATACCAAAGCTTAAAGTTTTTACTGCGTCATAGTTTGGCGC
>VFSW01013170.1_pt1 | contig 11513 bp, 6 predicted proteins | sample 5358111 | NCBI WGS metagenome assembly VFSW01 (sample SAMN11554181, study PRJNA540505) | mine drainage metagenome | isolation source: sediment from site ElyBrook_90M | place: USA: Ely Copper Mine, Vershire, VT | collected 2017 | reverse complement strand
GCCGCCGGCGACCCCTGCGTGGCCGCCCACAGCACCACGCGCGCGCTGTACGCCTCCTACAGTGGTCCGCTCTACCAAGTCCTGCGCCAGTCGGACGGCAAGACCTTGAACATCGGCGTAGTCCAGCCCAGCGCTTCGCCAGTCCCGGATGCCGGCGGATACGCCAACGCGGCGGCGCAGGATGCGTTCTGCGCCAACACATACTGCTGGATCACCATCGTCTACGACCAATCCCCCAAGCACAACAACCTCACCCAAGCGCCCCGCGGCGGATTCAGCGGCCCGGCCATGGGTGGGTTTAACAACCTTCCAGTCGCCGATATGGCGCCGATCACGATCATGGGACACAAGGCCTACGGCGTCTTCATCGCGCCGGGTATGGGCATTCGGAATGACAACCCGAAGGGCACCGCGGTCGACGACCAGGCGGAGGGGCAGTATTGGGTCGTTAACGGCCACCACTACAACTCCGGCTGCTGCTTCGACTACGGCAACGCCGAGATCGACAGCCGCGATGACGACAACGGGACCATGGAAACCACCTACTACGGCACCGCCGGCGCCTGGTATCACGGGAACCCTCCCGGCCCGTGGATCATGACCGACCAGGAGAACAACCTGGTGGGTTGCGTTAACCCGGATGGAGCAAACAAAACCTGCGCCGGCCTGCCGAACATCACCTGGCGATTCGTTACTGCGATGGCCAAGGGCGAACCGCACCACTGGACCAGCATGGGCGGAGACGCGCAGAAGGGCGACCTGTCGGTCATGTTTGACGGACCGCGCGTCAACGCCACCTATGACCCCATGCGCAAGCAAGGGGCCATTCTCCTGGGCAACGGCGGCGACAACAGCAACGGCTCGCAGGGCACCTTCTATGAAGGCGCGATGACGGCCGCCGGCACCTTCCCGGCGAATGTCACCGACCAGTTGGTGCACGCCAACGTCGTGGCTGCCAGGTACGATGCGCCGCGGCTGAGGGTGGCGCCGGCGCTGGCAATTGCCACTCCGCCGGGACTCCAGACCTTCGCACCGGGGTCCTCTCAAGACACCACCGTGACGTTCACCAACACCACCGCGGATCCCGTGACGGGCGTCAAGTTGAGCATTTCCGTGCCGGCGGGGTGGACCGCCGTGGTCTCTGGCAAAACCGAGACGACGGCAACGATCGCAGATCTGGTGGCGCCGGGCGCGAGTGCGAGCGCGACCTTCAAGGTCACCTCGGGCCGAGCAGCCTTCAACGGCGACCTGGTCGGCAAAGTCTCATGGACGACGGGCGTCAGGACGCAAACCGAGACAATGGCCGAGAAGGTGCGGAACGTCAGCCCGGTCAAGATCAACGAGTTCCGCGTTAGCGCACCCAACAACTCGACGGACTCGTTCATCGAGCTCTATAACGCCGGCGCGAGCGCCGTCGACCTCTCCAACTGGACCCTGACCGAGCACCCGACTCAGCAGGCCATCTTCTCATCGGTGAACATTCCGGCCGGGACGAAGCTCGCGGTTGGCGGCTTCTACCTGCTCGGCCTCTCCAACTCCGGCCTGACCGCCCCGGCGCGCAAGGGTGATCCCACCATTTACGTCAGGAGCACGGCCGGCATGAAGGTCGGCGATTCGATTGGCATCGACACGGGCTCAGCCGTCGAGACCCGCAAGATCGTAAGCATCGGGACGGCGGCCACCAACCCTACGACGCTCTGGCAACCGCTCCCCGACGGTCCGGTGATCACGATCCCCGCCGGCTCGACCAGCGTGCCGGTCACGAGCGTGGACGGCTTCGCGGTCGGCGAGAAGATCGCCCTCGGCCACGGCGCCACCTACCCCGCTGTTGCAAGATCCATAGAGAAATACGAGGTGGTCACAGTCACCGCAGTCGGCAAGCCGGGTACGCAAGCCTACCTGGGAGCGGACGCGTCGGCCGGTGCGACGAATATCAAGTTCTGGCAGGTGGGTCAACCTGGAGGAGGGACGAACGCCGCCCACATCTCAGCCGGAGACAAGATCTTGTTGGACATCGACAGCGTCGGCCATGGGATCGAGACTGTGACGGTGACCAAGGTCGGCACGCAGTCGATCCGCGGGGTGCTCTCGGCTGACGCGAGCGCCGGCGCGACCAATGTTAAGGTCCAAGGCCGCGGCCGGGGCGGAGCGAACGGTTTCGCCGTGGGAAATAAGATGACCATTGGCACCCCCGCGACCCAGGAAACGGTTACCATCACCGCCGTCGGCGCTGCAGATTCGGGCGGCACGAGCGTGAGCTTTGCTCCGGCACTCGCCATGGCGCATCCCGACAGGGAGGCGGTGATGGATCAGGGCACGGGCCTCGATCTGGCCGCCCCGCTGAGGTTCAACCATGCGGCCAATCTGCCCTTCAGCAATCGGGGAACGGGGCTCAGCTTCAAGCCGGCGACGGCCTTTGCCCACTCGAGCAACGAACCCGTACAGGCCCTCGGCACCGGCATCACGCTCGACAGCCCCCTTGCGAAGGACCACGCGGTCGACGCGGTTGTGCGTGACCAAATGGTTACGAACGCGGGCTATCAAGGGGTGCCCGCGCCCAACCAGTGGTTCGGTGGCCCCGCTCTATCCCCCGCCGCCGGCAACATGGTGCTGCGTGACGCCGCCGGCCTGGTCGTCGACAGCCTTAATTACGGCACCCTTGTCGACCCATGGGCTGCCGAGGGTTATCAAGCTGCCTCCGGATCCGGGCAGAGTGGCTGCCACGCCGTTTCACCCGGCTCAGGCCGCGGCGGTTTCGGCGGGCGGGGCGGTCCGGTTGCGGAGACCAATCGGAGCTTGGGCCGCTTCCCCGACGGCGCCGACACCGACAGCAACTGCACCGATTTTCTGTTGCAGCCCGCCACCACCCTGCCTGCCGGTTCGGCCGCCGGCGCGACTAATATCAAGGTTGCCAGCGTCGCGGACTTTGCCGCGGGCCAGACGATTATGATCGACACCGGCGCGAACCTCGAGACCGCCGTCATCGCCACGGTTGGCACTGCGGGCGCCACCACGGCGGGCGCTGCCACCGAAGTGGGCGCGACCGTTCTCCCTGTCGCTGGTGGGATGGGCTTCAGCCCCGGCCAGACCATCGGTATTGACAGTGGTGCGAACCACGAGACGGCGGTGATCGCCTCTTTCACCGGCGGCAGAGGCGGCGCCAGAATCACTGTCGCCGCGCCTCTCAGTCAGGCGCACGCGGCCGGCGCCCAGATCTCCGGCACCGGCATCACCCTCACCGGACCGTTGACCAAGACGCACGCCAGCGGGGCACAGGTCGCCAGCGACGTTCCCACGCCCGGTGCGCCCAACAAGTATTACAGAAGACCTCGTTGAGGGTGTCTGTGGGACTGAATTAGGCGCCGCTCACACTGTTCAGTGCCACGTTGAGGATGGCCACACCGGCCCGCGCTACTCCGGCTCGGCCGCAGAGTCCGTGGGACAACTATGGTGCAGCGCGTACTCCGTGCGTAGCTGCTCACGGCTCAGCGCGAGCACTGTACGCCTCCTACAACGGCCAGCTCTACCAAATTAAGCGCCAGTCGGGCGGCAAGATCTTGGATAGCCGCGTCCTCCGGCCCGCCGCGTCGCCAGTCCCGGATGCGGGCGGATTCGCCGACGCGGCCGCGCAGGACAAGTTCTGCGCTAAGCTAGACCGCCAGCAACAAACTCTCCGCGAACGGCCACTCCGCGTCTACCCATTGCGCCGCCAGCCCGAAGCCACAGGCGCGAGCCATCTCGCAGATCTGCTCGGGCCGGAACTTGTGGCAGGATTCGGTGTAGATCGTCTCACCGGACGCGAACTCCACCGTCAGGCCGGCCTGCCGGATCTTCACCACCTGGCGGATGCGCGATCTCAGATGCATTTCGATGCGCTGGGCGCCGGGCACATAGCGAATCAGGTGCTCGAACCGGCGGAGATTGAAATCGGCACCCAGTTCGCGATTGATTCGGGCCAGCAGGTTCAGATTGAACGCAGCGTTGACTCCGGTCGGGTCGTCGTATGCGGCGACCAGGCGCTCCACCGGTTTCACCATATCGGTACCCAGCAGCAGCGCATCGCCGGGACGCATTGCCTGGCGCACCGAGTAGAGAAAATCGATTGCCGCCTCAGGCTCGAAGTTGCCGATGGTGCTGCCTAGAAAAAGCAGCAGCAGCGTCTGGCCTTCGGCGCGGCGCTGGCCGGCGGCGCGCAGTCCTTCCAGGTACGTGGCTTCGAGCGGGAACACCTGCGCCACGCCGCTCATCTCCAGCACGCATTTGTCCAGCGCGGAGCCGGATACGTCGATGGGGCAGTAGACGGCAGCGCGCCGTTTCGCGATCTGTTCAAGAATGGGGCGCGTTTTGCTCCCGGTGCCGCTGCCGAGTTCGGCCACCATGAGGTCGGTGGGGAGCAGGCCAGCCAAGTCGTCGGCATGCGCCTGCAGGACGCGGGCATCGGCGCGGGTCAGGCCATATTCGGGAAGCGTGGTAATCGCTTCGAACAGGGCAGACCCTACCTCATCATAGAAATACTGGCAGGGCAGCGTCTTCTGCGGCGCGCTGGTCAGGCCGGCGCGCACAGCGGACGCAAAGGAATGGTCGTACGCTGGAGCGGTCATCAGCCTTCCACCAACCGGAACGTGGCGTAGAGATAAGGATACTGCGGGCGGAACCAATTGCGGAAAGAGGGCCGTGCGAAGCAGGCGGCCGTGCGCGGCGAAGCGCCCTTCAGCACATAATGCTGGCCATCGAAGAACGGCTCGGAGTAATTCGGGTAGAACGGAAAGGGCTCAAAGCCGGGAAACGGAGCGAACGGTGTGGAGGTCCATTCCCAACCATTACCGGTAAGCTGCGCGGCCTGCCCGCCGGATGCGGAAACGGGCACCGGGTCCCAGTGCCGAAAATCAAAATTGTCCGCCGCGGGCGACGGCGCCGGCGCCACGGAAATGGCGCGATGATACTCGGCTTCCGTGGGAAGGCGCATGCCGCGCCAGCGGGCATAGGCTTGGGCTTCGTCGTGCGTCACGTAGACGGGACACTCCAGCGGCAGTGGATATTCGCTGAACATACCACGATAGAACCAGCGGCCGGCGCGATCCGCCCAGAAGAAAGGCGGAGCGGCTCCTTCGCGCACGAAGGCCAGATAGTCGCCATTGGTGACTTTGTTTTGCGCCACCGAAAATGTGTCAACCGGAACCGTATGCGCGCCGAATTCGTTATCCCAACAGAAAGCACCCCGATCGTCGAGCCCCAGCCGAGCATTTCCCGGCGGGATCGCCACGAATCGCGTACCGCCAGAGGCCGGCCCAGAGGCGGGCGGCGCCTGGAAAGGCGCGATCCTCCGTTCGTACGCCAGGTTGTGCAGAATGTAGGCGAACGTTTCGGCGTGCATGAGGCGATGCTCCAGGGCTACGTGCAATAGCTGCTCCGGCACGTGATCCAGCAGTTCATCGATCTCATCGCGGGTGCGGCGGTTGTACCGTTCTACTTCGCTCAGCGCCGGCCAATCCGACGGCTGATCGGCGGGTAGTTGGCCTGGCGGCGGATCGATGCCGAACGCGAACAGGCGATCGAACGTGGGGTGGAACGATGCTTTATCCAGAGCGTAACGGGCGATCAGGTTCCAATCGAATGCTTCCAGGTGCCCAATATAAAAGATGACGCGATGCCGCTCGGGAATGGGACGTTCGTACAACGAATCGGGACGGACCAGGCCGAACAATTCGTCGGTATGCTCGCGAGCTTGAGAGAGCGCGCGGCCCAGGGAAGTTTGTGCGGGCATAAAACCGTCATTCCAGTCTAACCGACGGAGCGCGGCCGGGCGGAAAATTGATGTGAGCCGGGGTACAGAGCGGGCACTGCCAAAATCCTGGCGCGCTATGGAGTTTGCGGTTCCTGCGGCTTGAAGCCATTGGCGCGCAGCACCCCGTGGGCGGCCTCCATCGCTTCCGGCAGCACATAGAAGAAAGCTCCGGCGCGCACCGTCCGGAATATCAGCCCGCCGGTGTATTCGTCGGCTTCTACTCCGAAATCGACGCCGGCCTCGCTCAGAAGGGTTTCCAGTCGAAGCGCATCGCGGAGCCGCTTGGCGATAAAGATCAGGACCGGCTCTTTGCCTTCGAAAAATGCCGCGTCCTGTTTCACCGGAAGTTTTCCACCATTACCAGATTGGTCTCGTTCTGGTCCACCTTGGAGTAGAGGACGTGTTTCCCGTCGGGGGAAATGGAATAGCCGTCGAAGCGGTTGTTGTTTTTGAAGCGGACCACGGGATGGCTTTTCCTGGTCGCGAAATCGTAGAACACCACTACCAGGGCGCGTCCGCTGCGCTCGAACTCCAGGTAGTAGATACCTTTTGGGGTGGTCTGAATACCGCCCCACATCAGGTCGTGTTCAGGCACGAAAGCCTCTTCTCCTTCGCCGCCTTCTACCGGGATGCGCCAGATGGCGCGGCGGCTCCGGTAGTACACCATCTTGCCATCGGGAGATTCATGCGGATCGCCGCCCCCGCCGCCGCGGCGCATGGTGATCTGGCGCGCGTTGGTTCCGTCGGCCGCCGCCTTCCAGATCGTGCCGTCGAAGCGCGTGTAGTAGATCGATTTGCCGTCGTGCGACCAGGAAGCATCGGTGGTGTCGGACAGCACGCGCGTGGCCTTCCCGCCCGCCGCCGGGACGGAGAACACTTCAGCGCCATTGGGCCCGCGAGTCACGCACAACAGCGTTTTGCCGTCCGGCGACCAAAGCGGCTGGCTCATGCGCCGTCCTTCCAGACGCGTAAGCTGCGTCCGCGTGCCGTCGGCGTCGGTGATCCAGATCTCCTGCTCGCCACTCTGATCGGAGATGTTGGCTACGCGCTGGCCGTCGGGCGAGATTGATGGATTCGTCTCCCTGCCCGATGATCGAATCAGCGGCCGCTCGTGCTCGGGCTCTCCCGATTCCGGCCCCAGTTGCGCCATCCAGACCTCCGCCACCGAAGGGCTTTCGGTGAATGCCAGGCGGTTGCCGGTGAGCGCCACGGCCGGATAGGTCGCATGGTTGCCGCTCACCAGGAGATCGCGCGGGCTGCCGCCATATGCGGGCACGCGCCACAGGCGCCAACCGGTCCCGCGATTGGCCGAGTACATCAGGTCCTCGCCGCCGGCCGTCCAGGCGATGCCGTGGATGGCGTTATTGTCGAAGGTGAGTTGGCGGACGCCGTTGCCCTTCAGGTCGCACAGGTACAGGTCGGCGCGGTCGCCATCCAGTTTGCGCACGAAGGCCACGTTCTTGCCATCGGGCGAGACCGCTGGATTGGTATCGCCGCGCGAACTCTCGGGCGGCTTGGTGATCGCCTGCAGTGCGCCACCTTCGCTCGGTACCGTGCAGATGCGGGGCATCTGCTGTTCGCCCGCGGGCGCGGAGACCAGCAGCGATTTGCCGTCGCGTGTCCAGGCTACCGAGGGCGAAAGCTCCGCATCCTCGTCTTCGCCGCTGGCGGGAGCGTCGAACTCCACGACTTTGCGTTCAGCTCCGCCCGCCGAGGGAATCACGATCACCTGAGCGCGATCGCCGGCAATGCGCAGAAATGCCAGGCTGGCCCCGTCCGGAGACCAGACGGGACCGATGTCGTTGCCCTCGCCCTGGGTAAGTTGCAGCGAACCGCCGCCGGCAACGGAGCGCACGAAAATGTGAGAGACGGCATCCTTCGATGTATCGTGTCCGCTAAAGGCAACGCGCTTGCCATCCGGCGCGAAAGCTGGATAGGCGTGGCCGCCGGCTTCACTGGTGAGCGGGGTCTTTTTCAAATCCACGGCGGGACCGCCGGCCAGCCTGCCGAGCAGAGTCACCACGCCGCCCACGGCGCACAAAGCCAGCGCAAGCAGTACCGCCGGGCGGCGAACCAGGGTGCCAGATGCCATATGCTTCGATTATCCCTTTTCATGACGCACCAGCGATGCAGTTATTAGCCGGGGCTCTTCAGCGGGATACGCACCGGGCGGCGGCGATGTTCCGTGGATTTGCGCCGCCCTCTCCGCATCTGAGACACTGGCTCTTTCATGCTCTTCCGGTTGATGGCCTTGTTGCTGGCCGGCTACGCGTCCGTCTTCGCACAGAACAATCCGTTGCCTGCCAGGGAAACGCTTCAGTACAACGTGGAATGGCGGCTAATTACAGCGGGCAAGGCCACTGTGGAATGGACCACCACGCCCCGCGGCGGCGGGCACGTCAACCTGCATCTGGAATCGGTGGGGCTGGTTTCCAAGCTGTTCCGGGTGGAAGACAACTACGCCGTGAATCTCGGTCCGAATCAGTGCGCCGAGTCTTCGTTGTTCACCTCTCAGGAAGGCAGCCGCCAGCGCGAAACGCGCATCGCTTATGATGCCGCCACGCGCAAGGCCGACTACGTGGAGCGCGACCGCATCAGGAACGCCCTGCTGTTGCAGCGCCAGATCGATATTCCCGCATGCGTCCATGACGTGGTGGGCGGCATGTATTACATGCGCACGCTACTGCTGGAGCCGGGGCAGAGCGCTACAGTTGCCGTAACGGACGGCAAGAAAAGCGCGTTGGCAAAAGTGGAAGCGCAGGCGCGCGAAGATATCAAAACGCCGGAAGGCACCTTCCATACCATCCGCTACGAAGTTTATTTGTTCAACGATGTACTGTTTCACCGGCCCGCACGTTTGAATCTCTGGTTTACCGACGACCGGCGGCGATTGCCCGTCCAGATTCGCGTGCGCATGCAGATCACCATCGGCACTATCACGTTAACGTTGGAAAAGCACGAATAGCGCGCATTTTCTGCGAACTCCCGGCGGGCGGCGGTCGTATTGGTTTGTTTGGAGGGGCAAGCGTGAATCTCTGGCAGGACATCCGTTTCGGGGCGCGCAGTCTGCGCCACTCTCCGGCATTTCTCATCACCGCCGTGCTCACCCTGGCGCTGGGAATCGGCGCCACGAGCGCCATCTTCAGCGTCACCGACGCGTTGTTGTGGAAACCGGTCTCACTGCCGCATATGGAAACGCTGGTGATGGTGCTGCAGCGCGAATCCGGCTCGCCCGGCGACTGGAACAGCCTCACGCCGGCAGACCTGGAAGACATCCGGCGCGATGGTACTTCGCTGGCGGACATCGCCCACTTCCAATGGGGTTCGGCCAACATCGTGGGTAGCGGCAATGAGCCGGAACGGGTGGAACAGGCCCTGGTGAGCGCCAATTTCTTCGATGTGATGGGCGTGCAGCCCGCACTCGGCCGCGCCTTCCAGCCGGGTGACGACCAGCCGGGCAGGGAACGGGAGGTGGTGCTGAGCGATAAGGTGTGGCGGCGCCGCTTCGGCGCGGACCCCGCCATTGTGGGGCGGAATGTACGCTTCGACGACCAGAACTTCGTGGTGAGCGGAGTCATGCCCGCAAGCTACGATTTCCCGATCGCCACCGAAGTGTGGACGCCGCTGGCGCAAACTCCGGCGCAACGCGCCTCGCGCAAGAGCGATACTCTGGTCGCGGTGGCGCGGCTCAAACGCGGATGCACCATCGCCCAGGCCGAATCGGAACTGGGCAGCATCGCGGCGCGGCTGGCCGCGTCGTACCCGGAGACCAATAAAACACGGCGGTTCATGATCTGGCCGGTGCACCGTTTCCTGGTGGATTACGAGACCGAGCAGTATTCCCTGATGCTGTTGGGCGCCGTGCTGTTCGTGCTGTTGATCGCCTGCGCCAACGTGGCCAACCTGCAGTTCGCGCGAGCCACCGGGCGCCTGCGTGAAGTGGCCGTGCGGACAGCCTTGGGAGCCAGTCGCTGGCGCATGATCACGCAACTGGTGACCGAAAGCGTGCTGCTCTCGCTGGCTGGCGCGGTGCTGGGACTGCTTGTCGGCAAGTGGGGTCTCACCCTGATTAAGAACGGGATGCCGGCCGAAATCGAACGGTACATCGTAGGCTGGAAGAGCATGCAGTTGGATAGCCGCGTGCTGGCATTCACCCTGGCTGTCGCGGTGGCCGCCGGGATTCTCTCGGGGCTGGCGCCGGCCTGGCAATGCTCGCGACCGAATCTTACCGATTCGTTGAAAGAAGGCGGGCGCGGCTCTTCGGTGGGGCGCGGCCACCACCGCTTGCGCAACATTCTGGTCACGGCGGAAATCGCCCTGGCCGTTGTACTGCTGGTGGGCGCGGGACTGATGGTGCGCGGCTTCAAAACCATGGTGGATATGGGCGCCCGGCTCGAGCCCGCAACTTTGCTGGAATTGCGCCTGGCCCTCACGGACAAAAAGTACCACGAGCCGTTCCAGAGGTTGGCCTTCTACCGCGACGTGCTGACGCGCATCCAGGCCCTGCCGGGGGTGCGCAACGCCGCGGTAGTCACAGCCATGCCCTATAGCGACCATTCCAGCGGACGGGTCTTTACTATTGAAGGCCAGACGGCGGACCCGGCCAGCCCTCCGCAGGCCATGTACCAGGTGGCCAGCGCGAGCTACTTCGAAACGCTGCACGTGCCGCTGCTGGCTGGGCGCTTCCTGAACGAACGCGACGGCCCCGATGCGCCCAAGGTGGCGGTGATCAGCCAGAGCGCGGCTCGCCGCTACTGGCGCCAGGAGTCGCCCATCGGGCGGCACATCAAACTGGGGGCGGCGGACTCGACGAACCCGTGGATGACCGTTGTCGGCGTGGCCGGCGATATGCCGCACAATCCTTACGATCGCGAACCGCGGCGCTGCCTGTACGTCTCCTATCAGCAGTTCCCGGCGCTGTGGCTCGACGTAGGCGTGCGTGCGGCGGCCGATCCCTTACGCCTGGCGCCGGCGGTCATGGGCGCGATTCGCGCGGTGGATCCCGAGCAGCCCATCACGGATGTGCAGACCATGGCGAAGGCGATTCATAACCGCGCCATCGGACTGAACTACATGGCCGTGTTGATGGGAGTTTTCGGTGTCCTGGCGCTGGTGCTTTCGGCCATCGGGGTGTACGGCGTAATGGCTTACATGGTGTCCGAGCATACTCATGAAATCGGCATTCGTGTGGCGCTGGGAGCGCCGCGGCCCAGCGTATTGGCTATGGTGTTCCGCAAAGGACTGTGGACCATCGGGACCGGCCTGGCGATCGGTTTGCCCGCTGCTTATGCCATGGCGCGGGGAATGTCGGCGCTGATTTTCGGAGTGACCGCTAACGATCCGGACACGTTTCTCGGCATCACCGCCACGCTTCTCGCCGCCGCGGCTCTGGCTATTTATATCCCCGCCCAGCGCGCCATGAAAATCGACCCGATCATCGCGCTCCGATACGAGTAATCGCGCCAGGCAGGGGGCCCCAGTGTGGGGAACTACGACAATGATTTCCCCCATCGGGTGACCGTTCCTGAAAGCTGGCCTATTGGCCACCGGATTGCACGCCATCGCATGTCGAAGGTGTTTGGACCGTTTGCCGCTGGCTGACATAGCGATAACCAGCCGCATATGTCAAACCGGAAAGGACCCGTCGTGAAGACCAGAGAGTTGGAAGACTACATCAGGACGCTGGCTACTCTAGCCGAGAGCGAAGCGCCTGTAATCAGTTGCTATT
>VFSW01013169.1_pt1 | contig 11513 bp, 8 predicted proteins | sample 5358111 | NCBI WGS metagenome assembly VFSW01 (sample SAMN11554181, study PRJNA540505) | mine drainage metagenome | isolation source: sediment from site ElyBrook_90M | place: USA: Ely Copper Mine, Vershire, VT | collected 2017 | reverse complement strand
AACAACAACCCACGTTCGGAAATCCGCTTTCAGCCAAGCTTGTAGAAGTGCGCGCAGTTTCCGCCCAGGATTCCCTCCACCGCGCCTGCTGGAAATCCTTCAATATGGCCCTTCACCAGGTCCATCGCAGCGGCGTAATCCGCAGACAGCGTGCACACCGGCCAGTCTGATCCAATCATCAACCGCTCCGCGCCGAATGCCTCGCACACCATGTCGAGATACGGCCGGAAATCCTCCGCCTTCCACCCCTTCCATCGTGCCTCCGTCACCATGCCCGACAGCTTGCAATACACATTCGGCAGCCTCGCCAACTCCCGCAGCCCCGCAGCCCAGGGCGAAAGCTTCCCCTCTGCGATGGGAGGCTTGGCAATGTGGTCGAGCACAAACGGCTGCGCGGGAAACTCCGCCGCCAGTTTCACCGCCGCAGGAAGCTGCCGCGGATAGATCAGCACATCGTAGGCCAGGCCAAACTCCGCAAGCCGCCCAATCCCGCGCCGAAACTCCGGCCGCAACATGAACCCATCGTCCGGCTCGTCCTGCACCACGTGCCGCACCCCCACGAGTTTCGCGTGCCCCGCGAATTGCTCAAGTTGAGCCGTCAACTCCGGCGAACAAAGGTCCACCCATCCCACCACGCCCCGGATGAAATCGTTCTTCCCGGCAAGTTCCAGCAGCCAGCGCGTCTCTTCCAGGCTCTGTCGCGCCTGCACCGCCACGCAGCCATCGAACCCGGCGAGATCCAGGAGCGGCTTCAAATCCTGGGGAAGAAAGTCATGCTTCAGCGCCGCCATTTCGTCCGTCATCCAGCTATGTTCCGCCGGGTTGTACTGCCAGAAATGCTGATGAGAGTCAATTCGCATCGTGGATCTCGTCCCGCCTCCGCTGTCCGTCCGGCTCAATGTGCGCGCGTCGTTCACTCGCCAGGGGCGCGCTCGCAATTATATTGCTCATATGCGTTTAACTTGCTTGTGCATAGCCGTGGCCGCTTTTGGCTGTCTTTCCACATCAACCTCCCCCGCTCAATCCTCCAAACCTCCCATCACTCTCGACGAGTTCCTGAACACCACCGATATCAGCTCCGCGCGCATTGCGCCCGATGGATCGGCGGCGGTCATCGGCACCACCACCCCCGATTGGAAAGCCAACAACTTCCGGCACGATCTGTGGCTTTGGACCTCGGCAGCGGGACTGCGGCCGCTTACCCATTCCGGCAGCGAAGAAAACCCGCAATGGAGCCCCGACGGCAAATGGATCGCCTTTGTCAGCGATCGCGCCCTTTCAGGCCAGCCGGCCGATGCGGAAGGAAAACCGCAGGACGATGACGCCAAGGCCAGCCGCCTGTGGATCATTCCCGTAGCAGGCGGCGAGGCTCTGCCCCTCTACACACAGAAACTCGACGTGCACTCGTTCGCCTGGTCCACTGACGGAGCCGCAATCTACTACTCCGCCACCTCTCCGCTCACCACCGAACAGGAAGCCGCGCAAAAGCAGGAGTGGAAAGACGTCATTCGTTACCGCGAACAGCACCGCGGCGACCTGCTCCTCAAGCAGCCCGTGGCTCCTTCGCTCGCCAGCGCCATCGCCGTTCCGCTCCCCGATAAAACGGCGGGCTCCGAAAAGAAAGAGAAGGACGAGCCGGTTGTCCCGCCGGGCGCCGAAACCATCGCCAAAAGCGCGCTCTCCATTGGCGAAATCGCGCCCTCGCCCGACGGCAAGTCCATCGCCTTCGTCACCGAGCCGGTCCACCATCGCGTCGAAAGCCCTTCCGATTACGAAATCTTCCTCGTCCCCGCAGCCGGAGGCGAGGTTCGCCAGCTTACCCATAATGAAGCCATTGAATCGGGCCTCAAGTGGTCCCATGACAGCCGCTCGCTGTACCTCAGCGTGCAAGCCGCTGCCGGCTCCCTTGAAGGCAAGTATCGCGATGTGCAGGGCCGCCTCTACCGCATCGATCCGGCCTCCGGGAAGATCGAGCGCCTCGGCGCTGCCTTCCCCGGATCGTTCAGCCAGTTCGTCCTCCTGCCCGACGACCGCGAACTGGCTCTCGGACTCACAGGAATCGAGCAGCAGGTCTATCTGGTCGACGGCGAAAAGGCCACGAAGCTACCCGGGTTGGCCGGAAGCTACGCCGGGCTCAGCGCCGCCCTCAACTCGAATGCGCTCCTTTTGCAACACTCCACCATCGGTCAACCTAACCAGGTCGATCTGGCCGCCGACCCACTGCACCCTGACCACCTGCCCGCGCTCACAAGCTTCAACCCCATCTTCGGCGAACGAGCCACGCCGGAGTGGCAGCCCTACTCCTGGAAGTCCGACGACGGGCGCACCATCGAGGGCGTGCTGATCTTCCCCCCGGGCCAGAAAAACGCCAAACACCTGCGCATGTTCACCCTCATTCACGGCGGCCCGGCCGATGCCGACGGCAACCGCTTCGGCGCCGACTGGTATGACTGGGCCACCCTGGCTGCGGCCAGGGGCTGGCTGGTCTTCCGGCCCAACTACCGCGGCTCCTCGGGATACGGGGACGACTTCATGCTCGAGATTGCGCCGCACCTGGTCTCAAAGCCGGGACGCGACATCCTCACCGGCGTCGATGCCCTGGTGAAAGACGGCTATGCCGATCCCGATCATCTGGCCATCGGCGGCTACAGCTACGGCGGCTACATGACCAATTGGCTCATCACCCAGACCACGCGCTTCAAGTCCGCCGTCACCGGGGCCGGAGCGGTCGAACACGCGGCCAACTGGGGCAACGACGATGAAACCTGGGACGATGCCTGGTATCTTGGCGGCCAGCCGTGGCAGAACCCCGAGCTTTATCAGAGCGAAGCCGCGCTCTTCCGGTTCGACAAGGTCAAGACGCCCACACACCTCGTCCAGGGCGGTGCCGACGTTCGTGTCAGCTACCTTGAAGGCGTAACCATGGAGCGGGCCATGCAGCAGTTGGGCATTCCGCACAGCTTCCTTGTCTTTCCCGGCGAGGGCCACGGCCTGGGCAAAAACCCATGGCATGGCTACATCAAGGTCCGCGAGGAACTTAAATGGCTCGACAAATATAATGGCAACTAAGACTTGTTGATGTGCCGGGGCGCCTGAAACGCAATCATTTTCAGCCTTTCGGCCGCCCTGGCGCATCTTGCTATAAGAAACAGGCCAGCAGGCCCTATGAACCCCACCGAGACTAGCCGCCAACTCGCCTTCCAAGAGACGCTCCTGAGCGCCCGCCGCACCATGGTCTTGAGCGAAATTCTCAGGCTCGCCATGGACAGCTTCCGCGCCAGCAAATTGAGGTTCGCGCTCACTGCCCTGGGAATGGTCATCGGCACCGCCTCCGTCATCCTGGTGGTCACCATTGGCTTGACGGGAAAACGGTTCATCCTGAATGAGATCCAGAAAATCGGCACCAACTCGGTAGAACTTGAGTATTCCGGTGGAGGAGCCAGCGGCTCTGAAAATGTGCCCTATAACGACTACCTCACCCGGGACGATGAAAAGGCCGTAGTCGCCCAATTGCCGGGAGTCGTCTACTCCTCACCTGTGCTCGAAATGCACGACCGCATCAGCTTCGGCGGCGGAGTCGTCAAAGACACCCTGGTCCTGGGCGTGAGCCCCCAGTACCGCCATATCCGCAATCTCCTCGTGCCGGTGGGCCGGTTCCTCGATGAAACCGACGATGCTGCGCACATCAAATGCGCCGTGGTCACCGAATTGTTTGCAAAAGAAAGATTCGGCAGCTCTGATTCCGCCGTCGGCCAGACATTTGAAATCAGTGGCATCCCTTTCACCATCATCGGCGTGTTCCGAGAGAGCGTGGACGACTTCGGCCAATCCGAAATCGCCGACCAGACCATCCTGATCCCCTATTCGGTTGCGCGCTATTTCACCGGGACCGAGAACGTGAAACAGATCTACTTCTCCATGCGCACCATGGACGAGGTTCCGGACGCCAGCAAGGAGATTGAGCGCATCGTGAGTGCGCGCCACCGTCCCAACTCCGTCTACAGGGCGACCAACCTGAAGGAACTGCTCACCATGGCGGCAAGAATCGCCAACATTCTCACCGCGGTTCTTGTCCTGGTAGCCGCCGTTACGCTTGCCGTGGGCGGAGTAGGAATCATGAACATCATGCTGGCCACCGTCCGCTCCCGCATCCGCGAAATCGGCATCCGCAAGGCCCTGGGCGCCACCTATCGCGAGATAAAACTCCAATTCCTGGCCGAAGCGGTCATCATCTCGCTCGCCGGCGGCATCGTCGGCACCTTCGTTGGCCTGGCCGTGCCCATGTCGGTGCATTTCTTTACGGACTACCCTCTGCCGGTGGACTACAGGTCCGTCATCATCGCCCTGGCGTCCGCAACCCTCGTGGGCGTCGTCTTCGGCACTGTGCCGGCCACCCGCGCAGCCCAGATGGACCCCGTAGAGTCCCTCAAATATGAGTAATCCCGACCGGCCGACCGAGGAGAACAAGGACCGTTCGGAAGACAGCCCCTCCCCGGGGCTGAATCTCGTCCTGATCTACAGCCTCTTGGCCCTCGCGCTCCTCGCCGCAATCGGCCTCGCCGCCCTCATCGTGCTTCCCTACTACCGCCACCGCTGAACGGAAATCTTCCCGTCACAGAAATTCCCGTCCCCCATCCTTCACTCTCCGCGCCCCAACCCTCACTCTCCGTGCCCCATCCTTCGCGTTTTTGCGAAGGGTGGGTCCCAACCATGCTTCCGAAAGGTGGGTCCCGACCATGTTTGCGAAGGGTGGGTACCGCCCATGCTCTTCGATCGAATATCCACGAGATTTTCTAAATCCTTTAAGCTTCTCGCTCCGCCGTCCCCTGCAGACGCGCCACAATCATCTCCGTGTCGTACACGCACCCGCCCCAGATACCGCCACTGGCCTGCACAAGCGCCGCCCACAACCGCGTATCCGCGGGTAGCGCCGGATGGGGCCGCAGATCGGGGCGAGCCTTCCGCTCTGCCAACCGCCGCCCGCCTTCCGCCGCACCAAAGACTCTCTCCGCATCCCCCACTAGGTTCACTGACCCAATCAGCTTCTCGCGATCGATCACAATCTCGATCTGATCGCCTTCTAGAATCCTTCCGATCGGCCCCCCCGCCAGCGCCTCAGGCGAAATATGCCCGATGCACGCGCCCGTTGAGACTCCGCTGAACCGCGCATCGGTCAGCACCGCCACGTGTTTGCAATGCGGAAGCTGCTTGAGTGCCGACGTGATCTGGTAAATCTCCTGCATGCCCGCGCCCGCCGGCCCGCTGCAGATCAGCACGACCACATCGCCCCGCGTCACGCTGCCGTTCTTGATGGCCTCGATCGCCGCCGCTTCCGTGATGAAAACCCTCGCCGGTCCGCAATGGCGATAAATGTTCCCCTCGTCAATCAGCGACGGATCGATGGAAGTACTCTTGATCACCGACCCCTCCGGCGCGAGGTTGCCCACCGGAAAACAAATCGTCGAAGTAAGCCCACGCGACTTCGCCCGATCCGGCGCCATGATCACGTCGTCGGGATCGATGCCGTCCTGCTCCATGAGAACGCGCCGCAGCGCGGGACGCCGCTCGCTCTGCTTCCACCAGTCCAGGCACGCGCCCAGCGATTCTCCACTCACCGTTTTCACGCTGGTATCGAGCAGCCCCGCCGCCCGCAAATGCAGCATCACCTCGGGCACGCCGCCCGCCAGAAACACCTGCACCGTGGCGAACCCCCGCGGCCCATTCGGCAACGCATCCACCAGCCGCGGCACCTCGCGATTGACCTCCGCCCATTCCTCCACCGTGGGCCGCCGCAGCCCTGCCGAAAACGCCACCGCCGGCAGATGCAGCAGCAGATTCGTCGAACCCCCAAATGCCGCGTGCAGCACCATCGCGTTGCGAAGCGAGGCCGGAGTCAGCACATCCCTCACCCCCATGCGCAACTGGTACATGCGCATCAACGCCCGCGCCGAACGCCGCGCCGCATCCAGCCAGATCGGCTGGCCCGACGGAGCCAAAGCGGTGTGCGGCAAAGAAAGCCCAAGTGCCTCCGCAATCACTTGCGACGTCGCAGCGGGGCCCAGGAACTGGCATCCGCCTCCCGGCGAGGCGCAGGCGCGGCACCCCACCTCGGCCGCGTACTCCAGCGTGATCTGCTGCTGGGCAAAGCGGGCGCCGATGGTCTGCACCTTGCCCGCATCCTCACCCGCCTCCGGCAGCAGCGTCACGCCGCCCGGCACCAGCACCGCGGGCAGCGGTCCCGCGGACGCCAGCGCCATCATCATGGCCGGCAGTCCCTTGTCGCAGGTCGCAACTCCCAGCACGCCTTTTCCCGTAGGCAGTGACCGCATCAGCCGCCGCAGCACCATCGCCGCATCGTTGCGAAACGGCAGCGAATCCATCATGCCCGTGGTGCCCTGCGTGCGCCCGTCGCATGGATCGGTGCAGGCTCCCGCAAAAGGAACCGCGCGCATGGCCTTCAATTCCCGCGCCGCCTCCGCCACCAGCAATCCCACTTCCCAGTGCCCGGTGTGAAAGCCCAGCGCGATGGGATGTCCGTCTTCCGCCCGCAACCCCCCATGGGTGCTGAGAATCAGAAATTCAGGGTCCAATAGACGCGATGGTTCCCACCCCATACCCGCGTTCTGGCTCAACCCGAACAGGTTGCCGGAGGGCTCGCCCAGCAGCATCTCTGCCGACAGCGGCAACAGTCCGGCCGGCCCCGGCGCATGCGTAGCAACGCGAAGCAAGCCATGGTCCGCCGCCTCAAGGATCGATGTAAGTGAAATCGCGGCGATGACAGCATCTCCTTGCCTTCAGTATAGGAGTCCCACGGGAAGGCTCCGTACCCGCTCCCTACTGCGTCTTCTCGTTCGCCGTGGCCGCCTGCGGGCTCAGCGCGAACACATGCGGCTTGGGTGCGGCGGTCTCGTAGATCGAATCCTCCAGCGAATCCTCAAACCCTTGCATCGTTTGTCCGCCGCCATCCTCGAAGTTCCGCACCCGCATGCGCAGGTGGATATAATGCGCCTCGTCGCGATCACGCACCAGCCACCCCACCCGCTGAGCCTGGTACCGCATTGGGGTCGCATAATCCGCCAGGTTGATCCCCGCCGCCAGCGCCTCGGCGGAAAATGTCCCCACCGTGTCGCTATCGATGGTCAGCTTGTACTCGCCCGCGCCCAGTCCCGTCACGCGCAACGGCTCCTGGTTCAACGCCTGTTGTATATCCGTAAGCTGCAGCAGAAGCTCCTGCGTTGCATTGCTGCTCAGCAGCGGCAGCGGCAGTGAGTTGTCCGTTTCCGTCCAGCGCAGTGTGCCGTTTTCGAGTTCTACGTGATCCACCGCTGCGTTCTGCGCATCGCTTACCTTGCCCCCCTGCCCATCCATCGTCACCCGCGCCCCCCGCGCCGGCGCAGTCCCCCCCGGCCGCAGCGCCGCTGCCGTAACCCAGGGCGCCAGCGGATCGGGATGAACGCGATCCGGCAAAAGCAGCCGCGCAATCCTCGGATCCATGCCCTGCGCCTTTTCAATCGCTGCCACCACCGGCGGATTCAGGTTCACAAACGCGGCTCCATACTTCGCCGCAAGATCCTGGTCCAACACCGCAAAGTGCCCCATCACCGCGTTGTACCCGCCCGGGAATGTCGGCGCAGCGGTCACGTCGTCGTAGGGCGACGGGCCCAGCAGCGTCACGCGCGCTCCCGGCGCACGTTCGCGAATCGAATCCAGCAGATGTTCGTAGCCCTTCGTATACGTGGACTGAATCTCATCCGTCGTGGCGCGATAACCGCCGTCGTTCATCCCCAGCATCACCGTCACCACCGTGGGCTTCTCTGAAAACACGTCGCGCGCCAACCTTTGATCGATCGGACCTCCGCCGCCCCCGGTCACACGATCACCTCCCACGCCCGCCCCGTAAAAGTGAACCCGCATCGCCGGAAAGCGTGTCGCTGTGTACAACTCCACCCACTGGTTGTAGTAGTTCTGCTCCGTAATGCTGTCGCCGTAAAAAACCACCGTGTCGCCGGCCTTCAAATAAAAGCCCTCAGGCGCGGTCGCCACAGCCACCAGCGAGTCGGCGCACCCGTAGTAGAGAAACCATTGGCCGTGGAAGTTCACCAGCCCCTCCGCAAAGGTGGTTCCGGCGGCATATTGGCCCGTCTTTTCGTAAGGCAGCTCAGGCTTCAGAACCGGCCCGTCCGTCTGCTCCATCAGGTGCGCCGGGTCCTTCGCATCAAAGAGAGCTTCGCCCGCCGCGTAAGCGCTTGGGCCAAGATTCGGATCGCCGCCCGTCACAGCATTCTTGCCGTTGTAAAGCATCACGATTCCCTGATCCGTCAACACCGGCGGCGGCCCGGTCTCAGGAAACGAGCTGTCAAAATGCCCCGGCCGCGGCCGCAGCAGCGCCACAGCAGCGCCTTGCGCGTCCTCCACCGGAGTCCAGTGCACCAGGTCCGTCGAAGTCGCCAGGCGAATCGTCCCTTCTCCCCAGTACATCCAGTATTTGCCGTTTATCTTGGCGGCAATCAGCCTTCCCTTGTCCTTGTCCAGGCGCGTCACAATGCCTGCCGACTTGTAGTCCAGATGCGCGTATTTGCCGTTCTCCGCCGTCAGAAACACCGGCCCATGCTTGGTCCAGTGCGTCAGGTCAGGCGAAGTGGCAACACCCACCGAATAGGTCTTGCGGTTCCACTGCGTATAGGTCAGCACATAGGTGCCGTCTTCGCCCTCGACAATGCGCGGGTCCTCCACACCTCCCGGCCACTCGCGCCCCTTCTGGCTGTCCCTGGCCGGAAAGAAAACCGGATCGGGGTGCCGCGTGAAGTGGATGCCGTCCTCGCTCTCCGCCAGCCCCAGCCGCGAAGTGTGCCCGCCGATGGCCATGGTGCCCGAGTCGTCTTCGGCGCGATACAACACATAAATCTTGCCCTCGCGCACAATCGCCGCGGGATTGAAAGTATGCAGCGCTTGCCAGTGCACTGGCTTTTTCGATACCGGGTCGGTAAATGCCGAATCGGGCTGCGGCGTAATCACCGGGTTGCCGCTCGACGGCCGCGTAAACGGGCCAATCACCCACCGCTGCTGCGTCGACTGCGCATCAACTGAAACCACTGCAAGCAAGATCGCCAGAAGCAGGCGCGCACTCATCCTCATTTGTCCCCATCCGTCTCTTCCGCGGCCATCGATCGAACCGCATAAAAGCTCAATGCCGCATCGCCCTGTTCAAGCAACCGCGTACGGCTCAGTCTGCCATACCCGTCCTCAAGCCGCTGCTTGCGGCGGTGCTCCGCAATCACCATCGCGTTCGGCGCCAGACGCCCGGCCGCGGCCCCGCCCAGCAGTCCCAGCGCCGCTGTGTACTCCGCCGCTGCCTCATAAGGCGGATCGAGAAAAACCAGGTCGAAGAGATCAGCCGCGTCCGGACGGCGCAAAAACGACCCCACGCTGCCCGGCGCAATCCGAAATCCCCTTGTCATTTCCAGCCGCGCCAGGTTGGCGCGCATCGCCTTCAGCGCCGCCGGCGCGCGCTCCACAAACGTCACCCGCTCTGCGCCGCGGCTCAGCGCCTCCAGCCCCACCGCTCCCGATCCGGCATATAGATCGAGCACCGCCGCGCCTTCAATCCGCGGCGCAAGCACATTGAAAAGTGTCTCCCGCAGCCGGTCGCTGGTGGGCCGCGTGGCAAGTCCTGCGGGTGCCTCCAGGGTGCGGGAGCGGAACGATCCGGCAATGATTCGCATCGGCAATCAGCATACCCGAAACGGTTAAGGCTCCGAGCCACTACAATCATCTATATGCGAGGCTGGTCAATCCCGCTGGGCCGGTGGATGGGCGTAGAAATGCGCGTCCATACCTTTTTCCTTTTGCTGGCCGTCGTATGCCTGGGCCTCAGCGCACAGGATGGCGCTTTGCGTGGCCTTGCGCTCTTCTTCATTCTGGTGGCCGCCGTCGTTGTGCGGGAAACTGCGCGGCTCCTGGTCGCGGCCTGGCTGGGCCTGCGCCTTCGCGCCATCTTGTTGCTGCCCATCGGCGGCATGTTCGCCTACGCCAACCCCGAGAGCCAGGAGAGCGCCAATCAGGGAGGCGCTCAATTCGCCATCGCGTTCGCCGGACCACTCGCCAACGGAATCGCCGCTTTAGTGCTGGCTGCGACCTTCCTCGGCGCGAGCGGCAATGTCAACCTTTTTGGACAGCCTTGGATCTCCTCCGCCCACCTGCTGCGCAGCATCGTTTGGATGCAGGCCGGCCTTGGGATGCTCCACCTGCTGCCCGCCTACCCTCTTGACTGCGGACGACTGCTGCGCGGCAGCTTTGCCCGCAACCATGGCTTAGCCCCCGCCGGACGCGCCGTCACCGGCCTGGGCCAGTTGCTGGCTCTTGCCGCCATGGTGGGCGGCATGCTGCTGCACAGCCCTTGGCTCATCATTGCCGGATTTTTCATCATGATCGGCGCGCAGGTTGAAGATCAGGGCGTGTTCTTCCAGTCGGTCGTCGATACCGTGCGCATGCGCGAAGTCATGCTTACCGATTTCGCCACTCTCTCCCCTTCAGACACGCTGGCCGATGCCCTGGTTCGCTGCGTTCACTCCTTGCAGGAAGACTTCCCCGTGGTGCGCGGACCACAACTCGTCGGCATCGTCTCCCGCCAGCGCATCGTCGACGCCCTGCGCAGCGATGGCAACGGCTATGTCCAGTCCGTCATGTCCCGGGCCTTCCAGGTGGCCCAGCCGGAGGACACCCTGGGAACCACGATCCGCCGCATCACCACCGGGCGCGGGCTCTCCCTCATCCCCGTCACTGAAAGCGGGCGCGTCGTGGGAATCGTGAGCGTGCAGAACCTCATGAGTTCCATGTCCCTGCTCGCCGAGCAACGCCGCATCGAGCGCCAGGAAGCCGGAGAATAGCGCCCCATGCCCGGGGATTACCCGCAGCCTGATCCGTTCTCGCCCGACCCGCCGCCCCTGGCCCCCGGCCTCTACCTGGTCGCCACTCCCATCGGCAACCTTGGCGACATCACCTTGCGCGCCCTCGATGTTCTGAAGCGCGTGGACCGTATTGCCTGCGAAGACACCCGCCAGACGCAAAAGCTGCTCAATCACTTCCACATCGCCACCCCCACGGAGAGTTGCCACCAGCACAACGAGCGCGAACGCGCCGCCAGCCTCGTCGAAGCCCTCAAAAACGGCAGACGCATCGCCGTCGTCTCGGACGCGGGAATGCCCGGCATCAGCGATCCCGGCAGCTGGCTGGCAACCGCCGCCATTGCCGCGGGAGTGCCGGTCATCCCCATCCCCGGCGCCAACGCCGCGGTCAGCGCGCTGGTGGCCTCCGGCATGCCCAGCGCGGAGTTTCACTTCATCGGCTTTTTGCCGGAGAAAGCGGGCGCCCGCCGCACCCGCCTTGAAATCCTCGCCTCGGAGACAGGCGAAATCGCTCCTACCCTGGTTTTCTACGAGGCTCCCCATCGCATTCTCGAAACCCTCTCCGACCTCGAAGCGGTATGGGGGCCGACTCTGCGCGTCGTCGTCGCC
>VFSW01013168.1_pt1 | contig 11513 bp, 11 predicted proteins | sample 5358111 | NCBI WGS metagenome assembly VFSW01 (sample SAMN11554181, study PRJNA540505) | mine drainage metagenome | isolation source: sediment from site ElyBrook_90M | place: USA: Ely Copper Mine, Vershire, VT | collected 2017 | reverse complement strand
GCCTTCCATAACGTGACCTGCCTACACCGGCCATCAGCAAAAATATAGGCTCCCCGGACAAAGCGCTGCGCCGGTCACAGAAGCGCTAGTCGCGGAGCCGGGTTTTAGAGCAGCTCCGAGGCACGTTAGACCGGCGATCTTGGAACCTTGAACGGGAGCCCAACCCCTGCTCCACCCCCGCTTCCCCAACCGGCCGCGCCGGCGTCATTGCCATTGGTGGCAATTGGGGACCATCCTTACTATGCGATAATCCGTCCGGCCTGAGCCAAAGTTGCCAAGGACCGAGGACAACCGATGATTGATCGGCTCGAATTCATCATTGCGCTTGCGCGTGAAGGTCACTTTGGGCGAGCGGCCGAGACCTGCCGCGTCAGCCAGCCGACATTGTCAGGCGGCATAAAATATCTGGAAGATATGTTTGGCGTATTGCTGGTGCAGCGCGGCTCGCGATTTCATGGCTTCACCCCCGAGGGTGAAAGGGTGCTGGAATGGGCGCGTCGGATCGTTGGCGATGCGAGAGCAATGCGTCAGGATATCGACGCCCTCAAACGGGGCTTGGTCGGCCACGTCAAGATCGCCGCGATTCCGACCGCGCTCGCCATGACGGCGATGCTTACGACGCCCTATCGCGCCAAGCACCCCAACGTCCGATTCAGCATCGTGTCGAAGACATCAATCGAGGTGTTGAGGTTGCTCGACGATCTCGAGGTCGATGCCGGCCTCACATACGTCGACAATGAGCCGGTTGGCCGGGTGAATACCGTACCCCTTTATTATGAGGAGTACCGGTTGCTGACATCGCCTGGCGCTGCGCTGGGAGATCGCGACAGGGTGACATGGGCGGAGGTCGGTCAAGTCCCGCTCTGTCTGCTCACGCCCGACATGCAGAACCGGCGGATCATCGACGCGCTGTTGCGCTCGGCCGGACAAGTGCCGTCACCCACCCTCGAATCGAATTCGATGATCGTGTTGTTCGCGCATGTACGCACGGGAAAATGGGCGAGTATCATGCCGGCAAAACTCGCCGAAACGCTTGGCCTGACCGACAACGTCCGTTCTATCCCGATCGTCGAGCCGGCGGCGACGCATGCGGTGGGGCTTATTGTCCCACATCGCGAGCCGATGACGCCGTTGCTCGCGGCGCTGGTAACCGAAGCCCGCGCATTGGCCAAGGTCTTGGGCCAGACTGCATTGGTTAAAAACCAAAGCGAAAACAAGTCATTAGAAAAAAAGCGGAGGACACCTGGCGCGCGGGCGGCCGGTTCAAGGCGACGGCCCTGAGGGCGTTCGATCAGGAATCCTGATCGAACCACGGACCAGCTTTATTGATCCGGCCGGCATAGTGCATAATTTACAATAGTTCCAATATCTTGAGTGCGATGGACCGCCGGGTCATTTGCACGGAGCTAGTACTGACGTGCCACATCGCGAACCATGGAGCGCGGAACGAACCGCGCAAATTATTAGGGAGCATCAGGGCCTTGAAGGTCCGCTACTGCCTATCTTGCACGCGTTGCAGGAGGAGTTCGGCTATATCGACGAGGCGGCCGAGCCGGTCATTGCCGAGGAGCTGAACATCACCCGCGCCGAGGTCCACGGCGTCATCACCTTCTATCATGACTTCCGGCGCGCGCCGGCCGGGCGGCATGTGCTCAAGCTGTGTCGCGCCGAGGCCTGTCAGGCGGCCGGGGGCGATGCGCTGGCCGCGCATGCCGAGGCACGGCTGGGCGTCGCGCTCGGCAACACCACGGCGGATGGGCGCATCACGGTGGAGCCGGTTTATTGCCTCGGCCTGTGCTCGGTGTCTCCGTCGGCCATGATCGACGGCCGGATCGTCGCCCGCCTCGACGCCAAGAAGCTCGACAGTTTGCTTGCGGAGGCGGACCGGTGAGCGCGCTTCGCATTTACGTTCCGGGCGATGCCGCGGCCGTAGCCTGCGGCGCTGACGAGATCGCGGCCACGATCGCAGCGGCGGCGGTCAAGCGCAAGCTTGAGATCGAGATTGTGCGTAACGGATCGCGCGGGATGCATTGGCTTGAGCCGATGCTTGAAGTCGTAACCGGCCAAGGCCGGATCGCCTACGGCCCGGTCGAGCTTGCCGACGTCGAAAGCGTCCTCGATGCCATGCTTGCCGGCGGCGGCGATCACAAATTGCGCGTCGGCGTGCCGGAGGATCAGCCGTTCATAAAAAAGCAGACGCGCCTGACGTTCGCGCGCTGCGGCATCGTCGATCCACGTTCGCTCGAAGACTACAAAGCTCACGACGGCTACAAAGGTCTGGCGAAAGCTCTCGCCAACCCAGCCGGAATTGTCGAGGAGATCACCCAATCGGGGCTGCGCGGGCGCGGCGGCGCCGGCTTCCCGACCGGCATCAAGTGGAAGACCGTTGCCGACACCAAGGCCGACCGCAAGTACATTGTCTGCAATGCCGACGAAGGCGACAGTGGCACCTTCGCCGACCGTATGATCATGGAGGGCGATCCGTTCGTCCTGATCGAAGGCATGACCATCGCCGGCATTGCCGTCGGTGCCGTCAAGGGCTTCGTCTACATCCGTTCGGAATATCCGCATGCGATCGCGGTGATGAACGACGCCATCCGCGTCGCGCAGCGCGCCGGCATGCTCGGCAAGAGCGTCGCCGGCTCGGCCTTCGCCTTCGATCTCGAAGTTCGCGAAGGCGCCGGGGCCTATGTATGCGGGGAGGAAACCTCGCTGCTGGAAAGCCTCGAAGGCAAGCGCGGCGTGGTACGAGCCAAGCCGCCTCTGCCAGCGCATCAGGGCTTGTTCGGCAAGCCGACGGTCATCAACAACGTGCTCTCGCTGGCGACCGTTCCGGTGATCATGGACAAGGGCGCGGCATTTTACAAAGATTTCGGCTTCGGCCGCTCGCGCGGCACGATGCCGATCCAGCTCGCGGGCAATCTCCAGTATGGCGGATTGTTTGAAACCGCGTTCGGCATCACGCTCGGCGAATTGGTCGACGATATCGGCGGCGGCTGCTTCACCGGCCGTCCGGTCAAGGCGGTTCAAGTCGGCGGCCCGCTCGGCGCCTATTTTCCGCGGGCTTTGTTTGATACGCCGTTCGATTACGAAGCTTTCGCCAAGCGCGACGGCCTGGTGGGCCACGGCGGCGTCGTGGTATTCGATGACACCGTCGATATGGCCAAGCAGGCCCGTTTTGCGCTGGAGTTCTGCGCGATCGAATCCTGCGGCAAGTGCACGCCCTGCCGCATCGGCTCGGCACGCGGCGTCGAGGTCGTCGACCGCATCGTTCGCAATGAGAACCGCGACGCAAACCTCGCGGTGCTGGAAGACCTGTGCAACACGTTGAAGTTCGGCTCGCTCTGCGCCCTGGGCGGTTTTACCCCGTATCCGGTGATGAGCGCGCTTACTCACTTTCCCGAAGATTTTGGCGCGCAGCCGCGGCTGCAAGCCGCCGAATAAGGAGACCGCCATGTCGCTGGTCCAAGAAATCGATTACGGCACGCCGCGCTCAAAAGCGGAGAAGACGATCACGCTCACGATCGACGGTCAGGCGATGACCGTGCCCGAGGGCACCTCAATCATGCGCGCCGCGATGGAGATGGGAACCAAGATCCCGAAGCTGTGCGCGACCGACATGCTCGATGCTTTCGGTTCCTGCCGTCTCTGCCTCGTGGAGATCGACGGCCGCCCGGGCACGCCGGCGTCATGCACGACGCCGGCAGCGAACGGCATGGTGGTGCACACCCAGACCGAGCGTCTCAAGCGGCTGCGCAAAGGCGTCATGGAGCTTTACATCTCCGAGCACCCGCTCGATTGTCTTACTTGCTCGGCTAACGGCGATTGCGAATTGCAGGACATGGCCGGAGCGGTCGGCCTGCGCGAAGTGCGTTACGGCTACGGCGGCGCGCGGCACCCCAATCCAGGCCTCGACGAGTCGAACCCCTATTTCACCTACGAGCCGTCGAAGTGCATCGTTTGCTCGCGCTGCGTGCGCGCCTGCGAGGAAGTGCAGGGAACATTCGCGCTGACCATCGCGGGCCGCGGCTTTGGCTCGGTGGTTTCGCCGGGCATGGAGGAATCGTTTTTCAGTTCCGAATGCGTGTCCTGCGGCGCTTGCGTACAGGCCTGCCCGACAGCGACGCTGAACGAAAAATCGGTGATCGAGATCGGCACGCCGGAGCATTCGGTGGTGACGACCTGCGCTTATTGCGGCGTCGGCTGTTCGTTCAAGGCGGAAATGCGCGGCGACGAAGTGGTGCGCATGGTGCCGTTCAAGGACGGCAAGGCCAACCGAGGGCATTCGTGCGTCAAGGGCCGCTTTGCCTGGGGCTATGCCAACCACCGCGAGCGCATCCTCAAACCGATGATCCGGGAGAAAATCACCGACCCGTGGCGCGAGGTATCGTGGCAGGAAGCGATCGGTCGCGTCGCGTCGGAATTCAAGCGCATCCAGGCGAAATACGGACCCAGTTCGATCGGCGGCATCACCTCCTCGCGGTGCACCGACGAAGAAACCTTCCTGGTGCAAAAGCTCGTGCGCGCGACTTTCGGCAACAACAACGTCGACACCTGCGCACGGGTCTGCCATTCGCCGACCGGTTACGGTCTGAGCACGACGTTTGGCACCTCCGCCGGAACTCAGGATTTCGATTCGGTGGAGCACACCGATGTCGTCGTGCTGATCGGCGCCAATCCGACCGATGCGCATCCGGTATTCGCCTCGCGCATGAAGAAGCGCCTGCGCCAAGGCGCGAAACTGATCGTGATCGATCCGCGGCAGATCGATCTGGTCCGCACGCCCCACGTGGCCGCAGCCTATCATCTGCCGCTCCGGCCGGGCACCAACGTCGCTATTCTCTCGGCACTGGCGCATGTCGTCGTCACCGAAGGTCTTGTGAACGAGAAATTCGTCCGTGAGCGCTGCGACTGGGACGAATTTAGCGACTGGGCGGCCTTCGTTTCCGAGCCGCACAACAGCCCGGAAGCGGTGGCCAAAATCTCTGGGGTGCCGGCCGAGGCTATTCGCGGCGCCGCGCGGCTTTACGCCACCGGCGGCAATGGCGCGATTTATTACGGTCTTGGCGTCACCGAGCACAGCCAGGGTTCGACTACGGTCATGGCGATCGCCAATCTCGCCATGGCGACCGGCAACATCGGCCGGCCCGGCGTGGGCGTGAATCCGCTCCGCGGCCAGAACAACGTGCAGGGCTCATGCGACATGGGCTCGTTTCCGCACGAACTCTCCGGTTACCGGCACATCTCCAACGATGCAACGCGCGCGATGTTCGAAGCATTGTGGGGCAAGCCGCTCGAGCGCGAGCCCGGATTGCGCATCCCGAACATGCTCGACGCCGCGGTCGATGGCTCGTTCAAGGGCCTTTACGTCCAGGGCGAAGACATCCTCCAGTCCGACCCGGATACGCACCACGTTTCCGCCGGCCTCGCCGCCATGGAATGCGTCGTCGTGCAGGACCTGTTCCTGAACGAGACGGCGAATTATGCGCATGTGTTCCTGCCCGGCTCGACGTTCCTGGAAAAGAACGGCACGTTCATCAACGCCGAACGCCGTATTCAGCTCGTGCGCAAAGTCATGGCACCCAAGAACGGTTACGAAGACTGGGAGATTACCTGCCTGATCAGCGAAGCCATGGGCTACCCCATGCACTACGACCACCCTTCGCAGATCATGGACGAGATCGCGCATCTCACGCCGACCTTCGCCGGGGTCTCGTTCAAGCGGATAGAGGAACTCGGTTCGATCCAGTGGCCGTGCAACGAGAAGGCTCCCGAAGGCACGCCGGTCATGCATATCAACGGCTTCGTCCGCGGCAAGGGCAAATTCGTCATCACCGAATATGTGCCGACCGACGAGCGCACCGGTCCGCGCTTCCCGCTGTTGCTCACCACCGGCCGCATCCTGTCGCAGTATAATGTCGGCGCGCAGACCCGGCGCACCGCCAATGTGCTGTGGCACGAGGAAGACCGGTTGGAGATTCATCCGCACGACGCCGAACAACGCGGCATTCGCGACGGCGATTGGGTGAAGCTGGCGAGCCGGGCCGGCGAGACCGCGTTGCGGGCGCTCATAACCGAACGCGTCGCACCGGGCGTCGTTTACACGACGTTCCATCATCCGAACACGCAGGCCAACGTCGTTACAACCGAGTATTCCGACTGGGCCACGAACTGCCCGGAATACAAGGTGACGGCAGTGCAAGTGGCCCGTTCCAACGGTCCCACCCACTGGCAGGAGGAATACGACGAAATGGCTCGCAACAGCCGGCGCATCGCCGCAACCATCGAGGCCGCGGAATAACGGCATGCGCGAGCCGACGGTCACGGTCGCCTGCTCGATCTGGCGTCAACAAGACGCGACCGAGGGTCAGCGTATTATCCCCGAGGAAACCGCCGTCGCTTTCACTTACGACGGCGGTTCCTATGCGGTGATGATGGCGACGCCGCAGAACCTCGAAGACTTCGCGCTGGGCTTCAGCTTCACCGAACGGCTTATTTCCTCGCCTGCCGACATCCGCCAGCTCGATATCGTCGAGCACGATGCCGGGATCGAATTGCGGATGTGGCTCGCCGAGCCGCTGGCGGCCGCCTTGAGCGAGCGCCGGCGATATCTGACCGGACCGACCGGCTGCGGGCTGTGCGGAATCGAAAGCCTCGACGAAGCCGTGCGGGCGCCTCGGCGCGTCGGCGACGGGGGGATCTTTACGCCTGCGGAAATCGTACGCGCGCTCGAAGCGCTCCCGCCACGCCAGGAATTAAACCGCCAGACCCGTGCCGTCCATGCCGCGGCATTTTGGCGCTCCGGCGACGGGCTCATTGCAGTGCGGGAAGACGTCGGTAGACATAATGCGCTCGACAAGCTTGTTGGTGCGCTGGTGCGCGAGGGTAAGTCCGGTGACAACGGCATGGTGCTGCTGACGAGCCGCGTATCGGTGGAAATGGTGCAAAAAACGGCCGCGATCGGCGCGCCGCTTCTGGTCGCCGTTTCCGCGCCTACTGCGCTCGCGCTGCGGACGGCGGACGCGGCCGGGATCACTTTGGCTGCGGTGGCGCGCGGCGACGGCTTTGAAATCTTCAGCCATCCGCAGCGCGTTAAGCAAATGACCAAAGAAACTGCCACCAATGTCGCTTGACAAGCTAATCTACATGGCCAATCAGATCGGAAAGTTCTTTGCGAGCCAGGGGACGGAAAAAGCCGCTGCGGGGACGGCGGATCATATCAAAAAATTCTGGGATCCCCGAATGCGCGCCCAGATCATCGCGCATTTGAAGGCCGGCGGCGCCGGACTTGATCCGGCGGTTCGTGCCGCAATCGGAAGTCTCGCGGACGTAAAGTTCGAAGCACAGAGACAAGAAACACACAAACAATAAACGAACAAAAAACGAACAAAAAAATCGGCGCACCACTCAAACAATGCGCCACGGGAGGAGACGATGAGCTTTCTTGAGCGCAGCCGGAGCATTGCAGGGCCGGGCTTCAATCGATGGATGGTGCCGCCGGCTGCCCTGTGCGTGCACCTGTGCATCGGCCAAGCCTATGCGTTCAGCGTATTCAATCTGCCGATGACAAAACTCATCGGGATCACGCAATCGGCGCCAGGCGACTGGAACATTCCCGAGCTGGGCTGGATTTTCTCGATTGCGATCTTCTTTCTCGGCACCTCTGCGGCGGTATTCGGACGCTGGGTCGAGGAAGGCGGCCCGCGCCGGGCGATGTTCACCGCGGCCTTGTGTTGGGCCGGCGGATTCGTCGCCTCCGCGATCGGCGTTTACATCCACAATCTCTGGCTCATCTATCTTGGCTATGGCGTGCTCGGGGGCTGCGGGCTCGGTATTGGCTACATCTCGCCGGTCTCTACTCTCATCAAATGGTTTCCCGACCGGCCCGGCATGGCAACTGGCATGGCCATCATGGGCTTCGGTGGCGGCGCCTTCATCGCCTCCCCGCTGTCGGTCTGGCTGATGAGTCAATTCTCGACGGCGACGCATGTCGGCGTGGCAGAGACATTCATTGTCATGGGCGCGATCTACCTCTTCTTCATGACGGTTGGCGCGTTCATTGTCCGCATACCGCCGCCGGCCTGGAAGCCCGAAGGCTATACGCCGCCGGTACAGGCGTCGAAGCTGATTACGACCAGCGACGTGTTTGTCTATGACTCGCTGAAGACGCCGCAGTTCTGGTTAATCTGGTGGATCCTCTGCCTCAACGTGACTGCCGGCATCGGCGTCCTCGGGCAGGCTTCCGCCATGAGCCAGGAAATGTTCCCGGGCAAAGTGACGGCGGTCGCGGCCGCGGGTTTCGTCGGCCTGATGAGCCTGTTCAACATGGGCGGCCGGTTCTTCTGGGCGTCTACATCAGACTACATTGGTCGCAAGAACACCTATTTCGTGTTCATGGTGCTGGGCTTCGTTTTGTACATCACCGTTCCCTATACCGGCGCGATCGGGAGCGTGGAGGGATTCGTACTGGCCTTCCTGGTGATCATCAGCATGTACGGCGGCGGGTTTGCCACCGTACCGGCGTACCTAAAGGATATGTTCGGCACCCGGTACGTCGGCGCTATCCATGGCTTGCTGCTTACCGCATGGTCGATGGCCGGCATCTTTGGGCCGGTGCTGGTGAACTACATCCGCGAGTACAACATCACTCACGGCGTGCCGAAGGCACAAGCGTATAACGTCACCATGTACATCATGGCGGGACTGCTGGTGATCGGCTTCGGCTGCAATTTGCTTGTTAAAGCAGTGCACCACCGCTTCCATATGAGGCCTGAAGGCGATTCAGCGCTGGTTACGGCCGCAGAAGCCGGCGCCGCAGTAGCGGCGCGTCTCACCGGCAAGCCGGCCGGCGCGTAGGGAGAACAACGATGGCGAACAGCAATCAAAACAGTACGCCGGTCTGGCAACTCGTACTCGCCTGGGGTTTCGTCGGCATCCCGCTTGCGTGGGGTGTAGCGCAGACGATCGCCAACTCCCTGAAATTATTTCAGTAACGGTCAGGTTTGGCGCAATCCTCTATGCCGCGGCCGCAGCCGCTGCACTTGTGCCCTCGGGTTGAAAATTTTTTTGCGCGCTATCACTTGACGATCGGCCGCCATCGGCGTGACTTCTGCAGGCCTTTTGGGGATCACCATGGCCGGCACACATCTGTCCATCCGCATCGACCTGGCGTCCGGGGCCCGCATCGGGCCCGGCAAGATTGCGCTGCTGGAGGCGATCCGATCGACCGGATCGATCTCGGCGGCGGCGCGGTCGATCGGGATGTCGTATCGCCGCGCTTGGCTTCTGGTCGAAGAGATCAATCAGACGCTGCGTGAACCCGCAGTCAAGGCGGAGACCGGCGGCTCGGGCGGCGGCGGAGCGGTGGTGACCCCGGTTGGCGAGCGGGTGGTGGGACTTTATCGCGCCATCGAGGCCCAGGCTCGAATGGCGGCAGGCGGCGAATTTCGCGCGATCGGCAAACTCATTCGCAGCGACAAAAGCGCCGACTAACTAACCCGCCTCGAACGCGCTTCGTCGCCAGAATCCTTTTGGCGCACCGGCGCGCAATCAATAGTATCGGACCCGAGGAAGCGCCAAGCTGGCGGGCGGCAACGCAGATGCGGCCGCAGCGCGCGCAACAAAGGAGACGAAGATGAGCGGTGCTGTCGTCGTGACCGATGATGGCGCCGTTCGCACCATCCGGCTCAATCGCCCAGAGAAAAAGAACGCGCTGACGCTGGCGATGTACGCCGACATGACCAGGGCGCTGCATGAGGCCAATCAGACCGACGCCATCCGCTGCGTCATGTTCGCCGGCTCGCCCGGCGCGTTCTGCGCCGGCAATGACATCAGCGACTTTCTCGGCGCGGCGCTTGGCGGCGGCCTTGAGCCGCGGGCGATCGATTTCATGAAAGAACTGGGACGGAATCAAAAGCCGATTGTCGCGGCGGTTGGCGGTGTCGCCGTCGGCATTGGCACGACCATGCTGTTTCATTGCGATCACGTCGTCGCCGCGGCAGACGCCTCGTTCTCGACCCCGTTCCTCAAGCTTGGGCTGATCCCGGAATTGGCCTCAACGCTGCTCGCTCCGATGCGGATGGGTCACGCCCGGGCGTTTTCGCTTCTGGTGATGGGCCGTCCGCTCTCCGCGGCAGAAGCCAAAGACGCAGGCATTGTGAATAACGTGGTCGACGGCGCCGGCGTCGACGCCGTGGCATTGCAGGCGGCGGCGGAGATCGCAGCGCTGCCGCCTGGAGCGCTGGCGGCGGCTCGCCGGCTGATGCGCAGCCATAGCGAGGAAGTCATGCAGCGAATCGAGACGGAAGCGGTGCATTTCAAGGAACTGCTGCAATCCGACGAAGCGCGCGCCGCATTCCAGGGATTTTTCAGTCGCAAGAGGTGAGTTGGACCATGTCTCTCAAAGGCAAGACCCTTTTCATCACCGGCGCCTCGCGCGGCATTGGCCTCGCAATCGGATTACGCGCCGCCCGCGACGGCGCCAACGTGGTGATCGCCGCGAAAACCGCCGAACCGCGTCCGAAGCTTCCCGGCACAATATATACCGCCGCGGAGGACATCGAGCGCGCCGGCGGCAAGGCGCTGCCGCTCGTCGTCGACGTCCGCGACGAATTGACGGTGAAAGAGGCAATCGACAAAGCGGCGACGCATTTCGGCGGCATCGACATCGTGGTCAACAATGCGAGCGCCATATCGCTGACACCGACCGTCGCAACCGATATGAAGCGTTACGACCTCATGCAGCAGATCAATACGCGCGGCACCTTCGTCGTGTCGAAATGGGCGATCCCGCATCTGCAGAAGGCCGCCAATCCCCACATCCTCATGATTTCGCCGCCGCTCGACATGGAGGAGAAATGGTTTGCGCCGCACACCGCCTACACCATTGCCAAGTTCGGCATGAGCCTGGTCGTGCTCGGGCTTGCCGGCGAACTGCGGTCCAAAGGCATTGCCGCCAACGCGCTGTGGCCGCGCACGGTGATCGCCACCGCCGCCGTTCAGAACCTGCTGGGCGGCGACGCCTTGATGCGTCAATCGCGCAAGCCGGACATCATGGCGGACGCGGCCTACGCCATCTTCGCGCGCCCGGCGCGCGAATTCACCGGCCGCTTTCTGATCGACGATACGTTCCTGGCGGAAAATGGCGTCACTGACTTCGACAAGTATCGCGCCGACCCGACGCAGAAGCTGGCGCAGGATTTCTTTGTCCCCGATGACATTCCGCCGCCGAACGGCGTTATCATCGAAGCGGGATTTCACTGATCAACCTTTAACCGTCATCCTGAGGCGCGAGCCAACGGGTCCGGTCCGAAGTGGCCGGCCCGATGACAGGCTCCGCGAGCCTCGAAGGATACGGCCGAGGCGCCGGGCCGTCGCCCTTCGAGGCTCGGCGCTACGCGCACAACACCTCAGGGCCACGGAACATGGCTGAACTTAAGCCAGCCAACGCTTGCGGCGCTTATAGTGCTTGCCTTCGCGAAACGACTTGCGCTTGCCTTCGGCGACGCCCAGGT
>VFSW01013167.1_pt1 | contig 11513 bp, 8 predicted proteins | sample 5358111 | NCBI WGS metagenome assembly VFSW01 (sample SAMN11554181, study PRJNA540505) | mine drainage metagenome | isolation source: sediment from site ElyBrook_90M | place: USA: Ely Copper Mine, Vershire, VT | collected 2017 | reverse complement strand
TGCACAAGTACAACAACCAGGACCACAGCATGTTGACGGCGATGCATGTGGTGGATGGGCTGGTGGCGGGCCGGGTGGACAAGCGGGCGCTGTGGGAGATCAACACCGAACAGGAGTACCCCGAGGAGAAGGAGAAGTCGTTAAAAGCGGACGAACGCTAAGCCGGAAAAATCAGAGGAGGTTGCTGGCTGGGCGTGTGGGCAGGGTGAAGTGGAATGTGGAGCCATTGCCGAGGGAGCTGGTGGCCCAGATGCGGCCGCCGTGCTGGTGGACGATGGAGCGGCAGATGGCGAGGCCGAGGCCGGTCCCTCCCATGGTGCGGGAGTCGGAGGCGTCAACCTGGTGGAAGCGCTCGAAGATGCTTTCGAGCTTGTCTTCGGGGATGCCGCGGCCCTGGTCGCAGACCTGAATCTCGGCCTCGTTGGCGTCGGTCTGGCGCGCGCGAAGGTGTATCTCCGTGCCGGGCGGGGAGAACTTGATGGCGTTGGAGACGAGGTTGGCGAGGGTCTGGAGGATGCGGTCGGGGTCTGCCCAGACATTGATCCCGTGGGAGTTGAAGGTGATGCGGATCTGTACCTTTGCGGCGTCAGTCTGCTGCAGGACGACGGCGCGTCGGAAGAGGTCGTCTGCCGAGCACATGGTGGAGTGAAGCTCGGCCTTGCCGGAGCCGATGCGTTCCAGTTCGAGGATGTCGTTGACCAGGCGGACCAGGCGGTCGGTGTTTCCTGCGGCGATATCGAGCATCTGTTGGAGCTTCTGCGGGCGTGTGTCGAGGGAGCCGCCGGTGATGAGTCCGAGGGCCGCGCGCAGCGAGGTGAGCGGTGTGCGCAGCTCGTGCGAGACGGTCGAGATGAACTCGTCCTTCATGCGGTCGAGGGCGCTGCGCTCGGTGGTATCGGTGAATGCGACGACCACGCCTACGGCCACTCCGGCGGGCCTGTCATCGATGCCTGGCGGTTGGGATTCTGGTGGGGGTTCGAGCGCGGCGTCGAACTGGGTTGCGGAGCGGTTTCCGATCCCGATGATGGGCTGGTGATCGGACGGGACCTCGATGAGGGGACAGGCGACGTACTCGACGGGGAAGCTGGAGCCGTCCTTGCGCCAGAAGACCTCGTTGGCGATGCGGACGGTGTTGCGGTCGCGGATGGTGTTCTGGATGGGGCTGTCCGCGGGGGGGTAGGGCGTGCCGTCTGCGCGGGAGGGGTGGATGAGCGCGTGCATGTTGCGGCCGAGGAGTTCGTGGGGCTTGAACCCGAGCATCTGCGAGGCGGCGGGATTGACGACGGTGCAGATGCCGTCGAGGTCGATGCCGAAGATGCCATCGCCCACGGACTCGAGGACGGAGTTGGACTGGCGCATGAGGGCGCGCAGCCTCTCTTCGGCGCGGACCTGCTCCGTGATGTCGATGCCGAAGCCGAGGACGTAGGGGGCTTTGGCCGGGGTTTCGATGAGCTTGTTGCGGTATGCGACGACGCGGGTCTCGCCATTGGCGTGCTCCAGGTAGAGCAGTCCCTGGGCCTCGCGTTTTTGCAGGATGAAGCGGAGGTATTTGTCGAAGTTGGCGCGGTGCTGCGTGGGCATGAACTCGTCGAAGCGATGGCCGGTGACCTCTTCGCGGGTGCGGCCGAGGCTCTGCGCGCCGTGGGTGTTGACCGAGAGCAGGACTCCGTTGAGGTCGTGGGTGCAGACCATTCCGAGGGAGCTTTCGACCAGTTGGCGGTAGCGCGCTTCGCTCTCGCGCAGGGTGTCTTCGCCCCCTTGCTGGAGGGTGACGTCGATGCCCGTGGCAATGATGAAGTTGACGTGGCCCTGGTCGTCGAAGAGCGGCGAGGCGGACCATGCGATGCGACGGAGGCTGCCATCGCGGTGCAGCCACTGGTCCTCGAATGCCGCGGGCGCGTCCCCTGCGCGGAGGGGTTCGAAGTCCCGCAGGGCGGCGGGGACGGCCGAGTGGGGGATGAGTGTGTCCCAGAGAGCCCGGCCGGCGAGGGTGGGGAAGTCGTCCCCGGAGGCTGCCTCGCAGGCGCGGTTGAAGCGCACGATGCGGCCGGAGGTGTCGAAGACGGCGACCAGTGAGTCGACCGTGTCGAGCACGGTGGAGTCGAAGTTGTGCTCGTCGCTGTGGGCGGATTCGACGGGCTGGCGGTCGTATGCAACGCTCTCCATCTGGCGCCGGGCGTGGTTGAGCTCGATGGTTGTCATCGCCTGCCGCCCGAGGACGGCGAGGGTCTGTAGTTGCAGTGTGGTGAGCCTGCGCGCGGGGATGTCGAGGACAAAGAGCGCACCGATGCGCACTGTGGAGGACGCGATGAGCGGGGCTGCGGCGTAGAAGCGGAAGGCGCGGCCGGAGAGGAAGATCTCGCCTGGGATGAAGGCGGAGTGGAGGCTGGTGTCGGGGAGCTCGTAGACGCTCTGGCTGCGGAGCGCGGGCACGACGGGCAGGTTGCCGAGGGGCAGTTCGGTCTCGCGGATGCCGTACCGGGCGTGGATGTAGATGCGGTCTGCGGCGGGGAAGGCGATGCCAGCGGCCGGTGCGTTGCAGAGCTTGGCGGCCAGCTCGACCAGGTTGTCGAGGGCAGGGTCGGAGGCCGCGCCGAGGACCTCGTAGCGGTCGAGCGTCTCGAAGCGCTGGGATTCAGCGGGCGGGAGTCCGTTGTTGGCCGCAGCTTCGCTATTTGTCAATGTGGCGTTCATCTTCCCCTATTGATGGTAGGGGATGGATGTGCATACGGCACTGGTACTTTTGGGGAAGCGCGTGCGACTTCAGGGTTGCGAAGAGGCATGGATGCAGCGGGATGAGCTGGAACGGTCGCAAATGAGCGGTGGGTCCGCCGGGAGGTTGGTATACTTGAGGGCTGTGCCTGCCGCGCGAAGGAAGGGCTGCGCAGAGAGCAACCGGCACCACACGGGAGAAGCATGGAAGAGATGTTGAGCGGGATCGAGTCTCCCGCGGATGTGAAGCGTCTGACGATTCCGCAACTGACTCAGCTTGCCGAAGAGATCCGCGAACGGCTGATCGTCGGCGTTGCCAAGACGGGCGGCCACCTTGGGCCGAACCTGGGCGTGGTGGAGCTGACGCTGGCCCTGCACTACGTCTTCGATACGCCGCAGGACAGCTTCGTCTTCGACGTGAGCCACCAGGCGTATGTCCACAAGATGCTGACCGGGCGCAACCGCCGGTTTGAGACCATGCGCCAGCCGGACGGCTTGAACGGCTTCATGCTGCGGACTGAAAGTAAACATGACGCCTATGGCGCGGGCCACGCGGGCACGGCGCTGAGCGCGGCGCTGGGCATGGCGGTGGCGCGGGACATGTCGGGCGGCAAGGAGCACATTGTGGCGCTGTGCGGCGACGCGGCGTTCACCAACGGCATCTCGTTCGAGGCGATGAACAACATTGCGTCGCAGACCAAGCGGCTGATTGTGGTGCTGAACGACAATGCATGGTCGATCGACAAGAATGTGGGCGCGATCGCGCAGTACTTCCACAAGATTGTGACCAACCCGACGCTGGCCGCGATGCACGACCGCGCGGCTGGGCTGCTGGAGCGCTTCGGCGGCAAGACGGTGCGGCACATGGCGCGCAAGGCGGAGGAGGCGGCGAAGGGACTGATCGGGCCGGGGATGCTCTTCGAGGAGTTCGGCCTGAGCTACTACGGGCCGGTGGACGGGCACAACCTGCCGCTGCTGATCGAGACCTTCAAGTTCCTGAAGCAGCAGAACAAGCCGGTGGTGCTGCACGCGATCACGCAGAAGGGGCGCGGCTTCCAGCCAGCGGAAGAGAAGCAGAAGAAGTTCCACGGGCTGGGGCCGTACGACCCGGAGACGGGCGAGACCAAGTCGGCGGGTCAGAAGACCTACTCGGAGGTCTTCGCCGAGACACTCTCCAAGCTGGCCGACGGCAACGACAAGGTTGTGGCGATTACGGCGGCGATGCCGAACGGCACGGCGCTCGACCTGTTCCGTCCGCGCCATCCCAACCGCTGCTTCGACGTGGGGATCGCCGAAGAGCACGCGGTGATCTTCGCGGCGGGAATGGCGACCAAGGGGTACAAACCGTTCTGCGCGATCTACTCGACGTTCTTGCAACGCGCGTTCGACCCCATCGTGCATGACGTATGCCTGCAGAACCTTCCGGTGGTCTTCTGCATGGACCGCGGCGGGCTGTCGAGCGACGACGGGCCGACCCACCACGGTCTGTTCGACATCAGCTACCTGCGCGGCGTGCCGAACATCGTCCACATGGTGCCGAAGGACGAGGACGAACTGGCCGACATGATGTACACGGCGCTGCTGCGCGACGGGCCGGTGGCGATCCGCTACCCGCGCGGCGTGGGGCCGGGCGCGGCGGTGAAGGCGCAGCCGAGGGTGCTGCAGATCGGCGTGGCGGAGGTGGTCGAGGACGGCCACGACGTTGCGATATGGGGGCTGGGTGCGATGCTTCCCGAGGCGCTGCGGCTGGCCGCACTGCTGCGACGCGAGGGGTTCTCGGCGGCGGTGGTCAATCCGCGCTTTGCCAAGCCGATCGACCGCGCGTGCGTGGCCGAGTACGCGCGGCGCTGCGGGCTGCTGGTGACGCTGGAGGACCATGTGCTTGCGGGCGGCTTCGGCTCGGCGGTGCTGGAGGCGCTGAGCGAGCTGGAACTCGATGTGCCGGTGGTGCGCGTGGGCTGGCCAGACCAGTTCATCGAGCACGGCAAGCTGGAGGATCTGCGCGCGAAGTACGGCCTGACGGCGGAGGCTGCGCTGGAGAAGGCGCGGCCCTATCTCGCGGCGATGGAGAGCCGGCGCATGGCCCTGCGGTAGCGATTGTCAACAGGATTGCGTTAGTACATATACATCCGCAAGAGGAATAGAGGTTTGCGCATTCGTCTTGTGAGACGGTGTTGCGCAGCTCTCCGACCTGCTTCCAGAGGACGTCGATGGATCGTCTGGAGGCTGTTCCCCTGCGAGATTTGGCCTCGTCTGTTGCGGCCTGGTCGAGTGTGGGTTGAGTGTATCCAATCGCGCGCTCTTGCGGCGAAGCAATTCTTCGTCGTCGCCTGCGGCCAGCCGCCCGTCCGGCGCACACCGCTCGGCCTTGGACCCCGCCTCCTTGAACCGTGTCTCAAACTGACGCAACTCGGCCTCGCCGCGGTACGGCAATGGTTGTGCTCTGCCCCGGCGGCTGCGGAAATGCAGGGACAAACGCTCAGTGTACCGGACCCAGGCCCGCAGGCTCATGGAGATGGGGCCGCTGCCCGATAAGGCATAGGTGGAAGAGTTGACAAAAGAGTTTCTCGCGGAGAGCCAGGAGGGGCTGGAGCGGATGGAGCTCTGCCTGACCGAGATGGAGAAGCGTCCCGAAGATGGCGAGCTGCTGGCGGAGGTCTTTCGCGCGGTTCACACCATTAAAGGGACGACGGGCTTTCTCGGGTTTGGCCGCCTGGAGAAGCTGGCGCACGCCGGCGAGAGCCTGCTCGGCGCACTGCGCGACAAGAAGATCGCTGTGACGCGGGAGCGAACCAGCGGGCTGCTGCAACTGATGGACGGGTTGCGCAGTATCCTTTCGACCATCGAGACCAGGGGTACGGAGGGCGAGCGCAGGACCGACGACGACCGGCAGTTGATCGAACTGCTCACGGAGTTGAAGGCGGACGAGCCGAACTCCGCGGAGAACGGAGACCCGGCCTCACGCAATCCCGCCGCGTGCGACCGCAACACGGGCCAGCCTGTTTCGTCGCCCGATGCCAGTGGGACCGATCTCTCGGCTGCTCCGTCGATGCAGGACAAGACACTGCGCATCGATGTCGATGTATTGAACCGCATGATGAACCAGGTCGGCGAGCTGGTGTTGACACGCAACCAGATTCTGCGCTGCGCGCCCGGCGCGGAGAACTTCCCCACCCTGGCGCGCAGGCTCGATAGCGTTACGGCGGAGCTGCGCGAGAGCGTGATGCGCGCCCGCATGCAGCCTGTGGGGCATCTCTTCCGCAAGTTCCCCCGCATGGTGCGAGACCTGGCGATAACCTGCGGACGGCAGGTTCGCATCGAGTTCGAGGGGCAGGAGACGGGACTGGACAAGAGCCTGCTGGAGGCGGTCCGCGACCCGCTGACCCACGCCGTGCGCAACGCCGTGGACCACGGCATCGAGCCGCCGGAGATGCGCGTCGCGCTGGGCAAGCCGGTCGATGGCGTGCTCCGCCTGCGCGCCTTCCACCAGGGTGGGTCGGTCGTCATTGAGGTGATCGACGACGGGGCCGGCATCTCGACCGAGCGGGTGCTGGCCACGGCCATCGAACGCGGTCTGACGACGCCCGAGCAGGCGGCTTCGATGAACCAGCGCGAGGCGCTGCAGTTGGTCTTTGTGGCCGGGTTTTCCACCAACCATCAGGTGACGAACGTCTCCGGGCGCGGCGTGGGATTGGATGTGGTGCGCTCCAACGTGGAGAAGGTCGGCGGAAGCGTGGAGCTGGAGTCGCGCGTGGGCGCGGGGACCACCCTGCGGATGCGCGTCCCGCTGACGCTCGCAATCGTCCCCGCGCTGGTTGTGCGGAGCGGTGGAGAGAGCTTTGTCTTGCCGCAGAACTCGCTGGTCGAACTGGCGTATGTGCCGCGTCACGAGGCGGAACACGCGGTCGAGCGGATCGGCACCACGGACCTCTACCGGCTGCGCGACGGCCTGCTGCCGCTGGTCTGGCTGGACCGCCTGCTCGGTCTCGAGCCGGGCGCGAGCGCAGTGCGGAACGATTTCTATATCGCGGTGGTCGAGTCCGAGGGACGCCGCTTCGGGCTGGTGGTCGACGACCTGAAGGCACCGCAGGAGATCGTCGTGAAGCCGCTCTCTGCCGAGCTGCGCGAGATCGGCGTCTTCGCCGGAGCAACCGTGCTGGGCGATGGCACCCTGGCGCTGATCCTCGACGTGGCGGCGACCGGCGCTCGCGCCGGTGTGCGCCCGGCGGCCGATGCGGAGAACATCGCCGGCGCCCAGTTACCACAGGCCGAGACCGCGCAGACCGCGATGCAGAGCTCGATGGTTGTCTATGAGACCGCCAAACGCGGGTCTGCGCCGGGCGCGGCCGCCGAGCGCATGGCAATGCCCATGAGCGCGGTCGAGCGGATCGAAAGCGTCCCCTTCAGCGAGATCGAGTATGTGGGCGGAAGACCTGTGCTGCAGTATCGCGGCGAGCTGATCCCGCTACAGGACGACGGCGGCGTCCTGCGCGAGTGGAGCGCGACTGATGCAACGGCGGCGGCCGACGGCCCGGTGCCGGACGGCAGGATGGCAATTGTGCTCATCTGTCTGCGGCCCGAGACGCGCGGAGCAAGGCGGGTCGGAGTGATCGTGCGTCGCGTGCTGGATGTCTCGGCAGCCACGCTGCTGGAAGAGGACGCGGCGGCCTGCCCGGAGCGCCTGGCCCTTGTGAAGGACCGCGTGACGACGCTGCACAGCGGGTTCGAGCAGCCGCCTGACGACATGCCGAAGACGTACATGCAGGAGGTCGCATGAAGGACACAGCACAGACAGGCGCGGCTGCCGGCGAGCCAGTCTCGCTCTGCTCGCTGCGCATCGGGACCGCTCTGTTCGGCATCGACACGCGGCAGGTCCGCGAGGTCCTGGGAATGGCCGCACCGCGTCCTGTCCCGCTGGCCCCGCCGTACATCGCCGGGATCGTCCCCTATCGCGGAGATGTGCTCACCGCGGTATGCTTCCGGGCGCTGCTTGGGCTGGAGCGCGGGACCGGAACGAGCTGCATCCTGGTCTTCGACGGCGAGCGCGACGAGGAACGCTTTGGCCTTATCGTCGATGGCGTCGGAGGCGTGGTCGCGGTCGAACCCTCTGCGTTCGAGGCAAACCCCAGTGGGCTCGACGCGCGCAGCATGGAGATCTTCGATGGAGCTTACAAACTGCCCACCGGCCTGATGGTGCGACTCGACCCGCGCAAGTTGCGGCCGGCGTATCTGGCGCAGAGCGGCCTGTTTGGGGCATTGAAGCAGGAGAGGCAGGGAGTACAGATATGAGGGCGTTGATCGTGGACGATTCAAGATTCATTCGGCAGTACCTGCGGCAACTGCTGGAGGGCATGGGCCTCAACTGCGAGGAGGCGGCCGACGGCCGTCAGGCGCTCCAGACGCTGCGCGACGCGGCCGCCTTCGACTTCATGCTGCTCGACGTCAACATGCCCGTCATGAGCGGTCTGGAGTGCGTCAGAGAGCTGCGCGAGGCGGGCCTGCAACCCTCCATGAAGGTGATGATGGTCACCACCGAGGCCGACAACGCATACATCTGCCAGGCATTGGACTATGGCGCGGACGAGTTCCTCATGAAGCCGTTCACGCCCGAGGGCCTGCGCGAGAAGCTGGCCATGATTGGGCTCGCGGCGTAACACGCTGCGGGAAAGAACTCCCGTTTTTGTCTTTAAGGAGGGAGCAGGAGTTATGCAAGATGAGGGAAAAACTCCCGCGTTTGTCTTGCCGAGGGAGCAGGGGGCTTCAGCCCCCTGAATAAAGCAGATGGATTCGAGGGGCTTCAGCCGCGGGCCGTCTGCACGTCGGGCCGGAATCGAGTATTTCCGCAGACTGGTAAGCCGATATAGCAATACAAGCATTCTGAAAGGGAACGTTGCAATGCAAATGGAGACCAAAAGACCGATTCGAGTGCTGGCCGTGGACGACTCCGCCGTCATGCGCGGCGTGCTGCGAAGCATCTTCCAGATGCAGCAGCAGAAACACTTGGTTGGACTGCCGGAGATGGAACTCTGCGGCGTGGCGGAGGACGGCCTGGCTTGTTTGGAGAGCGTGCTGCGGCTGCGCCCGGACGTCGTGGTGCTGGACCTCGAGATGCCGCGGATGCATGGGCTGGATGTGCTCGAGCGGCTGCGCCTGGAAGAGCCGGGACTGCCCGTCATCATGTGCAGCGCCTATACCGAGCGCGGCGCGCGCGCAACCCTGGACGCGCTCGCCATGGGTGCCGCCGACTATGTGATGAAGCCCAGCGAGGAGAGTGACTTCGCATCCGCGAAGATGACGCTGGCCAACCAGTTGCTCCCCAAGATCGCCGCGCTTGCCGGCGCTGGGTTTGAGATGCTGTCGCAGGTGCGTGGCAGGACAACGCGACAGGAGGTTGCGGCGTCGGGCAGCGCGCTCGGCATGGGCTGCGCCGGCCCCTCGGCCTCCGCCGCAAACGGCGCTCCGCTGAAGATTGTGGCGATCGGCGTCTCCACCGGCGGGCCATCGGCGCTGGAGGCTGTGCTGCCGCATCTGGCCGAGGACTTCCCCGTGCCTGTCATGATTGTGCAGCACATGCCCAAGCTCTTCACCGGCGAGCTGGCGGAGAGGCTGGACCGTCGCTGCGCGCTGCGCGTCCGCGAGGCGTACGATGGCGCGGAGGTCAGGCCCGGCACCATCTGGCTGGCGCCCGGCGACGCGCACATGGAGATCGCGGAGGCCGTGGCACGCGCTACGCCAGGCGGCGGCAAGGACGCACTCCGCAGGGTGGTGGTACAGATCCACCAGCAGCATTCGCACAACCACTGCAAGCCCTCCGTGGATTACCTGTTCAACTCGGCGGCGCGACTCTATGGCGCGGGAACGCTGGCCCTGGTGATGACTGGAATGGGTTCAGACGGGCTGTTGGGTGCGCGCCGCGTGCATGAGGCGGGCGGCGTGGTGCTGGCCCAGGATGCGGCCACCTCCGCGGTGTGGGGAATGCCGGGCCGCGTCTTCGAGGCCGGGCTCGCGCGCGAGCCGCTGCCCCTGCCGCAGATCGCCGCCGAGTTGACGCGCAGAGCCTACGCCGGGCGAAGCCGCCGCGCCGCCAACGACGCTTCCGTCCACAACCCTTCCGCAATAATGGCGCTGCCGCAGCGGAACCGGAACTCCGCCGCCGCGCCGCTCCCAGAGGTGCTCCATGGGCTGCTCTGATTCCGATTACGCCTACCTCCGCCAGTTGGTGCTCACCGAGTCGGCGAACCTGATCGACCCGTCGCGCAACGCCCTCTTCGAGACGCGCCTGACGCCCATCGCGCAGATGGCCGGCGCATCCTCGCTCGAGGACTTCGTGGGCCTTCTGCGCGTCGAGCGGACGCCCCAGTTGCAGCGCGCCGTCGCCGAGGCGATGACCATCAACGAGACCAGCTTCTTCCGCGACAGCAAACCCTTCGACGTGCTGCGGGAGACCATCCTGCCCCGTCTGATCGAGAAGAACGCCGCGCAACGCAGGTTGCGCATATGGAGCGCGGCAAGCTCGACCGGGCAGGAGGCATACAGCGTGGCGATGCTGCTCCGCGAGCACTTTCCCGAGCTGAGAAGTTGGGACGTGAAGATCGTCGGGACAGACATCTCGCGCCAGGTCGTCGAATACGCCCAGCGCGGCCGCTATCGCCGCATGGAGGTCAATCGCGGCCTGCCCGCGCGCATGTTGGTCAAGTACCTGCTGCGTGACAACGACGAGTGGGAGATGGCCCCGGAGCTGCGCGCAATCTGCGAGTTCCAGTATGTCAACCTCTGTGCGCCGCTGCCCAGACTGCCCATCTTCGACCTCGTGATGCTGCGCAATGTGCTGCTCTACTTCCCCCAGCAGGACCGCAGTTGCGTCTTCAGCGACGTCTATCGCCAGATGGTGCCGGACGGCTATCTCATGCTGGGCGCCGCCGAGCAGGCGGAGGATTCAACCAACCTGTTTCAGGCGGAGTTTGCACGCGACTGTTACTTCTACCGCCCCACGCCCGCATCCTAGCGTCGTGTCCCGAAAATTCGTGACACAATTGTTGGGTTTTGTTTTGAATCGTCATTCTGACCGCTGCACCACCTGAGCCGTAGCCTGCGCGCACCACCGCCTGGCTCGTCATTCTGGCGAAGCCAGAATCTCCGTATTCCGCCCTGGTCGATGTTCGTCCTTTTGTCGCCACATCTACAGCACGATGCTGTAGATGCTCCTGCCCAGATAGGCAAAGTGTGCTCCGTGCGGGGTTGTGTGGGGTTGAGATTTCGGGTTTCACTGTAATCGATTCTATGGTGCGCCCGGAGAGATTCGAACTCCCGACCCTTTGGTTCGAAGCCAAATGCTCTATCCAACTGAGCTACGGGCGCACGGTGTGAAGAGAAGGACCGACCAGTCGATCGTACAACGTCAGCCAAGGCACCGCTACGTCAGCACCGCGTCCGCGGTCTCTTCCGGTTGTGCGACGCCGGGGACGCTCTCGACGATGTCGAGGCCGGCGCGCAACAGAAGTTGGTGGATGACGGCTCCGCTAAGGCGGCTGGCATCGTACTCGACGCGGACGGTCCGCTCGGCCTCGCTCACCTCCACGCGGCGCACGCCGTAGACGTCCCGCGCCTTGTTCAGCGCAAGTAGTATGCATTCGCTGGGAACAACGCCGTAACGGTAGAACGCATCGAGCTGGGTCATGCATCGATTCTAGGGCCTTACACCGGGATCTGCGATGCTGGATCAATTTGCATGAGGTACAATTCATACATGAGTGCCGTTCAAGAGATGTTATCTGCCGCCGACCGGGCCCCTTCGGATGTGG
>VFSW01013166.1_pt1 | contig 11513 bp, 8 predicted proteins | sample 5358111 | NCBI WGS metagenome assembly VFSW01 (sample SAMN11554181, study PRJNA540505) | mine drainage metagenome | isolation source: sediment from site ElyBrook_90M | place: USA: Ely Copper Mine, Vershire, VT | collected 2017 | reverse complement strand
ACCCCGAGGAGTCTCATGCGGTCCATGGACACGGGTTTGATGGTGGCCACCACCGGCCGCCGCAGTTGCCGCCGCGCTTGCCCGCGGCCGCGCGCCCGCCGTTGCCTCCCTTTGAGAGCCTCGCCGACGATAAAGCTCTCAGGCGGTAGACCCTCGCAGGGGTTTAGGACCCTTACATCCAGCGATGACTGGGTCGGGTGGATAGCATCGCAACCACCTGCATCGCGTACATCTCCGACGTCCCAGGCACCAGCACCCGGACAGCTGTTGTTGCGTCGGGGAGGGTGCCCCGCACCCCACGGATCACCACGTAGCCAAACGCAGTCGGAATCCCTGAAGTGTCAACCGAGGCGACGCCGCCGATGAGGTCGTCAGTACCGTCGCCGTCGAGGTCTCGGCCAGTCACGGGCGCAAAGCGGGCAGAAAGTTCGCCCGAAAGGATGAAGGATCCCGATGCCGTCGCAGGCAACCAGCTTGTGGACCCGCGGACGATCTGAACGAGGGTCGGTTGATCGTGCGTCAGTACCAGATCGTCGTAACCGTCGGCGTCAAAGTCACCTGTCGTCACGTCTCCCCCCCAATCATCTGGGTGGCACACCGCGGACGGGGTTGTCCCCACAAAGGACGGCGAACCGCTGTAGGCGTACACCCGCCCCGGGAGCGAGCCGGCATCGGCGATGGGATACGGGTTGGTTCTTTGCGCAGCCACAACGACGTCGGGGTATCCATCGGCGTTGAGGTCTACCGGGCCGACGACCAGGTTGCCAAAGCCCCCGTCGTAAGGCTCTGGGCTGCGAAGATACGTCGGCGTCGTCGTCTCGATCCCGCCCGCGCCTCCGTGAAACACCCTTATGTCGCCTGGAAACAATCCACCGCCCATGAAGTACCCGGGCGTGTCCTCCACGGCGACGTCGGCGTATCCATCCCCGTCGACATCTCCGACGGGCGAGAGCATCCCGATGCCTGTGTACTCCGTGCCGCCCGTGATCTCGTCGGCTGGGGCGATGACGGGTCCCGCCGGGCCACCATGGTACACGTCGATCCGTCCCTCAAAACCAAAGTCCCCGGGATTGCCCGCGGCGAAGTCTCCGTAACCATCTCCGTTGACGTCGCCGAGCGCCGCGACTGGGACACCAAAGGTGTTGCCGGCGGGCCAGGTGATGACGTACCGCGCGGTCGGTGACGGCCCGGCGGGTCCGCCCGGGTGAATGTCTACCCGTTCGGGGTGGCCCGATCCGATCGTGCGCACGGCAAGGTCTGCGTATCCGTCACCGTCGATGTCGCCGATGTTGGCCACGAGACTCAGGTTGGGCACCGCGAAGGTCACCGAGGGCACGGCCGTCCCGACGCCATTGCGCGAGAGGTAGACATGCACGACGGCAGCCGTGTCGTTGTTGGAGTTTCCCTCGCCGATGGCGAAATCCGCGAGGCCGTCGCCGTCCCAGTCTGGGACGCTGTCAAAGCTGGTGTCGGCCACGCCGTTGATCCGTGGCGCGCGAAACTCCCACGTCGGGCTGCGGTCCGTGCCGTCTACACGGCCCAGGGTTCCCCGTGCGCGCCAGAAGTATATTCCGGGTGCAAGGGCGGTCGGTAGCGGCGCCCGCGTCCCGTGTACCCGCAGGGTCTGTACCGCGCCATGGCTGCACGCGCGATCCGTGCACACTTCGACAATGGCGCCGTCCGTGCCTGGCGCGAGCGCCCAGCGGAGCGTGGGCGATGTCCGCGTGACCCGCGCGGTCGACAACGGCGCGATGAGTCTCGGCGGTGCGACCCCCGTGCCCACGTCCGTCACGCCATCCGTCGCGAAGGTACCATCCCCCGCGACATCCCCCGGGGTGTCTCCCGGGGTGTCTCCCGGGACATCAACCACCACGCCCGCGTCCATCCCCGCGTCCATCCCAACCTCCCCAGAGCCGGTGTCGGCGATCGCAAGGATGTCGTCGGTCGGTACGATGTCACGGATGGACGCATCCCGCGGGGCCACCGTGCTCGCGCAGCCGAGGGCGGCGACCAAGGGGACAGGTGCGATCGCACGGAGTCTGCAAAGGGTGTTCACGGTGACCCAGAGGGTAGCACCGGAGGGATCACACGAACTTCAGGCGTGTTGCGGCGACCATGGACATGCGCAAGAGCAGCCAGCCGTGGCGAAAGCGCGAGATGTTGGTCGAGCCGTACGTGCGGTCACGGTACCGAATCGGAATCTCGACGATGCGTAGGTTGAGCCTGGACGCACCAAAGATGAGATCAAAGTCGCCAAAAGGATCAAAGTCGCCGAAGAACCCACGGTTGGCCGCGAGGCGGGCGTAGTCCCTTGCCCACAATACTTTCGTCCCGCACAGCGTGTCTTTGATCGGCTGGTTGAGCAGGTACGTGAACAGCTTGCTGAAGCCAATGTTCCCAAGCTTGTTCAAAAACCGCATGGCCTGGGACTCCATGGGGTACACGAGGCGGGTTCCGTGGGCGTAGTCGGCTTTGCCCTGCACCAGCACGTCGTAAAACTTTGGGAGATCTTCGGGCGGCACCGTGAGGTCCGCGTCGAGAATCATCAAGATGTCTCCCTTGGCCTCGCCAAATCCCACCCGTACCGCGTCACCCTTGCCCTTGCCCCGTTGCGTATGCGACGCCAGGGTCAACGGTCCGCGGTAGTCCCGCAGCGCAAGCGCAATCGCATCGCGGGTGCCATCCGTGCTACCGCCTTCTACAAAAATCAACTCGGTCCCAGCACCCATCACCGGCGTGCGGGCCACGATGCTCGGGATGTTCCCCGCTTCGTTACGGGCGGGGACCACGACGGTGACAGTTGGCACGCGGGAAACTACGGGTTCCCGGCGGCGCAAGACGTACATTCGGTACAACGACGCCTTGCGGATGCCCGGCAGCTTGCCCACCCAGCGGTTGAGTACCGTGGACACCACGGGCAACGGCAAGGGCAACACCATCCGGTCATCGTACTTCACCACTTCGAGATCCGCGATCGCGAAAAGATTCGCGAGATCGCTCTCGGACAACCAATTGGCCTCGGGGGACGGGAGCTTGAAGCCCAGCGTCTCGGCCAGCCGTACGGGCATCTCCCAGAGGTAGTTGAACGTGGTTAGAAAAATTCTCCCGCCCGGTGCCAGGTGCGCGCCGAGGTTTTCAAGCAGTCTCTGCACGTCGGGCACCGAGTGCACGAGCCGGTCGCACACGATCGCATCCCAACGGTCGTCCGAGACAAAGTCCAGGGCGTCGCGTTCTGAGAAATCAATGTCCGGGTGCATCCCACGGGCACGCTCGACCGCCGCGGGGGTCAGGTCGATGCCCGCACGGTGGGCGTTTGGGAGGGCTGCGAGGGTCGCACCGCTGCCGGATCCTACTTCTAACACCCGGGCGTCTTGGGGGATCACCCGACGGAGCGCGGAGGCGATGTCCCGACGGAGGTAGTCCCCGCCCCAAGGGAGCATCGCGCGGGTGTGCACCGCGCGGTCAAAGTACGCCCGCCACGCGGTGTTTTCACGCGGCGTCGGCGGCACACTCCGCCGTGGAAAAAAGCCGTTGGAAATTGTTTCGTGAAGGGAAACGGTCTCGGTCATGGGAGAGACTCCGACGGGGCGGTGGCGGCCCGGACGATGCGTTGTACCCTCGCACACCCGGGGATGGGGACAAAGGTATATCCCGGCCAATGGAACACCCAGGGGTGTCCGGGTTCGTCTTCAATCAGGTAGGCCGGGCGGTTACCCTGTGGCATCGCCTCAAGAATCTCTCGTGCGCCGTGGCCGTCTGAAGGGCCCATGCCCACGTTGATGATTTCAATGTCCCGCCGGTCGTGCAGGGCGAGGGCTTCGTCCATGGCATAGCCACCCAGCAGGGCAAAGCGATGCTCGGGAACGCAACGGGCGAGTTCTTCGGTACGGGCATCTTGCGCGGCGCGGTACGTCTGAAGGCAACGCACGTCGCGGCCCAGGGTGACCGCGCCCCCCCAGCCGAGCGTCACTGCAGCGACGACCGCTGCGATGTGTGCGCCCGGCCCTCGATCCTCTGCCCGTGCCCATGCGGCGGTGCATGCAAAGCACGCCGTGGCGAGCCCGAGAGGCAGCCAGTGCAACACTTCGCGGTGCACCAGGCTCACTTCACCCTCGGGCTGGTGGAACAGCCATAACGCGCCCGAGACACAGACCGCCACGGCGATGACGGCGTGCCAGGCGCGCCAGGGAAGCTCTGCGAGACTCACGGCGGTGAGCACGGCCGCTGCGGGGAGCAACGGGGTGACGTACCGGATGTTTAGAAACGGATAGCCCCAGATGTAGGCCCCTCCCGTGTTGGCGCGAAGTGTCCCGCCGACGAGAACTCCGACGACGACGGCCGCGAGGAGCCATAGGGTCGATCGCTGGGCGGGTGGCAACCGTGGCACGGTGCTCCCTGCGAGGGCGCCTACGGCCAGAATGGGCACGCACTGTAACAAGGAGAGGACACACCAGCCGTGGAGGTACACCCCGGGGCCGACTGTTGCCTGCGAAAATCCCATGGAGAGATCGCCGAGGTCGATGACGTAGCCCCACGCGGTGCGCAAGAGCAACGCGGTCTGGGTGCGGGTGGCCGTGTCTGGAATGAGTGCCGCGGCGGCGATAAGAAAAGCCGCGATGCCCACGGCGCGGGTAGAACGTCGCGCGAGCCAGAAGATCACGGCGGCGAGGACGACGTAGGGAAGCGCGGGTTTGATCGTGTCGAGAAAGGCTCCTGCGGTCTGGGTGTTGGTTGTGGGGTGGCAACTGTACTGATCGCAGGGGCCGTACGAGACCGGGTTGTAGGTGCCAAAGCGTTGGTGGTTGACCCAGGCCATGAGGGCGAGGGCGGGTGTGCTTGCAAGACCGTAGGCCATCGCGCGACGAAACCGTTCGGCAATGGTGCCCGTGGCGGTCGCCAACACGAGTCCGATGCCTGCCCACGGAAAGGTCCAGAGAAGATGGCAGCTCAGGGCGGCAGACGAGAGCCCACCGGCCCCCGCGGCGAGGACCGCCTGGCGACGTGGGGTGTGGGTGTCGAACGCGCGGGAGGAGAGGTACACCGCGGTGATCCCGAGGCCCGCAGCGGGGACAAAGGGCGCGATCATGCTGGCCCAGAACGAGAGGGAAGTACCGAGGACGAGGGACCAGGCTGCGGCGACGGCGACCCATGGACGGTGGGTCAGACGAAAGGTGAGTGCGTAGACCATCGCGGCGCCGAGCGCAAAGAGCAGCCAGATGGCGCGAATGCCGCCGTGAAAGCCGCCGAGGACGACGGCGGGCGCGAGGAGGTACGAGAGCCCCGCGGGGACGATTCCCCAGGCGCGGCCGTGGGCGGCGATGAACCAACGGGTACGAAGCTCGGGGTAGGCGTCGACCGGGCCGTTGAAAAAGCCCACGGAGCCATGGTCTGCGACAGAGCGTGCCTGCTCGAAGTGCGTGAGGGTGTCGACGTCGAAGTTGGAATACCAGGGCTCGCGGACGATCACGGCGAGGAGGAGAACCGCGAGGGGTACCAGGGCGAGGAGGGCGGGGCGATGTCGCCAGGGGCTGTTTCCCCATCCCCCAGGACGCTCAAAAATCGCGCGGATCGACACGGCGCGGGGATGTACCCTACTTTGCAATCATCGAACACCCCTTGCGCGGATCGACGGGCAGGACAGGGGGATCCCTGGCTTGCGTCTCCTCGCGCCGCCTCGGTCTGACAATCATCAACAGATCTTCACTTACGTCGGCCCGCGAAGACCCTGCGTGCGCCGGGCTTCGATGGCCGCGCGGATTGCGTTGGCCCACGCCTGTCGCCCACTCACCACAAACCGCTCGCGCGTCCCGTTGGTCAACGTCACCCGGAGCCCGTTGGGAATCACGAACGCTGTCATCACCGGCTCGGCCGAATCGATTTCGTCGAGCGCCCATGACCGGTCGTACTGCGAGACGTTCCCGAAGGCACCCGCCCGGAGCGTTGCGCGCTCGCTGTCGACATCCGCGATCCTGCGGAGCAGCCGCGGGCCGCCGCCGACGCTCCCCGTCGGGACCGTCCGTACCCGATTCGTCATGCCGTGTGCTCACCCTGCGTCGAGATGGCCCGCGACAGCGACAGAAACCGTTCGTTGTTCCGCGCGGTGATCGCGGCGGTGGGACGAGCCGTCTGATGAGGGCGGGTTGCGTATCAGTCCGGTTCGGTCAATCTCGGCTGGATGGGGCATGCGCATGCTGCTGTGGCCTTCGGGCCCCTCTCGGTCCGAGGCTTCTGCAACGGCCTACGCCGCCGCGCCGGAATTACGTTGCTTGAGCTTTGGCAATAGTTTGGCCGACGTTGCCCTGCTGCTGATACGGTTGCCTGAAAATGGACCGATGGCGGGCGAAGGGATGGGCATGACGGAGCCTCTTGAGGAGCAACGACGTTTCGTGCTCGACGCGATCGATCGTCAGCGCGAGGAGAGCCGTGTTGCCGTGCCCTCTCGGGCCGAACTTGCCGGGGCTACGCCGCGTGCGGTCCGGCGATGCGCGTCAAGCCTTCGGGCACAGGCTTGGTCGGATCGCACAGAAAGCGCCGAAGATGCCGGTGAAGGCTTCGACGACCCGGGCTGGGCGCCGAGCGCAACGCTGCGAATTGCGGCGCTTGCCGATCATCTGAGCGAACTCAGCGCGCCAACTGGAGCCGAGTTGCGGGTTGCGGCCCGGGAACCTCCCCCTGCGGCCACCGCGCCTGAGCCCGCAGACGGCCCATGGGCCCAGATCTCGCTTTGCGAACTCGAAGAGCGACTGGGGCGCATGGTTGTGCAAGGCACCGACATCACGCTGTTCGACGTAGCTCGCAGGGAGTGCCTGGCGCGGGCGAACTCATGGCGCGGAGAGATCGTCGACATCGTTGATGTCGCGGGGATCGAAGAGCGGATCGATGCGCAGCGTCAAATCCTGCGCGGCAACGGCGCGAATGAGGAGAAGCAATCTGCAAAAGCGGAAATCGTCCGCCTCGAAAAGAAGCGCCGGGCATGGGCAGAGGCGTGCGTACGCGCGGGCTTCGCTCGTGCACATCTCGGCGCGGAGTTGACGGCCGACTTCTTTCGACGCTACGTGACGGGCGCCGGTCGGCTCGACGTCACCGTCGACGTCAACGCGATGGTGTACGGTCTTGTCCATCACATCGCTCGTCTCGCACCCCGTGTCGATTTTGCCAGGTCCGCGATCACCGACCTCGAGATTCAGCGATTGGCGGACAGCGACAAGGAGACCTGGCGCAAGGCTTGTCGGCCGATGGCGCGCTTACCTGGTAAGGGTCCGGCGTGGCGGGCGCTCGGATCGCTAGACACCACGTCGCTGCTCGTGGCGCGTGCAGATCAAAATGGAAAGGCTCCAGGCGCGGACGCGCTTCTCGCACACAATTTCGAGGAGACGCTGCTTCGTGCGCAGGGTGTGCGGTGCGTTCTACTGACCGCCGACAATGGCCTCGCGCGAACCGTTGCCGCACGTCTTCCGCCCGGCGCTGTCTGGGTTGGGTACGTCGACCCAATGGGCACTGATGAACGATTTGTTTCACCGCTCCTGTCGTGGCCCAAAACACCATCTGTCAGTGAGACTCGCTACGCTTCGCTCGCGGAACTCCTCGACGAGATGCTCGTGTGCGGCCTGTCGGAACACGTAGCCATCTCGGACGGCAAATTCACCGTCGAGTTGAGGGCGCATCTCGAGGGTGAGCACCAGTACGTCGCCGATTGGCAGCAGGGCCGGTTGTTCGTTCGCGGACTCCCTGCTTCCGACGTCGGTGACACGACGGCACCAGGAGTTCAACGAGTCACGCCATCCCGTGACAGCAGCAGCCTGCGCGCATGGCCCCTTCGCGATCTGCGGTTACCTGAGGCACCGCGGGTTTCGGGTGCTAGGGTGACGATCGAGCAAGTCGCGACTGCGCTCGAGTGGGTGAAAGCCTCCCCCATGGATCCGCTTGACCGACATCAGCTCCCTCTGAAGGGCGAGGCGCAGCGCGATGCGTGGAACGTCCTCGGTGCTATCGGCATGGTTGATGCGGTTGGTAGACCCATTGGTCGCGCAGCACTCTTATCGGCAGTCGCTGAAAATGACTCGGACGCGATCCGCGCCATGCTACTGCGGTTCATGCCCGTGGCTCGTATCGGCGCGGCAGTTCAAGCGAAGGCACGGACGATTGCGGAAGCAAAGGAGCGTGCCGGGCTTGGCGATAAGACCTTCCGTATGGCGCTCAATCTCGCGATCGCCTGCGGCGCGATCTGGCGGAACGGAATCGCTGTGGGCCCAGGAATAGGGTTCTGGAAGAAAACGGAGTTCCGGGAATGGCTGGTCGCCGTCCTTGCGCAACCCATCAGAATGTCTGTACTTGCTCAGCGGGCCTGCGAGGAATTGGAACTCTCGCCGGTCCGATTTCGCGAGGCGCTGAGGGCAGTCATCGACGAGTCGACCTTTCTCGGTTCGCGCGGGGGATCCTCAGAAGCACATGGGCTGGACGCGCGGGTACTCGTCCTTGACGATGAAGGCAGAATCCGCGTGCAAAAACTCAGCGTCGATGACTTGCTTGGACTACGGTCGCTCGGGGTGAGGCCATGAGCCACGTTTTCCAGATCAACCTGGGCTTGGCTCCTACTGTCGCAAGTGGTGGCCCGAACTGGGGGAAGCTCAGCCTCTCTAAGAATCCGTTTCCCGAAAGCGGTGTTCTCGGAGTTGTCCACTACACCGAGCACATGCCTGAGGTTGTGGGGAAAGTTCAGCGCTGGCTCGACGAGATGGCGGGAGCGACCGTGGGCCAGCCGCGAGGTCCATTCGCCCTCGAAGGGACGATTGGCGCTGGCAAGACGCACCTCCTCGTGCAGATGGAAGAAGCGTTCAAGGATCCGAAACTCCCGACTGGAATCACAGTGCTTCGGGAGAATCTCGTGAACGCTGGCGGAGGCCGGTTGCTTCTTTCGACCTTGTTCGGAGCCAATCTTCGATTGGGGGAGATTGCCGAGACGGTGCTCGCTGCACCGGGCTTGGCGGACGCGATTCAAAAGCTGCCGTCGGCCTCCCCCGTTCGTGCAGCGCTGGCGGACGGTGTGACGGCGCCAACGATGGCGCTATGGCTACGCGGCGCGCCATTGACCCGTTCGCAGCAGCAGAGCGTCGGAGGAAGAACGCTTGATGGCGAAGGCGAGCGGCTGAGGGCCGTGATCCATCTCCTTCGCCTCGCGGCGCACCTGGAACAACTGCGGATCGTTGTGTTTCTGCTCGACCAGTTGGAGGATCTTGAACGGCGCGCCGAGATCACACCGCTGAGACGAGCTCGATTCCTGACCGATCTTCGGATCTTTGTCGACGAGGGTCTGGAAGGCGCTCCCATCGCGCTATGCACTGCGTGGAACACCCAAGGGGCGGCGTTCATGAATTCGCTCCAGGCGCAGTACCCAGCCCTCGCGTCTCGCCTCGACAACCGCGCGAGCGTTCCCGGGCTTTCGCAGAATCATCTCGTGCCGTTTGCGCAGGAGTATCTCGACGCGGCCTACGGCACGACCAAACGAAGGCCGCTCCAGTTCGATGTTCACGTCGCGGGGGCCCTGACCGCATCCCTTCAAACGCTTCCGGGTGGTGACATTGCACCGCGAGAGTGGCTGGATCAGCTTCGACAATGGGCCGAGCGCGAAGCCTTGAAAGCGACTTCGCGCTGACGACCGTCGCACGGCATCGCGTGCTCGAATGCTGTCCGCATTGGGTGTCCAACGCATACCCTGTTGTCGCGACAAGCTGGAATGGCCTGGGACGAGGGGGGCTGGACTGCCGTGGGGGGCGTTGGAATATTTGCAGCCCACAGGGAGATCATGTCTCTGGCCGTGGGCCGCCGCCGAGGAAAAGGCCGCCGCTGACGCTCCCCGTCGGGACCGTCCGTACCCGATTCGTCATGCCGTGTGCTCACCCTGCGTCGAGATGGCCCGCGACAGAAACCGTTCGTTGTTCCGCGCGGTGATCGCGGCGGTGGGACGAGCCGCCGCGACGATCCACGCGTGTTCCATTCAATGAACCGGCGAAGAGCTAAGGCAGTCCCACGGAGATAAATACCCCGATCTGAAGGCGTACCGCCTATCTCCGACGGACCTCACCCCCAGTCCCCCTCTCCCTAAAGGGCGAGGGGGTGCAAACCAACGAAATTACAACTCTTCTCCCCCCTCGCCCTTCAGGGAGAGGGGGGTTGGGGGGGGTGAGGTCTGTCGGAGATAGGCGGGAGGCCCACGGACGGCATCGCTCCCGCGGCGATAACGCCCTGGCATTCCCATGGCCCCCGCTTGTTCCCGCGGCGTAAACGCCACGGCAACCAAGGGAAAGTCGGCTAAAGCCGACTCGCTCTCCAAGCCCCCCAGCGGAGGTTTGTGCGATGCCTGCGATACAATTCCCTTCGCCAGCCCTTCAATCCGCGACGTCAGCGCGCGTGGGTTGCGCAACGCGTGGGTCACACCAACGGCGCTGGAATCACACGAACGGCGTCGGAATCACACGACTCGCGTAGATTTCGCACGAGCCGAGTCGGGACCTTCATGACGCGTGTAGATTTCACACGAACGGAGTCGAGACTTTTACGGCTCGTGTAGATTTCACACGAGGCGAGTCGGGACCTTCACGACGCGTGTAGATTTCACACGAGCCGAGTCGAGACCTTCACGACGCGTGTAGATTTCACACGAGGCGAGTCGAGACCTTCACGACGCGTGTAGATTTCACACGAGGCGAGTGAAAAGTTATCGAGTGGACTGATTTTAGCACGACGGGCGCATGCCATGGCCATCGACTCGAAATTTCGTGGGCCGTGGGGGCCTTTTCGAGTCGTCGCACCCGGGTGTGTCGGTCGGTGGCCCGATGGCGTGACCCCGCCAGGGACCGCGGATCTTTGCCAGATCGCGTCGGCGGCCTTCGCGTGACCCACCTCGTTCGTCCCGGCGGTGCCGATGGTCTGCGGATCGTCCCTGGCTTTGCGTGTTCAACGCCTTGCGGCATCACAGCCGTGGACACCGTTTCTCGGCCCGCTCGCTCACCGTTTTCGTGTCGTGCTCAACGCCTTGCGGCATCACAGCCGTGGACACAAGGATCTCTGGACGTCGTTGTAGCCTATCCTGAATGTGCTCAACGCCTTGCGGCATCACAGCCGTGGACACGTTGTGGCGGTCGTGCATCTCGCCCGCATCTCGGAGTGCTCAACGCCTTGCGGCATCACAGCCGTGGACACAATCAACCGAGCTTTGCGACCGCTCTGTTGACCGGTGCTCAACGCCTTGCGGCATCACAGCCGTGGACACCCACGCAAGCCGGGGGAAGGCAGTTCGCGCCGAGCCGTGCTCAACGCCTTGCGGCATCACAGCCGTGGACACCGCCGACGTGAAGATCAACTGTTGCTGGCCCTTGTGTGCTCAACGCCTTGCGGCATCACAGCCGTGGACACGTACTGTACCCGTGCGGAAGCCACCGCTTCGTCAACCGAGCAAAACGCATTGCGACATCACAGCCGTGGACACAGCAGAAAGAGAGATAGATAGGGCCGCG
>VFSW01013165.1_pt1 | contig 11513 bp, 3 predicted proteins | sample 5358111 | NCBI WGS metagenome assembly VFSW01 (sample SAMN11554181, study PRJNA540505) | mine drainage metagenome | isolation source: sediment from site ElyBrook_90M | place: USA: Ely Copper Mine, Vershire, VT | collected 2017 | reverse complement strand
CGTATCCATGCGCTGCGGGGGGAGTGCCAGAGAATGGCAAGATCACGCTTACCCTTGCACCACAGGCGAAAGGCTCGCAACCTTCCACGCAGACTCAAACCTTGGCAGCCAGTGGAACACAAACTTTCTCGCTGACCGCGTTGAATGGCGGAACGTATGCCGTCTACGTCGGCTATAAAGGGGATCCGGTCTACGGTGGAAGTTCCAGCGCCAGGAGCTTTACCTTTAGCGTCACGCCGGCAGCGCCGAACGTTGCCCTGAGTGAGCCAGCCGGTGTCACGCCAATCAATGGGGTGTACTATGTGCTGCAAGGATCGACCACGACCATCAAGGCTTCGGTCACTTCGACCCTGGGAACTCCGACTGGCAGCGTGAAATTCCTCAACAATGGATCAGCGCCTGTTGATCCGAAACAGAATCCCGTCACCCTGGACGGGAGCGGTAATGCGACGCTCAACTCCTCAAATCTGTTGGCGGGCACCTACAACATCACTGCCATGTTCAGCGGCGATCTGAACTTCTCTTCCGTAACGTCTTCGGTCGTGACGATCGATGTGATCCCGCAGAGTGCGCTAATCACCGCGAATCCGGCTGCGGTAACAACCGTAGCTGGCACTCCGGTGACGAGCACCCTCACTATCACTGCGCTTGAGGGCTATTCGCCTAAGCTAGGGGCCCAACTCTTTTGCGACAACACCACCTTGCCGCAGTATTCGGAGTGCACCTTCGATGTTCCGACGATCGATCTATTTGATCACCCGGGCATTCCGCAGTTGAGCCATGTCACCATCAGCAGTAACCTGCCGGTAAATGTAGCTGCGGTCCAAAGGGGGACGTCTCCTGCCGTCTTCGCCGGTTTGTTTGGCTTGGGTCTGCTCGGATTGGCATTCCGTCGAAGAGCGAAGCTCCATCGGTCCGCTCTCACGGTCGCCTGCCTTCTGCTCTTGCTTGCAGGGTCAGCCGGAGGCATTACAGGATGCACAAACTCGGGATACACGACAACTCCGCCGGCTCCTCATGTCATTACGCCAGCTGGCACCTACAACGTGCGCATATACACGGTTGACCTTATATCGGATCAGGTATCCTCACTGCCCTTTACTTTGAGTGTGACGATCACCGCGGCAAAATGAGCGCCGCAACAGACGGCTGAAAACGAGGCTTCCGGGAAGAGAGACATCAACTCCTGGAAGCCACAAAACAGAAGCTTCAGGTAAGTACGAGTTCTTTAGGGAGAAATGCCATGTTCACCAAGTCCTACCCATTGCTGCGCCGGCTCTCCGCAGCCGCCCTGACGCTGCTCATCTTTTGTGTGTCTTCCGGCACGGGAGCAAAAGCGCAGGCGACCACGCCCCTCGTGACAGCAAGTTTCCCTCAGAGTCTGACGCCGCCCACCGGACTGGGCCAGGTCTTCCAGACCGCTCTCGATACCTATGGCGACTTACTCGTGGTTGACTATGCGAACGGCGCTCTGTACGAGTATCCCGTCAATGGCGGCGCTGTCGTCACCCTAGTTGCTGCGGGAGGGCTCCCGACCTATGCCAACCCAGGAATTGCCATCGATTCCAACAATAATCTCTACGTTGAAGCTAACTACAATAACTGCCTATTGATGTTTCCTTACAGCACGACGACCAGTACGTGGACCGGGCTTTCGACCGTCACTCCCGCAAACCCTACCACCTATGTCTGCCCAAACAACGGGAAGGGAACCAGCCCCTACATCTTCGCGCAGTATGGAATCACGGGCTTACCGAATGGGTACTTCCAACCCTGGGCCATCGCGGTCGATTCCCACAACAATCTGGTCATCAATGCGCAGAATAGTGGTAACTTCATCTTTTCCCTGGCTGTAACTGGTTCGGGCAGCACGGCAAAGGCAGGTACCGCAGTCGGCATTTTGGATGCCATGGGAGCACGAGCGCAATCACTCGCCGTCGACAAGTTCGGGAACATCTACTTCGTCGAGGAAGCGGACACGATAACTAGCAAACCTCCGGAAAGCCCGTTGCCCGGCGTCTACATGATTCCGGCAGGATCGACAGCCGTGAAGTCTGATGCGGGACTCGTTCGTGTTGATCCCAATCTATCCGCAGTGACGGGCGTGACCACAGACGCCTCCGGAAACCTCTACATCAGCGACTCGAAGGAAGGCGTGTTCTTTGTTCCAAACCCATCGGGGACTCCAAACACTTCTGCAGCCGTCCTGCTCACTCCGGTTCCTGCGGATGGTCAAGTCAGCGTAGACCTCACGCGTGACATTCTCTATGTTCCAACGAATCAGAGCGGCAGTCAGACGATCTCTGAAGTTACGTTCACCGCTGCACAGCTTGGATCTACCGCTGTTGGAACCCCGACCGCAACGGCGGCATCGGTTCTCTTTGGCTTCAGTGGTGCTGTAACTCCCGCGTCCTTCGCCATTCAGGAAGCTGGCGTCACGACCCCTGATTTCACCATTGCGAGCGGTGGCACCTGTGCAGGAGGGACCGCATACACCGCTAATGGCAGTTGCTCGGAGAATGTGACGCTGAGCCCTCAATCGGTTGGCGATGTATCCGCCAAGTTGCTCATGCTGGATGCCTCCAGCAACATACTCTCTTCGATCACGCTCCAGGGAGCAGGAATGGGTTCAGCGCTTCAGGTGACCCCTCAGGTTCCACCGGCGACGCCCTCCGTGATCGGGGCCGGTCTGAAGACCCCCACTCAGGTTGCCGTGGATGCCAACGACACTACGTACGTCGCAGACGCTGGCCTAGCTGCAGTTGAGATCTATCCGAAAGGCTATGGTGCCATAGCTGCGGTGACGACAGCAGGCACAGGGCTGACGGCGCCTACCGGCGTAGCTGTTGACGGAGCGGGTGACGTATTCATCGCGGATAGTGGCAACGTCTATGAGGTGCCCAGAGGCCCCGCGGGCCTCATCGCTGCAGGTCAGCTAACGCTCAAGGGTGGCCTGGGTACAAACCTCAGGCTCGCAGCCGACGGTTTCGATAACCTCTACATCGCTGACCCTGATCATCACCAGGTAGTGAAGTTGGGGAGTCTTGCCGGAACATTCGGCCCACTTAGTCAGACCGAGACCGATCTGGCAGGATTTAATGCGCCATCGGCAGTAGCCGCAGATGAGAGCGGCAACCTCTACGTGGCCGACGGATCGAACCTGTTCGAAGTCACGCCCTCTGGAACGCAGACCACACTGCTGACTAGCCTTGTTAATCCGACAGGCCTTGCGGTGGATCCGTCCGGAGCCGTCTACGTCACCATGGCGGGTGGAACGGTCCGCATCCCGAACGTAGGTGGAACGCTGACCGCGGCCGATCAGACGATTGTCGCACCTGCGGTTACGAGCCCAACCTCCGTCGCAATTGACTCCATGCAGGATGTCTACGTTACAGACTCCGTCGCAGAAGACGTAAACTTCGTGAGCTCCAGCGCTTCGATCAACTTCGGAACGCTGACCAGCGCAACAGCAACACAGACCGCAAACGTCACGGTCGTGAATGACGGAAACGCTCCGTTCAATTTCACCGCATTCACCAGTACGCCTGACTTCAGTGCGACCAGTACAACCTGCGTTGCTCCAGAGGCAGTGGGTGCAAACTGTTCTGCAACGATCACTTTCAATCCCGGCCCCGGCGACCAGGGAACACTCTCCGCAGAACTCCTGGTACAGTCCGGCGCGGCAAACGCTCCGGTTGGTGTGAATGTTGTGGGTGTAGGTGTAACGCTGGCGAAATCGACCACGACCCTGAGCGTGGCGAATGCGACTGTGGATGGAGCACCTGCCGTCGTCAAGGTAGTTCCCGCTTCAGGAACGGGTGCCGCGCCGACTGGACAAGTGACGCTGACCATCACGGGTGCCACCGTCACGACACCGGTCACGGTGACCGGCACACTCGCCAACGGCAACGTTACCATCGCCCCACCGCAGCTCCCGGCAGGGACCTATACCTTCAGCGTGACCTACGCTGGCGACCGGGCATACGGACCGTCGAATGCTTCCGAGCAGGTAGTTGTTGCGGTAGGTGCGGTGACGCTGACGCAGCCGACAATGGCCGCAGTTCAATTGGCAGACCCTGCTTATCCATACGTCCTTGCAGGAGGCCAAGGGTCATCTCAGCCGTACGATGGATCCGTCGTCCCCTTCGAATATGCCTACCCCGTGCAAGTGGTGGCTACCGACGCGGCTCCCCTGATCGGTCAACCGGTCTATGACAGCAAGGGTAAGTTGGTTGGCATGAATTACGGTTCGGTCACCTATGCTGGAGCACCTGCGCCGGGTTGCGCGCCCATTCCTGTGGCAGCCGATGGTACGGCACCGTTCCTCACCACCTGCTTCTCGATCAACACCAGCAATAATTCCATTCCGGATCTTCTGACCAGCTACACCATTACACCCATGTACAGTCCGGCTGGGACGGGTGCCGCAGCGGGGTTCACGAATCCCAACTATGCGGCGGCAACTGGTTCGCCTATTTCTTTCACCGCGCTTCGGAATCCTGTAGTACAGATTTCGTCCGATCCCAGCTCGCTGACGGTTTCTCCAGGGTCTACCACGACAGCGAAACTTACCCTGACCTCGCTCCTGGGCTTTGGATATGCCGGTGGTGGAGATACTCCGCCGGCGGCAGGCGTGCAAGAACCAAGTGGCGGTCTGCTGAATAACTACTCGCTCCCGGTACAACTGGCCTGTGATGGCTTGCCGGCCTACGCGACCTGCACGTTCAGCTATCCGACTCCGGATGTGTCGGATCCGCAGTCCGTTGCGGTCGGGCCCGCTCCGGGTACTCTAATCGGCGGAGTCGCTTGTGCGGCCAATGTGGGGTGCGTTGGCCCGGGCACAGTGATCATGACGATTACCACCAACATACCGCCGGGTAATGTAGCCAGCCTGGGCCGCGGTCCCAGTGCCATCAGCTTCGCGGCCATGTTCGGGCTTGGGTTGCTCGGCCTGGCTCTTGGCAAGAAGAAGTCCTTGCGAGGACGTGTTCCCATGCTGGCCTGCCTGCTGCTCTGCTGCGGGATCATTGCCGGGCTGAGCGGCTGCACTACAAAGCAGCTTGGTGTCACGTCTGGAACGATATCTCCGGCGGGAACCTACCAGGTGCTGATCACAGCCAAACAGGTTGGCAGCCGCACCGTACCGAAGACTCCGGGAAATCTCGCAGGAATCGTATACGGCAATGAAAATCAGATGTCCTTGCCGTTCACCGTCAGCTTGACCGTCCAATAACATCTGCAACCCCCAATAGCGGGAGTGAGCGAGTGGCTCCCGCTACCATGTCCCAGTTGAAGTGAGGTTCTCTCTTAAGAACGAGGGTTCTGTTCCAGCCATGAACAGGAAGACCTCTCGAGACCGTGAGGCAGAAGTGAAACACGAGATCGGAAGGCAGCACGCAATGAACGGACCAAGAGTTGTTCACGCCATGCGAAGAGAACTGAATAGAGGAGTATTAGAAATGAAAGCTATCCGGACAGGCCTAAGCTATTCATCGCGGTCATGCACATCGGTATCCACTGCCTTGGTCTTCGCTCTAGCCTTGTGTCTTTCCACGATGGCTGCAAAGGCGCAGGTGCCTGCATCCGGGGATATTGTGGTGAACCAGTCGACGTCGCTTGGAGCGTTGCCGGGTAACGGTGCGCAATCCGGCGGAGAGCCTGCGGGCGACACCATGGCAGTCAACGCATTCGGCGACCTGATCGCCACGAACACCTACAATAACAAGATTCTCCTCTTTGCTCCGGGGGGGACGACTCCGACCGTTCTGGGTACTCTGAGCAACCCGAATGGAGTTGCGGTGGACAGCCAGAACAACCTCTATATCGGATTCTCCTATGGCTCGACGGTATTGAAGGTACCCTATGTCAATGGAGCCTACGCAGCCATAGCGGCAACCAGCAGCAGCACGCCGAACTGCACCGGGACCGATGCGGTGGAGTGCATCATGAACAACGTAACTCTTGCCAGTGGCTCTGGGGTCGTTTCGCTGGTGTTCGACTCGAAGGGCGACTTGTTCTTCGGAACGACCAACCAGAATCAGGGAGGAAACAACCCCGACACGATTTACGAGTGTACCGCGGCATGCCTCTACACGGGGTCTCCTGCGCCAGCAGTGATCTTTGCAGAGCCGAAAGCCAGCGCTCCAGATACGACAGGCCAGTTGAGCATCGGCGGCATGGCCATCGATGCTTCGGGCAACCTCTTCTTCACCGACTCGGCAATCGGCTCGACGAATAACCAGGAGAGCTTCCTGTCCAATGTGAACGAGCTGCCGTACACGTCGGGAACAGGCTACGCCACTGCGCCCACGGTGATCTACACCTACACACCCGCCACTCCTGCCAACTACGACTCTGAAATCGACGGGGTAGCGACCTCGCCGAATGGCACGATTTACGCTCTGCTGCAAAACACGACCGGCATCCTTGCCTTCCCTAGCACCAGTGGAACCTACAGCAGCAAGACCATGTATCTGGTCTCCACGCAGAGCGGCAAGCTCATGACCAGCGACGGTCTCGGCAATCTCTACGAGGCAGACAACAACGGCAATGTCTATGAGATCGGAATAAACAATCTCACGGCCACTCCATCCGCGGTTGGAATTGCTTCGACGGCGACCAACCTCACGACGATCTTGAACGATGGCGGTTGCACGCCTGCTCCCATCGTCACCTTCACCGGCGGGGGTGCTTCCGCGTCAGCGTTCTCGGCTGCCACCACCGGCACGTGTACCGCAACTTCAACTAGCGGCGCTTCGTACGCGACTACGCTCACCTTCACTCCGCCTGTTGTGGGCACAACCACCGCAACATTCACGGCGACAGATACCAACAGCAACACCGGGACGATTACGGTCTCCGGAAATGGAACAGGAACCGTCGCTACTCCGAGCTTCTCCGTAGCGGCTGGTAGCTATACTTCGGTGCAGACCGTCACAATCTCCGACGCCACGGTGGGTGCGTCAATCTATTACACGACCGACGGTTCGACACCTGGAGCCAACACAGGCACCTCGACTCTCTATAGCGGCCCTCTCACGGTATCGGTTTCGGCCACTATCAACGCGATCGCCGTGGACTCAGGCGACGTTAGCAGTGCGGTCGCTACGGCTACGTATAGCATCACCCTGCCCGGAGCCACCGCGACCCCGACGCTCTCGCCGGCAGGCTCGTTTGCCGCGCCGCAATCGATCACCATTACCGATGCGACAACAGGAGCTGCGATCTACTTCACCACGGACGGCTCAACGCCGACGCCCGGCTCAACTCTCTACACGGGCCCCATCGTCGTGGCGTCCACTGAAACCGTCAGCGCCATAGCCGTTGGCACCGGGCTCTCCGCTAGCCCTGTCGCTTCGGCGCTGTATACCATCACTCTGCCTGCATCGGCATTCCAGAATATTGTGATGAGCCAGTCGACGTCGCTTGGAGCGTTGCCGGGTAACGGTGCGCAATCCGGCGGAGAGCCTGCGGGCGACACCATGGCAGTCAACGCATTCGGCGACCTGATCGCCACGAACACCTACAATAACAAGATTCTCCTCTTTGCTCCGGGGGGGACGACTCCGACCGTTCTGGGTACTCTGAGCAACCCGAATGGAGTTGCGGTGGACAGCCAGAACAACCTCTATATCGGATTCTCCTATGGCTCGACGGTATTGAAGGTACCCTATGTCAATGGAGCCTACGCAGCCATAGCGGCAACCAGCAGCAGCACGCCGAACTGCACCGGGACCGATGCGGTGGAGTGCATCATGAACAACGTAACTCTTGCCAGTGGCTCTGGGGTCGTTTCGCTGGTGTTCGACTCGAAGGGCGACTTGTTCTTCGGAACGACCAACCAGAATCAGGGAGGAAACAACCCCGACACGATTTACGAGTGTACCGCGGCATGCCTCTACACGGGGTCTCCTGCGCCAGCAGTGATCTTTGCAGAGCCGAAAGCCAGCGCTCCAGATACGACAGGCCAGTTGAGCATCGGCGGCATGGCCATCGATGCTTCGGGCAACCTCTTCTTCACCGACTCGGCAATCGGCTCGACGAATAACCAGGAGAGCTTCCTGTCCAATGTGAACGAGCTGCCGTACACGTCGGGAACAGGCTACGCCACTGCGCCCACGGTGATCTACACCTACACACCCGCCACTCCTGCCAACTACGACTCTGAAATCGACGGGGTAGCGACCTCGCCGAATGGCACGATTTACGCTCTGCTGCAAAACACGACCGGCATCCTTGCCTTCCCTAGCACCAGTGGAACCTACAGCAGCAAGACCATGTATCTGGTCTCCACGCAGAGCGGCAAGCTCATGACCAGCGACGGTCTTGGCAATCTCTACGAGGCAGACAACAACGGCAATGTCTTCCAGATCTCGGTAGACAATCTGACCGCTCCGACGTCGCCAGTCCAAAATCCCTCAACAGCGACCAATGTCACAACGTTCCTGAACGACGGTGGTTGCACGACGACTCCTCCGACGGTCACCTTCACCGCCGCTGGAACATCTGCGTCGGCATTCACAGCAGCCACAACCGGGGCGTGTACCTCCACCACGACTCCGACGACAACCGGAGCTTCGTTCGCAACCACGATCAATTTCTCCCCGCTCACCGTGGGCACCAACAGTGCCACGCTGACAGCGACCGATTCACTCAGTAACACCGGAACTGCTTTGATATCCGGCGATGGAACGCCCGCACCGCCGGCTGCAACACCGACCTTCTCGGTAGCGACCGGGACGTACACCACCATACAAACGGTCACCATCACCGACACTTCAACCAAGGCAGCAATCTACTACACCACCGACGGCTCCACGCCGACGACGAGTTCGACGCCTTACACCGCGCCGATCACGGTGGGGGTCACCGAAAACCTCAACGCCTTCGCCACGGGCAACGGGTTCGCTAACAGCCCGGTGGCCACCGCGGTCTACACGATCAACCTGCCGACTGCGGCCACCCCGACCTTCTCGGTCAAGGGCGGCACATATACCGCACCGCAGACGGTTTCTATCGTCGAAGCCACTGCGGGAGCGTCGGTCTACTACACCACGGACGGCTCAACGCCGACGGCTAAATCCACACCCTACACTGGGCCAATCACGGTCGGCGTGACGGAAACGGTGAACGTCATCGCCATTGCCACCAACTACAACAACAGCGCCGTGGCTTCGGCAAACTACGTCATCAACCTGCCAAATGCAGCTACACCGACCTTCTCGGTTGCGGCCGGCACCTACACTACAGTGCAAATGGTCAGCATCTCCGATGCGACGACCGGTGCAACGATCTACTACACCTTGGACGGCTCGGCGCCAACCACCAAATCCACGGTGTACAACGGCTCCATCATGGTCCCAGTCTCCACAACGATTAATGCGCTCGCTGTGGCATCTCCCGACTACAACAACAGTGCGATTGCCACGGCGGCATACGTCATCAATCTTCCGCCGCCCGCCTTCACCATCACAGCCTCGAGCGATACAGTCCTCGCTCAAGGCGGAACTGGATCTGTCACCCTCACCATAACGGCGAATGCGGCGTTCAATGGGTCCGTTTCCTTCAGTTGTTCCGGATTCTTACCCATCGGATCTACATGCGCCTTCGCTCCCACATCCGTAACGCTAGCCGCGCTCGCGAACGGGCCAACCAAGCTCACCGTCACCGTACCCGCAACCAGCGCCACTCTTCACCGCGGTGCCTCCAGTCCAGTGCTGGCTGCGACGATGCTGGCAGGCATCCTGTGCCTTGTCGGGCTTAGAAAGCGTCGCCGCCTCCAGATCATGCTTCTCTTTGTGGTGAGTGTCATTGGGTTGACCATGTTTAGCGGCTGTACGACGACTTCGTCCCATTCACCGTCCTCATCGCAGTTCGTCATAACGGGAACGGGAAGCAGTTGTCCGGTCACTGATCTGACCTGCGCGTCTAACCCGCAGCCGCCGCCTGCTCCGACTCCCACCCCAGCGTCAGCAAACGTGCCGTTGATACTTACCGTTCAATAGTGCACTTTCGTGACCACAAACCATCAGGGTCTCTCTGCACAGGAGAGACCCTGATGGTGTAGCTACCGGGTTGGAGCCGCGGCAGATCCAGTTGCGGGCTTGGCGAGCGGGGCAGTGATCTCGTCGATGTAGTCTTTGGTGCCATCGACGCGGACCGTGGCGGGATAGCGCATGCCCTCGTGGTAGTCGATGTTGACTGGCGTGATGTACTCCTCCGATTGCACCAGGAAGTGGATTGGGGTCCTTGCTGGTCTTGGCGGCTTCGATTGCGTTGACCAGCGTGTTGGAGTGGTGGTCTTCGTTGTCCGTCTTATACACGATACCTTTGGCGGCAATGATCTTCTGGCCGGGAGCGAGCCTGGCCTTGTCGGCCAGGTTGCCCCAGCGGACGTCATGGATGGTGCCATCGGCACCGAGTTGCAGCCCGAGCGAATACCAGACGTGGGGGCCCGTGCCGGCGCGACGGCCATAGGCCTTCATGAGGGTCTCAAAGGACTCGGTAGGATGGTCCTGGTAGACGATCTTGTAGCCGCCGCGGGTGATGCCGTCAAAGTCGGCGTGCGGGTTGATTAGGTCGATGCGGTCATGGAAGGAAGTGGCCCAGTCGTACTGGACGACGTTGTTGAGGTCGCGGACAAGTTCGTCGCGGTTGTACGTGACGATGAGCGGGCCGGTGTTGCCGCCCTTGCCGAGGAAGAGGTGGAGGAAGTTGGTGAGGGATTTCTGGTCGTTGCTGAGCTCGCGGATCTTGGTATCGGCGTCGAGCCAGAAGAGCTCGCCCTCCTGGTAGTAATCCTGGCCCCGACGCCAGTTGGACCAGGCAGGCCCGTCGGATCGCAGGATGCTGGCGGCGATGGCAGTGTCTTCCGTGGGCCGCCATTCGCGCCCGGACTTGTAGTCAAGCTGCGCGGCTGACGCGGCGAGCATGTCACGGTAGGCAGCCTGCGATTTGAGCCCGGAGCGCGCGGCCAGAACGTTGCCGAGGTACTGCGTCATACCCTCATAAACCCACAGCAGCGAGCCCTGCTGCATGGTGGCGAAGTCGGGCTGATAGAGGTTGTAGGGGCGGCGATACTTGCCGTTCCACGAATGCGTGAACTCGTGGGAGAGCAGGTCAGCGTCGGCCAACTGACTCTTCTGGCTCTCGAAGGACTTCTCATCAACACCGTTGTCAGAGGACTGGCCGTGCTCGAGGCCTTCGCCGCCAGCGATGTCGGAGAGGGTGAGGAGAAAGTGGTAAACGTGGTAGTGGGGTAGATGCGATGGCAGGCACACCCTTTCGGAAACGGCGCCAAATCCACACGGCGCGTTCGGTCCGGAACACTGAAGTCCTCTTGAGGTTTGGGGGGCATCGTTGAATTTTCTAGCGAAGAGACGCTCATCACACGCAAAGAATCACATCCCGCACCACGTTTGATTCCTCATCCGCTGATTTCGCCACCAGTGTCGATGTTGGGCATCCCCTTTGTTCCCGATGCGGCGTGGAAGGACGCCGTGTTCGCGGCTGCG
>VFSW01013164.1_pt1 | contig 11514 bp, 11 predicted proteins | sample 5358111 | NCBI WGS metagenome assembly VFSW01 (sample SAMN11554181, study PRJNA540505) | mine drainage metagenome | isolation source: sediment from site ElyBrook_90M | place: USA: Ely Copper Mine, Vershire, VT | collected 2017 | reverse complement strand
CAACCGATACTGCGCGGTTTTTGCAGGCAGGTGCAGTGCGGTCGTTCCTGATGTGCACCCGACCGGGGCAACTGGCAGCAGCGATGCCGCGCCTTCGTCAAGAAATCGCCGCATCCGAAAACGCGATTATCGAATCGAACACTATCCTGCAATTTTTTCAGCCGGATTTATATTTCAGCGTCCTCAATTTTTCTATCGCAGATTTTAAAAACTCTGCACAACAATCTCTGCATCGCGCAGACGCTATCCTGCTCACCTCCTCGCCGCTGAAGCCAACAACCGCATGGCCACAAGAATTACTCGATACTCTCCAACGCAAACCACAATTCCCTCTTTCCCCGTCGTCGTTTATGTCAGCCTCTTTAAATGAATTTCTGAAACAGCACCTTGGCCAGAAATAATCACAGCGCAGACGCAAGCATCGAGGTAGACACGGCGGCTGCGAGCTTCTTTACAATAGGATCACTTCATCGAAAATTGCTGATCCCTGAGGAGGGAATGATTGTATGGCCATTGCGGACGCTCTGCACTCCATGCAGGAATACAACGCTCTGCTGGCCAACCCGATGGCCACGCTGCAAAACTACGACGTCTGGGTGAACGGATTGCCGCAGGTAAATTGTGCGACCGTGCGCAACTTGTGGTTTGCAGCTTTTGGCACCAGCATTGTCATCGACCAGTTTGCGGCCAATGCTGCGGGCTTTGCCATGGGCCCTCCAGACTGCGCGGTTCAGCGCTCGATGGTGGTTTCTCCCATGCGTGGGTTTGGAGCGCCCGTAGGCGCGGGCGTGGGTGGTCGTCATCGACAGACTGGAATTTTAAACGCTGCCGGAGCAGCAGCGAACCTGTGGGTAACAGAGATGCAGACCGGCTGCACGGTGTTGATTGTGGATTGGGGCGCCAACCAGTATTCCATGACGCACCTGCAACCCAGCCAGGATGCACAATTCAACGCACTGGGCAGAGCGCTGATGTGGACAAGTGATTTTGCGCTGAAGTCATATAAAAATACCTGGCTCAAGCAGGAAATGACCTCAGTGATTCAAAACACCGTGGGCGCGCCACAGCGCTACATCATGGTGCAATCCATGTTTGAAGCCGCGCGTGGGCCCGTGACCCACGTAATCGGCGTTCGCAACGGCGGACAATTTCAGTTTTATCGACACAGAGCCGCGGCCAATCGAGTGGTGGAGCATTTGCAGTGGAGCACGTGGCGCGCATACGTGCCGTATTTTTCTTATTGAGACCTTCGGCTAAAGGGAAGGCACGGGGACCAACATGAGGTCCTCGACCAGGCCAACTTCCTTCTGCACGAAGGGTTCAGCATAGCGCACGCCGCCGAGCAGTCCATACGTCCGCGCCAGGGAAAATGTACGTTCGCGGATTTCATCGTGGGGAACAAAAATTCCTCCCCCTGCAGATTGATCTGCGTATTGCGACTTGTAAGCCAGCAGGGATTGCAAGCGAACTTCAATGACGTCGGTGATATCGACAACAAAGCTGGGGCGAACGTCGGCGTACAGGCTGGCGTAGATCACCTTGAACGGACGATGCGGCGCTGAGCCGGTGTCGAGCTTTGACAAACCCGCCACAAAGCACGCCTCATAGCCCAGCGTTGCGGTCTTGTAGTGATCTGGATGCCTGCCCTGCCAGTAGGGAAGAATCACGACGCGAGGCCGCAATTCTCGCAGTACGCGCGCAATCTTCCCACGATTCTCTGCAGTGTTTTCAATGCCGCCATCGGGAAGGTCCAGCGCCTGACGCCATTGCACGCCGAGAATTTTTGCGGCATCAGCGGCCTCGGCAGCGCGCTGTTCCGCCGAGCCACGCGTGCCAGCCTCGCCCTGCGTCAAATCAAGAATGGCAGTCTGCAGCCCCATCGCGGACGAGCGCAAAAGCGTGCCGCCGCAGGTCTGTTCCACATCATCGCGATGCGCAGCAATGGCAAGAATGTCAATCTGCGACATGGATTGCGACATGGATGTGGCTCCCGTGCAAAGATGGCGCGCTACTGAACAGCGCTGATGGATTTTCCAATCCATCAAATACCGGGACTAAACACCTAGTCCGCCGCGTTACTGATGGCATCCATATAAGCTACGTCGTAGGCAGTACCCGAGACGGTGACATTAGTATTGTAAAGTTCAGTGCCTGCCTGATAGTTGGGCGGCAGTGAGGAGGTGTTGATGGCTCGGATGCCGTGGTTAGTGGTCGCGTAAATATGGATCTGGCCGCCGTATGCGGTGTACATCTTGTGCCACTGTGAGATGGCACACAATCCCGTCAGATCGCCGTACCAAGGTTCCACCAGCACCGTATTGTTATTCATGTTGAACATCGTAAGACAGCCGTTGGGCATGGCAGGCTGGTTCTCTGCAGTCAGCACACCGGATTGGCAGGTCTGCGAACCGATCCACAGCGTGTTGTCATCACCAAACAGCATTTTTGTATGCGTGCCGTCAGCAATTTGATACTGATTCGTGACCTGCATTGTGCTCAGATTCAACTCGCTGAGGTAGCCACCTAGCAATCCCGCATATGTACCCGAGGTCTGCAGTTGCTGGCCGGAGACATAGAGCACTCCGTTGCCGTAGAGAGCCATAGTTGCTCCGCCGGGCACAGGGACTCGGTTAGATTCTGAAGACTGAGCTGGCGGTGGAGTTGCTGTTGGATATGTGCTGCCAGGAAAATTATTGATGTTCAATACGCCTGCACTTAAAAAGCTGACGCTGGCCGTGGCTTGACCCGTCACTGGGTCTGCAACTGTGTTTCCGCACTCGGGGCCGCAGTTCAGCATCCAGGCCGTTGTGCCATCCGAAGAAAAAATGGCGTTCGTGGGGCGATCAAACTTGATGGGAGTATTTGTCTGATCGAGCACAGGCACAACGCAAAACACCGGCGTAGCGACGGGCTGACAATCGACGGGATCGACGCCACTGGGCAACGCCAAATTTGTATAAGGCACAGGCGCAATGGTTCCATTGGGCTGCTGCAAATGGATAATGCGATACGCGTAGTCACTGTTCTGCACAAAGGCCAGCGCGACGGTTCCGCTGGGGTTGACGGCAATTTTGTAGACATTGGGCAGATTCAGGTTGACTGTGACACCGACGACGCTATCAATTACGGTGAGAACCTGGCCCGGTTGGTTGGCAGCAAACGCATAACTGCCATCTGCGGTAACAAAAAATGAGTTATACGGCAGACCCGGCGCGAGGCCTTTAATGACAGCCGTCTGCGCCTCCTGCGCATAGTTAATTGTTGCTACGACGCCATCGCCGGAACCATAGATGTATCCCCTCTGCTGCTCTGGATAGTTGAGAATGGCGGTCGGGAGCTTACCGACATAGCCGCTGACAAAAAAATCTGGGGTTAATCCATCTTCACTGTTGCGAATGTCATAGCGCGCATCGACGATTTGCGCAGCCCCCGTAGACAGGGTGCTGGGATTTTGAATGGAAACCAGAACCCGCTGCAGAATCTTGCTGGGAGGAACAACTCGTCCTGCAAAATACGATCTCGTGCCTAAGCAACCCAAGATAGAGAGACCGACAATGGCAACCGAGAGCGCCACGGCCACCCGAACAAAAACACTACGCTTCATCAAATCTCCATGCTCCTACGCCGCCAGAGCCATTTTGTATACGTTCGCCTGGGAAGCTCCAGTATATCAAAGGGAAATCGCGCTGACCGTTGAGAGAAAAGGCTGCGACTCGGGGAATCGTCGCTGGCATTCGGAACAAACTCCCGATACGATAAGCCAACGGAACGCTATCAACTTTTCATGACATCCACACGACTCTTCGATTTATTTCAGAACCGGGCCGTCCTCTGCGATGGTGCAATGGGAACGACGCTGTACGACCGCGGCGTGTTTATCAACCGCTGCTATGACGAGCTGAATCTTTCACAGCCGCAAATGATTCGCGCTATCCATGAAGAGTATTTGCAGGCAGGTGCAGAGGTCATCGAAACCAATACCTTTGGCGCGAACCGCGTTCGCCTGGCTCGGCACGGGCTGCAGGATCAGGCGCGCGCGATCAACCTGGCTGGCGCAAAGCTGGCGCGCGAGGCCGCGCAGCAGATCAGCGAAAAACAAGCGACGAAGATTTATGTAGCTGGCTCCATCGGTCCGCTGGGTGTGGCTGTTGAGCCACTAGGCAAGCTGCGGGCCGAGGAGGCTCGCACTGCATTTGCCGAACAGATTGCCGCACTGGCCGAAGGTGGCGTCGATCTGCTGATGTTCGAAACAATGACGTCGCTCGCCGAAGCGCATCAGGTGATTCTTGCCGCGCAAGAGGTGGCTCCCCAGTTGCCCGTCATCGTAATGGTCACGGTAGACGATGAAGCCAACTGTCTGGACGGATCGTCACCGGAGACGGCAGCGGCGCGGCTGACGGAGTGGGGTGCGGATGCGATTGGCTGCAACTGCAGTACTGGCCCGGTCATTCTGCTGACGGCTCTGGAGAGAATGCGCGCGGCCACTTCCCTGCCGCTGGCTGCAATGCCCAACGCAGGAATGCCGCGTGCAATCGAAGGAAGAAATCTTTATCTGTGCTCGCCGGAGTACATGGCAAGCTTTGCGAAAAAATTTGTGAAGGCGGGCGTGCAGTTTGTCGGCGGGTGTTGTGGAACCACGCCCAGTCACATTCGCGCCATGAAGTCGACCTTGCGCGCATTGGACGCGCGCGAGTCACGCCCCACGCGCATTGTGGTGACCAGCACAGCGCCTACGGTGAATCCCGCGCCGCTTGCTGAGCGGTCTGCCATTGGTGCGCTGATTGCAGCGAAGAAATTTGTCACGCTGGTGGAGATTGTTCCCCCACGCGGCATCGACTGCACCAAAGAACTGGATGCAGCGCGGCTGATGGCAAAGAGTGGCGTACATGCCATCAACGTTCCCGATTCGCCGCGCGCCTCCGCACGGCAGAGCGCGTTGAGCCTTTGTCTGCAGATTCAGCAGCAGGTCGGCATCGAAACTGTGCTGCACTACACGTGTCGAGATCGCAATGTTCTGAGCATCCAATCCGATTTGCTGGGCGCGGCCTCCTTGGGATTGAAAAATATTTTATGTCTAACCGGCGATCCGCCAAAGATGGGCAACTATCCCGATGCGACGGCCGTTTTTGACGTCGATGCAATTGGCTTGGCCAACATTGTGCGCGGGCTGAATCATGGACTGGATATTGGCGGCAACTCCATCGGCGGGTCGACTGGCTTCACGGTGGGCGTCGCTGCAAACCCCGGCGTGGCCGACGTGGAGAGTGAGGTTCGCCGCTTTGCAAGCAAAGTGGAGGCCGGCGCGGAGTACGCGATTACGCAGCCAGTCTTTGACCTGCGCTTGCTGGAGGTGTTTTTGAAGCGCGTCGAATCCTTCCGCATTCCCGTGATTGCTGGCATCTGGCCGCTGACCAGTTTAAGGAACGCCGAGTTTATGAAGAACGATCTGCGCGTCAGCGTGCCGGATGAAATCTTTCTGCGGATGCAAAAGGCAGAGTCACCCGAACATGCCCGCGCGGAAGGCGTACGCATCGCCCAGGAAATGTTGGCCGCAACGCATAGTAATGTGCAGGGCGTGCAGGTCAGCGCGCCCGGTGGACGCTTCTCGGCGGCAGTAGAAATTCTGCAGGCAGTGCTCCATCCGAACACGACGAACTTGAAAACGGAGGCTACCCTTGGCTAGCTTTGAAGACTCGCTGAAACAACTGGAAACGATTATCGCCAAGTTGGAAAAGGGTGATCTGCCGCTGGAGGAATCGGTGCGGCTGTTTGAAGAAGGCATTCGTTTGTCCGACGCCTGCAAGACAGACATTGAATCGGCAGAGGGCAAAGTACAAATTTTGCTGAAGCAGAAAGATGGCAGCCGCAAGGCTGAACCATTTCCAAGTAAGGACTAGCATGTTTCAAGCCCACTCAAGCCAAGAACAGCTTGAATGGGGCACCTGCTCAATTTACAAAATCAGCTTGGCAATCGTCGCTAACTGCATGTTCGACGTTCCCTCGTAGATTTTGCCGATCTTCGAATCGCGAAAGAACTTTTCCACGGGATAATCTTTTACAAATCCATAGCCGCCAAAAACCTCAACAGCCACGCTAGCCGCGCGTTCCGCAATCTGCGAGGTAAAGTATTTTGCCATCGCCGCCTCTTTCACAAACGGCAGCCGGGCGTCTTTGAGTCGCGCGGCGTGGTAGACCATCCAGCGCGCGGCCTCAATCTCCGTCGCCATTTCTGCAAGCTGAAATTGAATCGCTTGAAATTCCGCAATCGGCTTGCCAAACTGCTTGCGCTCCTTCGCATAGCGGGCGGCGTGGTTCCATGCACCCTGCGCCAACCCCAGCATCTGCGCGCCGATGCCGATGCGACCTTCGTTCAGCGTTTCAATCGCGATTTTGTAGCCCTTGCCAGATTCACCGAGTAAGTTCTCCGCAGGGATCGCGCAATTCTCAAAGATACGATCGCAGGTACTGGAGGCACAAATGCCGAGCTTGTCTTCTTTTTTGCCGAGTGAGAACCCCGGCGTATTTTTCTCCACCAGAAATGCCGTGATGCCTTTGTAGCCCGCCGCGGCATCAAGTGTCGCAAAGACAATGAACAAATTCGCCTCGTTGGCATTGGTGATCCAAAGCTTCTGCCCGTTCAAAATATATTGGTCGCCGTGTTTTTCTGTGCGGGTCTGCAGTGCAAAGGCGTCGGAGCCGGAGACAGCCTCACTCAGCGCATAGGCTCCAATCCATTCCTGGGCAAGACGCGGCAAATATCGCTGCTTTTGTTCGGTGCTGCCCCAGCGCAATAGCGCGTTGATGCACAGCGTGTTCTGCACATCCACCAGCACGCCGACCGACGGATCGACGGCAGAGATTTCTTCCACCGCAAGAATAGCTTCAAAAAAACTGCCTGCCGAGCCGGAATATTCCTCGGGGATTTCAATGCCCATCAGCCCCAGTTGAAAGAGTTGACGGATCAGCGCGGCATCCATCTTCTGGTGCTCGTCCATATGCCGCACCAGCGGCGTGATGGTCTCCCGCGCAAACTGGCGCACGGTATCGCGGAAGAGTCCTTCGTCATCCGAGAGATGCTGCCATAATCCTGTGGATGTAGGGTTGGAGTTTGTCGTCATGGAATCCCTCTCGGTTCACGCGGATCGAATCGCGTGAAAACTCTTGAGTGTAGCATCCGGGTGCATCAGGCAATCATCCTGGCGGAAATAAAAAAGCCTCCGAGAACTGGAGGCTTTTTTTTAACTCAACGCCAGCGTTTAGTGGGCAGTATGGGCGGCGAACCACTTGCGTGCGCGTTCCTGCATCAGGGAGAGGTCTGGCGGGGCCAGGTGCGAAGCTGCGTTGTCGCGCTCGGCTGCAACATCCTCTTGTTTGACGCCGTCGATTTTTCCCGCCGCAGCCAGATCGAACCAGAAGTAGGCCTGCGAATAATCCTGCGAGACCCCAACGCCCTTCACATAGAGTTCGCCGAGCATATCCTGCGCAGCGGCAATGCCCTGATCCGCCGCTTTGTGGAACCATGTGGCGGCTTCGGCGTAATCCTGCGTGACGCCCTGACCCTTGTCATAGAGCATCCCTAGATCGCCTTCAGCAGAGGCAAGTCCCTGCACCGCAGCTTTGCGATACCAGAAGGCTGCCTGCGCGTAATCGAGCGGGACACCCTTGCCGCTGGCGTACAGATGGCCGAGAAAATCCTGCGCGTCAGCTCCGCCCTGGGCGGCAGCCTTGCTGCACCAGGCAGCAGCCTGCGTATTATCCTGCGCCACACCCTGACCGTTGTAATACAGGGTTCCCAGCCGATATTGTGCGTCCGCATTGCCCTGATCGGCAGCCTTGTGGTACCAGGCTGCAGCCGCAGTTGCGTCCTGTGGCATCCCGTCGCCTGTATACGAGAGCGTGCCCAAACGATACTCTGCGTCTGCGTTGCCCTGCTCGGCTGCCTTTTGATACCAGGAGACCGCCTGCGAAATATCCTGCGACACTCCCTGGCCGTTGTCATACATTACACCCAAGCCGTATTGCGCGCGGGCAAAACCCTGCTCGGCAGCCATGCGGTAATACTTGATAGCCTGATCGGTATCCTGAGCAACGCCTTGACCACGGTCATACAGCAGGCTCAGGTCATACTCCGCCCAGGCATTGCCTTGATCTGCAGACTTGCGGAACCAGCTGGCAGCCTGCGTGGCATCCTGCGGAACACCGTTGCCTTTGTAGTACAGCGTGCCTAATGTGAATTGTGCGTCGGGACTGCCCTGATCGGCAGCCTTGCGGTACCAGGAAAGCGCCTCCGCAAAATCCTGCGGGAAACTTTCTCCCTTGGCATACATTGTGCCCAGAGCATATTCGGCATCGGCATCACCCAGTTCGCCGGCTTTGCGATAGTAGGTGGCGGCCTGTGCCAGATCCTGTGGAACGCCATGGCCGCCGTAGTAGAGGCGTCCCAGCGCGTATTCAGCGTTGCCGTTTCCACGGTCTGCCGCCTTTTGATACCAGCTGATGGCCTGGTTAATATCCTGCGTAACGCCGTTGCCCTTCTCATACATCTGGCCCAAGCCGTACTCGGCCTCAATGCTGCCAAGTTCGACAGCGCTGTTATAGAGTTTCAAAGCCTGCCCATAATCCTGCGGAACGCCTTGACCGTTGAAGTACAGCGTGCCGAGCCCGTAGATAGAATCCACGTCGCCCTCATCTGCACCCTTTTTGTACCAAGCCATCGCCTTGGCAAAATCCTGGGTTAACCCCTGTCCCTTGGCATACAAAACGGCCAGATTATATTGTGCGCGCAAATATCCTTGTTCCGCAGCTTTGCCAAACCAGATGGCGGCTTTGGGATAATCGGGGGACGACACGCCCAGCCCGTGGTAGTAAAGACTTGCCAACGCAAACTGGGCGACCGGATCGCCCTGCAGCGCCGCTTTATGAAACCACGTCAGCGCCTGCGTGTAATCCTGGGGCAGTCCCTGACCGCGGGAGTAGAGAACGCCAAGGTCATATTGAGCGTCGACATCGCCCTGATCGGCAGCCTTGCGGTACCAGAGCCCCGCGACGGCATAATCCTGCGGCGCGCCCTGACCTTTGTAGTACAAGGCTCCCAGGGCATATTGCGCATCGGCATCCCCCTGGTCGGCGGCCTTGCGATACCACTGAATCGCTACAGAATAATCCTGCGGAACGCCGTTGCCCTTGGCATACATCAGGCCAAGGTTATATTGTGCGTCGGCCAGCCCCTGCAGCGCCGCCTTTTGATACCACATCGCAGCCTGGGCGGAATCCTGCGCAACGCCGATACCATTAAAGTAGAGGGTGCCAATTCCATATTGTGCGTCGGCCAGGCCTTGCTCTGCAGCCTTGCGATACCACTTGGCGGCTTCGGCAGAATCCTGCGCAACGCCCTGACCATTATCGTAAAGAGCGCCAAGGTTGGATTCAGCTTGCGCATTTCCCTGGTCGGCGGCTTTGCGGTACCAGGCAGCCGCCTGTGCCGAATCCTGGGGAACGCCTTGCCCTAAATCGTAGAGCAGCCCCAGACTAGTCTCCGCCTGCGGATCTCCGGCTTGCGCTTTTGCCAACAGGGCCGCGTCAACGCCTGTTGTCTGGGCGGAAGCAACAGTGGCTCCAGCGACCAGCACAAGCATCCATAGGCAGCGAGGATGCATTATTTTTTGTTGAATCGACATGACACCAGCACCATAGCAGACAGATTGGCGAATTTCAGCGGAAACCTCTCAAGGGGTTCCTTATAAGTTAGCCTCGCCGTGCAGCAAAATTGCAGATAAAAAACGAAGTATTGCCTGCCATCATACACGGCCAACGCAAAGGGTGGTGATAGAAAATGTACGGCGAAGTGTTGGCGATTTTGGGTCAGGATATCAGAGGCTTGGGGAGGCTATCGTTCAGAGAACTGGCTGAATTCGTAGCTCATGGTGACGATGATCCTTGTACCTGCAAATACACGTACGGCCTGCACCATATCGCCTTGCATTATTAACGCACCGTGATATTATTTCTTCCATGATCGTCAGCTTCCGGGATGCCGATGCGGAGTTGCTCTGGCGTACGGGCAAAAGCCGTAAGGTTCCAGCCACGATCCACCGAACGGCATTCAAAAAGCTAGCTCTGCTGAACGCAGCACTGGAACTGGCGAACCTTAACGTGCCGCCGGGAAATAGGCTAGAGGCCTTAGCGGGAAGTCGCAAAGGTCAGCACAGCATTCGCGTCAATGATCAGCTCCGCGTCTGTTTTATCTGCCGCGATGCAAATGCACACGACGTTGAAATTGACGATTATCAATGAGAGGGAGTTGCATGGCCAAAGCATTCGCAATTCATCCGGGAGAAATTCTCCATACTGAATTTATGCAGCCGCATGGCCTGACTGCCTATCGGCTGGCCAAGGAGTTATGCGTACCCGTGCCTCGGGTCAATGATATTGTGCGTGGGAAGCGCGCAATCTCCGCAGACACGGCGCTTCGACTCGGTGTCTACTTTGGCCTGCCAGCGCAATTCTGGATGAATCTGCAGAACGACTACGACCTTCGACGGGCAACGGATGCCAGCGCATTGGCAAAGGTGAAGCCGCGTCCAAGAGCCGCCTGAGATTTCGATAAGGTTTTACGGATTTTTGGTCGGGGCGGAGAGATTCGAACTCCCGACCCTCTGCTCCCAAAGCAGATGCGCTACCAGGCTGCGCCACGCCCCGACTCGATCCCAGGCCAACATTGCATTTGCCGCAGGACTCTCTGCATTCTATCGCAAATTTACACTCCCTTCTATCGGTACGGTCACGCAGAAATTCTCTGGATTCTTCGCTTCGCTCAGGATGACTCAGTAATTTAGAGAAGAACATTACCAACGGAGTGAGATGCGGAACTCCAAGTCTTACCCTCTGCCGTGGTGACGAATCAAAATCAGCAGCCATAGAACAATGGCCATCGGCGAGGCCAGCACCACAATGACGGCGCCGGCAAGCAGCCAAAGAAAGACGCGATCCTTCCATGTATAGCGCTGCGGCTGTTGCAGATGACGCGTCATCAGCGCGTAGTTTCTGCGATTGGCTTTCCACGCAACGTGAAAAGCGTCTCCGAAGATCGGTACTGCACCAATCAAAATATCCAGCAAAAGATTGACGATCATCCGCGCCAGCGTGACGTAGGGCACGCCGCGCATCCATGCAACCACAGGCAGCACGCAGGAGAAAAGACCGGCCAGCAGATCGCCAAATCCTGGAACTAACCCTACGACGGCGTCGATGCCAAAGCGGATCGAGGTGCCGGGAATGCGGAGCCAGTCATCCAGAAGGTGCGAGAGTAGATCAAGATTTTCGTCGCTGGTAATCCGCGAGTTCAGGCGCGACGCAAGCGATGGCACTGCGGGGACAATGGCCGGGTGCGGAGAGTTGTGCTCTGAATCGGGTTGCTAATTGAAGATCGACACTAACGCCAACTTTCTCCGAAGGTACGCGTGCCGGATGCTACAATCGTACTCGAACGAACAATTTTTACGGCGGCTATAGTTC
>VFSW01013163.1_pt1 | contig 11515 bp, 5 predicted proteins | sample 5358111 | NCBI WGS metagenome assembly VFSW01 (sample SAMN11554181, study PRJNA540505) | mine drainage metagenome | isolation source: sediment from site ElyBrook_90M | place: USA: Ely Copper Mine, Vershire, VT | collected 2017 | reverse complement strand
GTGCAGCCCCCGGCTCCCAAGCCTGCCTTCCCGCCGCCCGACGCCGTCGGAGCCGATCAGGGCGCGGCTGGCAATTCCGGGTCGTCGTCCTCGGCCCGGCCCGATGAAGATAAACCGGCCCCGCCCCGCATGCCTCCCATCCAGACCATCCCAGACGGAAGCACTCCGCGCAACCAGATCAATCCTAAAGAGACCCTGTACACCATCCCCGTCTCCGCCCGCTTCGTGCAGGTTCCGGTCACGGTGAAAGATTCCGACGGCCGCCGCGTCGATGGCTTGCTCCCCAAAGACTTCACCGTGCTCGAAAACGGCAAGAAGCAGACCCTTACCTACTTCTCCAGCGATCCCTTCGAACTTTCGGTCGCCGTCCTGCTCGATGTCGGCATGCCCGATGTCGCCGTCCAGAAGATGAACCAATCCTATGGCGCCCTGGTCGGCGCCTTCAGCCCTTACGACGAAGTGGCCCTCTACACCTACAGCAGCACCGTCAGCCAGCTCGCCGACTTCACCGGAAGACCCCAGCGCCTGACTGACGCCTTGAACCAGATGAAGCTGGTTCGCGGCGATAGCGGCGGACCGCCCGTAATGGACGGCCCCTTCTCCGGCGGACCTACCGTCAACGGCGCCCCCGTCGGCGGTGGTGGCGTCGCTCCAGTGAATACTCCGACTCGCGAAGCCCACGTTCTCAATGACGCCATCCTGCGCGCCGCCCAGGACCTCAGCAAGCGCGACCGCACTCGCCGCAAAGGCATCATTGTCATCAGCGACGGCCGTGAATGCGGCAGCCAGGCCGGCTACCGCGACGTCCTCAAAGTGCTCGAAACTCGTGGCATTCAGGTCAAAGCCGTGGTCGTCGACAGCGGGGCGCTTCCCGTCTTCAAACAAGTAGAAAAGTTCCACTTAAAATACCAGGGTTACGGCGACATCCTTCCAAAATACACTTCCGCCACCGGCGGCGGACAGGTCTTGACCGAACTCTCGCGCAATTCCATGGAAGAGGCCTACGCTCAAATTACCTCCGAAGCCCGCAACCAATACACCTTGGGATATGTCCCTCCCGCTGCCGCTGCGTCCGGCCGGCGAGAGATCGAGGTCCTGGTCGATCTCCCCAAGCTGAAAATATTCGCGAAAGACGCTTATTACGCTACCCCTTCGGCTCATCCGAGCCCGGTTCAGCCGGTGGGGGCACCTGAGTAACCTGCGTTCGGCGCCTCTCCTATGATATAAAAGCCCCGAGCCTCCATAAGGACATTGGTGTGCGCGGAGAGCCCGCAAGGGCGGCTCTGCATTTCGAGGAAAGTCTTGAGTTTCATCAACTTCGCAGCCCGCGAGATTAATTGCAAGATCGTCTACTATGGCGCCGGATTGGGCGGCAAAACCACGAACCTGCAAGTGATCTACCAGAAAACCGCGGACCAGCAGAAGGGCAAGATGATCTCGCTGGCCACCGAAACCGAGCGCACCCTCTTCTTCGATTTCCTGCCCCTCGACCTGGGCAATGTGCGCGGCTTCAAGACCCGCATCCATCTCTACACCGTTCCCGGCCAGGTCTTCTACGATGCCAGCCGCAAGTTGATCCTGCGCGGCGTCGACGGCATCGTCTTCGTCGCCGACTCCCAGGAGCAGCGCCAGGACGCCAACGTCGAAGCCCTCGACAACCTCATGTCGAACCTGAAAGAGCACGGTTACGACTTCAACAAAATTCCTTACGTTCTCCAGCTTAACAAGCGCGACCTGCCCAATATTCTCCCCGTCGATCTTCTCGCCACCGAACTTCGCCGCAAGAACGAAGCCATCATCGAAGCCGTCGCCTTCCAGGGCGTAGGCGTCTTCGAAACTCTGAAAGAAATCGCCAAGCAAGTGCTGACCGAACTAAAAGCCGGCGGCTAATACTTCGGTTTTCTTTTGCCTTGTCATGCTGAGCGAAGCGACGAGAAGAGCCAAGCGATTCGCGTCGCGCAGTCGAAGCATCCCTACGCTCACGCTGAGTCCTCCAGACTGCACTCCTTTTTCTCGGAGCTTCGTCTAAAATAGCCAGCGCCACTCTCACAAAAATTCGTTCTGCGTCGGTATTGACCTTCTTCTGGAAAGAGGAAATGAATGCGCGTGCGTCCGCAGTGTTTCTCGGTTTCGATTCTTTCGCTTTTGCTGTCGGCATCGGCCTCGTTTTGTCAATCCTCCTCCCTCCGCGGCATCGACCTCACCGACCTCGACCGCAAAGTCGCGCCCTGCAACGACTTTTACGAATTTGCCAACGGCACCTGGCGCGCCAATAATCCCATTCCCGCCTCCATGCCCCGCTGGAGCAAGCTCTGGCAGGCGGGCGAGACTTCCAAAGACAAGTTGCGCGACATCCTGGAATCTGCGGCCACCGACAAAACCGCGCCGCAGGGCAGCACTACGAGACTCATCGGCGACTACTACGGCGCTTGCATGGACGAAGCCCGCGTCAACGCCCGCGGCCTGGACCCCATCCAGCCCTGGCTCGCGAAGATCGATTCCGCCCCCGACGTCGCCGCCATCCAGCGAGTCATGGCCGAAATGCACGACATTCTCGTTGAAGTTCCATTCGCCTTCGGCAGCCAGCAGGATCCACACCAGCCCTCCTGGGTGCTGGCCGACCTCGGCGCCAGCGGTCTCGGCCTGCCGGATCGCGATTATTACCTGAAGCCCGAACCGCGCTTCAAGGAAGCCCGCGAAAAATACGTCGCCCACGTCACCGCGATGTTCAAGCTGGCGAACTGGGACCAGAAATCCGCCGCGGCCGCCGCCCAGACCATCATGGCGCTGGAAACCAAATTAGCCGAAGCCTCGCTCGATAACGTCGCGCTGCGCGATCCCGCCAACGTCGATCACAACACCACGTTCGCGCAACTGCAGGCCATGGCTCCGCATTTCGACTGGGTCGCGTATTTCAAACACATGCAACTGCCCGCCAGCGTTGACATGAACGTCGACCAGCCCAGGTTCATGCAGGCAGTAGACCTCCAGATGCAACAGACTCCGCTGGCCGACTGGAAAATCTATTTGAAGTGGCAATTACTGAACTCGACCGCCAGTTCTCTCTCCGCGCCCTTCGTCGAGGAAGACTTCGCCTTCAACGTCAAATACCTCGCCGGCACCACCGAGATGAAGCCGCGCTGGAAGCGCTGCGTCGAGTCCACCGACCAACTCCTCGGCGAAGCGCTGGGACAAAAGTATGTCGAGAAATATTTTCCGCCCGAGGCCAAGGCCCGCATGCAGGATATGGTGCGCAATCTGCTCGCCGCTATGCGCGACGACATCCTCACCCGCCCCTGGATGAGCGACGACACCAAAGAAAAAGCCATGGCCAAGATCGCCACCTTCAATCCCAAGATCGGATATCCCGACCAGTGGAAGGACTACAGCCACGTCCAGATTCACCCCGATGCGTTCTTCGAAAATGTGGTCGCGGGAAGGGAATTCGTCGAACAGGATGACCGCGCCCAGATCGGCAAGACCGTTGACCGCGGACGCTGGGGCATGACCCCGCCCACCTCCGACGCCTACTACAATCCTCTGCTCAACGAAATCGTCTTCCCCGCCGGCATCCTTCAGCCTCCGGCCTTCGACATGAACGCCGTCGACGCCGTCAACTACGGCGCCATCGGCGTCGTCATCGGCCACGAAATTTCCCACGGCTTCGACGATCAGGGCGCGCAGTTCGATTTTCTCGGCCGCCTGCGCAACTGGTGGACCGATGCCGACCTGAAGAATTTCCAGGCCCGCGCCGCCTGCGTCGCCGATCAGTTCGACCACTACTACATCGAAAAAGACATCCACCACAACGGCAAGATGGTGCTCGGCGAGAGCATCGGCGACCTGGGCGGAGCCCGCATCGCCTATCTCGCCTATGAGAAGTCGCTCGCAGGCAAGCCGCGACCCGCCGACCTCGACGGATTCACTCCGGAGCAGCAATTCTTCATCGCCTGGGGCCAGTTCCGCGGCGACGAAACCCGCCCCGAAGAGCAGCGCCTCATGGTGCAGGGCGACCCTCATCCCGTCGCGAAATACCGCGTCATCGGCCCGCTCTCCAACTTGCCCGAGTTCCAGCAAGCCTGGAACTGCAAAGCCGATGCCCCCATGGTGCGCCCCGAAGATAAGAGGTGCGAGGTCTGGTAGCGTACCGCCGGATGTGCGGACAGAATGCAGCCCACGGCGTGACAGCTTGCGGAAAAACTCCGGTTCGAGGGATGTCTTGAAAGGGCGCGGCTTCCGGCCGCACCGTAAGTCCCGCAAATCAATCTCGGCTTCACAGGCTGCTGAAAAACTCCGCTCCGACGCGGTTTCGGGAAGGGCACGACTTCAGTCGTGCCGTTAAGTCCTTTAGAACCGAAAGCGCTTCAGCGCGTGAGGTTCGCTTATAGCGGTGCGGGCGACTTTTCGGCAGCCTGTTAGAACGCGCTCATTGCACTTTCGGCAACCCGACTTTGCTCACCAACTCGGCGAACCGCGGATCCGAGCGCAGGGCATCAAACTGGAATTGGGTTTGCAAACTATTGAGCAGAAAGTCGTGTTCCCGGTACGCCGTGTCGAGCCACTGTAACGCCTGTTCTTTGTCTCCTAAATCGGCGTAGAGGCGGGCAATGCTGAACGGAGAGGAGTAACTGGTCTTGCGCCTCGCTTGCAGTGTCTCAATGGCCTGGGTCAGGGAGCCTTTCCATCCGCCGGAACGGAAACCCTGCTGTAGCGCCGCCGCGAACTCCACATCGTCCGGATTGCGGGTGAGTTGCGCATACGTGGTCCATTCCTCGACTACCTCAGGGTACTGGCCTTTCCCCCAATACGCATAGGCCAGGCAGTCGTGCGCCAGGGCGAAGGCCGGGTTCTCGTTCTCCAGTTCCTTGCAGACGGAAATCGCCTCATCGTACTGCCGCGCCGAAACCCGAACACTTCCAATTACTCGGCTAATGATGGGGGACAGTGGATCCAGTTGATGAGCGCGATTGATTTCCGCCAGCGCCTCCTGCTCCCTGCCGCCCAGAGCGCTGATGCTTTCCGCGTACCATTGGTGAGCCGTAGCATCGTTGGGATCGAGTTCAATTGCTTTTTTGAACTCTGCTTCCCCTCCCGCAAAATCCCACTCGTGCCCCATTTCGTTGCTGCCCAGAACCGCGTGAGGATGCGCCAGGGTCGGGTCCAACTCCAGGGCCTTGCGGGCCGCCGCATTCGATTTCGGATAGTCTTGGTTGGGATTTCCCCCGAAATTAGGCATTACGGAATAGGCATCGGCCAGCCCGGAATAGGCCAGAGCGTATTCCGGGTCTTGGGCGATGGCTTGATTAAAATAAGAAACCGCCGTCTCCAGGTTGGCCAGCGAGCGTTTGTTCCATAAATAACGCCCTTTTAAATACATGGAGTAAGCCTGGGCATCCCGCGTGCCTTGATTGATGACCTGCTGCTTATCCGCAGGGCTGAGTGTGGAACGCAACGCGCCTGCAATGTCGCCCGCAATTTGCTGCTGCAACGAGATCAGGCTCGCGGTCTTGCCGGTGTAGCGGTGCCCCCAGATTTCGGTGTTATCCCGCACGTCGGTAAGCTCTGCGCTGATTACGATGGAGTCCCCCTGTAGCACGACGCGCCCGCTCACCACAGCCGAGACCCCCAGATTGTTGCCGAGGGTCGGCAAGTCGATATCCTTTCCTTTGTAGCGAAAGACCGAGTCGCGCGAACGCACCTTAAGCCGCGGCACGTGCGCCAGGTTGCCGATCAACGACTCGGTGATGCCGTCGCTCAGATAGTCCGAATTGCTATCCCCACGTTCGTTGGTGAAAGGAAGCACCGCGACGGAATCGGGGCCAAGGTACGCTCCTGAAGACTCTGAAGTCGTGGAGTGCCGGCTGGCGAGAGCTTTGAACGGCGGTTCGCTGTGCCCAACCGAGAAATAAACGATCAGTCCGCCGGCGAACAGAAGCGGAACGATCCACGCCGCGACCCGTGCCGCACCGAGATTCCTTCCGGCTGAGGGCAGTGTCGTCTTGGCCGGGACTGCCTCGGCCGCCTGCGCTGGCGCGCCCCCGACACTTCTCTCCTCAGCCCTGGGCTCGTCGATCGCGCCTTCGTCCCCCCCTCCGGACGAATCCTCCGCCTCCAGTTCCTGACTTCGTCCCTTCAGCCAATCCGACAATTCGTCGCTGTAGGCGAACACACTGCTGCGGCCGCTCCCTGGCACCCGGTGCACCGGCAATCCGCGCTCTGTCTCCCAACGCTTGACCGTGCGCTCGGCGCGCCCGAAAAACGCGGCAATTTCCTTCCACGAATCCAGACGCTTGCCGGCCAGCGGATCGCGATTGGCTGCCATAAAGGGGAATGACCTGTGTTGGCCCTACGAGGCACGACTTGTCGCTTGCCGGGGGAAGGCAAGCCCGCCATAGTATAACGCGATTCAGGGCTCGCCGTTCCCCCACTAACGGGGGCTCTCATAGGAAATACGGGCCAGAACAGCACTATCTTAAAGTCTTGGAATCAGCAACTTAGAAGGGAGTCTTATGACCAGCTTCTTACTCCGCATCGCATCTGTGGCTACTCTTGCCGCCATTTTCCTGGCCAGCCTCCTCCTAACCTTCCCGGCCCAGGCTCAAACCTATACCGTAGTCGGCATTCTGCCCTCCACCGTCGGTCCCATTACGAACATCGCGTCGGAACACCTCGTGCAGGGCCGGAATGGCGATGTTTACGCAATATCCAACGCCCAAGGGGGCCTGGTCAGGGCGACAACGGCGGGCGCGTTCGCTGAGGTCGCGCAGCCTTTCGGAAACGGCGTGACCCTGGGCGCGGACGGCGATTTTTACACCGCCCAATCTTTCGACCGTATCGGCTGCGGAGAGGTGATTAAGACGACGCCGGCGGGAGCGTCCGGACAGATCGCCTCCATCTGCGGGATCTACGGAAATGGACCCGAGTCGGCCCCAATCCAAGCCCCAAATGGACTCTTCTACGGAACCTCCTCGGAGATCCCGAGCGGCGGGCAAGGAACCATCTACTCAATGACTTCGAGCGGTACCTTGACGCTGCTGCATGCCCTGTCTGGAAACGATGGAGTCAATCCTATCGCGCGACTGGCGCTGGGCAGCGACGGGAATTTCTACGGTGGCACGCGCAGCGGCGGCACCAACAATGACGGCGTGCTTTTCCGCATCACGCCGGAAGGCGCGTACGCCGTGCTCCACAACTTCACAGGAACGGATGGACGAGATGTCGAATATGGATTGGTCTTGGGCCGCGACGGCAACCTGTACGGCGTCACACAGTCGGGTGGTACTGGCGGAGCCGGGGTCGTGTTCAAGCTGACGAACAGCGGTACATATGCTGTCCTATACAACCTATCCACTTCCCAATACTCGTATCCGGGCAGCAGCCTCGTGCAAGCCACGGACGGAAAGTTCTACGGCGTTTTGGGTCAAGGGAACGCTTCCGAACCGGGATGGATCTACAGCGTGACTACTTCGGGCACGTTCACTGCTCTGTATAAATTCTGCCAGGATACAAACTGCACCGACGGCGTCGCTCCTTCGACGCCACTCATCCAGCATACCGACGGCAAGCTCTACGGCTTTACCGTCCATGGCGGCGACACCAGCGTGTGCCAGGGTGATGGCTGCGGCGTGTTCTACAGCTTTGACGTGGGCCTCAAGCCGTTCGTGACTCTTGTGACGGCTTCGGGCAGAGTCGGATCGAAGATCGGCATCCTGGGCCAGGGATTCAGCGCGTCGTCGGTAGTGAAGTTCAACGGCGTCACCGCGACCGCCGTCACCCGAACCGGTACCACCTTCCTGCTGGCGACGGTGCCCGCGGGCGCTTCCAACGGATTCGTGACCGTCACCACCGGCACGACAATTCTGACCAGTTCGCAGAAGTTCGTCGTGCATAACTCGTGGGGCAAAGGCGCGGTTCTGCCGACTGCGGTGCAATTCCCAGCGACGGGTACGATTGGGAGCAAGATTTACGTCGTCGGGGGCGCAACTGCCACGGCGCTGGTCAACGATAACCAGGTCTACACCACCGGCACCAACACTTGGAGCACGGCAGCCCCCATCCCAACCTCCGTGTACGGCCCGGCCAGTGCCGTCGTAAACGGCATTCTGTATGTGATCGGCGGCTACACCGGCGGCACCGGCCCAGCCACTGGCATCGTGCAGGCCTACAACCCCACCACCAATACCTGGACGACAAAAACCGCTATGCCCACCGCCCGGGGAAGCGCGGCGGCCGTAGTCGACAACGGCTTCATCTACGTCATCGGAGGAAATGGCGCGTCGTTGAGACTGGACACCGTGGAAAAATTCGACCCAACCACCGATACCTGGACCGAAGAAGCCCCGTTGCTGGTTGGAAAGTCCGAGCCCTCAGCCGGTCTTCTCGGAACTACGATCGTGGCCGCCGACGGATTCTCCACCTCGGACGACACCGGCGACAACGAAGCCTATGACGTCTCCACCAATAAGTGGAGTGCGTTAACCATCGATCCCACCCCGCGCAACGCCAGCTGCTACGGAACTCTGTTAGGCCAACTCTACATGGCCGGGGGATCGAACGGCAGCACCCCTCTAACCGTGACCGAATCGTTTAGTGTCACGACCGATAAGTGGACCACTCAGGCCGCGATGTCTCAGGCGGTCATTGCCCCTGGATCAGCCCTCGCCAACGGCCAGTTCTATTGCTTCGGCGGCTCCAGCACCGGCGTTGCATTTACAGGCAGCGTCTACAACTATGTGCAGATTTATCAGCCCTAGCCCGGCATTCGCAAGAGAGTCATCCGCCGCCTATTCGACTCGAGTAGCGGGCGGCTTCACAAGAAGCACGACAAATCGAAAGCGTTCGAGGAGATTCCGATGAGTGTTAGCAGCCTGAAGTCCTTGCCTGTACTTGGGGCGTTCGTAGCAGCCGTAATGGTCGTGCTTAGCCTCGTCGGAGTAGCGATTCCGGCCCAGGCCCAAACCTACACCGTTCTCCACAACTTTCTTAGCGGCGGCCCAGGGCCGCAGTGGCCTGGGGGCCCGCTCGTACAGGGACGTGATGGCGACCTGTACGGCAACTCCTACCTTGGCGGCGCCAATAACACTGGCTCAATGTGGAAGACCGCGCCCGCGGGCACGCCGACTGTGGTCTACAACTTTGCCTCCGGCACCGGCAACGATTGCCAGAGCGGTTTGACTCTCGGTACCGACGGCAACTTCTACGGCACCGGCTTATCCAATTGCGCCGGATCTGGCTACATATTCAAGATGACGCCTGCTGGGGTCGTCACCGTGCTGCATACCTTCACAGGCCAACCCGACGGATACGGACCAGGCGTACTGGTCCAGTACACCGACGGCAACTTCTATGGAGTCACCAGCAAGGGGGGCGCTAATAATTTTGGCTCGGTGTTCAAGATCACCCCCGCCGGCACGTTGACCACAATTTATTCGTTCGATAACACCAATAATTTTTCCAACCCAACCTATGGGTTGACGATCGGCAACGACGGTGATTTCTATGGCACGCAAGTGGGCGGCGACGGATATGGAGGCATCTTCAAAATCACACCCGCCGGCGTGCTCACGCTGCTCCACCAATTCACCGGCAATCCCGACGGGGCTGCCCCGGAGAGCGGCGTGATCCTGGGCAAGGACGGGAATTTTTACGGTGTCACCCAGTTCGGCGGCACGGTCGGGGACGGACGCGTGGATCAGGGAACGTTCTTTAAAATGACGCCCGCCGGCGTGGTCACCATACTCCACAGCTTCAACCCGGCCACAGACTACGCGGTTTTCCCGACGTCCTCGTTGATACAAGCGACCGACGGCAATTTCTACAGCACGAGCAACAATTGCAATGAATTCGTGACCTGCGGCGCTTTCGTCGACATCTACAAGGTCACGCCCACCGGCACGCTTACCGTGGTGGAGAAGCTCACCGGCGCCAACGGCGCGAGCGCCTATTGGACCTTGACCCAGCATACGAACGGGACGCTTTACGGCATCACCCAGCAAGGCGGCACGGTAAACGGAGGCGTGTTCTTCAGCTTGAAGATAGGTGCCAAGCCATTCATCAATCTGGTCTCCACTTCCGGCAGGGTTGGCTCCAAGGTCGGCATCCTCGGCCAGGGCTTCAGCGCATCCTCCGTGGTGAAATTCAATGGCGTAACCGCGACCGCCGTCACCCGAACCGGGACCACCTTCCTGCTGGCCACCGTGCCCACCGGCGCCTCCGACGGATCCGTGACTGTGACCACAGGCACGACCACCCTAACCAGTTTGAAAAAATTCGTCGTGCATAACTCCTGGAATCAGGGAACTGCCATGCCGACCGGCGTGGAGTGGTCCATGACGGGCGCGATCGGCAACCAGATTTACGTGGTCGGCGGCTACACCGCCAGCGTCGGCGTGACCGACAATCAGATTTATAACCCGGCCAAGAACACTTGGAGTGCCGGCGCACCCATACCCACCGCGACGGCCCAGGGAGCTGCGGCCGTGGTGAATGGTATCTTGTACGTCTTCGGCGGCAGCGACAACGGAGGCGGGACGGTCACCAATGCCGTCTATGCCTACAACCCCGCAACGAACTCCTGGTCGTCAAAAGCAGCGATGCCCACCGCCCGATGCAGCGCAGCGGCCGTGGTCGAAAAAGGCATCGTCTATGTCATCGGCGGCTATAACAGCGGGAACCGGCTCAATACCGTCGAGAGCTTCGACCCCGTCGCCGACAAGTGGACGACGGAAGCCTCGCTGCTAAACGGGAAGACCGAGATTTCGGCGGGACTGATCGGGACCACCATCGTGGCCGCCGACGGTTTCACCAGTTCGGCCGACACCGGAGACAACGAAGGCTACAACGCTACAACGAATACTTGGACTGCTCTCACCCCCGACCCGACTGCACGGAACGGATCCTGCGCCGGAGTCGTGAACGGGATCCTATACGCTGCAACCGGCAATGCCAGCGGAAACAATCCGCTCAGCGTGAACGAATCATTCAACCTGACCGCGAACAAATGGACTTCGCTGACGGTTCCACCGCAAAGTGCGACCGATACGGGCGCGAGCGTCTATGGCGGCCAGCTCTACTGCTTCGGCGGTTCGAGCACCGCGCTCGCGTTCCAGGGCACGATCTACAACAACGTGCAGATTTATCAGCCCTAGCTGCAACCACACTGCCCTTCGGACAGCGAACCATCCGCAACGCATCGATTCGCGTGGCGGATGATCGAAACCGGAAAGAACGCTGAATGGAGTGGATTGCCGTCGCAGTCCACGCCGCTTTCCTTCGCCCGCTCTGCTAAACTTCCCCCATGCTGGCCGACTACGCCGTGCACGTCGAACGCTCCCGCGGACGCCGTTTCCCCGAACCCCATCATCCCTACCGCAACGACTTTCAGCGCGACCGTGATCGCGTCATTCACTCTCGCGCCTTTCGCCGCCTCGAAGCCAAGACGCAGGTCTTTGCCCGCGGCTATTCCGATCACTTTCGCAACCGCCTCACCCACACTCTCGAAGTAGCGCAAATCTCG
>VFSW01013162.1_pt1 | contig 11515 bp, 12 predicted proteins | sample 5358111 | NCBI WGS metagenome assembly VFSW01 (sample SAMN11554181, study PRJNA540505) | mine drainage metagenome | isolation source: sediment from site ElyBrook_90M | place: USA: Ely Copper Mine, Vershire, VT | collected 2017 | reverse complement strand
ACGGAAGCCGCGGCGCGAAGCGGCCAATCCGATTTGAGCAGCCGGGGGCCGACGACGCCTCGCTACGATGAAGTCGCGCAGTTGGCGTTGACGCTGAACCGCATGCTCGACCGGATCGAGAGCGCGATGCATCAGCTCCATACCATCACCGACTCGCTGGCGCATGATTTACGAAGCCCGCTGACGGCGATTCGCGCCAAGCTGGAACTTTCCTTATCCGCCGAAACGGGCGTCGAACAGCTCGAACCCATCGTATCCGCGGTGGATGAACTGGACCGTCTGACCGATTTTCTCAACAAGTCGCTGGACGTGGCGGAGGCGAAGGCGGATGCGCTGCGCCTGACGCGCCGCGTCATCGACCTGGACGAATTGCTTCGCGTCATGATCGATCTTTATGAGCCCTGCATGTCGGAAAAGGGCTTGCGGATTCAACTGAGCAGCAGCGGGCCGGCAAGGATTTCCGCCGACGCCGAGCTTATGCACCGCATGATTGCGAACCTGCTCGACAATGAGTTGAAGCATCTTCCTGCCTCGCGGACGATCGCGATCCGGCTCCGGTCGGATGAGGGCTCCACGTCTCTTATCTTCGAAGACGACGGCCCCGGCTTTGCGTCCGAGGTCAGTCTTCACTTGTTCGAGCGGCGCGTGAAGGGGATCCATTCGAACGGCCGCGGGTTGGGTCTGGCCTTCGTGGAAGCGGTGGCGCGCGCCCACGGCGGCACGGTGAGCGCATCCAATCGGCGCCAGGGGGGCGCGCAGCTTATCGTGACTCTTCCCTTGAACTCCGCTGGACAGGTGGAACAGGCGCCCGCCGTCGAATGAAGCTGTGGAACAAAATCGCCACGGCGCTGGAGATGATCAAATGGGAGCATTCGATCTTCGCGTTGCCCTTCGCCCTGACCGCGGCGGTCCTTGCCTCCGGGGGCTGGCCGCGCGCTCAAAAGCTCTTCTGGATTGTGGTGTGCATGGTGCTGGCGCGCAGCGCGGGGATGGCGTTCAATCGCTGGGCCGATGCCGATCTTGACGCCTCCAATCCACGCACGAAGTCGCGCGCCATTCCCGCCGGCATTCTATCGCGGGAATTTGTCGGCTGGTTCACCGTCGCCGCTGCCCTTCTATTTCTGCTCGCGGCGTCGCAACTCAACCGCCTGACTCTTCTGCTCGCGCCGGCGGAGCTTGCCATCGTGCTGCTGTACTCCTACACCAAGCGGTTCACACGATGGTCCCATCTTGTTCTGGGGTTTGCGCTGGGAACGGCGCCGGCCGCCGCCTGGATTGCCATACGCGGCAGCCTGGACCCGCGCATTCTGGTTCTCACGTCGATCGTGCTGTGCTGGGTGGGCGGGTTTGACACGCTCTATGCCTGCCAGGACGCCGACCACGACCGCCGGGCCGGACTCCACAGCGTACCCGCTTCGCTGGGCGTGCCCGGCGCATTTGCGCTGGCCCGTTTCCTGCACATTGTCATGCTCGGCTTGTCGTTCTGGCTGGTGCGCCTTTTCGCTCTGGGACCGATTTCCTTGACGGGCATCGCGTTGGTGGCCGCTCTTCTCCTCTATGAGCATGCGATTGTTTCGCCCGGCGACCTCCGCCGGATGAACGCGGCCTTTTTCACCATGAATGGGCTGATTTCCGTGGTGTTTTTCGTGTTTGTCGCGGCGGATGTGCTGTTTGGACGGCGGGTGGGCGCTTGACGATGGACCATCGGACGCTGGCGTGCGGCTTGCTGACGGTTCTTTGCGGAGTCCAGGGAATCGCGACCATGGCGATCGACCTGAATCGCACGCATGCGGCGAATCCCGAATGGCCGGGCCATGCCAGATTCCATCTGGTCTGGCAAGTGATGACGGCGGCGCTTCTGGCGGCTCTCGAAGTCGCGCTGCTTTGGTGGAGCGGTCCGGCGGAACCGCGCCGCTTCTTCCTGGTCCTGCTCCTGGCGAGCGTTCCCTGCCTCGCCTTCCTCATCGCTCTGTTGAGCCGCAGGATCTATGGCGGTTCGTTGTCCGACCCCAACGGCATTCCACGAGCGCGGATCACGCTGGGCCGCATCGTCTTTCATGCGGATCTCAACCTGGTGGCGGTTCTTGCGGCGTTGGTATCGCGCGTTGCGAGCGCCGCGATCTACTGGAATGAGCCCGTTTCTGAGGACCGTGTCCTTGTGCGGCCAGGGACATGGGTTACACAGCCCCGTCGCGTGAGGGCGGGGATACCATGCCGTGGTCCACGTTTAATCCGCGGCTGACTTGGCGCTCATTTTTGGCACCAGGATCAGCAGCCCGCCGTAGAACACCAGCGAAATCGCGAGCCCGGCGGGGTGACTGTGGCGGAAATCCTCCGTAATCAGCTTGATGGTACCCAGCGCGATGGCTGCATAGCTGATCCAGATCAACTCGCGGCGTTTGGCGCGAGAGCCGGCGAAGGCCAGCCCCAATGCCAATCCGCACGTCACCAACGTCCGGAAGGTCGCAACGAATGACGGCGAACCTGCGCCGCCGACCACAGGCACTAGCAGCAGCACCAACAGACTGGCAACGGACACGGCTAGGATCAGGGCGGAGACGGCGCTGGCTCGCGCGCCGATTTCGGCGGTCGCAAACAGGCAGGCCGCGTAACAACAGGCGGCGGATATCGCGATAATCCAAAGCGCCGCCTCCGCCGGCAGCAGGGATGCGCCCGTAAAGGCGTTTAAGAATCGCGCGGCGAGCCCGGAAACCAGAGCCGCGGCGAACAGATAGAGATTGCCGTGCAGGATGAGGGTCGGCTGGTGCGTTCTCGACCCCGCCAGTAGCGCCAGAACGGCCGCCACGCTCCAGATCACGATCAGCTCCAACGGGGGCAGGACAAGAAGGCATGCCGCGATTCCCAGGATCACGCCCCAGGCCGCGAACACGTGATGGTTGCGGCGTGGCCCCTCGGCGAATCGCGTAAATGCGGCGAAATAGCAGGCAGCGCAGGCCAGCGCGCTTATACCGCCCACCGATGCGGCGGCTTTGAACTGGGTCAGGATCAAGGTTCCGCCGGCGGCCAGCAAAATTGCCACGGCGGTTTGGACAATCTCGGCAATGGCGATCGCGCGACGCTTCGACACGGTCTGCCAGGCGATGCTCCCTTCATAGATCACAAAGAGAAGGGCGCACAACGCGACGCTCGCGGCCACGCTGATTGGCCTGTAGTGCTCGGGGATTCCGCCGGGCCGCGTCAGGACGAACAGCATCGTCCAGATCGCGAAATCGGCCACGGCGGCGGCGGGAGCCCGCATATTGCGCGCATGGCCGAGACACGCGCCCACCTCAATCACGGCGGCAATGGCCAGCACCGCCAGCTCAAACGGCAGCAGATCGCCGGTCTGAATCATCAGGACGATCGCCGTGAGCAGCGTCGTCCACGTGGAAACGGCCGCCACGGGGCCGGATTTCGCGGCCGGATCGCCTATGCCTGAAAACGGCAGCAGGAACCTCAGCACCAGGAAGGCTAACAGGATGCTGGCGGCGGCCGCGGCGGGCAGAACCTCGAAACGAACCGTCGCCTCCCACAGCAGGGGCATCAGGATCAGGGACGCCGTGACCGCGTAGGTCGTGCCGGCTAGCGTGCTCCGGCGCATGTCCCAGACCGAAAAGACAAGCCACCCGAACGCGTAGAGAATCGCCACGCCCACGACCGCCAGGCGAGGCAGGGCGCTCGATTCGGCCAAAGCCCTCAACAAGTATGCGCCAGCCAGGCCGAGGATCGCGCGGCCCAGGATGGGAACGGCGTTGGGCGCGGTTGGAACACCAAGTTCCGCGCCCGGCGCGGATACCGCGGGCAGCAGGACGGGTTGAGGACGGGAATCCGCTCCGCGCTCCAGCGCATCGACGCGGCGCCGCAGCTCGTGAAGTTCCTCGCGGAGGTGGCCGATTTCTAAATGCTCATCATGATGTTGCGGACTCATTGTCATGCCAGAGCGGTAACAGCTTCGCAAGAACAAACAGAATCCCTAACGGAAGGAGGGTGAGAAAGATCGCAATCCCCAGTCCTTCCCGTGAACCGAATCGCATATTGTAGTGGGTGTAGCCGAGGAGGCTCTTCGAAAACATCTGTCCGCCGATGACGACGTTCCAGCGCATGGCGAAAATGCCCACCAAAGTGAAACACCCGGCGACGACGTACATCCGCTTGCGGATGGCGTCAGAGATGGAAAACAACTGCGTTGCCGCGAGGATGGAAATGGGAACCAGCGTGCCCAGCAGAATCTGAATGATAACGTGCGGCACCCACAGGCTCGTGTGAACCATGAAGTCCAGGCTGCGAAAGCTCTCGTCGGCCTCGTAAATGCGGTGAATCAGGTCCAGCATTTCCAGACTGAAGTCGATGATGAAGATATAGAACAGGTATTTGGCGATAGCGTCGACGCAGTCGATGCTGATGGTCTTTCCGCGGAGCGTGGTCAGCAGCATGTACAGCAGCATCACCGCCGCGATGCCTGAAACCATGGCCGAGAAAATGAACACAATCGGCATCAACGGGCTGGACCACCATGGATTGGCCTTGATCGACCCGAAAATGAATCCCACGTAGCCGTGCAGCAGGAACGCCGACGGGATACCGATGATCGTGACGACGTAGCCGATGCGGTCGTCCAGCTCCAGCGAGCGGGGGCTGATATTGTCCGACCCCAGCGTCATAATCTTATAGATCACCCGCAGGAAGCCCGTGCTCGAACGCGACAGCAGGACGATGTCGCGCCGGTAATCGAGCCAGATCTCCAACACCAGCACCGCCATCAGGTACCAGAGATACACGAAGCCGAACATCGCCATGGCCGATGATTTATGGGGCGTCAGATACATTTCGAGCGACCGCTCGGGATGGCCCAGGTGCAATTGCAGCGGCAGCGGCGCCACTAGCAGGAAGGAGAGCGCGGTCAGCAGCGCCAGGCGATAGGTGGGCTTGACCGCCTCGACGCGGAACACGCGCTCCAGCGAAGCCAGAATGAACGCGCCCGCGACCAGGCCGGTGATGAACGGGTAGAGCACAATGAGGATGCTCCACTGCATCTCGTTTTCATTCGGATAGAGGAAGTTGTTGAGGTGAAACAATGGCATGCGCGCTCCTTAGCGGACCGATCCGTCGAGATGGGCGTAAAAGGCCTTCGCTCCGGTGGCCATCTGCGGCTTCAACACCTGAACGCTATGTGTCTTCATGAATTCGTGAATGGGATCCTTGGGATTCTTTAGGTCGGCCAACTGGCGCGAGCCAGTGGGACAAGCCTCGCAGCAGGCCGTCGTGAGGCCCTTGGTGATGCGGTGGTAGCAGAGCGTGCACTTCTGCGCCACCTGCTTTTCCGGATGAATGAAGCGGCATCCGTACGGGCAGGCTTGCACGCAATAGCGGCAGCCCAGGCAGTATGTTTCGTCCACCAGCACGACGCCATCCGGAGTGGTGAAGGTCGCGCCCACCGGGCAAACCTGCGTGCACGGAGAATCGGCGCAGTGGTTGCACATCTTGGGAACGAAGAATTCCTTCACGCCAGGGCCGGTAAGGTCGACGCCGGAGCGCACCGGGAACCCGTTGATACCTCCATGAGGCGAATCGACAATCGGCTCCGTCATGTTCTCGTCGTCCACCTGATAACGCTCGATCCAGGTGCGGAAGAAGCCCTCCGGGACATGATTTTCCGCCGCGCAAGCGCGAACGCAATTGCCGCATCCGATGCACTTATCAACGTCAATCAGCATCGCCCACCAGTGGTCGGCGATGTTGTAGTTTGGGGAGCTTTCCGGCGCGCCGGCCAGCAGGCTATCCCAAGCCACCGCGGCCGCGCCGGTCAGAGTAATGAAGAATCGGCGGTTCATGTTCATTTTTTCTCTCCCTTTGCGGCTGCGTCGTCGCCGATTTTCGGATTATGCGGTTTGTGGCAGGTGTTGCACGGCATGCCCATGGAATGCTCGGCTGTATTGACGGCGGGAAACCATTTGGGCTTGGCGGAATTTGCTTCATGGCAGCGCGCGCACAACACGCTGGTGTCCGGCAGAACCGGCTTTACCGAGCCAGGATCGTCGGCATGCGCGGCTTGGGGGCCATGGCAGGCTTCGCAGTTGACGCCCGCGTGTTTCCCGGTCTTCTTCAGGTCCGAAACGTCGGAGTGGCATGCCTCGCACGCTTCATGGCCGGCGTGAACGATCGGCAGGGCAGCGATTTCCGTTATGGAGTCCGCCCGGTAATGACCGTATTTCCCGAAGCTCTTGGGCACGAACCAAGCCCGGAGACAGAGGAAAAGGGTCACGCCCACCAGGAACACGCCGGCAATGAGGAGGAGGTGTTCAGAATCCTTGAATCGATTCATAATCCGAGACCATGGCTGCAGGTCCAGTTCCACATTTGCAACTGGTTTTGTTTGGAACGCCAAGAGGCAGAGCAGAAGGATTGAATCGATTCAAGCTGCGCTGAAACACGCAGGCTCGTGAAGGAATTATGGGTGAAAACGCGTTTTCCGGGCCGACATCAAATAGTCGATCCAGGCGTCCATGCCCGCGCCTTTTTTTGCCGAAACTTCAAAGATCCGCATCCCGGGACGCACAGAATGGATGTTGGCGACCGCGGTTTCCCGGTTAAAGTCGCATGCCTCGGCGATGTCCATTTTCGTGATCACCGCCGCATCGGAGGAGTGGAACATGGCCGGATACTTCAGCGGCTTGTCCTCGCCTTCGGTCACCGATAGCAGGGCCACGCGAATGTCCTCGCCCAGGTCGTAGCTGGCCGGACAAACCAGGTTGCCGACATTTTCGATGAAGAGATAGTCGATCTGGCCGAGGTCCCAGCCTTCCAGATGCGATGCGATCATGTTGGCTTCCAAATGACAGCATCCATGAGTCTGGATCTGTCTCACAGGCGCTCCGCTTTCGGCGAGGCGGCGGGCATCATTGTCGGTTTCCAGATCGCCCACCAGGGCCGCGACACGTTCGCCATGCGCCAGCATCGTCGCCAAGGTCTTTTGCAGCAGTGCGGTCTTGCCCGTGCCGGGGCTGGAGACGAGGTTCATCGCGAACACGCCGGCCTCGTGAAAACGGTCGCGCAGGCTCCGCGCCAGCTCGTCGTTCTTGTTGAGAACCTTCTTGCGGACTTCCAGAATGCGGGGCGTCATTTCAGGGTAGGTCTACCTCCAGCGAGCCGATCTCCAGTTCCTTGCCTTGCCGCACATCGCCGCTCGGCGTATTGCAGACTGGGCACCGGAAGCGCTGAATATCGGGCAGTTCCCGCACTTCGCGGCAGGTGGCGCAGTAGATCTTCACCGGCAGTTCCTCGATCTCCAGGCTGGAACCTTCCAGAATCGTATGGAGCGTGCCGATGCTGTAACAAAACTGGAGCGATTCCTTCACCGCTCCGGAAAGTACACCGAGCCGCAAATACACCTTGGAGACACGCAAGGCGTTGGCCTGTGCCGCGGCGTCCACGGCGGTCTCAACAATGGATTGGACTATGGAGAGCTCATGCATCGCGGCAGCGCTTTAACTCCTAAGAGTAGCGCGTGCCGGTTCAGAAGGGAATGTGGATGCCCAGGCCGGACCACGCGGATATCAAAAATTATGGCGCGCCGCGGATGCCGCACGAACACTCTGTCGATGCCTCCGGCAGTCTTAGGCCGGAATCGATCCTCGTTTGATAATCTTCGTCATCACTTCGGTGAACGTGTCGATCTCTTCGAGCGTGGTGTAGACGTTTGGCGTGATGCGCAGGCCCTGATATTCGCCCGGCGTGACAATCGCCACCGTCCAGATGCGGTATTTCTCCCAGAGATACTTGGACAAGGCCGGGGCGTCGATATTATCGATACTGATGAAACCGATGGCGCAGGACTGCTCCGGATCCTCGCTGTTCAGAATCTTCACGCCCGGCAGTTCGCGCAACGGACTGGACCAGCGCTTGCGGAGGTAGCGGAAGCGTTCGGCTTTGCGCTCCGGGCCGATGCTTTCGTGGAAGTTGATCGCTTCGGTGATCGCGTTGCGTTGCGAGGCGGGATGCGTGCCGATCTCCTCGAACTTGCGGATGTTGTCCTGCATCGAATCGGGCGCGGCCATCATGGGCCAGATCGCCGGGATCTTATTCTTGCGCACATAAAGCATGCCCGTGCCGATGGGCGCAAGAACCCATTTATGAAGCGATGTGCCGTAGTAATCGCAATCGAGGTCGGCATGCGTAAACGGGAACTGCGCGAATGCATGCGCGCCATCGACGATGGTTTCAATGCCGCGGGCTCGCGCCATCTGACAAATCTTCTTTACCGGAAAAATCTGGCCGGTGCGGTTCGTCACGTGGCAGATGTGGATCACCTTGGTCCGCGGCGTGATGGCGTCTTCAAATATCTTCACCAGATAATCCATGCTGGGCGGCGGCACGGGGAAGGTGAGCTGCTTCAGCTTGATGCCGTCCCGAAGCTCGCGCTGCTGCCAGGTGGTGATCATGCGCGGGTAATCCTGATTGGTGGTGATGACTTCATCGCCCGCCTTCAAGTGCATGCCAAGCTGGATAATCTCATTCGCTTCGCTGGCATTGCGGGTGATGGCGATTTCTTCGGGGGCCACGCCAAACATGCGGGCCAGACGGCGGCGTACGGTTTCCACGCCGGGGTCCAGCACGTTCCACATGTAATACGACGGGCTGAGGTTCTCCATCTCCAGATAGCGCACCTCCGTGTCCATGACGATCTTCGGAGCGGGGGCGACGCCTCCGTTGTTCAGGTTGATCATGTTGCGATCCACCGTGAAGGCATGGCGGATGTTGAACCAGAAATCTTCGTCGCGAGCGACGGTGTCCGCTGGCCGTCCACTGACGGCGGAGACGGCATCCTGGGCTTTGGCGAGTGAGCTGGCCTGAAAGGCAGCAAAAAGAGAGGCGGTAGTTCCAAAAAAGCGGCGGCGATCCATAATGAATGAATCTTACACCTTTTTAGGATGGGCCGAGAAAGCGTGCATAGACTGCGCGAAATGCCCCAGTCCTTGAGGCTCCCTGAGCGCCCTATTTCAGAGTCAGTGAGTTAGCGCGTGGGCTGGTTGGCGAGCCGATTGCTCTTGTATAGATGACTCCGGAACCCGTGATGAGCAAACTTGCCGATTTTTTCGAGGAAACGCATACAGCGCTCGGAATTTTTTATCCGCTGCATTGCCTGATTGCGGTGTTCCCAAATCTGGACGCGGCTCAACAGGTGTGCCAGAAGCTGCGATACGCGGGGTTCGGCGAGCGGGACGCGATCACCGTGGAGGGCAAGGAGTTCATCGAATTGGAGAAAGAGGAGATCAACCTCGGGAGCTACCTGATGCAGGCGCTGTCGCGGTTCCTGGCGACAGAACAAATCTCTACCGATCACAATCTTGAGCTCGCCCATCGCGGCGCGGCATTTGTTCTGGTGCACTGCCCATCGGAAGCGGCGAAGAAAAAAGCCTGGGATGTAATGAAGCCGCTCTCACCCATCGCGGCGCACTATTACAGCAGAGCCTCGGTGGATCATCTGGCAGGCGGCTTCAGCACGGACTGAGTGCGGTAGCATTCATTCATGGCCGGCGACCTCGCGCTCACGGTAACGAACCTTTCCGTCGTTCTGGATGGCGTTCAGATCCTCCGCGACATATCCTTCAGCGTGAAGCAAGGTGAGGCATTGGCCGTGATCGGCCCCAATGGCGCAGGCAAGACCGTCTTGTTCCGGGCGTTGTTGGGGCTTCTCCCTCGCACAGGAACCGTAAGCTGGAGGGCAGGCGCGAAGATCGGCTACGTCCCGCAGAGATTCTCGGTAGACCGTTCTGCCCCGATCACGGTCATGGAGTTTTTTCTGCTGCAATCGCCCGGCTTCTGGCGTCCCCCCGCGAAATTTGTCAATCACCTCGACCATGAGCTCACTCTGGTGGGGCTCGACCGGAGCATCCTGCGCAAGAACCTGGGAGAATTGTCCGGCGGACAGACGCAGCGCGTGCTGATCGGCTGGGCCATGCTGCAACATCCTGACGTCTTGCTCCTCGACGAACCGGCCGCCGGGGTGGACGTCGGCTTCGAAGAGAATCTCTACTCCCTCATTCGCCGGGTTCAGTCCGAGCGCGGCACGACTGTCCTCGAAATTTCGCACGACCTGAGCGTGGTGTATCGCTATGCGCAGAATGTGCTGTGCCTGAACAAGAGCATCGTTTGCCAGGGGTCGCCGGTCGAAGCCTTGACGCCGGAAGCTCTCGCCACGCTTTACGGCCAACCGGGGTACTATCGCCACAATTCGGAGACGAAACACTGACCGCCATGCCATCCCATCATCCTGCGTCGTTATGGATCGGATTGCTGGTGGGGATCGCTTCCGGCAGCATTGGCCCGTTCATCCTTCTCCGTAGAATGGCGCTGGTTGGCGACGCGCTGTCGCACGTGGCCTTGCCCGGGATTGCGCTGGCGCTGTCCTATGGAATCGATCCGTTCTACGGCGTCATTGTGTTCCTGGTAGCGGCGGCCTTTCTGATCTACTGGCTGGAGGGACGGAGCCGCGTCCCTCCGGACGCAATCGTCGGGCTCCTGTTTACTGCCTGTCTGGCGCTGGGCATCCTGATCATACCGAACGGCGACATCATTGAATCGCTGTTTGGAGCGTTCCCGGTGCTCTCGCTGCCATTCCTGCTGGCGATTCTATTGATGTCAGCCGTGCTCGCGGTGCTCTGCTTCGTATTGGCCCGGCGGTTCATTTTCATGATCGTCTCCCCGGATCTGGCGAGTGTGCACGGCCTGAGCCGGATGTACGACCTGGCGCTGCTGGTCATTTTCGCGATGATCGTCGCTCTGGGGATCAAGCTGGTCGGCACTCTCCTGATGGGCGCCTTGACGATCATCCCTGCGGCCGTCGCCAAAAACGTCTCCAGGAGCATGCGCGGCTACCTGATCGTTTCCGCAATGCTGGGAGGCGTGATTTCGGTGGGAGGTCTGTGGTTGGCCGGCGCTCTCGGGCTCCTTCCGGGTCCGGCCATTATTTTGTTCGGTGTTGGCCTGTTTGGGCTAAGTCTGCTCGCCGGCTGGAAACAAGCCTCGTGAGGACGCCGGTTATGGATGCCGGTGGAGCACGTGCGTCGCAATGTCCGGCCAAAACTCCCGAAACACACACGTGATGACATCGCGTCCGAGGGCATACCCGTACCGTTCCGCAAGCGCTCCTCCGGTCCGGTCATGGCTGGGATAGTAGGACAGCGAGATCCCTTGCGCGATCCCGCGGCCAAGGATCTCGGAGGTGTTGAAGGTGTCGTGCCCGTTGTAGTCGCGGGTGATCAGAACGCGGGACGCCGCGTAAACGCCTCGCTTGAAGATGCTTCCTTCTCCCTTGGCATAATAGCGCCCGTCCTGATGGAGCAGGGTGGGCAACGCGAAGATCACCAGATAGTTGCCGTCGGTCTTGTCGAGAAAACCGCGCCAGTAATATCCGCCAAAGCCGGCGACGCCTTTCCCCAGTTGGTTGTGCGCGTCCGAGCCCTCCGCCATCAATGACGTGATGCCCACAAAACCAAAAGACGAATAGTCGAAACTG
>VFSW01013161.1_pt1 | contig 11515 bp, 12 predicted proteins | sample 5358111 | NCBI WGS metagenome assembly VFSW01 (sample SAMN11554181, study PRJNA540505) | mine drainage metagenome | isolation source: sediment from site ElyBrook_90M | place: USA: Ely Copper Mine, Vershire, VT | collected 2017 | reverse complement strand
CCCCCCCCCCCCCCCCCCCCCCCCCCCCCCCCCCCCCCCCCCCGGGGGCCCCGCCGCCCCCACCCCCCCCCCCCCCCCCCCCCCCCCCCGCGCCCCCGAGGAGCTCGCCGAGGCGCTGGCGCGGCTCGACGCGCGCCTGCCCTCCTGAGGCAACGGGCGCTTGGCGGGCGCTAGGATCGCCCGGGCGTCCAGTCACGGACCGGACGGGATAGGACGAGACGTAACGGTGCAACAGGGGCTCGAATCAGTAGCAACCCATGCTGCCTCCCGAGTCGTCGGTTGCCATCGCGGCCGGGACGGAGACCCACGTCGCGCCGGTCCAGGTCCACGTGTCGCCGAGCACGTTCCCCTGCGAGTCTGCCCCGCCGAACAAGACGGGCGTGTCGCGGAGCGATCCCATCTGAGCGTCCCAGCGCGCCGAAGGACTGCTGGCGGGGGTGAGCTGGATCCAGTTCGTTCCGTCCCACGACCACGTGTCGCCCAGGGGTTGGAGCGATGGCCCGGCCCCGCCGAACATGAGGAGCTTGCCGTTGGCGACGGCGGCGGTGGCGTAGACTCGAGCGCCCGGCGAGGTCGACGGCGACGCCATCGTCCAGTTGTTGCCGTCCCACTCCCATGTGTCGTTGAAGTGCATTGGACCGTACGAGTCGCCGCCTAACAGGAAGATTCTGCGCGCCACCTTTCCAGCGACCGCGCCGAACCGCGCGGGGGGCGACTGCGCGGGGTGAAGCTGGGTCCAGCTCTGGCCATCCCACTCCCACGTGTCGCCCATCAGACCGAAGCTTCCGCCGCACGACTCGCAACCGCCGAACAGCAGCACCTTGCCGCTCAGCGTGGCGAGCGCGCTCGACTGCCGGTACGGCATAGGCATCGCGGTGGGCAGCGGGTTGCTCCACTGGGTCCCGTTCCAGACCCAGGTGCCATTGCCGCTGACGCCGCCGGAGAGGACCAGCGATCCGTTCAGCGAACCGACGTTCGGGCCCACCCCCGGTCGCGGCGACATCCCGGGTGCGACGCTCCACGTCGTCCCGTTCCACAGCCACGCCGCCGTCATGTTGGTCAAGCCGCCGAGCAGCATGCATGCCGTTGCGGCTTGTGGCGGAGGGATGCCGCTCGCGTCGGAGCTGCCTCCGCTACTCGAACCGGAGCCGGAGCTGCCTCCGCTACTCGAGCCGGACCCGGAGCCTCCTCCGCTGCTCGAACCGGCCCCGGAGCTGCCGCCCGTCTCCGCCCCGCCATCGCCACTTGTAGCGGTCGAGCCGCCGCATGCCGACCACGAGACCAAGGCCGGAACAGCGAGCAGCGAGAGGATCGCTAGCGCGCGATGGGGGGTCGTTTCCGTCTGCATGCCCACGCCAAGCATTGTGACGCCGAGCATCCGGGGCCGCCACACACACTGCGGGGCCGATACGAGGCGCCGCCCGGAGTTCGTCGTATGCAGCGAGCACGATGCGTGCGCTCACGCGCTAAGAGGCGCGGCGCGAGCAGCGCGATGGCGCCCTTCACCCCGTCGGCTGCGCGAGGCCGAGGCGCGGGGGCGGTTTGGCGTGGCCGACCGTGCGCCGCAGACGCGCTAACGGCAAGAGCCAGCTCGCGACGCCACCGCGAGCCAGCCGCTCGGAGTCGTCGAACGCGAGGTCAAGTGAGTCGCGCGCCTCGAGGTCTGCCGCGCGGGAGCCCCCGGGAAGTCGCGCCTGTCGCAGGGCGTGGACTCGCGGACGTGCCATAGCTCTCGCTCCATCTCGCGGGACGCCACCGGCGCGGGAGCGCGCTACGGCGCGCCACAAGGGCGGCGCCGTCAGCGGCCGCCGTGTCCACCGCGGGGCTGGCCGAGGCCATGGCGCGGGTCGACGCCCCGGCGATGGGCGGGCAGTGGCGGAGGATCTGCACCGACGGGTGTGCGACAACCGGCAGGCGTCTCACGGGAGGAAGACGATGGGGGAAGACCTCTACGACGCCCGGCATTGAACGTGAAGCAAGTGCAAGCGCCAACAGCTGAGGTGAGCCGAGGCGTGCCTGGCCGTGAGGGGGTTCACTACACCGGGGCCTGACGTCTGGCTCTTCTCGTGCCTAGCTTCCACTCGCGAGAGACGTTCATGCACCCGCCTATCGACCTCAGGAGCGAGCCCATGGTGGTCATGGTCGCCGATGATGACGACGACTTTCGCGCCTTCGTTGTCGCCGCGCTTCGTGCTGACGGTCACGCGACCCTCGAAGCCCACGATGGCCAGGAACTGCTCGATCTGCTTGAACAGGCCCAGGACGGCGAGCGGCGCCTGCGACCGGACGTACTGATCACAGACGTGAAGATGCCGAACCTCTCCGGGCTCGGAGTCCTCGAAGCCCTGCGTAGCGCCCACTTGAGTCTGCCCGTCGTCGTCATGACCGTCCTCGCCGACGAGTCGATCAACAAGGTCGCCATGCGGCTCGGTGCCGTCGGTGTCTTGCGCAAGCCTTTCGACACCGACGATCTGTTGACCGCCCTGCACAACGCGAAAGCCGTCACGGAGCTGCACCGCTGGCATTGACGGCTGTCTCGCCGAGAGAGCCTGGCGATGTCCCAGGGAGGCGGCTAGCCGCCCGCGAGCCGTCTCACCCCGAGCCCGGCCTCGGTGATCTCGATCTCGTGAACGCCCAGATCGTGCCAGGTGGCGCGCGCCTTGACGATCGACAGATGCCGCGAGGCGGGGCCCGCCCGGTCGGCGGACAGCACAACGATGTTGTCGGACATATAGGAGAACTGCCCGTCGCTCTTGCCGGTGCCCAGGCCGCGGTCGGCGGAGGCCGTGGTCTCCAGCACCAGCAGGCTGGTGACCCCCTTGACCGTGAAGTGCTGGACGAGGGCGTATAGATAGTCGTGCAGGCGCTTCGGATCGCTTGCTGCGTTGACCAGATCGCCCACCGCGTCGATGACGACCCGCCGGATCCCCGCTTGCTTGATTTGCTGGAACAGGCTGACGATGATCCGGTCCACTTGGAGCTCGACCGGCGAGGCGTACATCAGCGAGAGCCCGTCGCGTCGCACGTCGTCGACGTCCGTGCTCAGGCCGCGTAGGGCGCGCGCGAGCTGCATCGGGTTCTCCTGGAAGTTGGCGTACAGGCACGGCTCGCCGCGCCGGACACCCTCGAGGGCGAACTGCAGGCCGGCGGTCGTCTTGCCCGTGCCCGTGGGGCCCGCGAGAAGCGTCGTGCTCCCGCGCCAGAGGCCGCCGCCCAGCAGGGCATCGAGCCCACTGATGCCGCTGGGGGTCCGCTCCTCGACGATGGTGTAGGTCTGGGGGATCTCGGGGGTGACGAGGCGCGGGAAGATCTCGAGGCCGCTGGTGCCGATGCGGAACGCGTGCAGGCCCTCGAGGTACCCGCTGCCGCGCAGCTTGAGGACGCGCAGGAAGCGCTCGTCCCGGGTGCTCAGCGGGTTGCGCATGAACTGGACGATGCCGTCGGCCACGGCGAACTCGGGCAGGCGCTGCCCGTCCTCCTCGGTGTACTCGCCCACGAGCAGCACGGTCGTCTCGAAGGCCGTGAGCAGGCCGGCCAGCTCGTAGAGCATCCGGCGCACCTCGTCCCGGGACGCCGAGAGATCGTGCAGAGCCTTGAACGAGTCGATGACGATGATCTTCGGAGCCGAGGTCTCGATCGCCCGCTGCACGTACGTGAGGATGGCGCGGATGCCGTTCTCGAGCAGGGCCGCGCCGATGTCCTCGTACACGACGGAGCTGCCCAGCTTCTCTTCGTCGAAGAACGTGAAGCGCTGGAGGTAGCTCACCATCTTGGCGAGCGGCTCCGAGAGGGTCGTGAGGTAGAGGATGGGCCGGTCGGGGCTCGCGTTCCGGAAGACCAGCTGCTCGGCGAAGAGGCTCTTGCCCGTGCCGGGCTGCCCCATGAGGATGTTGATCGAGTTCTTGGGGAAGCCTCCACCCAGGATCTCGTCGGCCTGCGGATTGCCCGTGCTCACGCGCTCGCGGGGCTTCATCACGCGGCCACGTCCGGCCGGGGGCCGAGGTATCGCGAGGTCAGCTCGCGCACCGATGCGACGAGGCGCCTCTTCTCGAGGGGTTTCTCCAGGAAGGCGTCGGCCCCGGATTGCCGCGCGCGGTCCTCGGCCGCGAGCACGCTGCAGACGAGGATCGGCACGTGGGCGGTCGCGGGATCGGTCTTCACCAGACGGCAGAGCGCGAGCCCGTCGAGCCGCGGCACGAGGATCGCGGTGATGAGGAGGGAGGGCGCCGCGCTGCGCACGCGGTCGAGCGCCGACGAGCCGTCTTCGTGTAACTCGACGAGGTAGGTGTCGCCCACGAACTGCTGCACCAGCCCACGGACCTGCCGGTCGGGCTCGACGAAGACGACTCGCTCCCGCACGCTCTCCCAGGCCGCGCGGGCGCCGGCAATGATGCGGGCCACGGACCGGTCGAGCGCGTGCCACTGCGGGGCGCTCAGCGAGGCGCGCTCCTCGAACGCAAGCTCGGTGATGGCGCGCTGGAGCTCGAGGCAGTCGCGCGAGACGCGTTCGAGCGTGATCCCTAGGCTGCGCATCTGATGATGCAGGGCCCCTTCGCTTGGACGCGCCGGTCTGCCCGGGGGCGGGGTTTTCGCCGCGGCCTGGCCGGGGCGCGTCTGCGGATCTTTCGACTCGCTCTCCAGCACCTCGGCGAGCAGATCGAGCAGGACGGGCAGCCAGTGGTCCAGCTCGTCCGCAGGGCAGCCCTCCAGCTTGGCTCTCGAGCGATTGAGAAGCTCGTTCCTGTGGCTCGCGATGAGGATGTGCAGATGCATTTGCTGGGCACTCCCGGCGTGTACTGCCCGCGAGCCCCCCGAACGGGTAAGCACGCGCCGGGCCAGCTGCCTGCAGGGGCGGTGCTGGACGTTCCCGAGCTCGCTGGGTCGTGTGAGGGTGCGGCGCTTGGCAAAACGCCAAGGCAAAGCAACACCGGCGCGACCAATCTCGATCACCATCAGCTCGCCAGGTTGCAGGGGTCCCCCTGGGTTGACGCACCAAGGCGCTGGGGTCCCCTGTTCAAACCGCTCGCACGCTGCCCAAGAAAGGGCCCCGGTGACCATGGAATGCTCGCCCGGGCGAGTAGCGCATCTGTCTCAAGAACTCCCCGTACTTCGCGATGATTGACGCGGCGAACGCATCATCGCCAAGCTCATGAACGACGACAGCACAACAGACCAGCGACGTTGACGCCCGCCCCCCGCACCACACGACCATCACCCCCCATGGGCGACGTCGTTCCGATCATCAATCCCGTGTGCGAAATCCAGCGCGCGGCCGAGGAGCTGGCCGAGGCGGTCCCGGCCCGCAATCTCGCCAGCACCGTAGACCGCACGGTCCTCGGGGGTATCGTTGGGCGATGGGCACGCTGCGAGGCATCCCGTCCGCGCCCGAGCTTCGCGAGGTGCTCGGGCCGCTCTTGCGGTCGTTCGAAGCGGTCGAGGCCGCAACCGTGGAGATCGGGCCGGCGACCGAGGGGTTGCGCGTCTGCCTCGTGGTGTTCGCACACCGGCTCGGACGCGCCGAGCAGCGGATGATCGACGCGCTCTCGATCGAACTGCGGCAGCACTTCGACTGGATGTTCTCGCTGCTGCTGCGGCAGTGGCGCGGCATGGCGCAGATCGAGGGGCGCACGGTGGTCTTCCGGCGCGACGGGACCAGGGCTGCGACGGGGTAGCTGGCAGCGTCTCGTGTCGGACGGGCGCCCCGCTGTGGCGGTGCGATGAGCGCTTGGCCTACCCTCGCTCTGCGAGCCACGCTTGGACCACGGCAACCGACACGCCGATCGCTTCGGCGATCTCGGTGATCCGGCGCCCTTGCGCGTGAAGTCTGTGGGCCCGCGTCACGGCCGCTCTGCGGTCCTCGGTGGTCATCCTCGGCTGGTGCAGCGCCGCGCGAGCAGCAGCAACGTCACGCGCGACAGGGACCGCCAGTGAGACCCGCGCCCGTTCCAGCTCGGTGATCGCGTACGTCTCGCGCGCACCGAGCAGGCCAAACTGGACGCCCATCCCGCTGGCGCTCGTCCACCGGACGGTACCGGAGAGGAGCACTGGCGCCTGCTGACCAGGGAGGGTGAGGCCGACGAGGATGGCGGCGCCGAAGGGTGCAGCGAAGGCCGTCTCGATGAACATGCCTCCGAGCGAGATGTCCCTGGACACGCCGGGGACCTTGTCGAGCGATCCCTTCGATGCGAAGTGCACCGGCAGGTCGATCGGGACGCGATCGGTGCGACGCTTCTCGGGGCCATGCGCCATCGCTCACCCTGATCGTACGACGTTCGCGACGGCAAGCGAGCCGGGGTTGGTCATCGCGGCGTTCACCCTGGCAGCGCCGTGCTCCTCTTGCGCGCGAGCCGGAGGGGCGTAGATCTGCCTGCCTTCATGCCCCCCACGAAGCTTCCACACCGAGAGATGCTTCGTCGGCTGCTGGACTCCGGGAAGCTGACGCCAGGAGACGCGGCGGCGGCTCGCAAGCTGTACGACGACATCCTCGCCGGGCAGATCGGCGGGCTGACCCAGCAGCAGAGCCGCTGGGCCGAGCAGCTCTGTCGCAAGGTCGGGATCCTGGCGCACCAGCCGAAGATGACGTCCAGGGAGAAGACCAAGGAGACCAACGCGAAGCTGCTCGCCGAGTTTGACGCCTTGCCCAGGCCGAAGAAGCCCCCGGGACGGCGATGATGCGGCGGCACGGCCCCGGCGCACGCCTATGGTGACGTTGCACCCTCGAGGTTGACGCCGACCCCGCCCGACACAACCATGCCGCCCATGGGCGACGTCGTTCCGATGATCAACGCCGCGCGCGAGATCCAGCGCGCGGCCGAGGAGCTGGCCGAGGCGCTGGCGCGGCTCGAGGCGGCCGGCGCGAGGCTCGCGCGCGCGCTGCACGGGCGCAAGGACACGGAGGAAGGGCGAGCTCCCCGGGAGCTGGACCTGCGGATCGCGCTCCTGAGGGTGGGGTCCGTGCGCTGGCAGACGCGCCGGATCGTCAGCGACGTCGACTTTGCTCGCGAGCGCGTCGGCGAGTGGCGGTAGGGCCGCTGCCTGGATGCCGTGGCCGCGCTATGCCCGTTCCGGCACGTCCTCGAACAGCGCGCGAACGGGGACGCCGTACGCCATCGCGAGCGCGACCAGCGTCCGCCCAGCCGGCGGACGTCCGCCGCCGATCCGTCTCCGGGCGTGAAGCTCGCGAGCGCCCAGGCTCACACCCTGCGTGAGATCCGGATCCGCCGACACGCGCGCGAGCGAAGGCGCGAGGTGCGCGAAGTCGGCGAGGCCCTGCTGCGCGAGCCCGGCCGTGCCGTCAGGGTGCGCGTCTCGTCCAGGGCCGTGGTCATGGCGCGGCGGACCTGCGGCGGCGGGCCCTTGACGCCGAGCGCGCCCGAGAAGGCCTGCTGAACGCCGTCGAGGACGATCGCCAGCAGCTCGCCGCGCAGCTGCGCCTTGACGTCGTCCTGGAACTTCGCGAGCTCCGCGTTGAACTGCGCCGGGATGTCGTCCCAGGCCTTGTCCTTGATCGGCTGGTGGGCATCGACCCACGCGTCCGCCGCGCGCCGCTGCGACTCGAGCAGGGCGACGCGGAAGAGGTACGCGCGCTCGATGGGTTCCTTGCGCTCGGGCGGCAGGTCGGGGCTCGACAGCGCATCGCGCAGGTGCGCGATGTCGGGGTCGCGCGCCTCGTAGTAAGCGACGGCGCGCCTGCGGGCGGAGTCGCGCGAGCGCGTCAGGAGGCTCTCGGCGTCGTGCAGGATCTCGGTCACGGCCTGCCCGAGCGCCTCGGACTGGTACTGCATCATGCGCGCGAGGAAGTCCGGTTGCATGTAGTCGGCCCAGGGCACGTTGAGCGTCTGTCGGTGGAGCACGGTGCCCCGCGCGTCGGTGGCCCAGACCTCCCAACGTCCAGGGTCCGAGGAGCATCGGGCACGTCGCGCGAGTGGCGAACTCGCCGCCGGAGACGAGATTCATGTGGACGGTCAGGTCGTAGTCGTCGGCGTACTCCGGCGCCCACTGGGCGGTCGGGAAGGCCTGCACGGCGCGCAGCTCGTCGAGCATCGCGCGGCTCCAGTCGAGGCCGGGTGAGATGAACGTGGGCGTGGCGACATCTGGCGCGGATGAAGGGCTCGACGTCCTGGTCGCGGTTCGGTGCCGACAAGGCCTCCTCGGGGTAGAGAACCGCGACCCGCAGCGGCAGGGCCTTGCCGTAGGGAGCGGCCCTGGGCGCGTAGTGGGGAACCTGGACGTTCTGGAAGCAGGCGGCGACGCCGGCAAGGGGCGAGGAGGGCGATCGCCCGGAGCCGGAACACGCGCATGCCCGTGCAGTATCGACCAGAATCGTCCTGAGCACCAACGAGGTCGCCAAGGCTGAAGGCCCATTGCCCAGCAGCCCCCCAGCAGCCCCGCCACGCGCTCGTCCCGGGCCCCTGGCGCTGCGCCTGCTCCTGGGCGAGGTCCTCGACGTGGTCGACGAGCACGGCCGGCTCTGAGGGGCGACGGCCCACGTGGACCGCCGCGTGGCCCGGGGCGACACTCGCGCCATGCGCATTGCGAGCGCAGCGACCGCGTGCGCTCTGCTCGCGATGGCGTGCGGCAGGGAGCCCACGCCTCCGTCGGCGGTCCGGTCGCAGCCGTCCGCGGTCGCGACCGAGACGGGCGCCGCGCCCATTGCCTCCGCACCTGCGGTGGACAGCGCGTCGTCTGCGCCGGCTGCTCCACCAGCATCCGCCGCATCGGCGTCGCCACCCGCCGCTCCGCCCGCGACTTTCGTCGCCGAAGTCGCTTCCGCCGCGCCCTCGCCCATGCCGTCCGTCAGCGTCAGCGTCCCGCAGAAGGACCAGGTTGTGCCGGCGGACAAGGCGGCCGACCTCGAGATCAAGTGGAAGACGTCGAGCTGGAAGCTCGAGGGTGGCAAGACGGTGCGCCTCGTCCTCGACGACCGCGCCTCGCTGTCGGTGAGCGACCCCGCCCAGCGTGTCCACCTCAAGGACGTCGATCCGTCCCCGGCCGCCGTCGCCCCCGGCGCACACCTGCTCGTCGCTCTCGTGTGTCTGCCGAGCGGCGAGTGCGTGAAGCCGGTCGGCAAGCGGGTGCCGGCGGCGGTGGTCCCGTTCTACGTCGGTCAGCGCACGGCGCGCACCTGGAAGGACGGCGCGCCCTTGCTCGTGTGGGCCGGCCCGCCGCCGGGTCCCGCGCCGCCCGAGGGCATCCTCGTCGACTTCTACGTCCTCTACGCCGAGCTCGGTGATCGCAAGTACTCCGTTCACGCGGCGGTGACCGGCCCGAACGTCATGACAGGGGAGGCCATCCACGCCTGGCAGCCGTGGCGGATCAAGGGAGCGCAGCCCGGAGCCTGGACCGTCCAGCTGGAGTTCTTCCACTTCGAGCGTGACCTCGGCCAGTCGGGATCGACGACGACCGTCGTCATGGCCCCCAAGCTCGTCGAGGGGCCGTGGAGCAGCGTCACGCGCGACTTCACGTTGCCGTAGCAAGGTGACGGTGTGGAGTCTGTGAGGTTCGGGCTACCGCTGCTCGACGGGCGAGCTGCGGGCTGTCGGCGTCGTGGCAGCTGCGGCCGCGCAGCGTGCGGCTGTCGGACGGGCTCCGGGCCGTCGTTCGACGGGCGCCGACTGCCCGAGCGTTCCGCGGGAGCTGCCGGTCGCGGAGCCGCCCTGCAGGTACCTGTCCGCCGGCGGGTGGACCCCCGCTCGCGCGGGGAAGCCAGGAATCGCTGGACCTTCTCCCGCGTCGGCAGAGGTGGACCCCCGCTCGCGCGGGGAAGCCTCTTCGAACCAGGCGTCGGCGAGGTTGGCGCGGGGTGGACCCCCGCTCGCGCGGGGAAGCCGGGGACATGCCGCGCAAGCCCGTGCTGCCCCGCGGTGGACCCCCGCTCGCGCGGGGAAGCCGCCCCTGGCCAAGCTCACCTGCGCTTCCAACCGGGTGGACCCCCGCTCGCGCGGGGAAGCCAACATCGACCTGGGCTTCTACACCTCGCAGGCGGGTGGACCCCCGCTCGCGCGGGGAAGCCTGGGCATGCACGCCGCAGCGGAAGCACGCTCCAGGTGGACCCCCGCTCGCGCGGGGAAGCCGCCCAGGGGCAGCTGTGCGCCCGCGTGCAGACGGGTGGACCCCCGGTGGACCCCCGCTCGCGCGGGGAAGCCATCTTTCCACTATACACGACACCAGTGTCGTAGGGTGGACCCCCGCTCGCGCGGGGAAGCCACGCTCGCGCGCACGAGCATCAACTCCGCCGCGGGTGGACCCCCGCTCGCGCGGGGAAGCCCTGGGACGCGAGCCCCGTCAACCCCGGGGGCGTGGGTGGACCCCCGCTCGCGGGGGAAGCCTTCTCCACCATGCGGTAGTCCACGACTTGGCTCGGGTGGACCCCCGCTCGCGCGGGGAAGCCACCGTGCCCGCATCTCCAGGCGGAGGGCACCAGGGTGGACCCCCGCTCGCGCGGGGAAGCCGGCAGGCGGTGGAGCATGCCTGCCTCGGGGTCGGGTGGACCCCCGCTCGCGCGGGGAAGCCATGCTCAGCGGCGCGACCGGACACGCGGAGGAAGGTGGACCCCCGCTCGCGCGGGGAAGCCGCCATCGTCACCGATCGAGACCGTTCGACGTGGGGTGGACCCCCGCTCGCGCGGGGAAGCCGACCTACCCCGGTCGGGGCGCCTTTTTCTTTGGGGTGGACCCCCGCTCGCGCGGGGAAGCCGGCGCCACGAGCTTGCGCCTGCGGGCGTACGTGGGTGGACCCCCGCTCGCGCGGGGAAGCCGGCGCCACGAGCTTGCGCCTGCGGGCGTACGTGGGTGGACCCCCGCTCGCGCGGGGAAGCCGTGCTCGTCAACGTGCGAGGCGCACTTCAGCAGGGTGGACCCCCGCTCGCGCGGGGAAGCCCCCGTGACCGTGGCGCGGTCGCCGCCCGTGACCGGTGGACCCCCGCTCGCGCGGGGAAGCCGTGACGTGGGAACGCGAGCCAACGGCCGATCCGGGTGGACCCCCGCTCGCGCGGGGAAGCCTACGCCTCGTGTGCGCCCGTGCGCGCCAACATGGGTGGACCCCCGCTCGCGCGGGGAAGCCGCCGCGTGTCAACTGTGCGCGCGCGGGCTCAAGTGGTGGACCCCCGCTCGCGCGGGGAAGCCGCGAAGATGGGAATCCGCACGATCGTCAACAAGGGTGGACCCCCGCTCGCGCGGGGAAGCCTTGATCATCCGGGTACACCACCGCTGGCGGTGAGGTGGACCCCCGCTCGCGCGGGGAAGCCACCTGTTTCTCGTCGACGGCGAGAACGGTTGCGGGTGGACCCCCGCTCGCGCGGGGAAGCCGCCGTTGCACAACATGCAGTCCGGTCCAGGACAGGTGGACCCCCGCTCGCGCGGGGAAGCCACCTGTTTCTCGTCGACGGCGAGAACGGTTGCGGGTGGACCCCCGCTCGCGCGGGGAAGCCGCCGTTGCACAACATGCAGTCCGGTCCAGGACAGGTGGACCCCCGCTCGCGCGGGGAAGCCACCTGTTTCTCGTCGACGGCGAGAAC
>VFSW01013160.1_pt1 | contig 11516 bp, 9 predicted proteins | sample 5358111 | NCBI WGS metagenome assembly VFSW01 (sample SAMN11554181, study PRJNA540505) | mine drainage metagenome | isolation source: sediment from site ElyBrook_90M | place: USA: Ely Copper Mine, Vershire, VT | collected 2017 | reverse complement strand
CCGCTATTTTTTTTCTGTTTTTTGGTTCTTTTTTTTTTTGATTTTTTTTGGCGCTGTCTTTTGGTGATTTGTTTTGGTGTCCTCTTTTGGGTCTCTCTTTTGGGTCGCTCTTTTGGGTCACTCTTTTGGGTCGGTAAACGAGGTTTTTTCGATTCCGCAAAGCTCTCGTCCAGAAACTTTTTTGCGACCAGCATGCGTCCCTGGTCTGTTTTCTGCGACCGGAACTCGAGGGCCGCCTTGCAAAACTTGTCAAAGAGCCGAGGGTCCCGCTTTCGAATCCTCGTCAGATATGCCTTCAAGTCCGCAGACATCATGATCGCCTTGCCGCCGCCACCGTCGGGCGCGAGGGGTGGGGAAAAGGTGGCCTTGTACACATCAGTGACCCGAGATATCTTGTCGACCATGACGTCGACGAATGCTCGTCCCGAATCAGCATAGTGACGGGTTGCGGCGTCGAACCAGGCGTTGTTGTACGGCAGGGCCATTGCAATTAATTTGTACAGTACACTAAAATGTCCGAGTTGACGCGAAAGGTCAAGGCTCGCCTGGCACGATTTGCGAAAGAGGCGAACGCGCTAGCGGAAGGACTCGACCTCAAGTCGCTTACGAACAAGCACGTCGCGTACATTTGGGGCCAGGTCGCGAAACCGCCGGCAAAGCGGAAGCTGGCTGGGGGTAACCCAGGTACGACGATGCCCGGGGAGTATTTCGGTATCGACACGGGCGCCTTTTACGCCAAGTCAGAGGTGGCCCCTTACGAGGCCTCGATCGACGCCAACGAGCACCGGTCCCGCGGCGAGATGCCGATCAAAGAGCTCATCGGTGGAGGCTCGTCGACCAAAAAGGACTGCAACAAAGACTGCAACTCAAACATCGTCGACTACGCTTCGTCGCTCATCGGAGGAAACGTCAAGCTCGCGGCGACCGGCAAGGCTGAACTGGTCGCGCTGGTCGCATCCATGAGCGACGAGGCGCCACCTCAAAAAAAAGTAGCGTAGTTGTCAGATGGAACAAGCGGTCGCTGCATACGTCGTGTCTCTCCGGGACGTGCTCAAGGTGTTCGACACGCTCCCATTTTCGAGCTTGAAGCTGGGCTCGGTTCACGAGATTAGCGAAAACCATTCGACCATCGTCTTTCTCACGTCCCTCGCCGTCGCCCTCGTCGACTGCTCGGAGCGGCGACAGCGCATCGACGACGTCTACAACTCTACTAAAACCACTGCGGTAGCGTTGTTTGCTCTCTCGATCGTCCTCCTTATATCGGTCGTTTTGGGCATCACCTATTTTGCCTACAACGCCTACAACAAAGCCTGGAAGCCTGGCGAGGAGCAAAACTTTGCCAAGTCTGTCTTTGTCGCCGCTGCCGTGTTGCAGATGTCGATCCTGCTCGTCCAACTCTCCACCGAGTACAAAAGGCGCGTGAACGACCCAAACAAGACAGCGAACGTCGGCGATATCGATGGCAGGCTTTCCGGAATGCGGAATTTGCTCGCGTTACTCGAGAGGTATGACAGTGAGACTTTAAAGGGCAACTTTTTTATGTACATGATCCATTATACGCGTGCGAGGGATGGCGCCTTGAAGCGCTACGCCGGGGACAACGAGTGCTACCGATACTGTATCGACAACTCGGTACCCAACCTCTGCCCCACCATGACGGCGATCATTCCCACCGCATGTGCCAACGTGGCCCCTACCCCTGTCGAAAAAGCATGCCAAGCACGTCTGCAGGAGGCGCTCGCGAGCCCGGGCGTGGCGTGCTCGGCCGGCAACATGAATCACGTCGTTCCTTGCCTACGGTTGACGTACGACACCCTGCCAGACCTCCGCAAGGCGGTCGACGCGCTCGACATACGGCTCGCGAGGACCAGTTTCGTTGCCTCATATGGCCGCGTCTCGGCGCTGCTCGGCTCTCTCTCGACCGATAAGAAGCCGCAGGGGGGCGTGGCGTCGTTGGTCGCCAACGTCGTCGATGGCCTTAAGCCACAGCACCTTGCGGTCTTTACTGGGTTCGAGATCGCTTTACCGAATCCGTCCGACGTGATCGGCAGCCTAAAAAAGGATCCCAACTCGATCGAGCGTGTCCTCGAGGCACCGGGCGACTTTGCCGCCGTCGACATGCTCAGCGGCGACATCTTCCGGGCGGGCGAAAGCTTGACGATTATATCGACGAGAGAAAAGGGCGCAACGGTCGTCATCCCATCCCATAGTCCCAGCAGAATCACGATCAGGTTCCGCGTGGACGCCAAGGCCTTGTCCTCACAACTCGTCAGCGAGTCATCGGCATCGGCGCCTGTCTCTTCGGCCATTGTCGTCGTCCTCGACACACGTCCGAGCACGCTCAGAGCGGTCGACGAACGCTCCTTTTTCGATCACGTCGATCTACATCAGGTCGACGGAGATTGGGTGTCACTCACTTCGCCGGTCGAGACGCTGGTCCGCTACCGTCCGTCGCTCGTGACCGAAGCTTCGAGCGTGTTCAAGGAGCAGCTTGCCGAACGCGTCGCGACCCTTGTGAGCACGTACCTCGACGGAGCTCCGGCGGCGGCCGCCAGGGAAATCTGGTCAGGCGTGACCGCAAGCCTCGATCAGAGCTACGCGATGCTCATCAAGGACGCAATCGGTCGCGTAGGCAAGGCGAGCACGCAAGATCCGGCAATGTCAAAGTTTGTCGCAACCGTCGGATCCATGTCGAGAGAGGAGCGGGCAAAGTTTGTCGATGACGTAAATACCTTGCGCGATACTTCGGCCGTATTGTTGCATGATTATGAAGGCCGGGCGACGCTCGACGATATTCAATCGACAATGAACTTTTTGTGGACCCTATCGATACACTCGATCATCGCGATAATTGGTGTATTCGTATGCTACATGTTTTTCAAGCGGAAAGAGTACATCGAAGCAGTGAGTTTTCTGACAGGCAAAACCAGTTCAGCCGGTTCATCCGATTCACCCAGATCAGCAGGCGTCCTACAAGGGGGGTCGCCTTCACATAAGAAGCAGAAGCATACGAAGCAGCAATCGGCTACAAATTTCAACATGCACGCCAAATCAGAGAATCATCACACCACGCCAGGAGATATTAATCATGAGCAAGATGCACCCAATGCCACAGGGGCGCCCACACAAGGGGATGCGAATCCGCCGAATGAAGAAGCACCCATAGAGGCGTCCACGGATGATCAGCCATTGGCCACAAATCCCACCGCCAAACCATCAGCAGGCACGGATAAGAATGAGCAATTGGCCAAATCATCAAGCGCGCCAATGGAGGCCACAAATCCCAAGCCAGAGGAGGCGGTGAAGGAGATCACAAAGCTGATCATTGCGATATCGGGAATCATCATATTTTGCCCTGGATTGCTCGCGTTGGTGACGTATTGGCACGAACGCGCAATGTACAACGAGCATGTGTCCCTCGACAACAGCCGTGCCGCGCGTGACCTGTTCGACCTGGCCGCCTCGACCTTGGAAAATCTGACAAACTCTTCGCCGGAAGGCCTCTCGTACCTGTACACTCAGCTGTCGGACGCGCAGAAATCGATGACAAAGTGCAACGTCATCCAGTCCCCAACTCCGAACTCCGATTCGACTTTTCCCACGAACCAGGTCATGTACCATGGAGCCTGGATCGTCGTGTGCGTCGCGGTCATTGCGGTCATCATCTTCAAGATCGATCTCGCTGGCCTCGTGAACAAGATTCGGACGTTCAAGGCCCTCCACGAAAAGCTCGATGGGTATGAGAGCCTTTCGAGCGGGGACAACAGCTATATCGACAAGGAAATGAAGGACGATGTCGAGAACTTGATTCGCATCGCTCTTGCCGCGGCGGTCTTCCTGTTTGCGTGCTACTTTGCCGGCGTCATGTCGACGACCATGTCCTCATACCAGGCCGGCGCGCTGTACACGACGGTCGAGTTTGCAAAGAAGAGCTGCGTCAAGTGAAAATTCTCGCCGGATGATCAAGAAGATGCGCTCTGCCAAGCCATGGTTCGACGTGGCAATGTATCGCTACCTGAACCCGGGCCTACAGATCCCCGATGGCCAAGACCCAGCCGACTTTTATTCAAAAAACACGAACGAGACCCTCTACGTCGCGAGGCTCCCGGAAGGGTTCGACGCCAATGCCTACATCCTCGAGCGCTCTGCCAAGCTAGACGCGTCTGCGCTGGGGAGAAGGATAGCCGACGAGGCCCGGCGTGACGACGTGGAAGTCGACTGCGACCTGGGGAGCTACGTTTCCAACCTGAACCTCGTCATGCGCCTGGTCTCGAGAAATTTGCTCGAGGTTGCTCGGTCGACCGAGCTACACCGCCTCTCGCCAAAGAGCCTCGGGGTCGGCGACTCGATCCGCCTCAAGCGGTGCGCGATGACGGTCGCTTACCCGTACGTCACGTGGGTCGACTACGCGGCGGGCCAGGTGCGCGTCTCGGACCCGAGGATGGACCTCGATGACGTCGGGGCCCTCTACCTCGTCGACGGCATCCGCGTCCCAGATGTGACACGCGTCGCGGCCATCAACTACGTGCGCGAGCTACGCGAGAGGTGTGCAGGTCAATGGAAGCTGAGTCCTGATCCCTCGTTCAACGCCGAGCTGTACAAGACTTTGTACCCCGACGCCCGCCACCTCTCGTGCACTGACGCCTACCTGGACCTGATCGCGCGACGAGGTCGTGGAGAAAATCGCATCGGTAAGGCAGACGACCTTGTCAACACCGAATCGCTCGTCATCGATCACCCGCTCGACCTCCTCGGCGCCCAGATCGAGCGCGTCAAGCAGACCTTTTCCCCTCCGGGCGATCCGGCCGCGTTGGTCACCGAGCGCGCCGTCGGCGATGCCCTCGAAAGCCTGTCACGGTTTCCGCGAGAGGTCACGTTCGAGTCGCGCACCGAGTTCCGCCGAGGCGCATGCGTCAAGGGGATCGCCACGTTTGCCGATGGCCTGGGGACGTGCGCTATTGGCATCGGCGGCGGCTCACATCATGATCGCTCGCAGTGTTATCGACTTCTCGACCGATTTGCGTCGCTGGTTTCAGATCATGGCGCCGCCGCCGTCAGCGCCGAAATGGTCCGCCACGCGTTTCCCGAGACATGCGTGCTCGACGCGTTGTCGAGGGTCATCGCTGAGCTGTGCGGTCCGGGAGTTCAGCCGATGCGTTTGACAAACTGCGTCAAGCTCGCGCGGGATATCGGTAGCTCTCCGTCGTAGACGTGGACAGTAATTTCCCGAGTTTCTGGCTTCCTCTTGACCAACGCGACAAACGGGAACGATCTCACTGCCTTGGAGAGGACCTTGGACAGGTCGCACCGATGGTTCGACATCAAGTTTTGGTACGTTTCGTAGGTGATCGTAGCCACCGGCGCCCTCGTCGAAGCCTCGAACGCTTTCCAGTCGGGCTCGAGCTTGACGCAGTGCCGGCACCAGTCTGCGAACACGCCGATTACGAACGGTTCTCCTGTCTCGAGGTTGCGATGTGCCACATCCGACATCCGTTTCATTCTCGCAACATTTTTGCGGGACCGAGGGTTTTTGTTTTGGACATTCGATGAGAAGGGCGCGTCTGGGTGGTCGTTTCCGTCTTGATACAAATTGTAATCAAGTGCGCGTGAACGATGAGCGAAGAGTTTTACTCGGTTGCCAACTTTCAGCTATGCATCGATCGCTTTCGAAAGTACCTCATCTCGCAGGGCATTCCGGAACCAGGCGATCTCTCGCAACGGCTATATCGACAGATGGTCGAGTTTCGCGACACGGAGACCATCACCAATGTGCGAGATGCCAACAACGCGGTCTTGAACGGCCTTCGGTCAGCCATCCAAGATCCGTTGTCGGTTCCGGAGACTCCGCAGCCTCCTGTCACAATGACTCCTCCCCCCCTCCCTCCGAAAAGGCCAGTGAGCCGACCGCTCCCGAAGAGCCTCCCGAAAAAGCTCGACGTCGACTGCGCGGCCGATGGCGCCGGGGGGGAGTACTGCTCTGTCGTGGCCACGCCACCATCGACCGAACGGGTGGCGCCGATCAGCGAGCCCCGCGTCGACTCGGTCCGGCACTACCTCTCGCTGACCGGCGCCGACCGCGATTGGGTCGCTCAGCGCCATCGCTACCGATACGCGCTCGACGTTGGGGCGCGGTTCAGAAACGTCGGTACGCTCGCCGCGACGTGCATCATCTTGCCGATGGAAATATCGGAGAAGCGGACGCTTTCGATGGTGCCGAAAAGCACCTTTTTGCACGAATACGGGCTCATGTACCCGTACCTGCTGCTGTGCGTCGAGAACGCGGCGTCCGTGTACACGGGCGCCAATGCGGCGGTGCGACGCGCTTTTGCAAAGTTTGTGTACGAGACTTCCTACCGATCGCCAAACGGGCGGGGGTACCTGATCATGCGTCCGATGCAGAACGAGAGCATGGTGTTCCGTCCGGCCCCGCTCGCGTCGCTGGACCGCATTAGCCTCGAGATACAAAAGCCGAACGGTACGTTGTACAACGATGCGGTCGACGATTTTGGCGTTATCAAGATCGAGCACGAAGCTTGGAATCGGATGTTTCTCAAGGTCATCACGGACAAGTACTTTGATCGAAACGAGTTCTACATCGGCGACTCGATCATCCTCGCCGGCTTCGACCTCGGATCATCGAAGGCGCTCGAACGCTTGGCCGCTTTCATGAACCGGCGCGAGGGCCACGAGATCGCCGAGATCGGCAAGGCCAACGCACAAGGCTTCCACAACAACTTCTACATCCCGGCACCGGCGCAGCTCGACTCCGAGGTCGGGAGGATGGAGCTGGACGTCGAAGTGATCGAGAGTCTCGTCGCGTACAACCGGTCGAAGCGAATCGACGACGTGGCATGCCACATCGGGGACGGGGACTCCTCCGAGGTTGGCGAGTCTAGCAGCGAGAGGGGGTGCGAGCCATGCTGCACGGAAGACTCGTCTGGACCCTTTCCGCCGGCGCAAAAGCCCGAGTGCATCGGCAAGGTCATCAATGCCTCGCTGCAAAACACAGTCTCGTTCACGGTCACGACCCTGGAGAGCGATGTTTCCTGCCTGAACGTGTCGCTGGTGTCGATGTAACGTCAGACTGCGAGGAACACGGTCGACGTCGCCAGCATCCACGCTTGTGGGACAATGACAAGTTGATCGCGTTTCAGGCGGACGGTCACGACCTGTCCGTTAGTCGGGTGCTCGAGCTGCAGCAACTCATCGTCCCGCGCGGATTCGTGATACACCGCGGTCAGCGACTCGCAGACGTGAGGCGCACGACGCGGCTGATTCACGCGGTTGCCCAACAATGTCGCCGCGGCCTCGGCTGGCCTGATGAGCTGCTCGTCGATGACGATCGGCGACATCTCGCTCAGCATGTCGAGTCGAAAGTCGGAGACGGACGTCCACATGATCTCCAACCTTGGATTATCCACTCTTTTCCACGCGGGGTATCGCCACCGCATGAAGAAGAACAAGGCCACCAGAGCGCACGAGGCGATCAAGATAATAAAGTTGTTCTTCGTCATTGTTTCCGTTACATTGGCTTTGCGGTCAAAATCTCAACCGCAAACCGCAAACCTCTCGAGCGCGGCCAGGACTGCCCTCTCGACTTCTTGGCGACCCTCCCCAGAATCGACCTGGACGACCGGGCATCCCCCGCACTCGCTCTTGCCGGCATAGAGGTCCTCGTACGCGTTGTGCAAGGCGTCGATATACGCCCTCGAGACGTCGCGTTCGCAGGTTCGGCCGCGTGCCCTCATTCGAGATTCGCACGTGGCTGGGTCGGTCCGCAGGTAAAAGATGAGGTCTGGCTTCCACCCGACCGAGTCGTTGACCTCGTCGAGCAGGGCCGCATCGAGCGGGTGGACGAGCCCCTTTGCGACGTGCATCTTGCAAAAGATCTGGTTGCAAGACAGCGTCGACCTCTCGCACAAGGCGATCCTGTCCGGCGGAAACCGAGCTCCCCACTTTGAGACCGAGAGCAGGGCGCGAAGGTTCATCGCAAACGTGTGCCTTTCGGGGTCGGCGTACGCGCGGCCTAGGTAGGCCGACCAGTCGTCGACCGGCTCGAGAAAGGGCGTCGCGTGGGGCAGGCGCGCCGAGAGCGCGTCGATGAGCGAGGTCTTGCCGCTGCCGATGTTGCCGTCGAAGACGACGACCAACCCTTCCTTTGACATTTCCGGAGACATTTTGGGCATCCCTTTACGGCTTTGCCCCCGTAAGAAGCCCCCGTAAGGACACCTTTCCCTGAGGCGGGAAGAGATGACGGCCATGCATGTCACAAAGCGCAACGGTGGCCTTGAGAGCGTCTCGTTCGACAAGGTCTTAACGAGGATCCAATCGCTCACCGACGGGCTCGACGTCAACGCGTACCAGATCGCCCAGGGCGTCTGTTCGCGCATCTACGACGGCGTCAAGACGTCCGAGCTCGACGAGCTGGCCGCGCAGCTGTGCAGCTCGATGATGGTCGACAACCCTGATTATGGCCAACTGGCCTCTCGCATCATCGTCTCGAACAACCACAAGAACACGCCTTCATCGTTCGCCGCCGTCTGCGCGAGCGACCCGCACTTGTTCTCCGAGGCGCTGCTAGACCTGGTGCGCGACCACGGCGACGAGATCGAGGCTGCGATCGTGTACGCCCGGGACTACGACTTTGACTTTTTTGGCTTCAAGACGCTCGAGCGGAGCTACCTGCACCGGTCGAGAGACGGTGTGGTTTGCGAGCGCCCACAGCACATGTTCATGCGGGTCGCGTTGGGGATCCACGGGAGCGACCTTGCCTCCGCGATCGAGACGTATGACCTGATGAGTCGGCGTTACTTTGTGCACGCGACGCCGACACTCTTCAACGCGGGCACGCCGCATCCGCAAAACTCGTCGTGCTACCTGGTCAACCTCGAGAGTGACTCGATCGACGGCATCTACAACACGCTGAAAGAGTGCGCGCAGATCAGCAAGTACGCGGGCGGCATCGGCATGCACATCCACAACGTGCGCTGCAAGAACGCTCGGATCCGCGGGACCAACGGGAAGTCGACCGGCATCGTCCCGATGTTGAGGGTCTTCAACTCGACGGCCCGGTATGTCAACCAGTCCGGGCGCCGCAACGGGTCGATCGCAGTCTTTCTCGAGCCGTGGCACGCCGACGTCGAGGCGTTCCTCGACCTCCGCAAGAACTTTGGCTCCGAGGAGGAGCGGGCCAGGGACCTATTCACTGCGATGTGGATCCCCGACCTCTTCATGGAGCGCGTCCGCCAGGATGCCGCGTGGTCGCTCATGTGCCCAGACGCGTGCCCCGGGTTGTCGGACGTCTGTGGCGAGGCGTTCGAGGCGCTGTACACATCGTACGAGTCGGCCGGAAAATTCGTCAAGCAGATTCGCGCGCAGGAGCTCTGGCTCCGCGTGCTCGAGTCGCAGATCGAGACCGGCGTGCCTTACATCGGCTTCAAGGATGCCGTCAACAGAAAGAGCAACCAGCAGAACCTGGGCACGATCAAGTCGAGCAACCTGTGCATGGAGATTGCAGAGTTCTCGTCGCCGGACGAGGTGGCCGTCTGCAACCTGGCCAGCCTGTGCCTGCCGACCTACGTCAAGGACGGCGCGTTCGACATGGCGGATCTGCACCGGGTCGTCAAGGTCGTCGCGCGCAACCTCGACCGCGTCATCGATGTCAACTTTTACCCGCTCGAAAAGGCACGCCGGAGCAACCTTCGCCACCGCCCGATCGGCATCGGCGTGCAGGGCCTGGCCGACGTCTTCATGATGCTGCGCATGCCGTTCGAGTCTGAGGAGGCAAGGGCGCTCAACGCGGCCATCTTCGAGACGATCTACCACGCCGCGCTCGAGGCCTCGATCGAGCTGGCCGAGCGGCACACCGAGCTGGCCAATGAGTTCGAGAGCGTCGCGGGGCCGTACAGCTCGTTCGCAGGTTCACCGGCGTCGCGGGGCCAGCTGCAGTTCGACCTGTGGGGCGTGGCGCCCAGCGACCAGTACGACGACTGGGACCGCCTCCGCGAACGAATGGTCGCCAAGGGTCTGCGGAACAGCCTCCTGGTCGCTCCGATGCCGACGGCCTCGACGTCGCAGATTATGGGCTTCAACGAGTGCTTCGAGCCCATCACGTCCAACATGTACAAGCGGCAGACGCTCGCGGGCGAGTTTATCGTCATCAACCGGTACCTAGTTCGCGACCTGATCGAGCTCGGTCTCTGGAGCGAGGACATGAAGATCGCCATCATGCTGGCCGAGGGGTCGGTGCAGGGCATCGAGTCGATCCCCCGCGACGTCCGGTCGCTGTACAAGACCGCGTGGGAGATGAAGATGAAGTCGATCATCCAGATGGCCGCCGACAGGGGCCCATTCATCTGCCAGTCGCAATCGATGAACCTGTTCGTTGAGGCCCCGGATTTTGGCAAGCTTTCGGCCATGCACTTTTACGCGTGGAAGGTCGGCCTCAAGACCGGTGTCTACTACCTGCGCACGCGGGCCAAGGCCAAGGTGCAGCAGTTCACGATCGATCCAGACAAGGCCAAGAACATGAGCTGCGTCCTCGGGGGCGGCGGAGGCGATGGCTGCCAGGCGTGCAGCGGCTGACACCGTAAAGTGTTTTTTTTTACTTTTTTGGAGAGCCATCCATGCCTACAAAATTCGGGGACACCTCGTTCGCGCATGTGTCGAGCGAGTTTGTAATGCATTTTTCGTCGCGCCCGGACCACATCGCGTGCCTCCGGAGCCTGATCATCCTCGTGCACTTCCACCCGCTCGTTCCAGATAACGTCAACGTTGTCCCGAGCCAGAAGCCGGGCACGCTGCGAGTGTTTGAGGACGGCGGCTGGCAGGATCACGACATGGAGATATTTGTCACGCAGGCCCTGGTCCCAAGGATGGTCCAGCACATCCGGTCCGTGGACCCCACGTTTCCTCACGCGATCGAGCTGCTGTCAGGAAGGTTAAGAGAGATCACGGTGGACATGATCGACGCTTTGTTAACCAGTTACCGAGCTTTTTGCCACCAGATTTTCAATTTTAGCAAGGTCGGATGATTTATTTGTTTCGGAAGGATACAAACATGTCCGAAATCCGTTTGTCGACGCTAGCATTCAACGACGGCGCGCTGACCGCAAACATCACCAGCTTGCCCAATGCACCATATGTCGGCATCAACAACACGCAGCCACAATACACGCTCGACGTTGGCGGCACGATGCACGCAATTTCGGGCCTGTTTGACAGCAACTTGGAGTGTTCGACCGCAAATATCGTCGGCGTGCTGACCGCATCAAGTGCCTCGGTCTCGGGCCCAATCAGCGCCACCGGCGCGCTCTCCGGCGCTTCGGCCGCGATCGCCTCCAACGTCGCGTGCGCATCGTTGAACACCAGCAACGTCTCTGTCTCGGGCCCGATCAGCGCCACCGGCGCGCTCTCCGGCGCTTCGGCCGCGCTCTCTGGCGCTCTGACCGCCGCCAGCGCATCTGTCTCCGGCCCGATCAGCGCCACCGGCGCGCTCTCCGGCGCTTCGGCCGCGA
>VFSW01013159.1_pt1 | contig 11516 bp, 10 predicted proteins | sample 5358111 | NCBI WGS metagenome assembly VFSW01 (sample SAMN11554181, study PRJNA540505) | mine drainage metagenome | isolation source: sediment from site ElyBrook_90M | place: USA: Ely Copper Mine, Vershire, VT | collected 2017 | reverse complement strand
GCGACGGCGAAGGCGAACTTCTCCTGGCTCACCCTCCGAGTGAACGCTCTCGAAGTCGAACGTGCCCAGCTCGTGAAGAAGGCGTTCAACATCGACGTCCCGGTTCCAGAGATCGTCCGCACCTCGAACCAGCGCGCGAATACTGCGGCGAATCTCCCAGAACTGATGACAGCTCTGTTCGACGACATCGGTGACGTCCAGGCGAAGGAACTCGGTCTCCCAGCTTACTAATGGCTTTCCCTCCAACTCCCAACCCCGGTCACGGCCCTGGCGGCGGCTATACGTCACCAGATCCGATGCAGACGGCCCAGCAGCCACAGGCTCCTGCGGTCGCGCAGTATAACGAGGCCCACCTTCTCGACATCTTCAACACGTTGAAGCGTGAGAGTACCGAGTACCGGTGGATTTGGGAACGAGAGTGGCTCCGAGACCTGTTTTATGTGGCAAACCGCCAGTGGATTACTTTCCACCCGACTCGAAGAGAGTGGGTCGATAAGCGTCTCCAGAAGTGGGTTCCCCGACCAGTCACGAACAAGATGGCTGAGGTTACCCAAAGCATCCGGACGAATCTCGCAGCGATTAACCTCGTCGCCAAAGCTCGACCCTCCGGTAACGATCCTCAATCGATCGCTGCTGCTAACGTGGCTGATGAAGCGGCACCGCTGATTCACGAAGAGCATCTGATGAATCAGGTGATGCGTGAGAACGATTTCTGGTTGATTACGACCGGGAACGCGTGCATGCAAATCTCCTGGGACAAGGACGTCCGGTTCAACCGCGTGTTCATCCCACATGAGACATGCGTGTCTTGTGGACAAGTGATGCCGCCCGACGCGATCGTCAACGCAGGCAACCAGTGCCCAAATTGCGGCGGTGGGGCTCTCATAAAGGCCATCGGACAAGACGGCCAACCTTTAGGAGAGTGGGCTGCCTTCGGTAAAGGCAAGACGACCGCCCTTTCTCCTTTCGAGTATGCCTTCCCGCCAAACATCACCCGGTTCGATGAGCTACCGTACATCATCAGGCTTCGCTGGAGGGATAAGCACTACTTCGAGGCAAACCACCCAGATATGATCGGGCGGCTGCAGTGGGAGAAATCGCCAAGTGACAGGTCGCTACAGATTTTCAAGTCGCTGGCTCTCACGAATGATGTTGGCACTGGCTCCCAGTTCGCTTATCTCGGCGCTGCGGGCGCACACACGGTTGAAGGCGTAACAGAGTACGAACTCTGGATGAAGCCGACAGCTGAGTTCCCTCAGGGCTTCGTGATGCGGGTCGCAGGAGACACAAGTCCAGTCCTTCTCCATGCTGAAGACGAGGGTATCCCAGGTCCCATCCCGTACAAAGACGTCGATGGCAACCCGTTGTTCCCATTCGTCCATGCGCAGTACGAGCACATGGGTGGGCGACTATACGGCCGCTCAGCTCTCAGCCCGCTTATCCAGAAGCAGGACCAGATCAACCAGCTCGACTCGCTGATCCAGTTGATCGTCCAACGCTCGGCGAATCCGACCTGGATCATCCCAGAGAATGCCGGTATCGAGAACCTGACTGGCGAACCTGGGCTGATTGTCAAATGGAACGTCCTCGCCTCCCAGGGCCAGGGCAAACCTGAGCGTGTCGCTGGGATGGACATCCAATCATCCCTATTCCAGCTCCGTGAGCAGTACATCAGAGACATCGAAGAGTTGTCAGGCGCGTTCGACATCATCAAAGGCCAGAAGCCCTCGGGTGTTGAAGCGTTCTCGGCTCTCCAGCTCCTAGTCGAGCGGTCACAGTCGCGTTTCACGTCAGTCTTCCAGGCTCGTGGTGAGATGTATCGTTCATGGTACAGTCTCGCGCTTGAGATGGAGCGGCAGTTCGGTCCTCAACAGCGAGTTTGGTCAGTATTCGGGCAGAATCGTGGCTATACCTTCCACCAATTCGAAAACGCGCAGCTTCAAGGCCAAATCTCCATCCAAATCGAGGATGGTTCGAACATGCCTAAAACCGCGCTTGGTAAAAGGGCCGCGATTGAGCAGGCTAACCAGCTCCAGCTGATTAATCCTCAGGACCCCGAGCAGAGATACACGCTCCTTGGCCAGTTCGGTTTGTCAGACCTCTCACCCTCGCTAGATATGCACGTCCAGGCAGCTCTCCAGCTGCAAGACGCATTCGAAGAATGGGCGAAGCAGCCAGTCGGTCCACCGCCACTCGTTGTCAAGCCTTGGTTCGACCTCCAGATTCACCTCTCAGAGAGAATCAAGTGGTTGAACACCGACCGGATGCGGGAACTGTTGAAACAGGAGCCGATGTTCGAACAAATCGTCACGGCGAACCTCCAACAGCTACAAATGTTGTTGATGCCTCCACCTATGCCCGGTGCGCCGGGATCAAGTGGTGGCCCAGGACAAGCACCTCCAGCCCAGGGAGCCAGCGCTCCAGGTGGTGGTCAGGCAATGAGAAATTCGAATGCCAATTCGGGCGCAGCAAGTAGCTCGCAGCCCTCTGGCAACAAACAGTTTGGTCCGAATCAAGGACCAAGATAGAAGCAATTCCGCTTCTCCGCCTCCTCCGTTCTGGGGGCACCTCACGCGGAACTAACCGCGACACCAAAGGTTGAGTATGTTCATCAAGTCGTTCCGTTTCGATGTTTTCACGCAATCTCCTAACGGCGTCCTTTGGGACGGCGAAGGAGACCTCGGGGGAGCCGCAGCCTCGACACCATCTGCCGCACCAGCAACGCCCGCCGCAGCGACACCAGCGGCATCCGCTCCGCAGGCAGCGACACCGTCTGCACCTACGCAGGCTCCAGCGACAGGAGCGCCCGAAGGTTGGGTTCCCTCGTACCGTATTCGTGAGACCCGTGAAGCCGCCGTCCGAGAAGCGCAGGGACAGTATGCGCAACAGGTAGCAGCAGCACAGGCCGAAATCGAGCGATACAAGAACCTCGTCAGGGCTCAGATCGGCGATGCGCCTCCCCAGAATCCGGAAGTTCAGCAGGTTCGTGATCAGTTTGGTCGGCTCTACCCAGGGCTGTCGAAACTCGAAGAACAGGCAGAGCGTCTGGAACAGCTCCTTGAGCGAGCAGGAGACCTCGAACAGCAGAACAGTCATTACTGGCAGAATTACGGGCGGACTACGATGGACCGTCTGTTCGACCATGCTTCCAAGTCCCTCGGCTCACCGCTGACGGATGAAGGAAAGCGGACGTTGCACAGTGCATTCGTCGGATTCGTCGGCTCATCTCCAGAACTGACCAGTCGCTATACGACAGACCCTACTCTCGTCGAAGAGTTCTGGCAGGCATTCACGTCCAGCTTCGTTGAACCGGCTCGTCGGGCAGCGGCGGCAACAATCCAAGGTAGAGCAGCAGGCGTTGCAATCCCACAAGATCGTGGGGGAGCGGCACCACCTGTCACACCTGGACCGAAGCCTGCCAACCTCGACGAACGAGCAGCGCTGGCATGGGCAAAATACCAAACAGACGTCCGCACCACATAGCTGGTGACGGGTTATAGGTAAAGCAGATGGCTGGTGCAGATAAACAGGCACTCGACGCAATCTTCAAGGAAGTCTTCGAAGAGGGCGTAGCAGAGGGTGTCAACAACAAAAACCCACTCCGGGATATGATCAAGACCGAACGTGTCCCGTTCCGTGGTCGTGAGATCGTGCGCCTCGCACATACCTCGCGTAACGTCTCGCCGATATTCGTCGGTGAGGACTCAGCGTTCGCAGACGCAGGACAGCAGGGCTACAGCCGACTGTTCGTTGATCAGCGCAAGCTGATGTCACGTTTGCGTATGACCTGGGAAGTGATGCAGGACTCGACGTCGAACGAAGGTGCGTTCATCAGCGCTCGTAAGAGCGAGATGCAGTACCTCATCGACGACATGGCGCGGAGGGATGAGTACGCTCTGAACTCTGAAGGCCGTGGTGTCCTCGCAACACTGACAGCAACGCCGACCGTGAACCCGGTTCTTGTCCAGAATCCGGGCAACATCACGAACGTGAACTTCGGCAACCGCTTCATCTCGGTTGGCATGTTCATCGGCGCTGTCGACCCGAACACTGGCAATCTCCGGACAAGTATCCGGAAGGTCACCGCTGTCGCCGCGAACGGGACGTCGATTACCGTCGACTCAGCAGTCTTCACCGGCTGGCTGATCGGCGATTACATCGTCCAGGTCGCGAACGCAGCCGTCACCGACATTCTCGACACTTCGTACGAGCATGCGTGGTGGGGGCTGATGGCACTCGTCGACGATGGCACGTATCGGAATCCATACTTCGGTCTCGACCGAACGCTGGTTCCTGCTTACTCAAGCTACGTGACCCCAGCGACAGGTGCTCTGTCAACCGACATCATCCAGCGGACGTCAGACATCGTCGACCAGAAGTTGAACGGGAAGGTGAGCAATATTCTTGCCCATCACTCGACTCGGCGACTGATCGTCCAGTTGACTGACGCAGACCGTCGGTATATGGGCGCGAGCTTGCTCCGTCCAGAGCCAGGAACCGTAGCCTTCAAGCAGGGTGACATCCCGTTCGGCGATGTTCCTGTGCGAGCGCTCCGCGACTTCCCACTCGACGTTCTGATGTACCTCGACCTCAATAACGCCGGATTCCGCGAGTACGTCTCGGAGCCGGGTAAGTGGGTGGACGAGGATGGTTCGGTCCTGTGGCGTGTCGGCAGCGGCACGTCTGGCCGTGACGCCTTCGAGGCGTGGTACCGGATGCGTAAGCAGTACTTCCTAGAGTACCCAGCATTCTGTGCCCGTAACGACGGGATCACCGGTCAGTCGCTAGTCGTCCAGCGCGCAGCAGGTTCGTAGTCGTTAACATAGTGGGGAGGGTCCTCGTGGCCCTCCCTGCTTTAAGGAATAATCATGAGATTTGTGACTGCCGTGAATCGTACGTCGAAGACCCTCCAGGGTTGTTGGGATGGGAAGCACTACAACGTGCCTCCTGGGAAGAATGCACTCGACGAGCAGCGTGCCCGTGCATTGAAGCTTCAGAATCCGATCAAAGGTTCAGACGACCCGTTGACTGGGAATCTGGATTACTACGTCGGTGTTGAGGAAGACGGAGACGACTGTTCTCCCGTCGAACAGAACAATGAAATCGAGCTGTACAGGTCCCTCCGAAGCAAGGCCATCCCGATTATGGTTGTGCCTGGAAACGTGGGAATGTATTCTGTCCGTCGTGACGAGAACACGGCTGCAGCCCTCCCGCTCGATGGAGCGAGTAATTTCGCCAAACCGTAAGCATAGCTATGACCAACTGGATCGAAGACACGAATCGATTCGCGCTGTCGAAACCCCCACAGTTTTTTCTTTCGAAGCTGTGGGAGTTCGACTCGTCACTCGTCATCGTCCCGAGCAGGCAGTCGCCACTCTACCGGCTGGCTCAGCGCAGGAAACTCTCCCTGCCTGAGCAGATGGTGAATGAGGCCCTGTTCAACGAGAGTGATACGAAGATGTTAGCGAGCTACTCGCTCATTCCGGTTACCTCGATCCTAGGGACTGTTAACTGGCACGACCCCTACCTCTTCATCGAGCTAGGGAATCGGGCACCCCATCGTCAAGGTGGGGCTGACACAGTTAACAAACTGCTTGAGGAACAGGATGCGAAGGATGAACTTCTGAAGCGGGCTCGAACGGACGAACATCTCCAGTATCTTGCGAAGGATGCCTGGGGAATGTACAACAAGAACATCGGTGTCCGCAGTCACATGTATGTCCCTCGAACGAAGTCGTCGATCGTCACCGGGAACCGCAGCGCGGCTATCCGCATCAGGTAGCCACCAAGGGTGAGTTGGAAATCTCATCCCCCGAAAGGGAGAAGCGGCAGCTAAAGCTTCGGCCCCTTGCCGCAACAGGAAACTAGATGGCTCTATCCCTCCAGAATGCCCTGATCGCCCACGAGAAGTCACGTAAGTTCTCTCGTGACGCAGGGATTTTCTACGCGCTCAAATCCTTCTTCATGTATTGGTCGGCAGACAAGCACAATGCCGACATCCAGCTGATCTCCTTCGCTGGCTCTGACGTTGCCAACCCAGCCGGGTTCGACTCGGGGATCAGTGAGCCTCACCGGTTGTATGTCGTGTGGGGCAAGAAAGGGACGGGGACGATTCCTTCGTACCTCGTAGTCTACGATCAGGCAGCAAGCGGCAGCTTCGGTTCAGGTCCACCGCTCGGTGATGCTCAGCGATTCGCCGTTCTTGGCGCGACCACGGATACGAATACTGGCCCAACTGTCATCGTCGGCGACCTTGGATTGTATCCAGGGACGTCAATCACCGGATTCCCTCCAGGGACGGTGTCTGGCGAAATTCATGCTACCGACCCGACCGCACTTCGTGGCCAGAATGCGCTTACTACGCTGTATAACGCTCTCGCCGCACTACCATCGACCGAGACACTCGCACCGGGCGTTGTCATCGGATCTGGTGGTACACGTCCATCATTCGGACCTGGGGTGTATGACTGGGCAACCGCAGGCCAGCTGACTGGCACGGTCACCCTGACAGGCAACGCAACCGACGTGTTCGTCTTCCGTGCCGGTTCGACGATGACCACAGCGAGTGCGTCAGCCGTCGTCCTCGCAGGCGGAGCGCTTCCCCAGAACGTCTTCTGGAAGGCAGGTTCGTCTGTCACGCTCGGCACAACGACTGCGTTCCAGGGTGTCGCTATCGCCCTCGCCTCAGTCACGGCTAACACAGGCGCTACCGTCCGGGGTCGACTGTTCGCTCGAACCGGCGCTGTGACGATGGATTCGAACACGATCTCCGCCTCAGGTGGATCGGGTTTGAGTTCGCCAGCAGATGGGCGGAAATCGCTTCCGTTCCTAGAAGCTGGAAGGGAAGATATCGAAATCATCCCGAATGGCATCCCGATCGTCACGAACACAGTCCTGAAGGCTTACACAGCGTTCGCCGGTCTGACAAGTTCTGAGATCGTCGACGCACCACGAGGCTTCATCATCGTCGGTCACCCAACACCTCCCACGTACTAGCAACATCCTGTTGCACGGTTCATGCTACTGGACCTTAGATAGTAGCACCATATTCCTCAACAAGCAGGAATGGAAGGTAAAAGATGGCTCTCGCACTCCAAGTCGCAAACCTCGTTCGTCAGAAGACCTACATGTCCATTCGGACACCTGGGGTGTTCTACGAATTGAAGGCACTCTTCCTTCACCTCGCCTCGAACAAGCAGAACCCCGATCTTCAGCTCGTGAACATCGATGGCACCGTAGTGTCCTCAGACGGTGGGGCAGCGGATCAGGTCATCGCGAACGCATCATGCACGTTGTATGCGGTCTACCTGTTCAAAGACGGGACGGTGGCTACATGGTTCAAGCTGACCGACAACGCCACGACTGGCGCAAGCAACGGCTCTGCTGACTTCAGCACCGTTGTCACCGCGAAAGGTGAAGAGGATCTGTTCACATGGCCGTCCGGTCATCAGTTCGTGAACGGTATCACGATTCGTGAGGACACGACAGCGATTGGCTCGACTCGGACGCTACGGGCGAACGAGATCGACGGGTTCGTCATCATCGGCGCACCAAACTCGTAACACGATTAGGGGATTGGCCCTCACTTTTCTCAGCGGGAACGACCCCGGCGTCCCAATCAACGTCGGGAATTACCCGCAGAGGTTAACATGGCAGTACGAAGGATTCGACGGTCGACAGGCGCGAATGTTGAGATTATCCCGACAAGTGGTCCGGGCTGGAATAGCATTCGTACCGATCGACCAACAGACACGCTCGTCTTCGGGACGGGTGAGAACGGTGGGGTCACCGAGAAAACCGTCGCCGACACGACATCGGTTCAAACGTTGTCGAACAAGACGATTATCGCCTCAGTGTTCGGTCCATTCACGGCATTCGCCGGGGGTGGTCAGGCAAGCGCGACCCAGCTCAGTCTCGGGGTGAACAACGTGACCGTCGTGGCAACGGCAGGGGATAGCGTAAAGCTCCCTCTCGCCATCCAGGGCGAACAAGTCACCGTGTTCAACAACGGAGCGGCGTCACTTCAGGTGTTCGGTTCAGGCACCGATACGATCAACGGGATCGCGTTCGGCACCGGTATCGCTCAGGCTGCAGGAACGGTGGCAACGTATACAGCGTTGACCTCTGCTCCAGGTGGAAACTGGGCAATCGGTGTGGCTGTTTCAACGGGCGGAGTATTCACTCTCGCACCACTGAATTTCCTTGCAGCCGACCAAGCACTCCCCCCAAACACTTCGGCGACCTACGTCATCACGAAGACGAGCGCTGAAGCTCTCACCCTCGCAGCCGGAGCCGATGGCACAACGATTACTGTGACCTCGAACACGGCTTTCGCACACACGATCACGACCGCGACACTGTTCAACAACGGTATCGACACGAATACCACGACTGCAACGTTCACTGCTCAGAAGGGCGCAACGATTACGTTGCTGGCCGTCACGGGTCGGTGGAATGTCATCAGCCGGAACGGTGTGACAATCAGCTAACCAGGAGGGGGGCTCGTCCCCCCTTCTAGAAACAATAAGATGGCTCAAACAGCAAATTGGCCCGTTCCGCCTCCTGGGGCGACGGCGGTTGGAAGTGTGGCATCTGCAGAGGGAACGATTTATCCGTCTGCGGTGTATCCTATCGGGACGATTGTCACCCCTCCAATCGCCAACCCTGCGGCGAAGGGTGTTCGACTGTTCATCGACGTCACAGTGCCGAATGGCGGCACAGTCACCGTCAGCATCGAGGAACAAGACCCAGCATCAGGGAAGTGGATTCTTGCCGCCGATGGGGCGATTACGACAGCGCTCGCTGCCGCAGCAACCACGTCGTTGACAATCTACCCAGGGATCGCAGAGACTCCGAATTTCGAAATCTCCGACCACCTCGGCACGCCATTCCGCGTGAAACTCGTCGTCGCAGCTGCCCCGGTGACCCTGTCCGTCGGTGGAGTCTTCCTCTCGTAGGAGTCGTATGTCTGTTGCCGGTCAGCCGCTATTCCTCATCCAAATTGTTCGTACAGAAGATGGTGCTGTCGCCACACTCCCAGGGGGTGGGCCGTTAGAAGCGAATCTCATCGAACTGATTGTCTCGCATATCATACCGAAGGGGGTAGGGCTGTTCAGAACGAGTCACCACGTCGAGAAAGACATCCGTGATGGGATTAAAGACGCCATCATGTCGATGAAACAGCAGACCGCGTATATCGGTTAAAGATGGCATTCGACGCATTCATCCCCACACAACAGCTGACCGCGAAGCCCAACCTGAACTATGTTTGGGATGTTGGGAGCATGACGTGGATAAAGGAACTTCAGCCAGGGACTGGTAGCAGTACCGGCACGTCCTCGCTGTTCGGAGCCCTATTCCCGCTAAGTGGGACAGCAGTTGGCTTCCTCGATGTCTCGGGGAATATGTCCCCTGGCTCTTTGGATGCCAGTGGAGCGCTTCGTGTAGTCACGACTGGTGGTGGAGCAGTCACCATCGCGAACGGCGCCGATGTCGCCGAAGGCTCGACTACAGACGCTCCGTGGGTGTCTGGAGCAGGCACTGTTATCTCGCTTCTGAAGACGATTGCAACTGCCGAGTCTGGCCCTGAAGCGGTGACGATTGCGGATGGGGCAGACGTCGCTGAGGGTAACACCGCTGATGCTGCTGTCACCGGAGACACCGCTGGCACTGTGTCAGCAAAGCTTCGTGGGCTGCTGAAGGGGATTGCCGGGACACAAATCGTCGGAACCCTGACGAACAATGGCGATACCCTTGTCATCTCGACGATTGGGATGGGGACGGTTGGTTTCGACACCGTCGTCAACGCTGGCTGCGACGGTCAGATGGTCCTCGACGGCTCAGTCGACAACGGTGCGACATGGCATGGGCTGAATACGGTTGATGCCGCAGGGATTCGTGGCATCCGAGGTTTCGTCGATGCCTCAGACGCCTACCTCGTCCGGACTGCCGTACCTGGGCTAACCAACTTCCGTCTCCGGATGGCGAATCGAACCGTCGGCAGCTTCACGGTGCATATGTATGCGGTTCCCCTTGTCTTCGGGAAGGACGTCGCCGCATCCATCTTCGACGCCGTGAATGGGAATCTGCTGGCAGTCTCAGGTCAGGGTGCGGCTTTCGTCTCGACACGAGATGCGGCTGGGAACAAAGACGGGGTCGTCTCGAATCCCTACTTCGTCTCAGGAGCGCTGACGAATAACAGTGCGGCCCCAGGGGTCAACAACGTTGGAGTCCTCCCAGCCCTAGCGAATGCAGCCAACCCCACCTGGGTAGAGGGCGATCAAGTTCTCCTGTCCGAGGATCTGTCAGGACATCTCAGGGTGATCACTGGGGCTGGTTCGACGATTGCTGTCACGGGGAATGTCACCGTTGTCCAGCCCACAGGAACGAATCTCCATGTCGTCATCGACTCGGGATCGTCGGTTTCAGCTCAGGGCAACCTGACGAATAACAACGCTGCACCCGCTGCGAATAATATGGGGGTGTTGCCTGCGGTCGCCAACGCAGCTCCCCCCACGTGGACTGAGGGAGACCAAGTTCTTCTATCCGAGAACCTCGGAGGATTGCTCAGGGTCATTGTTGGGGCTGCGCTCCCGGCAGGAACGAACCTGCTTGGACATATCATCACAGATACGGGCTCGACAACAGCGGTGACTGGGAACGTCACAGTCGTCCAGCCAACTGCAGCGAATCTGAACGCGACGGTTGTTGGGACTTTAACGAATAACAACGCCGCGCCAGCCGCGACGAACGTCGGAGCACTCGTCGCTCGGGCGAATGCGGCAGCACCAACGTGGATTGAAGGTGATCAAGTCCTCTTGTCTGAGGATCTCACCGGGAATCTTCGTGTCATCACGGGGACGGGGTCGACGACTGCTGTCACTGGAACGGTGACGATTGCTGGGAATAAGACCAACAACAATGCCGCCCCAGGGGCGACGAACGTTGGCACACTGCCTGCAGTCGCGACGGCAGCAAGTCCTACGTATATTGAAGGTGATCAGGTCGCCGAGTCGGTAGACTTGACTGGCAGGCAACGAATCCGTGGGACCCTCACGAATAACAATGCTGCCCCCGCTGCAGACGGCCAGATGGCCCTGTCAGCGTTGGCCAACGCGGTCGCCCCAACGTACACCGAAGGCGACCTCGTCCTCGAATCCGTCGACCTGAGCGGGAATCATCGGGTTATCGGCACGAAGACGAATAACGCTGCTGCCCCGACGACACAACTAGCGGTGATGCCTGCGATTGCGAATGCCGCCCGTCCAGCATGGACGGAAGGATTCCAGGTTCTCCTCTCTGAAACGTTAGACGGGTTCCTCAGGACGGTCAACAGGCAGGACACTGGTAGGAACGTCACGAACTTCTACATGAATATCCCGATCATCACGACAGCCACGGATGCGTTGGTGTCGCTGACGGGATACAAATCTGGAGCAGCCGTAGCCGCGACTACGACCCCAGCTGTCGTCACCGCAGGGAAGACGTATCGGATTGAGAAACTGAGTATCTGCTAC
>VFSW01013158.1_pt1 | contig 11517 bp, 7 predicted proteins | sample 5358111 | NCBI WGS metagenome assembly VFSW01 (sample SAMN11554181, study PRJNA540505) | mine drainage metagenome | isolation source: sediment from site ElyBrook_90M | place: USA: Ely Copper Mine, Vershire, VT | collected 2017 | reverse complement strand
CAGAAACTTGCGGTTGGGCGAGACCTGCTCTTGCCCGGTTCGGTTCTAACGCTAGACCCAGCATAGCAGACCTGTGGATAAAGCGCTCATTATTTTTTTCAGGGGGTTCCCAAGCTGGTACGCCCCTCCTGGACGCTTCGGGGAGACTCCAGCAATCCCCTTTGTACAAGCAGCTTGTTTCTCAAGGCTTGCAAAGCATTAACGGTCCAATTTCCAGCCATAACAGGAGCCACATGCAGGAAAACTCGTCCGCCCCGCGCCTGATACACTGCGGATATCGCTGTTCCCACAGGAATGTTGTTGATGACCAGTGAAACCTCCATCCGAGCGGTGCCTTGACGCACTCTTCGCAGAAGGAAACGATACTGAATTCCGGCAAGCCGATACTTCGGGCGCGGGATTTTGGCACTCGCTTCGTATGCGCGCCGATGGAATTTCTTTTTTGGGGGGATGGATTCTATGGAGAATACGAACGAATCCACGAATAATTTTGCCATGAATCATCATGGTTTGGATCTGCAGGGGATGAGCGGCACAGGTTTTTCCGGGTCTCCTTCCATCGCATATTTTTCGATGGAAATTGCGGTCGCTCCCACCATGCCGACGTATAGCGGCGGGCTGGGGATGTTGGCCGGAGACACGCTGCGCGCGGCCGCAGACATGGGCGCACCGATCGTAGCGGTGACACTGCTGCATCGCAAGGGTTACTTTCGCCAGCATCTGAGCGCCGACGGCGTGCAGACAGAGGAGGATCAGCCCTGGCACCCCGAAGCCGTGCTGGAGCAGTTGGAGCCAGTCGCGGCCATTACGATCCAAAACCGCCCGGTACTTGTGCGCGCGTGGCGCCACGTGATTCGCGGCATTGATGGACAGGGCGTTCCCATCATTTTTCTAGACACCGATGTCGAACCCAACGACCCGTGGGATCGCCAGTTGACGGATCACCTGTACGGCGGTGACACGCACTATCGCCTGTGCCAGGAGGCCGTGCTGGGGCTGGGGGGCATACGAATTTTGTCCGCGCTCGGCTACACGCTGGCCGTCCACCACATGAATGAAGGCCACGCGGCGCTGCTGACGATGGCCCTGCTGGAAGATGTGACCAACGGGCGCGGAATTCGTGCAGCAACAGAAGAGGACATTCAGGCCGTGCGGCAACGGTGCGTGTTTACGACGCATACGCCGGTGCCTGCCGGGCATGATCGTTTCACCATGGACCAGGCACGACACGTGCTGGGGGATGAGCGCACGGACGTGCTGCAGCGGCTGGATTGCTGCCCCGATGGCCAGTTGAATATGACCTACATCGCGCTGCGCTTTTCGCGCTACGTGAATGGCGTGGCATTGCAGCATGGCAAGGTCTCGCAGCAGATGTTTCCCGGCTACGCCATCCACGCCATTACCAACGGCGTGCACTCGGGCACGTGGATTTCAAAGCCGATGCAGAAGCTGCTGAACGAAAAGATTCCTGAGTGGCAGCATGACAATTTATTTCTGCGGTTTGCCATTGGCATTGATGCCAATGAGATTGAGCTGCGGCATCGCGAATCGAAAATGAAATTGATGGCCGCAGTGAAGGAGCGGACGGGCATCCAACTGGACGACCGACGTTTTACGATGGGATTTGCGCGTCGCGCGGCGTCGTACAAGCGCGCCGATCTTCTCTTCTGGGATCCGCAGCGACTCGTACGAATTGCCGAAGAGAGGGGCGGACTGCAGATTCTCTACGGCGGCAAGGCGCATCCGCACGACGAGCCGGGCAAATCGATCATCCGCAAGGTGATTGAAGAGTCGAAGCGCTTACGGTCGAACGCGCTGAAAATTGTGTATCTGGAAAATTATGAGTGGGAGCTGGGCGCGTTGATGACCAGCGGCGTTGATCTGTGGCTGAACACTCCGCTGCGGCCCTATGAAGCCTCCGGCACCAGCGGCATGAAGGCAGCCATGAACGGCGTGCCCAGCCTGAGCACGATGGATGGCTGGTGGGTGGAGGGCTGCATTGAAGGCGCGACGGGATGGTCGATTGTCGAATCGAACGAAGAGGAGATGGAGGCCGAGTCGCTCTACGAAAAACTTTCTGTGGAGATTCTGCCACTCTTCTATCGCTACCCGGCGCGGTGGAAGGAAATTATGCGCATGACGCTGGCGATTAATGGCTCCTTCTTTAATACGCAGCGGATGCTGCATCAATACCTGACAAATGCGTACTTCCCCGGCGATGGCACGGGCCAGTGGGTCGATCAGCCGGAAATGGTGCTGACGTAAGGAAATTCAAAGGTGGCAGGTTAGTTTAAAAATGAGAAGGAGTCATTCTGAATGGAGCGCAGCGAAATGAAGAAGCCAGTGAAATTCCGCCTCAACTGGTCAGCCATCTACCCTCTGGATTCTTCGCTGCGCTCAGAATGACACCACGTCTTAGGGTTAAGGATTTAGGTGATCAAACTTACTTCAAATTGACGAGCGTACTGCATAGCGGTACGCTTTTTTCTTTATCTGAAGAACGCGACGCGATAAGGAAATGGCAATGACGAAAAACAAGAAGGCAGCGAAAAAGAAAACTTCCACGACCACGTCCCAGAAGCGAGAGTGGGACACCCTTAGACTGTTGGCGCCGACAGGGAAGGCGCTTTTCCATGTCGACTCGAGAAGCGAAGCTGTAATTTATCCCAGAATAAATAGACGACCGGCGTAGTGAACAGCGTCAGCGCCTGCGAGACGATCAATCCGCCGACAATGGCGATGCCCAGCGGCTGGCGCAACTCCGAACCCGTGCCACGGCCCAAGGCCAGCGGAAGGCCGCCGAATAAGGCTGCGAGCGTGGTCATCATAATGGGGCGGAAGCGCAGGATGCAGGCCTGATAGATGGCTTCGTCGGGCGTCATCCCTTTATTGCGCTCTGCGTCCAGCGCAAAATCAATCATGAGAATTGCATTCTTCTTGACGATGCCAATCAACAGAATGATGCCGATCAGCGCCATCACGCTGAACTCAATGTGAAACAGCAGCAGTGCCAGCAGAGCGCCAATGCCTGCGGAAGGCAGCGTGGTGAGAATCGTAATGGGATGGATAAAGCTCTCGTACAAAATGCCAAGGACCAGGTAGACAGCAAACAACGCAGCGAGAATTAAATATACTTCGCCTGCGAGTGAGCTTTGAAAGGCCTGCGCCGTGCCCTGAAAGCCCGCGTGGATGCCGGAGGGAACGTGCATGTCCTGCTCCGTTTTCTGGATGGCATCGACCGCCTGCCCCAGCGCTACATTGGGCGCAAGATTGAAGGTGAGCGTGATGGCCGGAAACTGCCCTTGATGATTCACCTGCAGCGAACTGCGCTGCTGCGCAAAGTGGGAGAAGGCGCTCAAGGGAACTTCAGTTCCTGCGGCGACGGGCGTTGCTGGTGCTGTGGCAGTGCTAACAGCAGTACCGGTTGCAGCCAGCGTGCCAGCTGACTTTACATAAATATTATTCAGCGCGTCGGGATCGCGCTGATACTGCGGCGCAACCTCAAGCACGACGTGGTATTGATTCAGCCCTGTGTCGATGGTAGAGACCTGGCGCTGGCCGAAGGCATCGTAGAGGGTGTTGTCGATGGCCTGCGGGGTGATGCCGAGTCGTGCGGCGGTATCGCGGTCAATCACCAGTTGTGTTTCGAGACCCTGGTTCTGCTGGTCCGTGGAGACATCGCGCAGCTGGGGAAGTTTTGCAAAGGCCGCCTGCAGTCGCGGCGCCCATGTGCTGAGTTCATCGAGGTCTTGATCCTCCAGCGTGTATTGATACTGCGCGTCACTCATTCGACCACCGACGCTGACATCTTGCGCGGCCTGCATAAAGAGGCCCGCTCCAGGGACGTTGGTGAGCTTGCTGCGCAAGCGGTTGATAATCTGCGCGGCGTTGGCCGTGCGTTGGCCCATTGGCTTGAGCGTGACGAACATGCGGCCCGTGTTCATGGTGTTGCCGTTGCCGCCAATGAAGCTGATGACGCTGTAGACGCCGGGGTCTTTCTGCACCGCCGCAGAAAAAAGGCGCTGCTTGATTTTCATGGCGTCGAAGGAAACATCCTGATCGGCGCGGATGACGCCCATGATGCGGCCCGTATCCTGCTGCGGGAAAAAGCCTTTGGGAATAATCATGAACAGGTAAATGTTGACCGCGAAGGTAAGCGCGGTGACGAACAACATAAATACCTGATGATCCAGCACCCAGTGCAGGCCGCGGCGATAGACACCCAGCGAGCGATCAAAGATCCACTCACAGGCCATGTAAATGCGCCCGTGTGTGCGGTGATGCTGATCGCGCAGAAAGTAAGCACTCATCATCGGCGTGGTGGTGAGCGAGACAACAAGCGAGACGCTGATCGCCAGGCTGAGCGTGACGGCAAACTCGCGAAAGAGACGACCAACGATGCCGCCCATTAACAGGATCGGAATAAAAACCGCGATCAGCGAGAGGCTCATAGAGACGACGGTGAAACCAATCTCGCGTGAGCCGCGCATGGCGGCCTCATAGGCGCCCATACCCTCTTCTCGATAGCGCGAAATGTTTTCAATCACAACGATGGCGTCATCCACAACAAAGCCGGTGGAGATAGTAAGCGCCATCAGCGAGAGATTATCGAGCGTGTAGCCCAGCAGATACATCAGGCCAAACGTACCCAGCAACGACAGCGGCACGGCAATGCTGGGAATCAGCGTGGCCATGGGGTCGCGAAGGAAAAAGAAGACCACCAGCACGACGAGAAAAACGGACGTGAGCAGCGTGATTTCGACATCGTTCACAGCGGCGCGAATGGTGAGTGTGCGATCCAGAACCGTGTCCAGATGAATGCTGGAAGGAACCGAGGCGGCCAGTTGCGGCATCGCCGCCTTGATGGCGTCGACGGTGCGAATGATGTTGGCGCCCGGAGCCTTGAAAACGATGACGAGGATGGCAGGCTTCCCATTGGCCAGCCCGGAGGTGTAAATGTTTTCGACGGAGTCGGTGACCTGTCCGATATCCTGCAGCCGGACGGGGTTGCCATTGCTATCGGCAATGATGAGTGGCTTATACGCGTCGGCACCGAAGATTTGATCCGTGTCGGCAATCTGCATCTGGGTCTGAGAATTCTGTAGCGCGCCCTTGGCCAGGTTGACGTTAACCTTGCCGAGCGCAGTGCGGACGGCCTCCAGACCGATGCCGTAGGAGCTGAGCGTGGTGGGGTTGGCCTCAATGCGCACGGCGGGGTTGGAGCTGCCACCCACGTAGACCTGACCAACGCCGTTGATCTGCGAAAGCTTTTGCGACAGGATCGAGTTGGCGTAGTCGTAGATGCGCGGCTTGGTCAGCACATCTGACGTCATGGCGATGATGTAGATGGGCGCGTCGGCGGGATTGTATTTGCGATACGTCGGATTGCCGGGAAGATTGGCGGGCAACTGACCGCGAGCCGCGTTGATGGCGGCTTGCACATCGCGCGCTGCGGCGTCGATATTGCGGTTCCGATCAAACTGCAGGGTGATGGAGGTACCACCCAGGGTGCTGGTGGAGGTCATCTCCGTTACGCCCGCGATGCGGCCAAACTCACGCTCCAGCGGCGTGGCCACGGCAGAGGCCATCACCTCCGGCGAGGCACCGGGCAGCGAGGCACCGACGCCGATGGTAGGAAATTCTACCTCGGGCATGGGCGCGACGGGCAACAGAAAATAGGCGATGACGCCAGAGAGCATCAGCGCCAGCGTCAGCAGCGAGGTTCCGACAGGTCGGCGAATAAAGGGTGCGGAGAGATGCATCGATTACTCCGCCAGCGCCGGATGTGGGTCGAGCATTGTTTCTGGCTGACGCTTGCTGAAGCGACGCGCGAGTCCGTCAAAGAACAGATATACGACAGGCGTGGTGTAGAGAGTAAGAACCTGCGAGAAGATAAGACCGCCGACAATGGTGACGCCAAGCGGGCGGCGCAGCTCTGAGCCAGTGCCGGTGCCGAGGGCGAGCGGCAGGCCGCCCAGCAGCGCAGCCAGCGTGGTCATCATGATGGGACGGAAGCGCAGCAGACATGCCTGATAGATCGATTCTTCCGGCGACTTGCCGTCGTGGCGTTCAGCCTCCAGCGCAAAATCGATCATCATAATGGCATTCTTTTTGACGATGCCGATAAGAAGAATAATGCCGATGAGTCCGACGACATCCAGATCCATGTGGAAGAGTTGCAGCGCAAGCAGCGCGCCAACTCCAGCCGAAGGCAGCGTGGAAAGAATCGTCAATGGGTGAATGAAGCTCTCATACAGCACGCCGAGCACAATAAAAACCGTGATGACAGCGGCAAGAATGAGCAGAGGCTCGTTGGACAGCGACGCGAGAAAGGCAGCGGCGGTGCCTTGGAATGCTCCGGCGATGGAGTTGGGAATCTGCAACTGGCGGCTGGCGTTGTTGATGGCGTTGACCGCGTCGCCCAGGGACACGCCGGGAGCGAGGTTGAACGAGAGCGTCACGACAGGAAACTGCCCCTGATGATTAATCGTGAGTGCAGAGCGGCCCTGCTCGTAGTGAGTAAAGGTGCTTAAGGGAACCTGCTGCCCGTTGGAGGATTTGACGTAGAGAGTGTTGAGGTCGGTGGGGTTCTTTTGATACTGCGGCGAAACTTCCAGTACAACGTGGTACTGGTTGAGCTGCGTAAAGATGGTCGAGACAAGGCGCTGACCGAAGGCGTCGTAGAGCGTGTTGTCAATGTCAGCGGGGTCAATGCCGAGACGCGAAGCCGTGTCGCGATCAATGACCAGCATCGCTTCCAGACCGCTGTTCTGCTGATCGGTGGCAACATCGCGCAACTGCGGCAGACCCTGCAGCCTGGCAACGAGACGCGGCGCCCAGTCGTTCAACTCCGTCGCGCTGGCGTCCTCCAGCGTGTACTGATATAGCGTGCGGCTGACACGGTCTTCCACGGTTAAATCCTGCAGCGGCTGCAGAAAAAGTTGAATGCCCTGCACCTGATTGACCTTGGGTTGCAGGCGACGAATTACTTCCAGCGCAGTCGATTTCCGCTGATCGCGCGGCTTCAGGTTGATCTGCAGGCGGCCACTGTTCAGCGCCATGTTGGTACCGTCCACACCGATGAATGAAGATAGGCTGGCAACGTCGGGGTCTTGCAGCACCACGCGCGCAAGCTGGCGCTGCTCCTCCTCCATCGCGGCGAAAGAGATCGTTTGCGGAGCTTCGGAAATGCCAAGCAGGACGCCCGTATCCTGCACCGGAAAGAAGCCTTTGGGAATTTCCACGTACATGACCAGCGTGAGCACCAGCGTTGCCAGCGTAACCAGCAGTGTGGTGGTGCGATAGCGCATGACCACTTGCAGACTACGGCCATATTGCGCGATGACCCAGGTGTAGAAGTGTTCTGTAGCGTGATAAAAGCGGCCACGCTCGCTGTCTGGCTTGTGCTTCAGCAGGCGCGAACACATCATCGGCGTCAGCGTCAGCGAGATGAAAGCCGACACAAGAATCGTGACCGCCAGCGTGACAGCGAACTCGCGGAAAAGGCGACCAACCACATCCCCCATGAATAGCAGCGGGATGAGCACAGCGATCAGCGAGACGGTGAGTGAAACGATGGTGAAGCCAATCTGTGCAGAACCCTTGCGCGCGGCCTCCATCGGCGGAAGGCCTTCTTCCAGATAGCGCGAGATATTTTCAATCATCACGATCGCATCGTCGACCACAAAGCCGGTTGAGATGGTAAGCGCCATGAGAGATAGATTGTCGAGCGTGTAACCCAGCAGGTACATCACGCAGAAGGTGCCGACGATGGACAGCGGCACGGCGACGCTGGGAATGATGGTGGCAGCTAGACTGCGCAGAAAAAGAAAGATGACCATGACCACCAGGGCGATGGTGAGCATCAGCTCAAATTGCACGTCGTGGACGGAGGCACGATTCGTCGTTGTGCGATCGGTGAGCACAACCAGCTTGACGGCGTTGGGCAGGCTGGCCTGTAGTTGCGGCAGCAGTTTGCGGATGCCATCGACGACGGTGATGATGTTGGCCCCGGGCTGTCGTTGCACGTTCAGGATGACGGCGGGGGCATCATTCATCCACGCCATCTCTTCGGAATTTTCTGTCCCGTTGGTAATCGAGGCAACATCCGAGAGCCGAACGGGAGAGCCATTGCGGTAGGTAATGACGACCGGGCTGTACTGCGCCGCCGAGGTCAGCTGATCGTTGTCGTTAATAGTGAAGGACTGCGTGCGTCCATTCAGGTTGCCCTTGGCCTGGTTGACGTTGGTGGCGGCAAGAGCGCTGCGAACATCCTCCAGCGACAGCCCATAGGAGGCCAGTGCCAGCGGGTTGGCCTGCACGCGGACCGCAGGCTTTTCTCCGCCGACGATGGAGACAAGACCAACACCGGAGAGCTGCGAAATTTTCTGCGCGAGCATCGTGTCGGCCAGATCTTCCACCTGACTCAGCGGCAGCGTGTTCGACGTAAGCGCCAGCGTAAGGATGGGGAAATCTGCCGGGTTGACCTTGCTGTAGACCGGAGGATTGGGCAGGTCGCTGGGCAGGTAGGTTCCGGCAGCATTGATAGCGGCCTGCACTTCTTGTTCTGCGACGTCGATGTTTTCACTCAGCGTAAATTGCAGCGTGATGACTGATCCTGTAAATGAACTGATCGACGTCATCTGGTTGAGGCCGGGCATCTCGCCAAACTGTCGCTCCAGCGGCGCGGTCACGGAACTGGCCATCACTGCGGGGCTGGCACCGGGGTAAAAAGTCGTGATCTGAATGGTAGGGTAATCGACCTGCGGCAGCGCCGAGACGGGTAGCTGCAGGTAGGCGATGATGCCAGCCAGCAGGATGGCCGCCATCATCAGCACCGTTGCAACTGGCCGCTCGATGAAGATGCGTGATGGGTTCACAGCGTGGTTCCCTGCGCCTTCATTTTGTACGCGGCATCATCGGTGGCAAGACTGACAGAAACTTTGCTGCCGTTGCGTAGTTTTTCTGCGCCATCGATGACGACCTGATCGTTGGCGGCCACGCCCTGATCCCCGACCAGCATGGAGCCTTGCGTGAGTTGGACATGTACGGGCTGCATTTTGACAGTGCTGTCGGGCTGGACGATGAAGACGAAGTCGCCATTGGGGCCATGCTGCAGCGCAGCGGCAGGCATCACGATCGCGTGCGGCAACTGGTCAATCACCAGACGGACGTTGACGAACTGATCCGGAAAGAGCGTTTCGTTTTGATTGGGGAAGATGGCCTTGAACTTGGCCGTCCCCGTCGTGGGGTCGATGACGTTATCGACGGTCAGCAATTTCCCCGTTTCTAGATGATCAAAGGACGAGCGGTCGTACGCATCGACGGCGAGGCCCTGCTTGCTGCGCATCTTCGGCAGAACTTTGGAAAGATCATCCTCGGGCAGCGTGAAGTCGACGGCGATGGGGCGCATCTGCGTGATGACGATCATGCCAGTCGTCGAGGTGGCCTGAACGATGTTGCCGGGGTCGACCAGCCGCAGCCCCACGCGCCCATCAATCGGCGAGTGGATAGAGCAGTACTTCAGATTGACCTGCGCGGTTTCAACAGCGGCCTGATCCGCCTGAACGGTGCCCAGATATTGGCCGTAAAGCGCTTGCTCCGCATCCAGCTGCTGCTTGGAGTAAACGCCTTGCTGGTAGAGCGCGTTGTAGCGACCAAGTTCAACCTTGTAATCGTTGAGCTGCGCCTGATCGCGAACCAGCTGGCCATTGGCCGAGTCGAGCGCGGCCTTGTAGGGAGCAGGATCAATCTGGATCAGCACGTCGCCTTTGTGAACCTCCTGGCCCTCTTTAAAGTTAACGCGGAGGATTTGTCCGGTGACACGCGAGTTGACCGTGACCGTGTCGTACGCCGTGACGGTGCCCAGACCATCCAGATAGACGGGAACATTTTGCTCTTTTACAACGGCAGCCTCCACAGGAACCTTGGCGTAAGCGGCCGCACTGGCAGCGCGCGCGGCTGCCTGCTTGTCCTTTTCGCTGCGCGCGGTGGCGATGCGCCAGATCAGACCAGCGACAACAGCAAGAATCAGCAGGAATACCAGAGTGCGAACCCACCGATGCGGCTTCGGGGCTGGTGGCTCGGCAGGCGTGAATTGCGGCGGGCGTGTCGGCGAAGAATTTTCAGTCATCGGCATTGGGTTTTTAGAAATGTCTTTCGTGTGCTCAAGCTATGGGGTCGTGGTTATTTTTGGCGCGGCCTGCTGTGCAGCGGCTGCGGCGCGAATTTTTTCTAAGTCGGCAATGTCCTGACTACGCCCAACAGCAAGTTTGTTGAGGATGAGATCGTCGCGAGAAATAATATGGGTGGGAAGATCGACATCGGCAAGAATCTCAACACGATTTTTCCAGGCCTCTTCAAACGCAATCCCTTCGATTTTCTGGAGGATATCAACGCGAGACGGCGGAACTCCAAATTGAAAAACAGTATCCGGATGACCGCAAAAATCAGACGGCGCAACGTCAGCCATCGGTGCGCCAAAGTCCGCCAGGGCGCGATAGACGGCCTCGGCATTCATCTTGTCCGACGAAATAAATATGTCCAGGTCTTTGGTTCCACGCGGTTCCGCATGGAAACCCACAGCGTGACCGCCAACGACGAGGTACTTAACGTTGTGCTCGTTGAACGCGGACAAGAGTTCTTTTTGATCCTTGAGCATCGAGATTAATCCCTTTCATGGTGTAAGCATCACGCACAATTTCAGCGATGGCTTCCATGCGTTCATACGATGGGCGGCTATGCCAATAGCGATAGTTCTCTGCGTCCTGTTCCTTGCGGTCAGTCACGATGTGAATTGACCGATTGCTGGCACCTGTTGTCTCGGCGGACATGGTTATATCCTCGCTGCACATGGCTACAAGCTCATTGCAAGAACCGTGGAATTTGACTCATCTCACCCCTTTTATTTTACGCGCCAGGTCGAGCACAAATTCTAATTTTTAGACCGCTGTCCCCATGCTATCCCGCACGTTGTCCCAAAGAGAAAGTCTCGTTCGTTTGAGGCTTCATGTAGAGGACGATGCGATGGCAAGAAAAGTTTCCGAGGTTTTATTCCTGGGCACAGATGCCTGATGTAGCATCAGGACATTCGACTTCAGCTTCCCCTTTGCCAGCGATGGAACCTATGAGCAAAAGCGCCTCTTCCGAAATGCCTGCAGCCGCCGCTTCGCAGGCGCAGCGGGTGCTGTGCGTCGATCTGGATGGAACGCTGGTCAAATCCGACACGCTGGTCGATTCCCTCTGCATCCTGGCCCACAAAAACCCGTGGAGTTTGCTGCAACTCCCCCTTTGGGTTCTCCGCGGCAAGGCTGCATTCAAACAGCAGATGGCCCACCATACCGAACTGGATGTCGCCCATTTGCCGTACAACCGGCCCCTGCTGACCTATCTGCGGGAAGCGGCCGGGGCAGGCCGAAAAATTGTTCTGGCCACGGGCGAAGCCCATCACATTGCCACCCGCGTGGCCGCGCATCTGGCAATCGTTGCCGACGTGCTGGCCAGTGATGGACATACCAC
>VFSW01013157.1_pt1 | contig 11517 bp, 11 predicted proteins | sample 5358111 | NCBI WGS metagenome assembly VFSW01 (sample SAMN11554181, study PRJNA540505) | mine drainage metagenome | isolation source: sediment from site ElyBrook_90M | place: USA: Ely Copper Mine, Vershire, VT | collected 2017 | reverse complement strand
CCTCGGGGGACTGTCGGGGGGGGGGGGGTGTTCCCGTGATTTCGGCGCGCGGTTCCGGAGGCGCGTGTCTTTCGGGGATGGAGGCAGAACCTATTGGAGCCGCGGCGGGGGCGATGGCCGGCTCTGGGGGTGACGGCGGTGCTGTTTGGGCTGTCGCACTTCAATAAGCGGGCTGCGCTGTTCAACTGGCGGTATGTGCTGTTGGCGGCGGCGGCGGGAGTGTTCTATGGGCGTGCGTGGCGGCAGGAGCGGCGGGTGGGCGCCTCGGCGGTGACGCATGCCACGGTGGATGCGGTGTGGTCGTTATGGCTTCGGTGAGATGGCGGCGGCAGGGAGAGTCGAACGGTCAACCCAGGTGAGATAGCCGATGCCAACGCGCATGTTGTGGTCGATGCTATTGGGGACGGTGACGCCGATGCAGATTCCCAGAATGGCGTGGGCGATAGCAAGGGGGACGAGGTTGCGGTAGCGAATGAAGAAGAGGCAGGAGGCGAGGCCGCAGACCAGGGTTACGAGGGTAAGGACAGGATTGGGGAGATGCGCTACCGCGAAGAGGCCCGCGGCGAGGGCCGAGGCGGAAGTGGCGTCGGGCAGAAGACGAATGGATCGCGACAGGAAGAACCATTGCAGGACGAGCGGCTGGCTCGCGGCCCAGATCACGTAGGGGCCGCAGCGGCGGAAGAAGCCGAGGGGCGGGTCGGGCATATGGAGGGTATGGAGCCGTCCGGCGAAGGTGACGGCGACCATGGCGATCACGATGGCCAGTCCGACGGCCCATAGGGATTGAACGAGATTTTCCCGGCAGAGGCCCATCGGGCGAAAGCCTTCGAAGGAAAGGTAAGCGATGTAAAGGACGGTAGCCGCCGCCACGACCCAGAGAACGGCCTGCCAGGGGCGCGGGGTCCAGATGACGAGGAGGATGAGGGCGTAAATGCCGGCGAGTTCAAACAGGTCGCGGCGCCGGTTCCGACTCTGGGTGCAACCTGCGGTGCCGACGGTTGAGAGCGCGTTCCCGTGCATGGTTCGTTAATAGATGCTAACTTTTGCTGCCGCGATGTTCACTCGAGGATGATGGCGGGCTGGGGTTCGTGTCCGCGGGAGGTGAGAGTGATAGCGGCGGCGAGGATGAGCCCGCCGCCGAGCCATGCGTGGGGGCCGAGGTGTTCGCCGAGGAGCTTGACGCCGAGGAAGGAGCCGAGGGCGGGCTCGATGTTGAGGAAGACGCCGGCACGGGAGGCGGGGACGTGGTGGATGCCCCAGTTCCAGAGCAGGGTAGTGGTGGCGGTGCAGGCGAGGCCGCTGATGGCGAGGGCGGTCCAGGCGGTGGCGCTCACGTGATGGAAGGGCAGAGGCTGGCTGCCGTTGGGGATCCAGGGCTGGACGAGCCGCGGGCCGAGGATCCAGAGGGCCAGCATGATGGTTCCAATGAGGATGGTGTAGGCCGTGACCACGGGCGGGGAGTGGGTAAGCATGAGCTTTTTGCTGACGAGAATCCAGGCGAGGGCGGTGACGAGGGAGGCGACGACCATGAGGTCGCCGGTGAGGCTGGGCTGGCCGTGGGCAGCGGGTCCGCGGGTACCTCCGAGGACGATGAGGGCGGCTCCAATGGTGGAGGCGAGGAGGGCGGTCCAGCCAATCCAGTCGAGGCGTTCGGAGGCAAAGATGGCCGCTGCTGCGGCCAACAGGACGGGCATGGAACCGACCATGAGAGAGGCGTGGCTGACGGTGGTGCGGGCGAGACCGTGAAACTGCATGAGGAACTGGATGGGAACGCCGAAGCCGGCGGAGATGAGGAGGAGGCGGATCTCGCCGGCGGTGAAGTGGATGCGATTGGTGAGCAGGACCGGAAGCATGCCCAGGCAAGCGAAGAGGAAGCGGTAGAGCACCATGTACTCCACGCTCATCTCGTTCATGGCGAGGCGGCCGAAGTAGAATCCGGTTCCCCACAGGCAGCCGGCGAGCGCGCAGGCGCCATAGCCGAGGATGAGGATGCGGCCGGGGTGATCTGGTCTGTCAGGCATCGTTCTTTAACTGTCGCACACGCCGGGTGCGGGAACGGTGAGGGTGTACTCAGCTCAGCGGTTCAGGGCGCGGATCGCTTTCCGGAGCGCCTGAGCCAGACGAAGATGGAAAGCGGTGCCATCACTTTGCAGGGGACCGTGGCGGGGGCAATGTTTTGCGGGCATCCCGGGTGCTGATCTGCGCAGAGTGCGCTCATATCGGCGAAAATAGAAAGTGATGTCAAGGCGGCTAGCGGGCGCGGGTTTGTGGTTGCAGGTGGCACTGGGGCTGGCTGTCTCATCGGCGCCGCTGTGGGGCGCGCCGATGGCGAAGCCGGACGTGATTGCATTGATGGCAATGGGGTTTCGCAAGAAGCAGGCGGCTGCTCCCGAACCGCCCCCACTGCATGCCACGCAGCCTCCGGCGCTGACGATACCGGTTGAGCCGCTGGGGTTTACGCCTCCGGGTTCGTTTTACCTGGGCATGCGTTACACGATGGTCTCGCTGGATTTTCTGGACGAGAATCATCTGCTCTTCACGTTTCGGGTTCCCGGTCTGATTCATCGGGATCCCAAGGCCGCCGATGCGAGCAGCCAGGAGCGCCAGATCAGGGCAGTGGTTCTGCGGCTTCCGGAAGGGTCGGTGCAGGCGGAGACGGTGTGGACGCTGCACGACCGGGCGCGCTACCTCTGGATGCTGCCCGATGGACACTTTCTGCTGCGCGACCAGGACAACATCCAAGTGGGCGATGCGACGCTGCAGTTGAAGCCATTTCTGCACTTTCCGGGACCGGTGCAGTGGGTGGAAATGGATCCGGAGCGCAAGTATGTGGTGACCGGCTCGACGGAGCCTCCAACAACTGCATCGAAGGCGGGAGATGTGCCGAGCCCGGGGACGGCGGCCGCGCAGGTGGTTGACGACGAATCGAATCGCGATCCCGAGCCTGACCTGATTTTGCGCATTTTGCGGCGGGACACGGGCAAGGTGATGCTGGTGAGCCATGTGCGGACGGCGGTGCACCTGCCCATCAACAGCGAAGGCTACCTGGAGACGCTGCGAGGCCGGGGAACAAGCTGGGTGCTGAATCTGAATTATTTTACGGGGGGAAGCAAGGTGCTGGGCAGCGTGGAATCGGTTTGTTCGCCGATGATTGACTTTTTGTCGCTGCGGGAGTTCCTGGTAACGGGATGCGGGTCGAGTGGAGAGCCGCGCCTGGTCGCCATGTCGACGACGGGACGTCGCCTGTGGGATCAGCCGGCGTCGGGATCGGCGGTGTGGCCGCTGCTGGTGACGAGTCCGGACGGGTTGAGGCTGGCCCGCGAGACGCTGCTCTCGAATCACTCGGTGAATGCGTCGGCTCCGCTGGGGACGGAAGACATCAAGGGGCAGGACGTGCAGGTTTTCGATGCCGTCACGGGGAAGGTAGCGCTGCGTGCGCAGGCGCTTCCGATATTTGATGCGGGAGGGAACGTAGCGATTTCGCCGTCGAATCAGAAGGTGGCCATTGTGCGTGCGCAAGGCATCCAGGTATTTGATTTGCCTGCGGCTCCCGCGCAGTTGGAGGATCAAGAGAAGCAGACTGGACGGTGAAATCCGGCCGCGCCGGGGCTGAGGGATGCCGGCGGGCAGGTGCCGGAGGATCGTCAGCGCGTGTACACTGAGCAGCGGGAGAGTACTCTTGGCAACGGCGGTAGTTCGCTACACGGCCGCGGCGGCAACCGACCGCGGACGTAAGCGCCCTTCAAACGAGGATGCATTTGGGTTTTCTGTCGAAGACGGCGTGTACGTCGTGTGCGATGGGATGGGCGGCGCCGCAGCCGGAGAAATAGCCAGTTCGATCGCGGTGGATGAGATGCTCAGCAAACTCTGCGCCGACCGCGAAAGCGGCGTTGCGATGCCGGAACTGGGAGAGCGGGCGGTCTGTTCGGCCAACGAAGCGATTTTCTCGCGAGCACAACGAAATCCAAGACTCAGCGGAATGGGCACGACCCTGGTGGCGCTGGTTTCAGAGGAGCGGCGGGTGTGGGTGCTGAACGTGGGCGACAGCCGGGCTTATCGCCTGCGCGAGGGGCGACTGGAGCAGTTGACACTGGATCATTCGCTGGTGGAAGAGCAGGTGAGGGTCGGGCGGATGAGCAAGGCGGAGGCGCTGCGCTCTCCGCTGCGCAACGTAATTACCCGGGCGCTGGGCACGCAGCACTGCGTCACGCCGGATTGCTTTGAGTTGCAGGCGGAGCCGGGGGACGTGTTCATGCTGTGTTCGGACGGGCTGACGCGCGAGTTGTCGGACGCGGCGATCGCGAAGGTGCTTGCGGCCAAGAGCGCGACAGGCGATTCGCTGCAGGACAGTTGTGCGCGACTGGTTGAGGCTGCGAAGAAAGCCGGCGGGCACGACAACATCACGTGCATCCTGGTGCAGGCCACGGTGTAGGGACGTGAGTGGCCTGATCGTGGCGTGATGCCAGAGGCAGTAGTCGCGTAGAGGCACCGTAAAGCTGAGCCGAAGGGTTAACAAAGCTGCGCAGAAGCCGATGCAGCTTCGTGGCGCCATCCGGAGATCCGAATTACACCGGTATCCGTATGCGATTCACTTGAGCGCCGCCAAGCGTCCGATGCCGGGATAGCTATGGAGGAGATGGCAGTTTGGGCCGTCACACACAAACGGTCCCGAACCGGCATGCTTCCTTCTTAAGGCGTGTAACGCTCGTGGTTGTTTCTCCAGCTTTCGAAAAAAGGAAGAGGAAAAGGTGTCAAGACGGCGGTTTGATGGATTGTCTTTGCTCCTCGTGGGAAGTGTGGTCTTCATATTTTTCGGCACACTCATGGAGCGCATCTCTTCGGTCGCGATGATTGATTTCAAGGCGGTTTTTTACGGTACGCGATGCCTGATGGAGCATCGGGATCCTTACACGAGCAGCGACCTGCAACACATTTATCTCGCCGAGGACGGCGACACGCAAGCAAAAAAGCTCGTGCTTGTGCAGACCGTCGTACCGAATGTCAATCTACCGACGACGTTCCCGTTTGTCCTGCCATTCGCTCTGCTTGCATGGGGCCCGGCACACATCTTGTGGATGCTCCTGACCGGCGGGAGCTTCATTATCGCCACCTACCTGATCTGGGAACTTGGAGCACCGTATGCTCCAATTCTATCCGGCGGTCTTGTATTCCTTTTTCTGATTGGCAGCGAGATCCTGCTTGAGGTGGGTAATACAGCTGGAATTGTCGTAAGTCTTTGCGTGATATCTGTATGGTGTTTCCTGCAAAGGCGTTTCGAAATGGCAGGTACTTTATGTCTCGCGATAAGCCTTCTTATAAAGCCACAGGATGCCGGATTCATTTGGCTTTATTTCTTACTGGCGGGCGGAACTTATCGCAAACGCGCGTTTCAAACCCTGTTGGTCACCGCCATCATCGGATTGCCCGCCATAGTATGGGTCTCATCGGTCGCTCCCCACTGGGTGCAGGAATTACATCACAACATTTCTGTAGCGTCGGCCCACGGCGGCCTCAACGACCCTGGACCAAGCAAGCTTGAACCAGGAAGTCATGGGGCTATCATTATCAGTCTGCAAAGTGCTTTTAGTGTCTTATGGGACGACGCGCGCTTCTTTAACGCTGCGACTTATCTTCTTTGCTTACCGTTAGTGCTGCTCTGGATCTATACCAGTATCAAGAAGGGGCATAGTGCAGCAAATACATGGCTGGCACTGGCCACCATTGCGGCGCTCTCAATGTTGCCGATCTATCATCGACAACACGACACCAGGCTCCTGCTACTTACGGTCCCGGCCTGCGCCATGCTTTGGGCAGAAGGTGGGCCGACTGCATGGCCGGCTCTCTCATTAACAGCGCTGGGAACGATATTCACCTCGAATATTCCCTTGCAGCTTCTAGCTATCACGACAACCGGTGTTCGCTCTGCTTTCGATGGCTGGCTTGGGAAGTTATTGACGCTGTTGCTCAGCCGTCCCGCGCCGCTCATCTTACTATCGATAAGCCTCTTCTACCTCAGCGTCTATGTGCGGCGCGCTGCACTCGACGTTCCGACGGAGCCCCGATTTTCAACGGGCAAAAAAAAGCTGACCTTATCCGCCGAAGATGAGCCAGCATGATGTATCTTCGACACTTGTTCCGTATCTATACGGATACGGCTATGAGCGCTTCAATTTTCTTTTCCATGTAACACGACTAAGTAGCCTCTGGGCGTAGATGCTCAACGGTGACAAAAAGGGCCATTGCTCACTGGAGGTTAAATCCAGATTCACCTGCATACGACGCCGGTTCCGGTCGGGTGTTAAGTCAGGGCTGCAAATAGTAACCATCGCGGGTGCGGGCGGTGACCTTTGGCTTGTCCACCTTGACTTCAATATGGTGATATTCATTGGGCTTTTCGGGGACGGCGGCGGTGAACGTGATTTCGTACCAGCTCTTAACGTCCTTAAGACACCGCACGAGCGAGCCCGCCACATCGGTGCTGCCTTCGATTTCCAAGCCGCCACTCTGTATCGCCAGCACCTGCAGGCTCAGGTCGGCTAAGTTCACCTGACTCAGCTTGCTGACTCCCTTGGTAAATTCCTGGTAGTAGTCTGAGCGCATAAGGTTCTCTGTGGCCCCCAGCGGATTGATGTTGAAAATGGTTATGTTCGCAAGTCGGAGCTGGGTTGACATAGTCACGACGTCACCGAAGATGTGACGCTCTTCGTTCTCATCGAGATCCATTCTCGGTCCGGACAGCAAGGGCCACCCCGGTGAGATCCAAAGTACGATCTTGCGACCGGGGAGTCCGGCGCCAAACTGGGTGACCTGGTGCACCGCCTGGAGGCAGATCTGAAGCCTTTCCGTCGCGCCCCAAAAGCCGGCGGCACGATTGATCTGGCGCAGGCTTGAAGTGATCTGCTTCAATTCGCCAGCCAAGGCATTGCCGTCCATGGAGAAGCCTTTGGCGGTCTGCACGCCTGTGTCGGTCAAAACCGCAAGGGTCGTTGGCCGACCAACTTTGCCGCCATTCGACACCAGAAATTTCTGCACCTGGTCACGTTCATAAGCTGCGGTGTCAAAGTCCGCATTAACGGCGTCGATTAGCAATATAACTTCGGTCTGCTCCTGCCCCGCCGACACCTCCTTGAACGATGTCAGGCTCATAGGTGCTCCATTGTCGAGCAACGTGAAATCCTGCTGCGTAAGCCCGCTCACGGGTTCACCGGACTTGGTTTCAACCTCGACGTTGAGACGAATGTTTCGAGAGTCGGGGGTGTTGGCTGGTGGTGTTTGCTGCGCAACGGCCGGCAGCGCTGAGAACAGAGCTAACGCGATAGCCCAGGTGACTGCTTTCTTTGCCATAAAGTCCTTTCAAGGGCTTCGGTAGGAATTTTCAAGTAGGGCCCGGCGCCAGTCGGCTGTCGAACTGAAGCCGACCCGCCTAGCATGCACCCCATGGCTGTGAGATGCAGTTCGAGCCTGTCATGGCCGTTAAATCGCTGAGACTGCTGGGCGGCGTGCGCTCAAGGGGCAAAGGTTCTCGATCTGTTACATGTGCATTCACGGTGCTCCGCGATATTCGAGTTTAATTTAATGCCGCCCTCGTTGAGGCCTGCAACGAATGGACATCTCTTCTTTGTTCGTGTGGAGGGTGACGACAACCTTACTGGATCCGCCGTGCCGGATGATCCCCACCCTGGTGCAGCACCAGGCCGGTCACCTTTCCCTGACTGTCAGTTTCAAATGTAATTTGCGCGTCTACCACCTTCAGGAAAAAGTCATGATCGCTTTCCGGAAATACTTCCACCTTCCCTTGTCCGGTCGCCTGCGTCATGAGGTGATCTCCCTCGCGAGTCACGGTAAGAGTAAAACCGGGTGCAAGTTCGTAGGTCCCGACGTAGTTGTCCAGTATCTTGGGGTCGATTGCAACCTGTTTATGTTCCTTGGCAGGGGGCGGGCCGGTCTCGCTGCGCCTGGCTGTCTGGTCGCGTCCATTCTGATGGAGAATTACGTCGGTCACTTTGCCCTGGCTGTCCGATTCAAAGGTTAGTTGCGCATCCACGACCTTCAGGAAGAAGTCCTTCTCTGATTCGGCGAAGACCTCAAACTTCGGCTGTCCAGTCAATTGCGTAAAGAACTGATCGCCATCGAGCGTCATGGTGATGAAGATGCCTGGCGCCAGCTCATAGCTCCCGACATACTTCGCCAGAATCTCACGCGGAACCTTGATTTCCTTGCGCTCCGACTGCAGCATCACCTTCTCTCCATGTGCCACCGCGGCCAGTTTTCCCGCAATGTCGCCCGGCGCTGCTCCGTTCATATTGCCGAGGACAATGACGGTGAGCTTGTCATCCGGGTAGTAGGCCATGTCGGTGTTGAAGCCCTCGATTCCACCGCCGTGTTCATAATTCAAATGCCCTTTCGCAGTGTTGATCATCAGGCCGCAGCCGTAGTTTTCCTTGTAGGGCGTGGTCATCTTCTTCAATGAAGCAGCGGAAAGAACCTTGCCCCCATAAAGTGCCTGCTCCCAAAGGAGCAGATCGTGGGTAGTCGAATACAAGGCTCCCGCGGAGAACGGTATGGTCATGTCGATGTAGCCGGAATTGACCGGGCCATTCTGACTCGGGAAGTAGCCGGAGGCGCGATGAGGAATGATCGTCGAGTTTGAGTCGTATCCGGAGTCCTTCATCCTGAGCGGCTTGAAAATATTCTCATTCACGAAATCCGCGTAATTCTGTCCGCTTATCTTTTCCAGCAGATATCCGAGAAGCACATAACCTGAGTTGCTGTAGTTCCACTTCTCTCCAGGCTGAAATTCGAGCGGCTTGTCGCGGAAACGGTCTACGAGGCCCTTCGGGGTTGTCGGAGTGGCTTCGCTTCCGTGGTAATCGGGGAAGGAGGTGAAATTTGGAATACCCGACGTGTGAGTCAACAGGTTGTAGATCGTAATCTTGTCCCATGAGGCGGGGGCATCGGGCATGTACTTCTTCACATAGTCATCGGTGCTGAGCTTTCCCCGTTCTTGAAGCAGGAGGATCGACGCCGCCGTAAACTGTTTGGTCATTGAGCCGATCCGGAACTTGGTCGATGAATCGTCGGGTATGTTCCATTCCAGATTCGCGTCTCCATAACTCTTTTCGAAGACAACCTTGTCGCCTTGCGCGACGAGGACCGAACCCATGAACTGATGGGGATCGGAATACGAGCGCACGATCTGATCCATGCGATCCACGGGCACCTGGGCCAGGGCAATGGAGCACGCTCCGGCGCCGAAGAGAAGCAAGGTGCCTAACGCTACCAAGATTGGGTTTCCAGAAAGCCGGCGATCAACAAGCAAGTGCGGCGTCACCGAAATGAGGGTTTCGTCAGCTTGCGGGGCGGTAGCAATTGGGCTTTCGACATTCGAATTCATTCGCGACCTGTCTTTCCGATCATAGGTTTGAATGCTGATCGTTCAAGGATTCGCTCTCATGCTACCGCGAGTGGAGGGCTAATCGAAATTCATTTCAACGCGCAGGATCCAGTCGTTCATCCGTTTTCTCGCATGGGTGTCGGAAGTTCGCCAGACAGCGCCCGATATATGCGGCAACGGCCGCGGTCATGATCAGCGAAAGCATGAACAGAATGGGCGCGAGGAGCCACGCCTGAAAGGGCTGACCAACCATTACTTCCTTACTTCGGTCTCGTCTAACGGTAGAGACACGGAAATTCTGACGAGGGAACGAGGTTCGTTTTTGATTGAGATTTCTAAGCTTTGTAAGCGACTACAAAACTTCCTGATTGCAGCCGCGGTTTTCGCCTTTTCGTTCAATTTGGTGATTTCAACTGCGGAGGGACAGGAGAGTCCCGGCTCGGCTCCCAGCTCCAGCTCTCTTCCAGACTCCGCTCAGCCCTCACAGCCCGGGGTTGAATCAGGTCAATCAGGAAAAGCCGGGATTCCAGGAACGGGCAGTATTTCCGGAACTGTAGTCGACCGTGGCGGCGACGTTTTGCAAGGTGCGCAGGTCACGTTGAACGATCTGTCGCGTTCCGATAGGCGCACGACCGTTTCAAGCAATGATGGGCAGTTCTCATTTCCCGGATTGCTACCCGGTGACTACAAGATCGCGGTGACGGGCTCGGGCATGATTACTTTCACTTCATCTCAAATCTCATTGCACGCAGGCGAAGTGTATATTTTGCCATCTGCCACTCTCGCCATCTCGGGCGGAGCTACGAGTGTCACCGTAAATGGAAGCAAGGAAGCGCTGGCCGAGGAGCAGGTGCACATCGCAGAGCAGCAGCGCATTGGGAAAGTGATTCCGAACTTTTACAGCTCCTATGACTGGAATGCGCCACCGATGGAGGCCAAACAGAAGTTCCAGCTCAGCATCAGATCCCTCATCGATCCTGTTTCCTTCCTCACCATAGCAGGAATCGCGGGTGCGGAACAAAATCGCAACATCTTCCCCGCTTATGGCAGCGGCATCGAAGGATACGGAAAGCGCTACGGCGCCGCATTGGCAAATCACGTCACTGGCAACCTTTTCGCGAAAGCGGTCTATCCGTCCATCTTTCATCAGGACCCGCGCTAATTTTATAAGGGGACCGGCAGCGACACATCCCGAGCCTTGGACGCCGTCTCTTCCGCGGTGATCACCAGAAGTGACTCCGGCCGTCGGGTGCCCAACTATTCCCACATACTCGGCGGCTTCACCGCCGCAGCCATCTCCAATCTCTATTACCCCGAATCCGACCGAGGAGCCTCGCTAGTCCTTTTCAATGGCTTAGCCGACATCGGCGCAGATGCCGCAGCGAACTTAATCCGCGAGTTCGTTTTGAAAGGCATCACATCGCACGTAAGCAAAAACAATCGTCCATAAGCGGCGATCGACCTAGCCTTCGCCTCCGTTTTCATCGTCATGCACGATTGAGATGGTCTGGGTATCTCTATAGAAACGGAGCTGGCGCGGAAATTCTGCGATGCTTACCCGTGAGCAACTCAGTTACTCCTCGTGTTGAAGGGCCTGGCCATCAGGTCCTAACTGAATTTCGGAGTGCCTGCCGGCGGTCCGTACCTGTGCCTCGTAGGCCACGAGCTGGCCCTTCTTCGTGATCGATTCGACCTTCGTGATGGCGCCCTGGCCTGCCTTCTCCTGTAAGCCCTGCCGTACTGCGGCCGGCAACGCGTGCAAATTGACCTGCTCTTCCACCTCCAGCAGGTCGCCATCCGGCGCAATGGTGATATCTTTTGAGTGCCCGTCGATGGTCATCTCGACTTCGTATTCGAGTTTGCCATCCTCGTTGTCTTTCACATAGCGCTTGATAACAGCGCCTTTGCTTTGCTCGTGCGCTGTGTTCTGGACCGCCGCGGGTAGGTCAGCAAGGCGAATGGGCTGCTCTGAAGCGTAGCTTAGGGCTGCCGAGGCGGCAATGATAGTTGCACAGAAAGCCATGGTTTTGCGAGTGATCATGGAAACAACCTCCAGGTGCAGTTTCCACCTGAACTTGACTATCGCACGTCATGCTGAAGGGAGCCTGAAGATGCCGCGGAAC
>VFSW01013156.1_pt1 | contig 11517 bp, 2 predicted proteins | sample 5358111 | NCBI WGS metagenome assembly VFSW01 (sample SAMN11554181, study PRJNA540505) | mine drainage metagenome | isolation source: sediment from site ElyBrook_90M | place: USA: Ely Copper Mine, Vershire, VT | collected 2017 | reverse complement strand
GGCTACGAACAATGGGTGGGGGCGGTTGGGGCGCGAAAGGAATTCGGGGTGGAACTGCGTGCCTAACATAAATGGATGGTCGGCCAGCTCGGCAATTTCCACCAACCGGCCGTCCGGAGAGATGCCTGAATAACGCAGCCCTTGCTCGTAGCGCGGTTTACGAAATTCGTTGTTGAACTCAAAGCGGTGGCGATGGCGTTCCTGCACCAGCTCCTCCTGGTAAGCGTCAGCCGCCCTGGTATTCGGCTGCAGCACGCACGGATAAAGGCCCAGGCGCATGGTCCCGCCCAAATCAGCGATCTGTTCCTGGTCAGGCATCAAGGAAATCACCGGATAGCGGGTAGAGGGGTTGAATTCGGTCGAATTGGCTTCTTCGTTATCAAACACGAAACGGGCGAATTCAACTACCAGCAACTGCATCCCCAGGCATAATCCCAGGTAGGGCACCTGGTTGGTGCGGGCGTAATGAGCCGCCTGAATTTTGCCTTCGATACCGCGGCTGCCAAATCCGCCGGGGACCAGAACACCGTCGGATTGTTGCACAGCCTCCCAACCACGGCCTTTTTCCAGCTCGACCGAATGCACCCAATGCAGGTTCAATTCAACCCCCAGGTGGATGGCGGCGTGTTTAAGCGCCTCGCGCACGCTCATGTAGGCGTCTTTCAACTCGACATATTTTCCCACCAGGGCGATGTTGACTTCAGGTTTTTCGCGGCGCACCTCGGCAACAAGGTGCTGCCATTCTTTCCATTCGGGCTGGCGGCGCGCTTGCAGGTTGAAGCGCTGTATAATGTATTCGCCGACGCCGGCTTTTTCCAGGAGCAGGGGTACTTCGTAAAGCACAGGCGTGGTCACCATGGGCACTACAGCGCGTTTATCCACGTCGCAAAACAGGGCGATCTTATCGCGCAGGCTGTCTTCAATCGGGTAATCGGAACGGGCTACGATCATGTCCGGGGAGATACCAATCGAGCGCAGTTCTCTGACCGAATGTTGGGTGGGTTTGGTTTTTAACTCTGCCGTTGCTCCAATGTACGGCAGCCAGGTCACGTGAATATACAGAGTATTTTCACGGCCCAGCTCGCCGCGCAACTGGCGCAGGGCTTCGAGGAAAGGCAGGCTTTCGATATCGCCGACCGTTCCACCTACCTCGACCAGGATAATTTCGGCCCCGGTCGATCTGGCGACCGCCGTGATCCGGCGTTTGATTTCGTTGGTGATGTGGGGAATGACCTGAATCGTGCCGCCCAGGTAATCGCCGTGCCTCTCTTTGCCGATTACCTCGTGATATACCTGTCCGGTGGTGGTATTGCAGGCGCGGTTGAGGCGGATATCGATGAAACGTTCGTAATGGCCCAGGTCCAGATCCGTTTCGGCGCCATCGTCCAGCACGTATACTTCGCCGTGCTGGTAGGGGCTCATCGTACCGGGATCGACGTTGATATACGGGTCGAGTTTTTGTACGGCAACTTGAAAACCGCGTTCTTTCAGGAGCCGCCCTAATGCCGCGGCTGTGACGCCTTTGCCTACTGAACTGACCACGCCTCCGGTGAAGAAAATGTATTTAACTGCCATCCGGACAACCTCCTGCGTTTGGAAAGTCATACTTGTTTAGTTTGTGAAAAACGCAGTTTTTCACAAACTAAAAAAAGTAAATTTGTTGAACTGTTTTATTATTAAAGAAGTAGGGAGGGCCGATCAATTGGCGCCTCCCCACGGGAATTCATAACCTGTCTTGCCGATCCGGATGGTATCTCAGGATGTGTGCGCTTTCTGTTCCAGCGTGCGATTGAGCAAATCTTCCTGTTCGTTGGAGACTGCTGCTTTGGCTTTCTTGCTTTTGACATCCTGAGCGCGTTTGCGATCCTTAGCTTTTTCCATAGCTTCGCGCAGGGCCATTTCCATGGCGGTTGGTTCTGCTTCAACCTGGGCAGGTTGTTCGAGATTGAGGAGGAGATTGCCTGATTCATCCTGATCAGAAGATTTTCTGCCGGTCTTCTTGCGGCGGCTTGGTTTTTCCTTCGGCTTTACCGATTGGGGTTCCATAACCGGTCTCACTGGTTTGGTTTCTTCAACTTTGACCGGTTCAGGCAACAGAGCTTTCAAGCTGAGTTTAATTTGTTTCTTCCGGCGGTTGACATCCAATACCTGGGCCTCGACTTCGTCCCCTTCATTGACTACCTCAGAAGGGGTGCGGACGTAGCCATGCGCCATCTCACTGATGTGCACTAACCCAGGACGTTCTGCGCCAATTTCAACAAAAGCGCCAAACTTTTCCAGGCGTACCACTTTTCCCTTGACGTTCATCCCTTTTTTGAGGTCTCGCCATTCCAGGTCGAGAGGTCTGATCATGGTAAGTTCGATGTGGTCTTCCTTAACTTTCTTGACCCACACCTCGATTTCCTGCCCCACCTGCAGAACATCTTCAACTTTCATGATCGCCTCTTCAGAAGGGGAAATCAATTGAGAAATGTGAATTACTGCTGGTTGACCGATGCCCAGGTCTATCACAGCGCCCGCCAGGCTGATCTTTGCGACCTTACCCGTAAACTTCATTTTTGGTTTTACTTCGTTTGCGCGGTCCGCTTCCGCCGCCACACTAGATTCCATAAAGCTCTCTCCCAGGTTGTATTTTCAGCAAAAGTGGATTATACCTCCGGTCTGACAAACTGTCAATTAAGAATTAAAAGTCCTTAGGTATCACTTTTTTAGATGTAAAAAGCGTAGCTTTTTACATCTAAAAAAGTGAGCTTCTTATTTTTCGGATTGGTTCTTAAGCAGCACCGAGAATCCTTTCGATTCTGTTTGTTCCAGGGGGTAATATCCGAAATAAATCCTGTTCAGGGTATAATAAAAATAACCTAAAGTAATGTATTTAGCGTCGAAATCCCTTTTGTGCATTATTTTCGACAAAACTTAATGGCTGGTTTATTTGTTAGGGTGGCAGGAGACTGCCGTCAACCTGATCAGGTTTGCTTGCCCGGCTGATTGTACCGGGACAGGTCAGCACGGCAGCTCAATATTTAACATCCGTCGATTTAAAATATATTGGAGGAAGACCATGCGTAAAAATGCGGTTATTTCCCGGTTTTTTACCTGGATCGTTCTGGCATCCATGCTATTGGTAAATGTCACACCCGCTGCCAGCGCTCCGTTAGCTCAGGATGATGTTCAGGCCACCCCTACGCCAACCAATACTGTCCTTGCAACTGAAGAGATTGCCCAAAGCACCGCTACTCCGACCCCGGCGCCGGTAATTCCGGAAGGAGCGACCTCGCAGAATCCAGTCAGCGAGCTGGCAATTTCAGGCCGTATAACCGATGCCAGCCAAAAACCTCTCTCAGGGGTAACGGTCAGTGTGGATCCGCAGCACTCTGCAGTCAGTGAAGCAGATGGCACGTATCTGTTGACCGGCCTGGTAGCGGGTCGTTATAGGGTCACATCCTCCATGGAAGGCATGCTAATGGTGCCCTATTACCGGGTGATCGTTCTGGTCGACCAGAATGCCACCGGGGTTGATTTCCACCAGCGCCAGGGCGGCCCCGCCACACGCCAGAGCCCCTCAAATCCAGCCATAATCCAACCCGGCCCATCTCCGGTAGACGGAAAGACTCCCGGAAAGCCCTGGACTCCTCCTACCGTCGAACGACCACAGCCTGCAGGCGGCGAGATGCAAGCTCAAGCTGCCTTTAGCCTGGGCCAACCTGGCATGGCTTATCGTTATGCAGATACCTATGGCACCCTGGAAGCCGGCTACAACGATGCCCAGGCTAACGTCAACAGCCCGGCGGGGATTTTTGTGGACAATTCAAGCAATTTATTGATTGCTGAAAGCCGGGGTAAACGCCTGCTCAAATACGATTCAACCCCCACACGTACATGGACCCAGGGGAAACCCGGTGTGGCGTATTATGGCCCGGTTGACGCGACCAATCCTCCGGATGTAACCACCTTCGTCAACCCTCAAGATGTTGCCGAAGATGGAAGTGGAAACATTTGGATGGTCGACTCTAACCGCCTGGTCGAGCTCAATCCTTCGGGAAAAGCTATTCACCAGTTTCCGGAAACGGATCCCGTCAAAGCCGGGACAGCCAACAACCAGTTCAATAACCCGACCGGGATTGCCTTTGGCGATGGCCTGATGTACGTCGCCGACCAGGGCAACCAGCGCATCCAGGTATATATATTTGTGGGCGGGAAACCTGTATATTTCCGCACAATTGGCGAAACAGGAGTAGCCGGTAACGATGCATCTCATTTCAATGGCCCGGTTAAAGTGGCTTTCGCGAACGGGGACATCTTTGTGGCGGATATGAACAACAACCGCTTGATGAAATGCAACCTGGTTGGAGGGACGGATTTTGTTTGTTCCGAGTTTAGTCTGGCCGGTCCGGCAATCGACCCACCTTATGGATTGAATATGCCCACCGGGATCGCCTTTAACAGCACCAGCCTATACGTGACCGATGCGGGCAATTACCGTGTAATCAAGTGCGCCTGGGATGGGATGGATGCCACGAACTGCGCCGATTTCCAGGGCCTGATTGGGGATCCGGGTACCGCCGCCGATCAATTCCTGTGGGCATCCGACGTTGCCGTCGGCCCGAGCGACCGCGTTTATATCAGCGACAGCGACAACCACCGCGTGCAGGTTTTTGATGCGAGCGGCGCTCCAGATACTACCCATTCCATTGGCGCCAAAGATGCATCCGGTAATCCGGCACCCTACCCGACGGATGATGCCCATTTCAATGGGCCGTCCGGGATGGCCCTGGTGTATGAGTCAAACCAGCCCTACCTGTATTTCACCGAGAACCTGGGCCAGCGCCTGGTCAAATTAAAATTAAACGCGGATGTGGTTGCCCCGACCCTGGTTTGGAGCGCCGGCCAGCCTGGAGTGTACGGCAGCGACGATGCCCACCTGGGCGCTTTCTGGGGCGGATCGCAAGGCAACCTCGACCGTGACAGCCTGGGACGTATTTATGTAGCGGATACCGCCAATCACCGCGTGTTGATCTACCGGTCCAATGGCGCCCTGTGGGGAAGCCTCGGTGAAACGGGTGTGCCCGGCGCCGATAACGCCCATTTCAACCAGCCGGCCGGAGTTTCGTTGGACAACAACGACAACCTGTATGTAGCCGACAGCGGCAACGAGCGCATCCAGGTTTTTGATTCGAACCGCAATTATGTGGCCACCCTGGGAGAGACGGGCGTGGCCGGTTATGACGCCGGCCATTTCAATTGGCCTTTGGGCGTCTCGGTGGATTCGGATGGCAACATTTTTGTGGCGGACACCAACAACCAGCGCGTCCAAAAATGTACCCTCAGTGGAAACAGGGGCAGTTGTCTGCCTTTCGCCGGAAAAACCGGCGTTTCATCCGCCGGCTTTGATTATCTGACTGCTCCAACTGCTGTACTATACTACCAAAGTGAGGTGTATATTCTGGATGCCGGGCGTAACCGTGTGCTGGTATTCGACACGACCGGCGCTTACCGGACGAGCCTGGTAGGAGATTGGGGCGTGCGCAGCGGCGACATGCGCGGCGGGTTGGGGCTGGCTGTGGGGGCCTCGGGGGATGTCTACGTGTCAGATCCGGTCAACCAGCGCATTCAGAAATACGAGTCGAGCCTGCCTGCCACAACGGATACACCGGGTTGGCACCAGGCTAATCTCAACGGATTTGGCCGGCAGTACGCCCCATTGGTACAGGCTGTGGTAAGTTTTCCGACCGGAGGGACTGCTCCTTCATTCCTTTATGCGTCGGCTTACAATACTTTAACCAGGGTGGCCGAGTTATACCGCATGGATTCCAACGGCAACTGGTCGTTGGTGATGAACGACGGCTTCGGCGATCCTCAGAACCAGGCGATTGGCAGTTTATTCGTCTCCGGTAATGGGCTGTACGCCTCTACCTGGAATACTGCCACCGGCGGGCAGCTATTCAGTTCGACGGATGGGATGACCTGGACACGGGTGGAATTGCCCGGCCTGGATACCTGGGACGCCGAGATCGATGTGATGCAAGATTTCAACGGAAAATTATATATCGGCAGCGCAGTGTATGGCGGCGGCACGCCGCCTCACGGCGCCAGGATTTTTGCCTGCGATATGAGTGGTCCATCGCCTGACTGCTCAGTGGTGTTTGAGGCGCCAACCAGCAGAACCAACGCCGTTCTTTCTATGGCCGTGATGGGTAACTGGCTGTATGCCGGTATGGCTTCTGCATCCGGGGGGCAGATCTACCGCTGCTCAAGCGACGTCTGCTCAACCACAGGCGACTGGCAGCAAGTGTTTAAAAATGGCAATACTGATATAACCGGCCCTGATATTCCGGACAACAGCGGGGTTTCCTCTCTGGCAGTCTATGAAGTTGGCGGAACACCTCAACTGTTTGCCGGGGTGGCCAACGTTAACGGCGCCCGTGTATATGCAGGTCCCTGTGATGACAATCCCGATATTGGCTGCGCCCTGGCGCAAGTTAATGCGGATGGCTTTGGCTCGGATAAAAATACGGACGTCAACGCGCTCAAGGTCTACGGCGATGCCGGCAAGCTGCTGGCGATCACCCACAATGAAACCACCGGGCTGCAAATCTGGGGCTACAATGGCACGGATTGGGGAACCAGGCCGTTCTTACCTTATCCTGGCTTTGGCAGCAGCACCAATTATTCGATTTATTCACCCGCCGCAGTAACCGTTTTCAACCACATGTTGGTAGTTGGCACGCAAAACCTGCGCAATGGGGGTGGTGTGTGGGCCAGTGACCCCTCGGCGTATTCGATAAAGGGAGTTATCACGGGCCTTTCTCAAGTTGTGTACGTTCGTCTTTCCAAAAATGGGATTGTCCTCCAGACCGAAGAAGCTTCATACGATAAGGATAGTAGTAGTTACAAGTACACCTTTACCGGGGTTCTTCCGGGTAATTATGTGGTGACCCCGTACTCCAGTTCATTCAGCTTCCTTCCTGCTTCCAAATCTGTGAGTGTACCAGCAGCAGATAACGAAGGTAACGTGAGTGGGATAAATTTCGGGGCTACTTTTCACCCGCTGCCGTTGATCCAGCCGAACAACGGGGCGCGCCTGGATGGGCAGACGACCACCCTGAATTGGGCCAATCTCTCGGTTGTGCAATATGAATATCAGGTTTCCTACAACCAGGAGACCTTTACTCCACTTTTCAAAACGGGTAAATTAAAGACCACTTCCGTCACCCTGACCGCCTTACCCTTCAACAAGACCTTTTACTGGCGGGTAAGAGATGCATCATCCGGTAAAGCGCCTGGAGAGTGGTCGGCTGTGTGGGCCTTCACCACGCCTGACCCGCCCGGCATGCCGGTTTTGGTTAGCCCGGCCCCCACAACGATCTTGCCGAACCTGTCCCCGGCTTTCAAGTGGAATGCTTCGACCAATTCACCCGACCATTATCGCATCCAGGTATCCCAATCTAAGGCATTCACCACCCTGGATCTGGATGAAAATACGCTCGGACCGGTCACATCCTACCAATTAGAAAGCCCGTTGACCCCTAACCACGTCTACTATTGGCGTGTCCGCTCGGTCAGCGCCGATGGTGATTACAGCGCCTGGTCGGCGGTGTGGACCCTGACGACCTATCCGGAGACTCCCTGGCTGGTGTTTCCCAAGGATTCGGTTGTAGCCAGCAGCTTGAGACCAACTTTTCAATGGGACGACAGTACCAACACCGGCGCTTATCAGATCCAAATTTCTACCTTTGGCGTCACGTTCAAGACTGTGGATGTGGCCGCTAAATACTACACTTTGAATACTGCTTTGATACCTTATATCCAGTACTGGTGGCGTGTACGCGCTAAAGGCGTGGGCGGTTACGGGGCCTGGTCGAATGTGCGCTTGATCTATGCTCCTAACCCGCTCGGCTCAACCAGCCAGGTGGCTCCGCCAGTCAACGCAGTTGTGCCTGGTTACCAGCCGGTATTTTCCTGGAAACCGGTCAGTGGAGCGCTGCATTACAACTTGCAGATTGCTACGGATGCGACCTTCCCATTTGGTAAGCTGCGCTTTGACCGCTTTGTGGACGTTACCACCTACGACATGTCAACCATATCCGCTGATAACCTGAATTCTGATGGGGTTTATTACTGGCGCGTAGCTGCCTGTAACGCCCAATATCAGTGCAGCAGTTTTACTGCCGGCAGTAAGTTTTTTACCATACCCGGGACTCCGGCCTTGAAATCTCCGGAGGAGGGCGCTTTTGTTAATTCCCTGGGAGTTACTTTTACCTGGGACGATCCGGCGTCCCCGGCCAGCCCGATCAATTCGACCAGTTTCACCCTCGAAATTGATAAGAATGCCGGCTGTACCGGCGTTTCGAAAACTATTCCTGTAAAAGGGCGCACGTTCACCACTCCATTGGCTGGGGGTCTCTTCTACTGGCACGTTAAAGCCACCGGCGTAGGCGGCGCCGCCGGAGCGAGCGCCTGGTCAGATTGCCGGTCAATCACGGTCGAGGTTCCTCCGGCGGCGCCGGCGCTTGCCAGCCCGGCTGCCGGCGCATCCGTACCAGATTATCGCAATATTTTATTCAAATGGACCGGTCCATCTGCCACCCCGGATGGGTACGAAATCCAGGTTTCGCGTGACAGAACCTTTGCTTCGGTTGACCTGGATAATGATCAGATTGCCGGAAAAGATCCGGATAGCAATTTAATTACCGCATGGCAAGAAGAGGATTTGAAGGATCCTTACCTGTGGGGCGGCGGGGTCTACTACTGGCGCATGCGTTCCAAAAATACGCATGGGCTGTGGGGGAAGTGGACTGCCTACCGTGCCTTTACTACCTTATCGACCGTGTACGGATACGTAACCGACGTTAAAACCTTGCAAGGCGTGGATGGGGTGAGCGTGGAAGTACTCCAGGGTGCTAATAACAGCGTGGTTGGGACTGACACGACTGCCGAGCAGGGTTATTTCATCATCCACAACGTTCCTAAAGGCAGTACCACCGTGCGGATAACCAAAGATGGCTATATCACCACCACCCAGAAGGTGAATATCAGCGCACCTTCACAGAATCTGCTCGATTTTGGTTTCGTTTCGAACCCGGCTGCCAACCAGTATAGCTTTGTGCTGACCTGGCCGACTACATCTCCCCGCAGCTTTGATATGCACCTTTGGGTAGCGCCAGACGATCCGCAGAGAGCTCATATTTATCCTTATAATGTGGGATCGATTACCTCCAGCCCATACGCGTACATGGATGCGGCGAATAATCCGTACTTTACCGAGGTGATTACCGTCGACCGGGAGAACCTGCTGGCCGCACATTACCGCCTGGCCGTGGCCCAGGTTTCCGCAAACACCACATCACCTACGGGCAGCGGGGCTAAGCTGGAGATTTACGATGACACCGGTCACCTGGTCAGCGGAGCAGGGCCTTACATCATCCCGAAAACCGGATTTGGAGCCTGGTGGAATATCCTCGATTTTACCAAGACGGACCCAGATCCGCTGGATTTCACTATCACCCCTCCGACGGTCACCAATAAGATCCAAAACACGTCGCCGGCGCTATGGACGGGTGACCAGGTTATGTTCGGTTACGTCTGGTTGAAAGATTCCTCGCGTGGTTTTGCGAATATCGATGTGACCATTAATGGTAATGAGGTTGTTCCGAACACGACGGCAAAAACCGATATCAGCGGTCTCTTTATTGTAGGCGGGTTACCCCCAGGTACTTACCGGGTTACACCCAGCGCTCCGGGTTATGATGTCGCTTCTGAAACTAATCTCGCTCATTCATATGTCGATGTAGTCATTGGGAATCCCGATCCGGATTTCCCCTATTTCTATTCGGATACCTTCATCCTGACCCCCGTCGAGGGGGCCAGGACCGGAGGAGACCACACGGCCGTGGCTACCCAGGGCCACTTTACCTACCTGGCATCGGGTTCCAGCCTGGATATCTATAACATCGCCAACAAAACCACCCCGGCTGCGGTCAAACGCTTCCAGCCATCCATCGGCAAGATCAACGACATGGTCCTGGCCGGCAATTACGCCTTCCTGGCCTCGGATGATGGGCTTAACATTGTGGATATCTCAAACCCGGCTGCGGCATACAATGCCGGTTTTTACCTGGATTACGGCGGGCTGACCGGGGTAGCTGTGAAGGGCCGTTACGCTTATCTGTTGTATGGATGGGCCGACCTGATCGTCGTGGATATCAATGACTTCATTACCGGGGTATCCGACCCGCTGGTCAGGTATGTGTCTGAATTCCATATCGCCGGGTATGGCGAGAGAATCACGATCGAGGGCAATTATGCCTATATCGCCTACGGCGACACGGGCGAGTTGCGCGGGATGTACGTGGTCAATATCGCCAACCCCTTACACCCGCAGGGGATCGGGTCCGTGACTGTCAGCGGTTACCCCATCGATGTAACAGTTTCAGGAAATTACGCCTACCTGGTAGGTGGGGTCAACTACGACTATCTCACCGGGACTTATTCAGGCGGGCGCTTGAATGTCTTTGACATCAGCAATCCCAGCATGCCCAGGCAGCTCATCGAAATGGATTTTGCTGAGCCTATTTATGACGTGAAGGCTATGGATGGGTACGTTTATCTGGCCAACGGGGCCGCTGGAATGAAAATTCTGGATGCCAAAGATCCCAGGTTTGGAGTACCGCTCCAGCCGGTAGGCGCAGGTTTCGGCACGACTACCTACACAGCTACCTGTGTCGATGTAGTTGATAAATTTGCCTACATCGGATCGTGGGATGCAGCCCTGGATGCATCGAAAATGCAAGTCGTCTCCTTGAGCAACAAGGCTGGCCCTACTGAATCAGGCTCTATCGTTCCTGCCCAATAAAAAATGACTTCACTATCTCCGATCTCTTTCTTTGATTTTTCCGGACAGGTGGTTGTGGTAACCGGCGCCGGGCGCGGGATTGGCGCAGGGATTGCCCGCCGGTTTGCCCAGGCCGGAGCCACCACGCTGATCCACTATCACAACAGCCGGGCCGGGGCTGAGGAGTTGGCCGCAGAAATCCGCACAGCCGGGGGTTCTGCTTTAACCTTCCCGGCCGACCTGGCCAGCCCGGAACAGGTCGAAAACCTGTTCCGGACAATCTGGCAGCTGTTTGGGCGGCTGGACGTTCTGGTAAACAATGCCGGCAGCTACCCGGTGACTCCCCTGGTGGACATGACGCCGGCGGACTGGGATGGCGTCATTTCAGCCAACCTGCGCAGTGTTTTCCTGTGCACCCAGGCGGCTGCGCGCCGGTTCATCACCCAGGGGCGTGGGGGATCGATCATCAATATTTCGTCAGTTGAAGATACCTTCCCGGCCTGGGGACACAGTCACTATAATGCGGCTAAAGCCGGGGTGCTCATGTTCACGCGCTCGGTCGCGCGCGAGCTGGGGCAGCATCAAATCCGGGTCAACGCCGTCTCGCCCCGGCGGGGGGCCCGGGGCGGGGGGGGGGAAGAATTTGGGGGGTGGGGGGGGGCCGGGGCGCAAAAAGCGGGGCAGGG
>VFSW01013155.1_pt1 | contig 11518 bp, 12 predicted proteins | sample 5358111 | NCBI WGS metagenome assembly VFSW01 (sample SAMN11554181, study PRJNA540505) | mine drainage metagenome | isolation source: sediment from site ElyBrook_90M | place: USA: Ely Copper Mine, Vershire, VT | collected 2017 | reverse complement strand
CCACCGCTGCCGCCACCGTAGCGGCCACCACCGCTACCGTACCCGCCGCCCGAGCCGCGGTCGCGGTATCCGCCACCGCCGCCGCCGCCGAACGAGCGACGCTCGCTCTCGAACTCCTGCTGGCTCATGTCGAGGGACTGGTTGACGTCACCGATCGCCTCGGTCGACTTCGAGAGGTTCCCGTAGCGGCCGACGTTCAGGCGCATGTGGCCGCGCACCAGGGAAACGTACCCATTGTCGATGAGGACGACCTCGTCCTTCTGGATCGAGCCAATCTGCTCGTTCCACAGGGACAGGATGATCGTCGCCGTGTCGTCGCCGACCACGGCTTCACAGACCTTCCGCGGGTCGCCGAACTTGCCCATGACTTCCTTGGGCTCTCCGACGTTGACCACCTTGGCCAGGACGTTCACTTGCTTCGAGTTCGGCGTCAGGTCTCGCACTTTCGTCAGGGGCTTGTCTGCCATCTCGTTTCGCCTCTTGGGTTCGCGTTTCGCGTTCGCTTTGGGAATCGTAGAGCAAGACTCGTCGCGCGAACACTCGTCGCAGAAATAGGACGGGCGGGACGCTCGATACGGGCTGGGCCCTGGGATTCCTCGATTTCTTACGACGCGTGCAGGGATATAAGCCCACCGCCGTGCGCTGCCGTAGCTCGGGGCGGCGGCCGGGAGCGGACGAGAGGGGACCGGGGCGGGGGACGGCAGGCTTTTGCGCGGGGGCGCCCTTCGCCCCACGGTACCGGGAGTGAGCCAGCAGTTCGACCTCGGGGTCCATTACTTCCTCCGCCGGCAGTACGCCTCGGCGCTCCAGGCGTTCCGGGACGTCCTGCGCGACGAGCCGGCGCGAGCGCCGGCCTGGGCGTACTACGGGGCCTGCCTCGCCCATCTCGGTCAGTCGACCCAAGCCGAGGCGGCACTCGCCCGGGCGGTGGCGCTCGCTCCCCAGAACCCCGAGGCGTGGTTCCACCTCGGGGTCGCCCGGTCGCTTCGAGAGGAGTGGTCGGAGGCCGCCAGCGCGTACCGACACGCGGTCGCCCTTGCGCCCGACGATATGGTCGCCTGGCATCGGCTCGGGGTCGCCCTGGCCGAATCCGGGGAGGAGACGGCGGCCTCGGTCGCGTTCGAACGCGCGCTCGTCCTCTCGCGTGAGTCGACGACCCCCGACGATCGGACGGAGGAGGCGCCGAACCTGCCCGACGATCATCTCCACGAGGCCGGCGAGCGCGAGAGCGCTCGAGAGGCCAAGAGCTGGCTCGAGCTCGCGCTCTCCCTCCTCAGCCTCGGAGACGAAGAAGAGGCGGTCGCCGCCTACGAGCGTGCCTATACGCTCGACCCGGAGCGGGCTCAGCACTCCCTATTTCGACCCATGCTGCGGCTCCTGACGGCGGTCCAGGGAGGGCCCGAGGAGCGCGCGGGGCCGGGTCCCTCCCCCCGGCCACCGTCCGAGGAGGGTCGTCCTCGGCCCCCGTTCCGACGGCTCGAGGTCGGATAGGCCCGCGGGGCGAAGTTCCTTAGAGCGGCTTCGGAGCCGCGGTCACGATCGTCGACTCGGCCCACTCTTTCGTCTTCTCCCGTGCCTCCGCGTGGGAGCGGTAGAATGCCTGCACTCGCTCGAGCAGTCGGGACTTGCACTCCCCGCACAACAGTCGGCCCGAGCGGCAGCCTTCGGTCACTTCGACGAACTCGGCCTCGGTTCTGGCAAACTGGGTCCGCCACAGCGCCCAGATCGAGCAGACCTCGGGCACGGCGCCGAGTCGTCGTTGCTCCTCCACGGTCGCCCGGCCCCCGGTGAACGCGTTGCGGACCTTGCGCTCGACCGTCGCGGGAGGGTCGTTCAGGAACAACGCGTTATCGCTCCGGTCCCCCGTCGTCGACATCACGGACTCCCCGAGGAGACCCGGGACCATCTGGCTGTGCAGGAGCGCCGGCTTCGGGAAGCCGAGCCCCTCGGCGATGTCTCGCGAGATGCGGAAGTGGGGATCCTGGTCGATCCCGCACGGGATGAGACACGGCACGGCGCGGCCCTCCGCCCACGAGGGCCAGAACGCGGGCACCGTTTGGAGCGCGGTGTAGAAGACGAGGCCGATGTTCGTGCTCGGGTCGAAGCCGAAGACGGCTTTGACCGTCGAGTAGGTGACCTTCCGTGCGACACGAATCGCGAGCGGATAGAGCGCTCCGATCGAACGGGAGTCGAAGAACGTGAACGTCCGCTTCGGGTCGAAGCCGAGGGCGAGGATGTCGATCAAGTTCTCGACACCCCAGTGGGCGGTCTCTTCGCGCGCGATGCCGGTCTTGCTCGACCAGAACTTCTCGTCGTCCGTGATCTGGATGTACATCGGCACTCCGAGCCGCTGCTGGAACCACTGGCAGAGCTGGAACTGGAGGAGGTGCGAGGTGTGGAGGGGCCCCGAAGGGCCGCGACCGGAGTACAAGAAGAACGGCCGGCCGTTCGCGTACCCGTCGAGGAGCGCCGGAAGGTCCCGATGCGAGTAGTAGATTCCGCGCGCGAGCGCCGGCGGAAGCTCGCCCCCGGCCATGTGGCGCAGCTTCGAGAGCAGCTCCGGGGTCACCGGCTGCGTACCGAACTGCTCGCGCAGGCGCTCGTAGTCGATTCGACCCTTGACCTCGTACGGGGTAACGACGAAGTCCTTCTTCCCGGGCACGGCCGTCCTCCCTTCCTCAACCTTCCGGGAAGGTGATCTTGGAGAGGATGGATTCGCGGTCGGCGAGGGGGACGCCGGCCGCGCTCAGCGCCTCGGCGACACACGAGCGCGAGTGCTCGAAGTGGATCGTGTGGCCGCAGGAGGGGCAGCTGGCCCATCCTTGGATGAGGCGACGCAGGCCCTCGCGCGAGGTGGACGAGTCCCGGCGCGCGAACCGATCCACCAGGATTGCGGCCCCGGCGGAGCTCTCGAGGTTGGTGAGCGGTACCCGGACCGGTGTATTGCAGATGGGGCAGCGGGCCGGGTTCCGGCAAGTGCACGTCATGAGCGGAGGGGTACTCGGTCGCCCTCCTAAAAGCCGGCGGTCCGAGGGGGCGGGCGCGCCGGCCCCCCAACATCCCGGGACGGCCCAGGAGCGCCCCGCGCGGCGAGGGCCGAGAGACGATGGACCGTTCGTCCGACCGGGTCGCGGGGTCCTTCTCGGTCGACGGACGCGCGGCCCACTCGCACGTTGACGGATGTTTAAGTACAGGAAGGCGACGTAACTTAGCGGAATGCCGAGCGGAGAACGACCCGACCCCGTCCGGGCCACCCTCGTCGCCGTCCTGCAGCAGCTCAACCGGGTCGAGTCGATGCACGAGGGCCAGGCCTCCGAGCAGCGGCTCGAGCTCGCCGACCTCGAGCGCCTGCTCCACCGCTTCTGGGCGATCGAGCAGGACGGGGTGAAGGTGCCCCTGGCTCTCGGACTCCTCTTGCGGAATGGGCTCGTGGAGGCGCTCGACGGCACCGCGCCCGCGGCGAAGGGCCCCCGACGGGGACCCTTGCGCTATCACATCACGGCCGAAGGCAAACGGTTCCTGGTCGAAGCGCTCGAACGGACCGACCGAATCAGCTGATCCGCGACGCTCCGCGGCTCCCTCCGGTCGAGGCGACGGTGGTCCTCGCGTGAAGGGTTAAGTAGGGGTCGGGTGTCCCCGCTCCCCCATGTCGCGCATCCACTCCGGGCACAAGGGCAAGGCCGGGTCGCACCGGCCCTATCCCTTGACGAAGCCCGAGTGGGTGACCCTGTCCTCCGAGGAGGTTACGAGCCAGGCGGTCCAGCTCGCCAAGACCGGCGTGCCCGCCGCCCAGGTCGGCCAGAACCTGCGGGACTCCTACGGGGTCCCCTCGGTTCGCGCCATTACCGGTAAGCGCCTCGACATGCTGCTCGGGGAGAACGGGGTCCGCCCCGAGATCCCGGACGACCTCCAGGCGCTGCTCAAGCGAGTCGTTCACCTCCAACGGCACCTCGAGTCCCACCCGAAGGACCTGTCGAACCGCCGCGGCCTTTCGCTCATGGAATCCCGCATTCGCCGCCTCGCCCGGTACTATCGACAACGCCGACGCATCTCCGAGAACTGGCGGTACTCGGCCGCGGGCGCGGCGCTTCAGGTGGAGTGATGCCCTCGGGTCCGGACGGGTTCGTCTCGGATCCCCGCTATACCGAAGAATTCGAGCGTGCCCGACGCCTCTTGCTCGCCCACCCCCGCCGGTGGCGGGTGATCTACCACTACGACGCGGACGGGATCGCGAGCGCCTCGTGCGCGCTCCGCGCCCTTGCCCGCCTCGGCTATCCCGTCCAGGCGACAGCGCTCCTCGGGGTCGAGCGCGACCGGATCGCGGAGCTCCTCAGCAGCACCATGGGCCCGGTGCTCGTCGTCGACACGGGGGGGAGCTGGCTCGACCTGTTCGCCCGGCACGCCCATCCGGTGATCGTCCTGGACCATCACAAGTACCCTGGCCCGCCTCCGCCGCCCGGCCTCCCGGAGCACGTCGCGTTCGTCAATCCCCTCGATTGGGGGGTCGACGGAATGCGCGAGATGTGCGCTGCGACGCTCACCTGGCTCTTCACGGTCTTTCTCGATCCCCTCAACTGGGACAATGCATCCTGGGGGCTCTCCGGCGCGATCGGGGACCGACAGCACGTCGGAGGATTCCATGGCCTCAACGGCCGGCTCGTCGACGAGGCGCTCCGTCGGTCGGTGATCGTCCGCCGCCGCGGCCTCGCGCTCTTCGGACCGACGCTCGAACGCGCCCTCGCCGGCAGCATCGACCCGTACTTCCGGGGCCTCTCTGGCCGACCGGCCCCGGCCCGGGAGTTCCTTGAGGGACTCTCGCTCGACCCCGCGCGTCCCCCGGGGGGGCTCTCCGCGGAGGAGACGGACCGCCTCGCGACGGCGCTCAAGGGACGCCTCGCCGAGGCCCACGTGCTTCCCGAGTTCGCGAACATCCTCGACCAGGAGCGCTGGTGGGTCCCCTCCCTCGGCCGGGACGCCGAGGAGCTCTCGAACCTTCAGAACGCCTGCGGGCGAGCCGGCACTCCTGGAGTCGGCATCGCCTTCGCCCTCGGCGATCCCGGAGCCGCCGAGCGGGCCCGCGCCGCCGAGGAGGGCTGGCGCTCGGGAATCCTGAAGGGGCTCCTGCGACTGGAGGAAGGCGGAGTTAACTCGATGCGATTCCTGCGCTGGTTCGAAAGCCCGGACACGACCCTCGCGGGCACTCAGGCAGGATTCGCGATGAGCTACCTTCTTCCGCCCGACCTACCGGTCTTCGTCTTCTCCGAGCACGGAGGCGAGACGATCAAGATCAGCGCGCGGGGAACGATGCGGCAGGTAGAACAGGGACTCGACCTCGCCCGCGTCTGCCAAACGGCCGCGGAAGCGGTCGGCGGGGAGGGCGGGGGGCACCGGGTCGCGAGCGGCGCATCGATCCCGGCCGGCACGAAGCTCGAGTTCCTCGCGGCGGCGGACCGGGCGCTCGCGCCGGAGCCCGGGTCCGCCGGGAGAACGGCAGTATGAGCGCGACTCCGCCCGCCGCCGTGGAGCCGACCACCGACCGGATCCGCGACCACCCGCTCGAGCGGGAAATGGAACGCTCGTACATCGACTATGCGATGAGCGTCATCGTCGGCCGCGCGCTCCCCGACGGTCGTGACGGCCTGAAGCCGGTCCAACGGCGTATCCTCTGGTCGATGTGGGAATCGGGGGCGACCCACGACCGGCCGTACCGCAAGAGCGCGCGCACGGTCGGGGACGTCCTCGGTAAGTACCACCCGCACGGGGACATCGCCGTCTACGACGCGCTCGTCCGGATGGCCCAGACGTTCAGCCTGCGCTACCCGCTCATCGACGGTCAGGGGAACTTCGGGTCGATCGACGGGGACGCCCCCGCCGCGATGCGGTACACCGAGGCCCGCCTGAGCGCGCTCGCCGAAGAGCTCCTCCTCGACATCGAGAAGGAGACCGTCGACTGGACCGACAACTTCGATGGAACGCTCAAGCAGCCGCTCACCCTTCCCTCAAAGGTCCCGAACCTGCTCGTGAACGGCTCGGCCGGGATCGCGGTCGGCATGGCGACGAACATGCCGCCGCACAACCTCGGCGAGGTGGTCGACGCGCTCCTCCTCCTCCTGCGCCGGCCCGAGGCGACGCTCGATGAGATCCTCGAGGTCCTTCCCGGACCGGACTTTCCCACCGGCGGTTACCTCTCGAGCGTGGGGATCCGCGAGGCCTACGAGACCGGGCGGGGCATGCTCCACCTCCGCGGCGCTGTCGAGATCCGCGAGCGCGGCGGGAAGGACGAGATCGTGATCACCGAGGTGCCGTACGAGGTCAACAAGGCCTCCTTGCTCGAGCTGATCGCCGACCTGGTCAAGTCGAAGCGGATCGACGGGCTCACGGACCTGCGGGACGAGTCGGACCGGCACGGCACGAGCGTCGTGCTCGAGCTCCGGCGCGGCCTGCCCAACGAGATCGTCCTGAACCGTCTCTACGAGCACACGCCGCTCGAGACCAGCTTCGGCGTGATTAATCTCTGCCTCGTCGAAGACCGCCCCCGCATCCTCCCGCTCCGGGCGCTCCTCGACCTCCACCTCCGCCACCGGCGCGCGACGCTCCTGCGCCGGACCCAGTTCGAGCTGCGGAAGACCGAAGAGCGGCTCCACCTGCTCGAGGGGTTCCTTACCGCGATCGACCACATCGACGAGGTGATCCGGATCATCCGACGCTCGAAGGACGTGCCGGTGGCCGAGGCGAGCCTGATGGGCAAATTCCTGCTCTCGAGCGAGCAGGCGAAGGCGATCCTCGATATGCGCCTCGCCCGCCTTACCGCGCTCGAGCGCGAGTCGGTCGAGAAGGAGAAAGGTGAGAAGGAGGCCCTGGTCCGGCACCTCAAGGGGATCCTCGGCTCCCCGAAGCTCCTCGACGGGCTCATCGTCGAGGAGCTTACCGACCTCAAAGCGCGCTTCGCCGACCCGCGCCGGACGCGCATCGTCCCCGCCTTCACCGAGCGCACCCTCGAGGACCTGATCCCCGACACCGACGTGGTCGTCCTGGTCACTCGGGACGGTTACATCAAGCGGCTCCCGCTCGATCAGTACCGGCGGCAGCGCCGGGGCGGACGGGGCCTCGTCCAGATGGAAACGAAAGAGGAGGACTACGTCATCCGCACGTTCGTCACGCGGACGCACGACAACGTCCTGTTCTTCACGAACCTCGGCCGGGTCTACCGTCTGAAGGCGTACGAACTGCCCGAGGGGAGCCGCCACTCGAAAGGGAAAGCGGTCATCAACCTCCTGCCCAAGCTCAAGGACGGGGAACGGGTCGGCACGCTCCTACCCCTGCGCGATCTTGCGACGGACGGCTCCCTCGTCTTCGCGACCCGCCGGGGCACGGTCAAGCGCACGGCGCTCGACCAGTTCCAGAACATCCGCACGAGCGGCATCCAGGCGATCCTCCTCGAGTCGGGGGACGAACTGGTCGACGTCGCGGTCGTCACCGACGCGGCGACCGAGATCGTTCTCGCGACCCAGGCCGGTCAGCTCGTCCGATTCCCCGTCGCCGAGATCCGTCCGATGGGTCGGGCGACCTACGGCGTCATCGGAGTTCGGCTGTCGTCGGAGCGAGGGGACCGCGTGGTCGCGATGGCCCCGGTGAGCCCGCGGTTCCCGACGCTCCTCTCGCTCACGAGCACCGGCTACGGAAAACGCAGCCCGACCGTGGACTACCGGCGGACGAAGCGCGGAACGAAGGGGGTCCGCACGATCAAGACCGGCGGACGGAACGGCTCGGTCGTCGCCGTCCTACCCACGACCGACACCTCCGAGGTCCTCGTCACGACCCAGGGAGGGATCACGATCCGCATGGCCGTGAAGGGGATCCGCAGTCAGGCCCGCAACACCCTCGGAGTGCGGATCATCCGGCTCGATGACGGCGACACGGTCCGCGACTCGGTCGTCCTCGAGCCCGCGATCGAGGGAGACTCGGCCGGGGTCGGGAACGGGCGCGGCGAACCCGGGGCGGGCGCCGCCGGAGGCGCCCCCGAGAGCGTCGACGACGAGGAGGGACCGGAAGCCCCGGACGACGGCACCCCGGGGGCGGTCGGAACCGACGGAAAGGACGTCCCGCCGGGCGAGGAGGACGACGACGATGCGCCGCCGGCCGAGGAAGGGTAGGTCGGTCCGCCTCTGTCCGCAGTGCGGCTCCGCCCAGATCTCGCTCGTGGCGGGGTCGATCGTCGGCCAGGTCTATCACTGCCAGAAGTGCGACTACGTGGGCTCGCTCGTCTTTGAGACGGAGGTCAGCGAGGACCCGAAGCCCGGGGACCCGGGCTAGCGCGAGCGGTCAGGTATCCGGGCTGGTCGACACGATCGCGTCGCGGGTCGTAGGAGGCCGCACCGCGAGACGGCGGACCCAGTCGACCAGCCGGAGCGCGCGGACGGTCGGCCCCACGTCGTGCGTGCGCACGAGCGCGACGCCCCTCTCCGCCGCGAGGACCGCTCCCGCGAGCCCGGCCTCTAGGCGGTCGAGGGGGCCGGGGTTGCCGCCGAGCGCCCAGGCGAGGAACGATTTCCGCGAGGCGCCGACTAGGACCGGGTACCCGAGGCAGCGCAGCTCGCCGGCGTGGACGAGGAGCTCGAGGCTCTGCTCGGGGGACTTTCCGAATCCGAGGCCGGGGTCGACGAGGAGGCGGTCCGCCGGGATACCGTCCGCGCGCGCGGCGTCGACCGCTTGGGCGAGGGCGTGGAAAACCTCCGCGCGGAGGTCCGCGTAGACGAGGTCGTCCTGCATCGTCGCAGGCCGTCCCCGCATGTGCATCACGACGGCCGCGGCGCCCGAGCGGGCGACGACCCGGCGCATCGCGGGCGAACGGAGGCCTTCGATGTCGTTCACGATGTCCGCCCCCGCGTCCACCGCTTTCGCCGCGACCTCCGCGTGCCGCGTATCGACGGAGATGGGGACGGCGAGGCGTCCGTGCAGTTGGGCGAGCACGGGAGCGATGCGGGCCCACTCCGCTTCGGGAGAGGTACGGAGCGCCCGGGGACGCGTCGACTCCCCGCCGATGTCGACGAGCGTCGCCCCCTCGGCGACCTGCCGTTCGGCCTCCGCGACGGCCGCTTTGGCGTCGAGGAACTGCCCACCGTCCGAGAAGGAGTCGGGCGTGACGTTCACGATCCCGACCACCCGGGGGCGATCGCCGACGAGGAAATCGCGGTGGGCGCCCCGGACGGTGCGCGCGCCGCTCGCCACGTAGGCCCTCAGCGCCCGGTCGACCTCGTCGGCGAGCTCTCCCAGGTGGAACGGCTGGCGTCGGAGCTTCGGGAAGAGCCGCTGATACTGCCCCCACGTGGCGAGCAGTACGGTGGGCGTCGACTCGACCGAGTGGTCGGCGACCCCTCGGGCGTGCGCGGCATCGCCACCGACCGACAGGAGCTCCTGCTTGAGGAGGGGAGCCGCCTTGAGCGGCACCCGGTCGAGCCGCAGCGGGAAGATCCGGCCCTTGCGGGTCATGATGCCGACGCCCTCGGGGTCGCTCGCCGTCCGCTCGATCTCACGGGCGATCTCGATCAGGGTCTCGGCTTCGAGGACCCGCGCGTCGTAGCGGTGTCCGCCTCCCTTCTCGGCCGCGCGCGGGCTCACGAGACGGCGAATGCCCGCACCCCGTCAAAAGCCCGCGCCTCTCGGGGGAGGCATCGCTTTTGGAGAGCGCGGGGTCCCCTCTGGCGGGGGTCGAGGGTGCGGCGGCCGGGACGGATCATTGCCATCGAGGGACCCTCGGCGGCCGGCAAGACGACCCTCGCCCGGGCCGCGGCCCGCGAGTTCGGTTGGGCCCTCTTGCCCGAGGCCTTCGACCGGTTGCGGCCGGCCCCGTCGCTGCGGTACACCTCCGAGGCGGAGTTCCTCGCGATCGAACGTCGGCTCCTCCGCGAGGAGCGCCGGCGCTACCGGGCGGCGCTCGCCCTCCGTCGGAAGGGCCGGACGGTCGTCGCCGATACCGGGTTCCTCGGGCCGCTCACGTACACTGCGGGTCTGGTCGCGCTCCGCCGCGTCCCGCCGCAGCTCTTCGACCGGCTGCGTCGGGTGGCCGAGCGACCCGGCCGCCCGGGACCGGTCGCGCCCCTCCCCGACCTCATCGTCTATCTCGACCTTCCGAGCGGGACGCGGCGCGCCCGCGCTGCTCGCGACCCGCAGGGTCACCCGTCGGACCTCGACCGGCGACACGCCGAGGTAGGACGGTTCGAGCGACGGTTCTACCTTCGCGTCTGGGACACGCGGATCGGCGGACAGGTGTACCGGCTCGCGGCGCGCGGCCCGGCGGTCGCCGTCCTCCGCCGCCTCGGCTCGATCGTGCGGTCCCGCCCGCCCCCGGACGGAGAGCCGAATCCGGCGGGGCCCGCGCTCGACTGCCTCGCTGGCGAACTCGCCCGGTTCCGCGTTCGGAGCCGGCGGCGTCGGTCGGCCGCCAGGGTTAAGAAGGCCGCCCGGTCTGGCCGGGGCCCCCTCGATGAAGCCGCTCGACGTCCTTCAGCAGAGCCTGCACAAGCGGGTCCTCGTTGAGATGAAGGGCGGACGCTCCTACCGCGGCGTCCTCGACGCGTACGACCAGCATTTGAACCTCGTCCTTTCCGCGGCGGAGGAGGTCGTGGGAGGGGAGGTCACGCCGCGCACCGGACTGACGCTCGTGCGGGGCGACTCGATCGTCTACATCTCACCGTAGGGGGCACATCGATGGGAAAGGGTACTCCGTCCCGCCGCGGCGGGAAGATCGTCCATATCATCTGTCGACGCTGCGGACGCCACTCCTACCACCGCCAGAAGGGCGTCTGCTCGTCCTGCGGCTTCGGCGATTCCCCTCGCCGCCGCGGCTACGACTGGGCGAAGCTGAAGTAGCGCGGTTCCCCGGCCAAGGGCGCGGCCGGGAGACCCACGGGTTGTCCGCCAGCGCGAACCGCAGCGGACGCGACACCGCTCGTCGGATCCCGACGCGCGGACCCACATACACCCGGCCCCGGGGGCTCGGGCCGGGGAAAAGGAAGAACCGGCGGTCCCCCACGACGTCCGCGCCGTCGTCCGATCGATGGATCCCGAGCGCCCGGCAGAGCCGGCCGGGCCCCGAGGTGGCAGCGCGGACGCCGCGCTGGGGCTCCCCCGCACGCAGAAGGACCGCCTCGCCCGGACGCGTGACGAGATTCGCGCAAACGACCTGATGGATCGGGTAGACGTAGAGCGTGCCCGGGGCGAGGAACATCGCCCGGTTCCTCGGGGTGGGTCCACCAAAGGCGTGGTTCGCGGGGTCGTTCGCGACGTAGGCCTCGGTCTCCACGATCCGGACCGACCGTTCCGTCCGCTCCGTCCGCACCCCGAACTCGTACCCGAGGAGGTCGCGTGCGACGCAGACGGTCGACCGGGCGAAGAACGCCCGCCCGCCCCGCCCCGGGCCCCGTGGCCGGAAGGCCGTTGGCCCGGGGGCAGAGGGGGGGGCCCTGGCCGGCGGCCGGGGGCGCCCCGGCGGGGCGGCCGGGGGGGGGACGGGACCCGG
>VFSW01013154.1_pt1 | contig 11520 bp, 9 predicted proteins | sample 5358111 | NCBI WGS metagenome assembly VFSW01 (sample SAMN11554181, study PRJNA540505) | mine drainage metagenome | isolation source: sediment from site ElyBrook_90M | place: USA: Ely Copper Mine, Vershire, VT | collected 2017 | reverse complement strand
CTATTGGCGGCGTTCCGGAAGGCGTAAAAAATCTGGCGGTCTACTCCGCAAAACGGCTGATGGGGCGTGGGCTTGAAGATGTTCAAGAGGAGTTGAAACACTTTCCTTTCCACCTTGCCGAAGACCTGAAACCGGGCGAGGTGTTGCGGCTGCGGCTGGGCGAGAGAGAGTTCACTCCGCCGGAGATTTCCGCATATGTGTTGCAGCAGTTGAAGCGCAATGCCGAACGCTACTTCGGCCCGAACGCTCCTGTTACCAAGGCCGTCATCACTGTGCCCGCATACTTCAACGATGCTCAGCGGCAGGCGACAAAAGATGCGGGCCGCATTGCCGGTCTTGAAGTACTGCGACTGGTGAACGAGCCGACGGCTGCTGCCCTGGCCTATGGTCTCGACCAGCAGAAGGATGGTCTGATCGCCGTATACGACTTCGGCGGAGGCACCTTCGACATCTCCATCCTCAAGCTGCATGAGGGAATTTTTGAGGTCATCGCTACGAATGGCGATACGCATCTTGGCGGCGACGACATCGACAACCTTCTGATCACCATTGCGCTGGATGATATTCAAGGCGATCTTGGCCTGGACGTGCGCAGGGATGGGGATACGGTGCAGGCTGTGCGCAAGGCTGTGATTGAGGCGAAGATTGCCCTGTCCTTCGAGCAGGCCGCACAGTTGGACGTTACGCTTCCTGCGGAGTTTGGCGGCAAGCGCTATTTGCGTGAAGTGACACGTGAGCAGTTTGAGCAGCTTGCGGCGCCGGTGATTGAACGCACACTGGCTCGGTGCCGGCAGGCGCTGAATGTTGCGGGCATTGAGCCGGAGCAGGTCGACGAGGTTGTGCTGGTTGGCGGCTCGACGCGCATTCCCAGTGTTCGCGCGCTGGTGGATGAAGTCTTCCCCCTGAGCGCGCGCGGCAAGCAGCCGCATACTGACCTCAATCCAGACGAAGTGGTCGCACTTGGTGCGGCGGTACAGGCGAACATTCTTGCAGGCGGCTCAAAGGCGACAGAGGATATGCTGTTGCTGGATGTGACCCCACTCTCGCTGGGCATAGAGGCCCTTGGCGGCGTGGTTGCGAAGATCATTCAGCGGAATTCAACCATTCCCGCCTCTGCGACGGAGCACTTTACGACGGGCGTGGATGGGCAGACCAATGTTGCAATCCATGTGCTGCAGGGTGAGCGCGAGCTGGCCAGGGACTGCCGTTCGCTTGCGCGCTTCGACCTGAAAAACATTCCTCCTATGATGGCCGGGATGCCGCGCATCGAAGTGAAATTCCTGATCGACGCGAATGGCATTCTGCATGTGGCCGCACGCGAGCAGCGCAGCGGCAAAGAGGCAGAGATTGAAGTGAAGCCGACATACGGTCTTACCGACGAGCAGGTGGAGACGATGATCCTGGATTCGTTCGACTATGCCGAGGAGGACATTCGCCAGCGTCAGGTGATCGAGGCGCGCAACGAATCTGAAACCATTCTTGCCGCGGTTGAGAAGGCGCACAACAATCCGGCGTGGCAGTTGTTGTCGCAGGATGAGGTGGTGGACATCCACGCGCGCAGGGATGAACTTGCACGGATTCTTCAGGGCGACGATTACAAGGCAATCCGCGACTCGATTGATGCGCTTGATAGATCAACCAGGCGGTTTGCTGAATTGATGATGGACACTGCGGTTTCCGCCGCGATGACGGGCCAGACCATGGCCACAGCCGGCGATAGACTGGGTGATGGGCCGACAGCGCCGCATCCCTTCGCGCCGGCAGAATACAAATAGTAACAACATTAGTTACATGATCAGGAAAGAGTCATTTCATGTCTGACGCACAGAGCAAGCAGCAGCAAGTCGACCTGAGCAAGCCACCCGCGGAGAACATGGTCCGCGTCACGTTTTTGCCTGAAGGCAGAACTGTGGAATTTGAATACGGCACCATGCCATACGATCATCATGGCAAGCCAATGTCGTTTCTCGATGTGGCCGAAATTTCGATGTCTTCATGGACCACGCCTGCGGCGGTGTATGCGCCTGCACCACCTGCCACTTGTGGATCAAGGAAGGCGACAAGGGCATAAGCGAAGCGGACGATGATGAACTGGACCGCATGGAGACGGCATCCTCCATTCAGTTGAACTCGCGCCTTGGCTGCCAGGCTGTGATTACGAAGCCCGGCAGTTACGTGGTGGAGATTCCCAAGTGGAACCGCAACTATGTGAGCGAAGGCAAGCCGTTGACCTTGACGGATAACAAGTAACCATAAGCATTACATAAAGGAAACGGCATGCCTCGCGAGATTGATTGGACCGACGCAGAAGAGATTGGGATCCAACTTCAGGAGAAGTTTCCTGAGCTTGATCCGCTGACCATCCGCTTTACAGATCTGCACCGCCATGTGACTGAGCTTCCCGGTTTTACAGGCGACAAGGCGAAGTCGAATGAGGGGCTGCTGGAAGCGATACAGATGGCCTGGTACGAAGAGTACAAGGACGCGCAGTAGACAACGGAACTACCCGGGAGAGGAGACGGCAGACATGGATCACATCATCGATGGAGTACTGCGCTTTCAGCGGGAAGTGTTTCCCAATGAGAAGGCCCTGTTCCGTGAACTTGCCATTGCGCAGGCTCCAGCAGCCATGTTTATCGGCTGTGCGGACTCGCGTGTGGTGCCGGAGATCATGACCCAGCAAGGGCCTGGTGGTCTATTTGTGGTGCGCAACGCCGGCAATATCGTCCCTCCCTACGGGCCGGAGCCGGGCGGTGTGACTGCGAGCATTGAATACGCTGTTGCTGTGCTGGGCATTCCGGACATTGTCGTTTGCGGCCATTCCGGTTGTGGTGCGATGACGGCAATCCTGAAGGGCGCCGACCAGCTTGACCGGTTACCGGCTGTAGCCATGTGGCTGCATTATGCAGACGCAGCGCGTGACGCGGTTGCTGAGCCGCACACCTTCGACAGCAGCGAAGCTCATCTGGACGCGCTGGTGCATGAGAACGTGCTGGCGCAACTGGACAATCTGCTGACCCATCCGGTGGTCAGCGAGGCCATTGCGGCAAAACACCTGCGCCTGCACGGCTGGGTATATGACATGGCAAATGGCTCTGTGGAGACCTACGATGCCAGTGTGCGCAAATTCGTTTCTATCAGCAGTGCGCCATTTGCCAGCGCGACACCATCTGCCTCAGCTCCAGGAGAAGGCGCCTGTGTATAGTTCAAACTCCGGTTTGTTCTCGCCGATCAGATAGACAGACAGGATGTCGAAGCGAACAGGGATGCGGTCTCGATCCTCGTAGCTACGCAGGTAGGCACGCGCCATGCGGCGCAGCATGCGTTTCTTCTCTTCGTTTACCGCGAACTCCGCGGCGATGCTGCCTCGCTTGGTGCGTGTTTTGACTTCCACAAAGCAGAGGAAGCCGTCCTGCCAGCCGATCAGGTCAAGGTCGCCGCGCAACGCAGGGCTGCGCCAGTTGCGTGCCACCACGGTGTAGTTTTGCCGTTGGAGATGAAAGAACGCAGCCTCTTCGCCCCGCTTGCCAGTCGCCAGGTGGTCTGCCAGCGGCGGCGTACGGCCAAAGCGCCCTGTGAGCTGGTCAAGCCAGCGTAGAACGCCCTCTACCAAGTCAGGCTGCAAGTGACGCTGTCTGGATGCGATTCTCATGATGATGTGAAGAGCATACGGCAATGCGCAAATGCATTTACGAAAATAGCGGATGCGACGGTGAAGCCGCACCCGCTATTTCCAGCTAGCGTTTGTTTTCCTGCTCGACGATGGCGATGCACTCCTCGAGCACATCGAGGCCGATTGCAGCCTCCTCCGGTTTCAGAAGCAGAGACGGGGCAAGGCGGATGGTTGTTTCACCGCAGCCCAGGAAGAGCAGGCCGCGCTCAAACGCCAGATCGACGATGCGGTCGCGCCATGCGCCCACTGCTTCGCGGCTTTGCTTGTCCTTTACAATTTCCACGCCTATCATCATGCCGCGTCCGCGCACATCGCCCACGATGGAGTATTTCTCCAGCCAGGTTCGCATGCGCTCCTGCATCTGCGCGCCCAGCTTTGCGGCGTTGGCGATGCCTTCGCGCTCTAACACATCCATTGTCGCGATGGCCGCTGCAATGGCAACCGGATTGCCGCCGAAGGTGGATGCGTGCGAACCGGGCTTCCAGTCCATGATCTCCGCTTTGCTCATGCAGATGCCAAGCGGCATGCCGCTGGCGATGCCTTTGGCCATGCAGACAATGTCAGGGTGTACGCCTGTGTGTTCCACGGCCCACCATTTGCCGGTGCGTCCGGCGCCGGACTGTACTTCGTCCACAATGAGCAGAATGCCGTGGCGGTCGCAGATGCGGCGAAGCTCCTGCATAAAGCTGGTAGGCGCAACCACGTAGCCACCCTCGCCCTGGATCGGCTCTACGATGATGGCGGCGACTTCCTCCGGTGGCAGAGTGGTCTTGAAAAGCTTCTCCTCTATGTAGCGTGCGCATCCCAGAGCGAAGGCTTCCTCCTCCTGCGGGCCACCACTGCATCCGCGGTACGCGTAGGGATAGCGAACGTGGGTGACGCCGGGAACAAAGGGAGCAAAGCGGCGCTTCTGCTGTGGCTTGGATCCCGTGAGCGAAAGTGCTCCCATGGTGCGGCCATGGAATGCGCCGAAGAAGGCGATGAAGTTCTGCCGCCCAGTGTGGTAGCGGGCCAGCTTCATGGCGCACTCAACGGCTTCCGCACCGGAGTTGCCATAGTAGAACTTGTGCGGCCCCGGCATAGGTGCGACGGCAGACAGGCGCTCGGCGAGGGTGATCATGTTTTCGTAGTAAAAGTCCGTGCCGGACATGTGAATCAGTTCCGCAGCCTGGTCCTGAATGGCCTTGACTACCTCAGGATGGCAATGTCCGGTGGATGTGACGGCGATGCCGGTGGCGAAGTCAACGAACTCGTTGCCGTCCACGTCCCAGACGCGCGCGCCGCGGCCCCGCTTGGCCACCATGGGGTAAGAGCGGGTGTAGCTGGGCGAAATGTACTTGTCGTCTGAGGCAACGGTTTTTTGCGCTTTGGGGCCGGGCAGCGGGCAGTTGATCTTGGGGCCAAACTGGGTGTAGACGGCGTCGCTGACGGTGCGGATCTGCTGGGTCTCACTTGTAGTGCTCATAGAGATTCTCCTTGATGTTCCTTAGTGGGCTTCCCGGACTACTCCGGGGCAGCCGCTGATGAGAAGAGGATGGAATCAGTGGCGTCCGCTTTACTTCCCAGATGGAGATATGGCCGATGCCGTGGAGTTGGAGCCAACGGTTGGCGTACGGCCTGGGATGCAACAGGGAGCGTAACTGAGATGCAAAAGGGGCTACGGCGGGAGTTGGGGCTGTGGAAATTAGTCGCCGCCGTAGAGGCTAGGTCGCGTGCGGGTGGGCAGCACGCGGAGATGCCTGCGTGGCATCTGGCAGATCCTTGAGGCGCACCAGGTGCGAGGGGTGCAGCCGGCCGGGATAGATTGCATGCGCATACGGGCCTTTGGTCGGAAGTATAGCTCTAAAAGGGGAAAGAGTGAAGTGGCGAGGACGAAACCAATGATCTCAGGCAGCTTCCATATACGATAATAGACAGCCCCATGACCCTGTCTTCGCACCAGACCACTCCGCGCTACAAGATACTTATCGCTTTCTTTTGCGTGTATATCTTCTGGGGAGCCACGTACGCGGCGGCCCGTATCGGAGTCCAGTTGGTGCCGGTTTTTCTGCTTGCTGGTATCCGTATGGTCATTGGAGGCGGCGTGCTGCTGGCATTCTGCCGCTGGCGAGGGTTGCAACTGATCTGGGACGGGCACAGCATGCGCTGGGTCGCCTTGATGGGCGTGCTGCTGTTGTGCGGCGGCAATGTTGGCCTCGTATGGAGCGAGAATTATCTGACGAGCGGCCTGGCCGCGCTGCTGATCGCAGTAGTGCCGCTGTATGTGGCATTGGCGGAGGCCTTTCTTCCCAATGGGGAGAGCCTGCACCGCCGCGGCGTGCTTGGCCTGTTGATGGGATTTGCCGGGCTGGCAGTGCTGCTGTGGCCAAGCGTACGCCACGGTCTGCGCGGCGAGACACAGCAGTTGCTGGCTGTGGGAGCGTTGCTGCTGGGTGCTGTGTCCTGGACTGCTGGTTCGTTGTTGTCACGCCGCGTCAAGCTGCCCATGCACCCGCTGGTTGCCGCAGGATGGGAGATGCTGGCCGCCGCAGCCGCGAACCTTACCCTGGGAACGCTGACGAAACAGTGGACCCATGCCACGTGGAACTGGCAAAGCAGTTCTGCCATTGGCTACCTTGTGATCTTCGGATCGTTGGGCGGCTTTACGGCTTACATCTGGCTCATCTCTCATGTGCCTGTAGGCAAAGCGGCAACGTATGCGTATGTGAATCCGGTGGTGGCTGTGGTGATTGGCGCGGTGCTGTTGCATGAGCGACTGGAGCCGGCTGAGTACGTTGGAATGGTGATTGTGCTGCTGGCCGTCGCGCTGGTGACCAGCTCAAAGACAGGGTCAGGAGAGCTGGCGGCCCGGGAATGCGCTCCACTGGAGGCGTAGTAGCTGATCAAAGGGCCGTTATCCTGAGAGAACCTGTACAAAAGCGTTTGAAATTTGGCGCCAGGCGTCAATCATCCTTTCATCCTTTCAAAACCAGCCACGACGTAGAACAAGCAACGGCGAAATACAGGTGTCCTTCACTTCGTTCAGGATGACGGCATAAAACAAGCAGCAGAAAAGCAAGCTATCGCTTGTAGTTTTTGGACGGCTGGCAATGGCTTCCGCACCGGCAGAACACTCTACTTTTTTCACCGTGGCAGCGGCGTTGTATTCCCGGACATTCCCACCTGCCTTCCACTCGCGCTGCTTTGCATCCAACGGACTGTAGCTCGCCGGGCCATTTCCAAAAAGGCATTCTCATTCACAAGGCCAGCGGCGGATCACAGAAATGGAGTGAGCCGCCTGGGAGGAATACATTGCTTATCCGTTTGGGTTACGACATTCAATTCGAGCTTGCAGCGCCTGCGGCCATGGTGGCGATGCTCCATGTGCACCCATCACGCGCGAGCCAGCTTCGCGAACCGGACAACCTGCGCGTAGAACCCGCTGTTCCTGTGGAGGAATACATTGACACGTTCGGGAACCGCTGCTCCCGACTGCTCGCGCCAACCGGGCATGTCCGGCTGTGGAACTCCACGCTGATTGAAGATCCTGGTTTCCCTGAACCGCCCAACCTTACAGCGCGCCAGCAACCCGTTGAGGAATTGCCGCCGGAGACTCTGCTCTTCCTGCTCGCCAGCCGCTACTGCCAGGTAGACCAGTTTTCCCACACCGCGACAGACCTTTTCGGCGCGACCCAGCCGGGATGGCAGCGAGTGCAAGCCATCTGCGACTGGGTACACCAGAAAGTGCGGTTCGACTATAGCAGTGCCCGGCCCACCAAGACGGCGCTCGATGTCTATACGGAGCGAGTCGGAGTGTGCCGGGATTTTCAGCATCTTGCGATCACCTTCTGCCGCTGCATGAATATCCCGGCGCGCTATGCCACCGGATATCTGGGAGATATCGGGGTACCTGCAACGGGCGTGGGGGACTTCAGCGCATGGTTTGAAGCGTATCTGGAGGGGCGCTGGTGGACCTTTGACGCCCGCTTCAACACGCCTCGCATTGGCCGCGTGCTGATGGCTACAGGCCGCGATGCCGCGGACGTGGCTATGACCACATCCTTCGGCTTCGCTCGCCTGAGCCATTTTGACGTGGTGACAGAAGAAGTATCTGGCTAGCAGCTCAGAGCGTTTCTGTGAGAGATGTTCTACTGGCCTGCAGTTTGTTTACGTGCTGCCTCAAACTCATCCCCAGCCTTCCACTGGACCGGTTTGGTCGCTGAGGACGCTTCCCACCCCAGCACAAAGCCGAATTTCGCCATCTTTGCGTCGCTGGTAAAGTCCATCTCTGGTTTGTATTCGTCGCTCGGCTGGTGGTAGCGTTCGGCGACATACTGCTTTGCCTGCGCAATGCCCCATGCCCTGTCATGCCCGGCAAACAAGACTCCCTCGCCGATGGAGAAGGACGGGATGCCGACCCGCGCCAGGCTGAAGTGGTCTGAGCGGTAGTAGTGTCCCGCTTCAGGAAAGGCGTCCGGCACAATTGCCAGGTTGAACTGCTTGGCCGTCCGCTGCACCACAGGGTAGAAGCTGGTGCGCTCGGCGCCGCTCACCTCTGCCTCCAGCGGTTCGCTTGCCGGGCGAATGTCGTCGTAGTTCAGGTCGAGCGAAACCTGTGATGCAGGAAGCGGCAGATGCCTGCCAAGATAATCCGATCCCAGCAGTCCCTGCTCCTCCGCCGTAACAGACGCGAAGATGATGCTATGCGGGGGGCGGGCCGCGGAACCCGTTGCGGTCGAACTCCATGCCCGTGCAAGCTCCAGCAGAATGCCGCATCCGCTCGCATTGTCGTCCGCACCGTTGTAGATATTGTCGCCCGGCAGGCTTGGATCCATCCCCAGATGGTCATAGTGCGCTGTGTACATCACAGCCTGGTCCTTGCCCGCGTCCTTGCCCGGCAGTATTCCCACCACGTTGCTCGACTTGAAATTCCGCACGGTGCTGGCGACCTGCGCCTTCATCGTTACCGGCAGATCGAAGGCTTTGAAGCCCCTCTTGCCTGCCGCGTCAATCTCCTGATCAAGGTTCTTGCCCGATGCGGCAAAAATCTTTCTTGCTACGTCGAGCTGTATCCAGCTTGCGGCTTTCAGCTTTGCGTTCGGGTCATCGCTTAGATAGGTCTTCTCACCGGACCAGGAACTGCGCACCACGTTCCATCCATAACTCGCGAGGTCAGTGCGGTGGATAATCAGCACACCGACTGCGCCCCGCCTGGCCGCCTCCTCATATTTGTAAGTCCAGCGCCCGTAGTAGGTAAGCGCGCGCCCCTTGAAGAAGTTCTCATCTGTCGATGGCGGCTCGCTCACAATGACCAGCATCACCTTGCCGCGCACGTCCACGCCTTCAAAGTCGTTCCACTTGTACTCTGGCGCGTCGATGCCATAACCCACAAAGACAATCGGGGCATCGATCTCAGCCGATGGTGTGTGCGTCTGATTGTTGGTCACATAGTCATCGCCGTAACGCAGCACAATCGGTTCGCCCTGTGCTGGAAGCAGCGTGAGGCTGGTCTTCGAAGGCACGGTTGTGACACCGACAAATGAAATGTGCTGCAGGTAGCCGCCGTTGTCGCCGGCAGGTTTCAGGCCGTCAAGCGCAAACTGAGTTGCAATGTACTCCGCCGCAATGTCTCCGCCGCGCTGGCCTGTGCCGCGGCCTTCCAGCAGGTCATGGGAAAGGAAGCGCACGTACGCACGAATCCTCTCCGCGTCAATGCTGTTCTCAGCAGCCCTGGCAGCAGGCGATAGCGTCAATGTCTGCGTCTGTGCCTGCGCGGCACACAGGCCGCCGCCAACTACCACGCCAGATGCGGCAGCCAGAAAAAGGGCTTGCGTCATCGCCCGCAACAATATCTGCCGAATTGCCATGGGGCCAAGAAAAGAGGACTGGATCATGCCTGCTCCTGAAGTTGATGGGGGTGTGTTTGCGCGATCTTGATGCGCCCAAGGCAAGTGTACCTGCACTCAATGCGATTTTCGCCAGGGCTGCATTGCCCAGTGCAAGCTGCAGGCATTCCGCGTCTGGATTTTTCAGGGGTTCTCCACTGCCAACCGGACAGGCCACATGCCAATCGGACAGGCCACAGAGGTCAGGCTACAAAGTGCTCTCTTCCATATTCTCCACACTGCTTTTGGGCAAGGCCGGCATGGGCACGATCATCAACTCCAGCCTCCTAAGAACCTTGCGCGCCAGTCCGGTGAGCGCCAGCGAATTGAGTGTGGCTGTGCGCGTCCAGATCGTCCCAGCGATTCGGGCTACCGGTTTGCTGCTTCCGTCAGTACGGGCGGCAAAGATGCGCACGTAATAGTTCGTGTTCGTGATGGAGTGCCGTACGCTCAGCAGTTCAGGTTCGCCGGTCACGCTTTCCAGCGGTACCTCCGGCAGTTCCCACATGCCCGGCATAAGCGAATCGTTGCTCAGGCGCTGCCGGAGCAACACCTCGGTGGACGTACCCCGCTTCCGCGTCGCAAGCATATAGGCCACCTGCTGGCTCCGCATCTTCGGTCTTGCGGGCGCTGCATGCTCGCCACGCGTAAGGCAGAACCGCAGTACCGGGCACTGATCGCAGAGCGGATTGCGCGGGAGGCAGACCATTGCACCCAGTTCCATCATGGCCTGGTTGTGGTCGCCCGGAGATGGCCTTTTGCCTTTTGCCGTCAACAGCGCCGTGGCCTGCCGCAGCAGTTCCGTCCGAACCGTCTTGCCTTTCTCCTCAGCAAGGCCAAGCACGCGCAGCAGCACCCGCTCCACGTTGCCGTCCATCAGTGCCACACCTTCGCCAAAGGCAATGCTGGCAATGGCGGCGGCTGTGTAATCGCCAATACCAGGCAGCTTTCGCAGTTCTGCGGCGGTTGTCGGCAGTATGCCGTCGTGCTCTCTCACCACAAACTGGGCCGCCTTGTGCAGCATCCGCGCCCGCCGGTAGTAGCCCAGACCGCTCCAAGCCGCCAGCACATCCTGCTCCGGCGCAAGAGCCAGCGAAACAAGAGTGGGGAACTGAAGCAGAAAGGCGGTGTAATGCGCGATGACCGCAGCCACCCGCGTTTGCTGCAGCATGATCTCCGACACCCAGATATGGTATGGCTCGTGGTCGCCGCGCCACGGCAATTCACGCGCATTCGCTTTGAACCAGGTTGACAAGGCGCTGCGGAACGGCTGCGCGCTCAGGGTGGGTTGCTTTGCGCGGGAAGCGGCGGGCGACATGCACTGATTGTATCCACAGGAAGCCGTCCAGGGGTGAGCTATGAGTGGTGTGGAAGCTTTGATAGAGCGTTCTTTGCGTTGTAGACGGATTTCCTGCAACAATAAGGGCCACCATTGCTGGCGGCCCTTGTTGTTGCATTTGTTGTTACGTCGAAGGCGCGATTCGCCGTCTGCGCAGAACTAGTCGCCAGCTACTGTTTCGCCGGCTTCCACGGGCTTTGCTGCAGGCTTGATTTCGCCAAGGGTGATGAACCCTGGCTGCTCCTGCTCGCCGAGAATCTCCTTGCGGTAGAGCTTCTCCATTCTCGCGTTTTCGGCATCCAGCTTCAGCTTTCCATCGCGTGCGCGCAGCTTCTCTTCACGCGCATTTTTTGCGATGCCGGACTTCTCGAACGTGTCATTGGCTGCGGACTGCACATGCTCCTGGTTGAGCGTGAGCTTGTGAGTTGCGTCCGCGCCCATGCCCACCTTCTTGCCACCGGCGAAGATCTCATGCCGGCCATGCTCCTCGTACCACTTGGTGAGGGTCGCCGTCATGTGCATCTTCTCAATGATGTTGCGCCAGCCCACGCCTGTGTTGTAGGCGCAGAAGCTGATCTCGCCCTCCTGTGTGGCGTAGGGGATGATGCACTGCTCGGTGCGGCGGAAGTCGTAGTTGAACAGGT
>VFSW01013153.1_pt1 | contig 11520 bp, 10 predicted proteins | sample 5358111 | NCBI WGS metagenome assembly VFSW01 (sample SAMN11554181, study PRJNA540505) | mine drainage metagenome | isolation source: sediment from site ElyBrook_90M | place: USA: Ely Copper Mine, Vershire, VT | collected 2017 | reverse complement strand
CCCTGCGCGTAGTTCGGCGTCTCCGCGCCGATGATCTTGATCGAGTTCTTGTTGGCCCCAACCGTCCCATCCGCGCCCAGCCCATAGAACAGCGCGCGCACAGTCTTCGGGTCTTCGGTGGAGAAGTCGGGATCGTAGTCCAGGCTGCTGTGCGTCACATCGTCGTTGATCCCAATGGTGAAGCGGTTCTTCAGATGTTTCTTCTTCAACTCGTCGAAGACGCCCTTGACCATCGCCGGCGTGAACTCCTTGGACGACAGGCCATAGCGTCCGCCGATGATGCGTGGCTGCACGGCGATGGGCGACGTCCCGCTGGAGAACGCCTCGCTGAACGCAGTGACCGCATCCTGGTAGAGCGGCTCGCCCAGTCCCGTCGGTTCCTTGCAGCGGTCCAGCACCGCAATCGACTGCACCGTCCTGGGCAGCGCAGCGAGGAAGGCCTCGGCGGCAAAGGGACGGTAGAGACGGACCTTCAGCAGGCCGATCTTCTCACCCTGCGCGACGAGGTGGTCGATGGCCTCTTCGACCGCGCCTGCGCCCGACCCCATCAAAACAATGACGCGCTCCGCATCGGGAGCGCCCACATAATCGAAGAGGTGGTACGCGCGGCCCGTCTCGGCGGCGAAGCGGTCCATCGCGTTCTGCACGATGGTGGGGCAGGCAAGGTAGTAGGGATTGCTCGCCTCGCGCGCCTGGAAGAACACATCGGGGTTCTGCGCCGAACCGCGCAGGATCGGGTTGTCCGGGCTGAGCGCGCGTTGGCGATGCGCCAGTACATGCGTCTCATCCAGAAGCGCCAGGATCGTCTCGTCGGAGATCGTCAGGGCCTTGTTGATCTCATGCGAGGTGCGGAACCCGTCGAAAAAATGCAGGAACGGGACATGCGACTCCAGCGTGGCGATGTGCGCCACCAGGGCCAGGTCCGCGGCCTCCTGCACCGATCCGGACGACAGCATCGCGTAGCCCGTCGAGCGGCACGCCATCACATCCGAGTGGTCGCCGAAGATGGAGAGCGCATGGGTGGCCAGTGCCCGCGCGGTGACGTGAATGACATTGCTGGTCAGCTCGCCGGCGATCTTGAACATGTTGGGGATCATCAGCAGCAGTCCCTGCGACGCGGTGAAGGTCGTGGCGAAGGCACCAGCCTGCAACGCCCCATGCATGGCGCCCGCAGCCCCGCCCTCACTCTGCATCTCGGCGACCAGAGGCACCGTGCCCCAGATGTTCTTGCGCCCTGCCTCCCGCCACTCGTCGGCCCACTCCGCCATGGTGGAAGACGGCGTGATCGGGTAGATGGTGATGACCTGCGACAACCTGTATGCCACCCGCGCACAGGCTTCGTTTCCGTCGAGAATCGCCGTTTGCTGCTCTGCCATTTTCCTTCGCCTCCGAACCCTATACCCTCTATGATCTTGCTCCATTGCAACGCCCCACAGACGTGAGCACGATCACAAATCTAACCTTGGAGCGTCTGGTAGAGTGTTGTCAGAGGGAATATCTGCTCGATGAACAGTCTCTACCTGCCCGTCCTGGTGCTGTTGCTGGCGGGCGTCGCGTTTGCCCTTGCGACGCTTCTGCTGGCCCGGCTGTGGGCCAAGAAGTTCTCCCCGCGCAAGTCCGGCGCATCCAAAAATGCCATCTATGAGTGCGGGGTGGTATCTGAAGGAGACGCCTGGATCCAGTTCAAGCCCGGATATTATCTCTATGCAATCCTCTTTCTCGTCTTCGATGTGGAGACCGTCTTCCTGCTTCCCTTTGCAGTCGCGTTCCCCGGCTTCAGGGCCGCGGAATCCATCGCCATGCTGCTCTTCCTGCTCTTGCTCGTCGAAGGGCTGGTCTGGGCCTACCAGAAGAGGGTCCTGGTCTGGACATAGTGCATCTTCAACCCCAGGAATTATGATTCTGTAGGATTAAGTGTCATTCTGAGCGCAGCACCTTTGTGAATTGTCCTTCTGAGAGCAGCAAAGAATCCCCGTATTTCGTACCATGCGCGACAAACTGACACCGAAAGCCGAAACGGCTTTAACCAATCTGGAACCAAGGACTTCAAGGGTGGATGAAACACTAAAGAACGAGCTGAGCAAACAGGGCATCTTCACCACCACCCTGCAAGAGCTCTACAACTGGGGCCGCACCAGCTCTCTTTGGCCGTTGAACTTCGGCCTCGCCTGCTGCGCCATCGAGATGATCGCCACCACCATGGCGCGCTACGACCTCGCCCGCTTCGGCGCCGAGGTCTTCCGCCCCTCGCCCCGCCAGGCAGACCTGATGATCGTCGCTGGCACAGTGACCAAAAAAATGGCCCCCCAGGTGGTGCGCCTCTACAACCAGATGCCCGAGCCAAAATACGTCATCTCCATGGGCGCGTGCGCCATCTCCGGCGGCCCGTTCAAGCAGGGATACAACGTGCTCAAAGGAATCGACCGCTACATCCCCGTGGATGTGTACATCCCAGGTTGCCCGCCGCGTCCCGAGGCCCTCATTGATGCCTTCATGTCGCTGCAGAAGAAGATCGACGCGCAACAACTCACCGGAGAGAACAGGCCGCGCCATCTGAACGCGGGCGAGCCAAGCGAGTTCGTCGTGCCCAGCTTTGGCGCGCACGACCTGGAACCGGCCAGGAACCCGGCGGTATGGAACGCGCCGCTGGTGCAGATTGCGCCGCTGGGGCAAATTTCACAGACAGGCAACGATGGAACTGGAAAGAATTAAATCCGAGATTGAAGCCAATGTGCCCGGCTGCCGGCTGGAGACGGTCGCCAACCCAAGCCCATCGGCCCAACACTCGCTGCGTATCGACGCGCAGCACGCTGTCGCCGCCGCCACCTTCCTGCGCGATGCCGTCGGCCTGCGCTTCGACTTCTGCTCCAACGTCACCGGCATCGACTGGCCACCCACCGAAGTACCGGAAAAGGTGAAGGTCAAGAAGCTCGTCGATGGCGTCGAGCAGGAGGTCGAAGAGGTCCGCAAGACCACCCTCCCCGGCTCCCTCGAAGTCGTCTACCACCTCTTCTCGGTTGAGTTGAAGCACGGCCCCATCGTGCTGCGCATGAACACCCAGGACCGCGACGCAGGCGTCCACCTGCCCTCGCTGACGCCCGTCTGGCGCAGCGCCGAGTTCCAGGAGCGCGAGATATTCGACCTCTTCGGCGTGATCTTCGACGGTCACCCAGACCTGCGCCGCCTGCTCATGTGGGACGAGTTCGTCGACCACCCCATGCGCCGCGACTACGTCGAGCCGGACGACTTCGAGTACGAGCCGACCCCGCACGACGAAGTGTTGCGCCGTGCCCAGCAGCACCGGAGCGAAGCGCGCCCGGCAGATGAAGGGGGGATCCGATGAGCGCCGCCGCCTTCCCCACCGCCGTCCTCCCAACCGAGCAGATCGAGATGCAGCCAACGTCCAGCCCCGGCACGGACCAGTTGCTGGAACTCTCCATGGGGCCGCAGCATCCCTCCACCCACGGCGTCTTTCGCATGAAGGTCGCGCTCGACGGTGAACGTGTCGTCCGCCTCAAGCCCGTCTTCGGCTACCTCCATCGCAACCACGAGAAGATCGCCGAGAACGAGACCTACCTCGGCTCCATGCCCTACACCGACCGGCTCGACTACATGTGCCCCCTCACCAACAACTGGGCCTACGCGCTCGCCGTCGAAAAGCTCGCCGGCATCCAGGTGCCGGAGCGCGCCGAGTACCTGCGCGTCATCGTCGGCGAGCTCACCCGCCTGCAGAACCACGCCTGCCTCATCGGCTTCCTCATGCAGGACATGGGCGCCAGCGGCACACCGCTCATGTACGCCTTCCGCCAGCGGGAGATGGTCCTCGACCTCTTCGAGGCCCTCACCGGCGCGCGCATGATGTGCAACTACATGCGCTTCGGCGGCTGCCGCGTGGACCTGCCCGCCGGATGGCTCGAGCAGACACGCAAGGTCCTCGGTCAGTTCCCCCGCTTCCTCGATGAGTACGAAAGCCTGCTCATCGGCAATGAGATACTCATGGACCGCACCCAGGGAATCGGGGTGCTCTCCCGTGAGCTGGCCGTCAGCGCAGGCATCAGCGGCCCCATGGCGCGCGCCAGCGGCGTGGACTACGACATCCGCAAGGTGGACCGCTACGGCATCTACGACCGCTTCACCTTCCGCGTGCCCCTGGGCAGCCACGGCGACGTCTACGACCGCCTTATGGTCCGAGTGCTCGAGATGCGCGAATCGCTTGGCATCCTGGAGCAGGCCCTGCGCGATCTCCCCGCCGGCCCCATCGTCGATCCCAAGACAAAAATCCGCGGCTTCCGCCCCAAGCCCGGCGAGGCCTACGGAAGAATCGAAGCCCCCAAGGGCGAGCTTGGCTTCTATCTCATCAGCGACGGCTCGCCCAACCCCTACCGCTATCGCGTGCGTCCGCCCAGCCTCATCAACCTCACCGTACTCGAAGACCTCTGCCTCGGCCACAACGTCGCCGACATCGTGGTCATTCTGGGCAGCGTCGACATTGTGCTGGGAGAGGTAGACCGATGAGTATCCCGTATGTGGAGGAGCAAACGTGGTAGGTGAAGGTATCCTGAAGGGATTGGCGGAGACGGCCCGGAACTTCTTCGGCAGCTACGTCAGCAAGGACCGTCTCACCACGGTCCAGTATCCCGAGCAGCGCGCCCCCCAGATCGAGGCCGCGCGCAGCTTCCCCTTCCTGGTCTTCGACGGCGCGGACTGGCAGCAGGGACTGCGCTGCGTCGCCTGCCAGATCTGCGAGAAAGAGTGCCCGCCCAAGTGCATCTTCATCGAGAAGAGCAAGGACAAGAAGCCCGATGCCGTCGGCAAGCCGCAGTTCTACCCCGTAAGGTTCGACATCGACATCTCCGTCTGCATGAGCTGTCAGATCTGCGTCGAGGTCTGCCCCTTCGACGCCATCAAGATGGATGTGGACTACGACCTGAGCACGGGCGACCGCTTCGGCGGCCTGCTCCTCGACAGGCAGCGTCTCGCCAAATCCAACCAGTACTACAACGAAATCCATCCCACGGAGGCCGCCGCCGTCGACGCCGCCGTCGCCGAGGAGCGTGCCAAGGCAAAGGCCGCCGCGGAGGCAAAGCTGGCCGCTCAGGCAAAGGCCGCTGCGGAAGCAAAAGCCGCCTCCGACGCCAAGGCCGCAGCCGAGGCCAATCCCGCTCCCACGCCGCACTCTGCCAGTGGTGAATCGCAATGACGCAAACACTCGACCAGATCTTCGTGCTCGCCAAACACTGGCTGCTGGGCTTCCTTCCCGCCGCCGTCCAGCCGCTCTGCTCGGCCTTGCTCTCGGTGGTCGCGATCATCCTCGTCTTCGCAACCTTGTTCGCCCTCACCACATGGCTGGAGCGCAAAGGCCTTGGCAGAATGCAGAACCGCTTCGGGCCCAACCGCGTCGGCCCATGCGGCCTGCTGCAACCCCTCGCCGACGGTGTCAAGTCGCTCACCAAGGAGGACATCGTCCCGGCCAACGCAGACCACGCGGTGCATTTCATGGCCCCCGTGCTGTTGGTTGCGGCCTCCTTCATGGGCTACGCAGTCCTTCCCATCGGACGCAACATGGTCCTGGCCAACCTCAACGCCGGCGTGCTCTACTTTTTCGCGGTCGGTTCGCTCATGGAGCTGGCCGTCTTCATGGCGGGGTGGTCCAGCCGCAGCAAGTACTCCCTGCTCGGTGCCATGCGTGCCATCGCGCAGATGATCAGCTACGAGGTCCCTCTGGTCCTCGCCTCCATCGTCGTCGTCATGCACACCGGCTCGCTCTCCACCGTGGCAATCGTGAACCGCCAGGCCGTCTACACCGGCATCTGGCCCCACTGGTTCGTCCTGACTCCCTGGGGCCTCGCAGGATTTGTCCTCTTCATGGTCGCCGCCACCGCCGAATCCAACCGCTCGCCCTTCGACCTGCCCGAGGGCGAGTCCGAGATCATCGCCGGCTACTATATCGAGTACTCGGGCTTCAAGTTCGCCCTCTTCTTCCTGGGCGAGTACATCGGCATGTTCGCCACCAGCGCAATGGCCATCACCCTCTTCCTCGGCGGATGGGCCGCGCCGTTCTCCTTCCTCGCATGGGTCCCTTCTTACCTCTGGTTCTTCGCAAAACTGCTGGCGCTGATCGCGGTCTTCATCTGGGTCCGCGGGACGCTTCCCCGCCTGCGCATGGACCAGCTCATGAACCTTGCCTGGCAGTTCATGCTCCCCATGACGCTGCTCAACCTCCTTGCCGTGGGCGTATGGCAGTTCATGCCCGCCGGACTTGCGCGATGGCCGGTATGCGCCGCCATGGTCGCCGTTCCGTTCCTCCTGCTGGCCCGCGGCCTCAGACAAAAGAAAAAATTCCAGTTGCGGACCTACCGTTTTTCCCAGTGATGGCAGCGATGCCGCATTCGCCGGACTATAGTTTTGTAAGACGATTTTGTAAAACAGTTTTGTAAGACAAACTATGCTGCATCGGACTTCGGGCCATTGAGTTGACTTTATCGTTTACCATCCTCGCCGCAATTACCGTCGCCGGAATGGCTGCGGCCATGGGCCTGCGCAACGCCGTGCACTGCGTGCTGGCGCTCACCGTGGGCTTTGCTGGCATCGCCGCGCTCTATCTTCAACTGGGCGCGCAGTTCGTCGGCTTCACCCAGGTCCTGGTCTACGTCGGCGCAGTGGCAATCCTCGCCGTCTTCGCCATTATGATGACGCAGGGCCGGCAGTCCGCGACGCCTGCGGAACCCTCCCCCCTCTGGGCCGCGGGAGGCGCGGTTGCCGCCGCCGTCTTCGCCGTCCTTGCCTGGGCAATCCATTCCAGCGCAGCATCCGCGCAGGCTCCGCCGACCCAGCCCGCAGCCGCCCCCGATGTTACAGTCCAGCAGATCGGCGATGCCCTGATGCATCGCTTCGTCCTGCCCCTGGAGATCGTCGGCCTGTTGCTGACCGCCGCGCTCATCGGCGCGGTCGTCATCGCCATGGGCCGCAGGGAGGAGATGAAATGAACTCCTTGCAGGACTACCTTCTCCTTTCCGCGCTCCTCTTCTCCATCGGCCTCGCCGGTGCCCTGCTGCGGCGCAACGCAATCCTCGTCCTCATTGGGATCGAACTCATGCTCAACGCCGCCAACCTCAACTTTATCGCCTTCTGGCGCTACGGCCCGGCCCCAGCGGCATTGACCGGCATCATGTTCACAATCTTTTCCATCGCCGTCGCCGCCGCCGAAGCTGCCGTCGGACTGGCAATCATCCTCGCCGCGTACCGGCACTCCCGCACCACCGATCTGGACCGCATGAACTGTCTGAAAGGTTGAGCCGGGTGAAACAGAAAGTTCAAGTTCGTGAAGTTTTGATTCAAGTTAGATTCGCAAATCGCAGCGCCTCCGCCGATGCCAGAGACTGATCGGCACTCTTTCAACCGTCTTCTCAACTCTTCGCCTGAGACTCAATGACCTGGATCGTTCAAAACCTGTGGCTGGTTCCCGCCCTGCCGATACTCGCTGCGGGAGTCTGCGCCCTGCTGAGCCGGCGCAGTCGCACCGCCGCCGCATCGCTGGCCATCGGCTCCATGGCCGCCTCATTCGTGCTCTCCGTCTGCGCATTCCTGCATCTCCTGCGGACCGTAAATTATGGCGAAGGCCAAGTGCTGACGTTCAACGTCCGCTGGTTCCAGGTCGGCGGCGAGTGGCTCAGGCTGGGTTGGATGCTCGATCCCCTCACCGCCCTGATGCTGCTGATGGTCACCTTCGTTGGCCTGCTCATCTTCATCTACAGCGTCGGGTACATGGCCCACGACGACAACTTCACCCGCTTCTTCTGCTTCCTGGCGCTCTTTGCCGGTGCCATGCTCGGCGTCGTCGTCGCCAACAGCCTGCTCCTGCTCTTCATGGGTTGGGAGATCGTCGGCCTCCCCTCCGATCTCCTCATCGGCGTCTGGTACGCCAAGCCGGAGGCTGCGGCCGCGGCCAAAAAAGCATTCCTCGTCACCAAAATCGGCGACCTTGGATTTCTGTTGGGCATGGTCTGGCTCTATGAGAAGACTGGCACGCTTCTCTTCTACGATGCAGGGGCCGGATGCCTCGAGCACTCCGCGCTCGCCCATCTGGTTGCGCAGACCACCGTCCTGGGGCTGACAACCTCCGCTGCAATCGCGCTGCTCGTCTTCTGCGGAGCGGCAGGCAAGTCCGGCCAGGTTCCACTGCACGTCTGGCTGCCCGACGCGATGGAAGGCCCCACGCCCGTCAGCGCGCTCATCCACGCAGCCACCATGGTTGCCGCCGGAGTCTTCCTCATCGCGCGCATCTATCCACTGATGAGCGCCCAGGCTGGCGGCTCACTCGCACCAACCATCGCGTTGCAGGTCGTTGCCTGGGTCGGTGCCGCCACCGCCGTCTTCGGCGCGCTGGTTGCCGTCGCGCAGTTCGACATCAAGCGCATCCTCGCCTACTCCACCATCTCACAGCTTGGCTACATGATGATGGGCCTGGGCGTCGGCGGCGTGGCCGTCGGGATGTTCCACCTGATTACCCACGCCTTCTTCAAGTCCCTGCTCTTCCTTGGCGCGGGATCGGTCATCCATGGCTGCAACGGCGAACAGGACATCCGCCGCATGGGTGGCCTGCACAAGTCCATGCCCATCACCTTCGTCGCGTACACAGCCGGGATGCTCGCCCTCTGCGGGTTCCCGCTCCTCTTCTCCGGCTTCTGGAGCAAGGACGCCATCCTCCACGCCGCGCGAGACTGGTCCATCTCGCAAGCGCCGTTCTATATGGGGGCCTTCGGCGCGCTGCTCACCGCCTTCTACATGACGCGCCAGGTCTACTACGTCTTCGGCGGAGCTTCGCGCCCGTCGGAACCGGGCCTCGACGCAGCCCAGACCTCCGGCCCGCACGGCGCAGCGCACCACACCCCAGCCCATGCCCACGAGAGTCCAGCCGTGATGACGGTCCCGCTCGTCATCCTCGCTGCGTTCGCCGTTCTGCTTGGGTTCATCGGCACGCCCGCGTGGCCCTGGTTGCAATCCTTCCTCGACAACAAGCCGGCTTCGTTTTCCTTTGCCGCATTCTCCGCCTTCGGGATCCTGCCCGTCATGCTCACCTCGTCGCTTCTTGTCTTCCTCGGCCTTGGCCTGGGCTGGTGGTTTTACGGTCGCAGGCCGATCCAGACCGCCCAATCTCCCGACCCGCTCGCCGAGCTACAGCCGCAGACCTTCTCTCTGCTCGGCCACGCCTTCTTCGTCGATGCGCTCTACGGCGCAACGCTGGTCCGCCTGAACACACTCTGCTCCAGGGTCTGCAACTGGCTCGACCGCTGGGTCTGGAATGGGGCCGTTCAGGCCGTCTCTTGCTTCGTCCTCGGTCTCGCATGGCTGGACAACTTCTTCGACGCCGCCGTGGTCAACTCCGGCTTCGATGAGGGTTGCGAAAACGTCTCGCGCGGCGGCCATGTCCTCTCCCTGCTGCAGGGCGGCCAGGTGCAGGGTTATATGCGGGTCATCGGCGGCGCGCTCATCGTGCTGGTCCTGTTTCTGCTCTGGGGGGCGAAGATATGACCTCCTTTCCATACATCACCCTGCTCACCGCCCTGCCTGTCGCGGGTGCCCTTGTCCTGCTCACGCTCGGAGACCGCAACAAGGCCCTCGTACGCTGGTCGGCGCTGGCCTTCAGCTTCGCCGCGCTTGTGCTCACGCTGGTTCTATGGTTCCACTTCGACTCCGCGTCCGGCTCGCTCCAGTTTCAGGAACTGCACCCCTGGATTCCATCCCTGGGCGTGGACTATCGCGTCGCAGTCGATGGCCTCGGACTCCTGATGCTGCTGCTCACCTCCGTCGTGGTGCCGATCGCCATATTTGCCTCGTGGCACATCCAGGAGCGGGTGCCGCTCTACTTCTCCCTGGTGCTCCTCCTGCAGGCCTGCCTCTACGGCACCTTTACCGCCTTGAATTTCTTCCACTGGTTCATCTTCTGGGAACTCAGCCTGGTTCCCGCGTTCTTTCTCATCCGGCTCTGGGGCGGCCCGCGACGCGCCAGCGCCGCAACGCAGTTCCTGGTCTACACAATGGTCGGCAGCATCGCAATGCTGCTGACATTTCTCGCCATATTCCTGGCCACAAAGAAATTCGATCTCATCGACCTCGCCTCAATGGCGCAGAGTGGCCAGCTCATGCCCGCCGTGGTCGACAAGCTGGCCTGGCACCGCTTCACGCCGCGGCATCTGGAGCTGCTCCTCTTTGCCGGCGCGTTTCTCGGCTTCGCCGTCAAAGTGCCGCTCTTCCCCTTTCACACATGGCTGCCCTCCGCCTACTCTGAGGCACCGTCCGGCACCACCGTCCTTTTGACCGGCGCAATGTCGAAGATGGGACTCTACGCCTTCCTGCGCATCCTGCTCCCCATCTTCGGCGCGCAGATGCAGCTCGTCCTGACGCCTCTGCTGTGGCTTGCCGTGGCCACCGTCGTCCTCTCCGCTTACGCCGCGCTGGCCCAGAAGGACCTGAAGCGCATCTTCGCCTACTCCTCGATCAACCACCTCGGGTATTGCCTGCTGGCACTCTTCGCGGTCGTGAGATTTACCGGCGCGGACGCTTCTCTTACCGCGGAAAAATATGCCGCGATGAATGGCGTCCTGCTACAGATGTTCAACCACGGCCTCACCGCCGCGACCCTCTTCTGGTTTGTCGCCATGCTGGAAAAGCGCAGCGGCGGTCTGCGCGGCCTGGACGACTTCGGCGGCCTGCGCAAGGTCGCGCCCGTCTTTACAGGACTCATGGGCATCGCCCTCTTCTCCACCCTGGGACTGCCCGGCCTGAATGGGTTTATCGGTGAGTTCCTCATCTTCAAAGGGACGTTTTCGCTCGCGGCCTGGGCAACCTCGCTCTCCGTCCTCGGCCTGCTTGCAACCACACTCTTTATCCTTGGGATTCTGCAGCACGTCTTCTCCGGCCCACTCAACGAGCGATGGAAGACCATGCCCGACCTCACCGTGGGCGAGCGGCTGGCCCTTGCGCCCGCCATCGGCCTCATGTTCGTTCTCGGCCTCTATCCACAACTCGTACTCGGAGTCGTCGACAGTACCGTGATCCAGATGGTGCAACATCTACACTTTTGATCTACAGTTCGGCCTGGTGTTCTGATTATGCTTGCTTGGACGATCTACATCTCGTTTCTCGGTGCTGCCGCCCTGCTCCTGCTGCCCAAAGGCAGCGTGACCACGGCGCGCGTCCTCGCGCTGCTGACGGCGCTGGCTGGCTTCGCAGTTGCGCTCACCTACTTCGTGCAGCACAGGACCGGAGAGATGCTGACCGTAGTCCGCGTGCCCTGGGTCCCCTCACTGGGCATCGAATACCGCCTCGCGGCGGACGGCATCGGCATCGTTCTGGTCTTGCTGACGGGGATCGTCGCCGTCACCGGAATCCTTTTCTCCTGGGACATCGTAGACCGCGCCCGCCAGTTCTTCGCGCTCTACCTCCTGCTCATCGGCGCGGTCTACGGCGTGTTTCTCAGCTACGACCTCTTCCTCCTCTTCGTCTTCTACGAGATCGTCA
>VFSW01013152.1_pt1 | contig 11521 bp, 10 predicted proteins | sample 5358111 | NCBI WGS metagenome assembly VFSW01 (sample SAMN11554181, study PRJNA540505) | mine drainage metagenome | isolation source: sediment from site ElyBrook_90M | place: USA: Ely Copper Mine, Vershire, VT | collected 2017 | reverse complement strand
TTCCAGCATAATCCGCGTATCAGCGTAACAGCTTACGCCCTGCCTTTGGGTGTTCCGGCGCATGGCAGGCACGGCGAAAAGCCTGTAGTGCTTTCTGGGCATGACCCAGCACGCTTCCTTGCGGGTAGCTGCCAGCCTCGTTCGCCGTGCCGGCGGGGACGCCGGTAAGCAATTCGATACCTTCGTCCGCATGCTCTGCGGTATAAATATGAAAAAGTCCCTTGGCGACGGCTTCCACCACCTTGTTCTCCAGCATCAGGTGGCGCCGGTTGCGGTTGGGAATCAGCACGCCTTGGCATCCGTCCAGTCCGGCCTTTTCGCAAATGCGGAAATAACCCTCGATTTTTTCATTGATCCCGCCTACCGGCAGCACTTCGCCGTGCTGGTTGACCGCGCCGGTGACGGCGATGCCCTGCCGGAGCGGCAAGCCGGACAAGGACGAGAGCAGGACAAACAGCTCGGCGCAGGAAGCGGAATCCCCCTCCACGCCATGGTATTCCTGCTCGAAGACGATGGAAGCATTGAGGGAAAGCGGCGCGATATGAGCGAATAGCGCAGCCAGATAGTTTTGCAGGATGAATACGCCCTTGTCATGCATCGGGCCGGACAATTCGACCTCGCGCTCGATATTCAGCAGGCCGTCATCGCCGGCGAACGTGCGCGCGGTAATCCGTATCGGGAAACCAAAACGGTAATCGCCCAGATCGACCTGCGTCAGGCCGTTAAGCTGACCCACTTTCTCTCCGTACAGATCGATCAGCAGATCTCCTTCGGCGATGGATTCGCGCAACAGCTGGTCTGGATAGTCGTGCCGCCAGGCGCGTGCCTGTAGCGCTGCTTCCACGTCTGCGGCCTCGACCCATCCATTCTTGCGCGTGCGGCAGATGGCGGCGCTCTCCATCACCAGCGCCTCGGTGCGGCCGAAGATCGCGCTTTGGCGCGCCTGATCGTCCACGTCGCGGTGGCTATCTTCCAGCAGGCGCGACACCGCTGCGGCGGAAAAATGGGGCAACCCAAGCTGGCGACAGGCGTGGGCGACGAAAATCGACGAGGCGCGCCGGGTTTCGGCGCTGGCTGAAAAGCTTTCTGCAAAGTCCACCTTCACCCGGAAATGGCGGGCGAATTCCGGGTCTTCCTCCTGCAACTCGTAATACTGATCCCGCGAACCGATCAATACGATCTTGACCTCGACATCGACGGCTTCTGGCTCGAGAGACACCGCTGCAATCGGGGAAAATGAAGTGCCCGGCTCCTCGATCTGCAACCTGCCGCTACGCAGGAAGCGCCGCAATTTTTCCCACACCAGGGCATCAGCCAGCAAATCGCGCAGGTGCAGCATGAGGAATCCGCCGTGCGCCTTGAGCAGGCTGCCGGCACGGATGCGGGTAAAATCCGTCACCAGCACGTCGTTCACCGACTGATACTCGATGCTGCCGAACAGCGAACGAAACAGCGGGTTATCCTCGAAAATCACCGGCGCGCCGGAGAGACCGTCATTGTCCACCACCAGGTTGACGCGGTAGCGCGACAGCGCCTTTTCCAGCGTCTCCTGATGGCTTTCTTCATCGTCGTCGGCCTGGAACAGCGCCAGGTTGTCGAGCACATTCCGGGCGATCTCGTCCAGCCAGGCATTCAGCTTGGCGGCATCCTTGATCTGCTTCTTCAGCCCGGCACGAATTTCCTGCAAGCCATGATCCAGCAGCGGTTTCACCACCTGCCGCCGTAGCGCAGCCAGCGCCTCGTTCATCACCCGCTCCAGCGGCCGGGTTTTCTCGAAATAAAGGGCAATCTCGGCGCGCAGTTCCTGCTCGGCCTGCTCGACCGCCACCCGGCGCTCCTTCGGCAGGGAAAGCACTTCGTCCTCGGCCAGCGGCTGCCCCGCCTCGCCCAGCAAAGTGAACACCATCCGCCCGTCCTCGCGATGGATGCTGAAATTGCGCTTTTCTGCAAAGGAGGAGAGTTCGGCATAAGCCTTGGCTTCCTCATCCTTGTAGGCTTTCTCGATGTGCGCGCTTTCGGTCTTGAAATCCTGCCCCGTCAGCTGCTGCGGGATTTCCGTCACCAGCGATTTCGCCATCTGTTGCAGGAGCTGGCGCAGCTGGCGCCCCTGCCCGGCTGGCAAGCGCAGCACCAGCGGCCTTTCCGGAGCATCGAAGTTGTGCAGGTAGCACAGGTCCGGCGGCACCAACCGCTCGGCGGCAACCGCCTGCATCGCCTGCCCGAGCAGGGAAGTGCGACCGCTGCCGACCTCGCCCAGCACGAACAGGTTGTAATCCGGCTGATCCATTCCCAAGCCGAAGCGGGTGGCCGTTTCGGCGCGCTCCTGGCCGATCCACGGCAAGGGCAGGTTGAGCAGTTCGGATGTGTCGGAAAACCCCAGCGAATCGGGGGCTATGGTCAGGCGGAGATCGGCGGGAGTCAGATTTGAGATTGGCATTTTCTTGCTATTTATTCCCGCTGATTGCGCACTGATTCGGCTCGCCCGCCTGCAGCGGCAAATCGCCGCTCCTCACGCCGATGCTGCCTACGGCGTGCACCGCCGCCACGTAATGCTTGTCCTCGTGCAGCCTGTCCCAGCTTGCCGGGTGCAGCCGACCGTGCATGCGAATCAGACGCGCCATGCCCAGTGCCGGCATTTCCCATTTCAGGCCGGCCAGCAGCGCGTCGGCGCTGTCTGGCTTGTTGCACACCAGTACCATGTCGCAGCCCGCATGCAGAGCGGCCTCGGCGCGTTGCACCACGCCACCCGCCACGCTGGCGCCTTCCATGGAAAGGTCATCGCTGAAAATCACGCCATCGAAGCCCAGCCCCTTGCGCAGGATATCCTTCAGCCAGACGCTGGAAAATCCTGCCGGCAGCTGGTCTATCTCAGGATAAATCACGTGCGCCGGCATCATCCCGGCGATGCCGAAATCGATCATCTGCTTGAACGGGACCAGATCGTCCATTTCGATGTCGGCATAGTCGCGCTCGTCCACCGGAATCTCCAGATGGGAATCGGCGCGGACGAAGCCATGGCCGGGGAAATGCTTGCCCACCGCTGCCATGCCGCCCTGCTTCAGACCCAGCATCAGGCTGTGCGCAAGGACAGCGATGGCCTGCGGGTCGCGGTGAAAGGCGCGGTCGCCGATCACTCCGCTTTGTCCGAAATCGATGTCCAGCACAGGTGTGAAGCTGAAATCCACGCCGCTGGCGCGCAGCTCTGCCGCCAGCACCCAACCGGTCTGGTGCGCCAGGGTTCTGGCGCGGTTCGGATGTTCGTCCCAGATACGCCCCAGCTCGCGCATCGGCGGCAGCCGGGTGAAACCATCGCGGAAACGCTGCACCCGTCCGCCTTCGTGGTCCACCGCAATCAGGAGATGAGGGTTGCGCAGGGCATGAATCTCGGCGGTCAGCCGGGCAAGTTGCTCCCGCGAAGCGTAATTCCTGCTGAACAGGATCACCCCGCCGACCAGCGGGTGTTTCAGTCTTTTCCTGTCCTCGTCAGTCAGTTCGGTGCCGAGAACATCGAGCATTACCGGGCCAAGAGTCATTTTTTGCTCGTCTTTAAATTATCCCAAACACCTTGATTTATCCACGAAAATCACGAAAGGCACGAAACAAATCAACAAATGGAACAGACCAATTTATTCGCACATTGGGTGAATAACTACAGCATTGTATCTCTTTGAATATTTTCGCGCTTTTCGTGTATTTCGTGGACTAACTGTTTTTTATTGTTCCAGCACGGAGAACGCCACAACCATCTCCACCTCGTCGCTGATCGACAGGTGATGGCCGCGAATATTGCGCTGTTCCAGAACATGCGCCAATTCGGGCTCCAGACCGAAACCCGGTCGGCCGAGAACATCGTGTGTCACGTTGATGTTGTGCCAGGTTGCCGGATGGCGCATCCCCGTGCCAAGCGCCTTGACGAAGGCCTCCTTGGCGGCAAAGCGTTTGGCGAGAAAGCGGGCGCGGTGGGTGCTGGCCGCAAAATCGTCCCATTCAACCGCCGCCAGAATACGCCGCGCGAACCGGTCGCCGAAACGCTTCAGCGCTTCCTCGATACGCCCTACCGCAACAATGTCGGTGCCGATGCCGTAAATCATCTGGCCACGGCCACCATCAGCGCTTTCATTTCCGCCACCGCACGCTCCCAGCCCACGAACAATGCCTGCGCGACAATGGCATGCCCGATATTGAGCTCGTAAACGCCGGGGATGGCGGCGATTTTCTGCACGTTGTGGTAGTGCAGGCCGTGGCCCGCATTCATCCGCAGGCCGAGCTTCATGCCGTATTCAACTGCCGTGCGGACGCGCGCAAGTTCCGCCTCCTGCGCCGATTCTGTTTCGGCATCGGCAAAGTGACCGGTGTGAATTTCCACCACGGGCGCACCCGCTTCCCTGGCCGCATCGAGCTGCGCCTTTTCCGGCGCAACGAACAGCGAAACGCGAATGCCGGCAGTGCCCAGCGCGGTGCAGGCCGATTTGATGCGCTCGAAATGGGCGACCACGTCGAGTCCGCCTTCGGTGGTCCGCTCCTCGCGCTTCTCCGGCACCAGACAGACATCCTGCGGTTTCAACCGCAGAGCGATTCCCACCATCTCGTCCGTCACCGCCATTTCCAGATTCATTCTGGTCTGCAAGGCAGCGCGCAGGATTTCCACGTCCTGGTCCTGGATATGGCGGCGGTCTTCGCGCAAATGCAGGGTGATCGAATCCGCACCGGCCGTTTCCGCCATCAATGCCGCCTGGATCGGGCTGGGATAGCGCGTCCCGCGCTGCTGGCGCAGGGTGGCGACGTGGTCGATGTTGACGCCAAGATGAATCATAGTTCCTGTAAGTCCTTTAATATCTGGCGGGTATGCAGAGTGTCATCGCCCAGATAATGATTGATCAGCGCCCGCATCAACGCCTTGCTTTGCTGCAAGGTGACCGGATCGCCATAATCGTCGGCGGCCATGTCCAGCAGCGTCTTCCCCCGCAATTCTACACCGTTTTGGCCGGTTTTTTGCCGCACCGGGCCGCGCTCGAAAACGTAGCGGTAATGAACGTTCGGCTCGATTATCGCACCGGAATCCGCATCATGCCCGAGCGTCAGGGCGTAACCCAGTTCCTTCAGCAGATTCATTTCAAAGCGCCGCAGCACGGCGGCATAATCCGTGCGCCGCGCGAGTTCCTGCAAGGTTTCCTGGTAATAAATGAACAGCTGCTCGTGCGGATCGTCGCTGTGCAGCAGCTTGAGCAGCAGCTCGTTCAGGTAAAAACCACAGATCAGCGCCGTGCCCTGCAACAGCGGCTGCCCACCCTGCCATTCGGCGCTGTGCAGCGTGCGCAACTCGGCCTTGCCGAACCAGCTCAACGAAAGCGGCTGAAAAGAAAGCAACAGTCCGCGCACAGCCGATTTCGGCCGGCGCGCCCCGCGCGCCATCAGCGGCAGACGACCGAAATCACGGCTGAACACCTCGACGATCAGGCTGGTTTCGCGATAGGGATAGGTATGCAGGACGTATGCGGGTTGATCTCCCTGCCTGGCATTAGGTTCTCGCGCCATACCCTCGAATAATAGTTAGCAAATCAATATGTGCTTTTTTAAAAGCATGAATTATACGGCGTAGGATGCAGGGCTTCACGGAAAATAGTTATCTATCCCCTGGAAATGGTAAAATTGCTCATTTATGCCAATCACACAGTGGCATCTTGCGCTTAACCCGGATATTTCATAAATTGACGCGCGCCCTCGCTGGTCTTTATGTTTCGTATGGAAATTTTGCTCAGTCGGTCGTATGAATAACTACGACACTCCCTCACAAAATCCCCCCTACAAAACAAAATCCTGCGCGATCATCACGCGAATTTTTGAAACATCCGGGTTAAAAAGCCAGTTATAACTATTGACGTTAGTCCGAGGGTAGCAATGAAATGTGTGGATGATTTCCGCTTGCAATTCGGCAAGCAGGAACTGGTGCCGATCATTATTGGCGGAATGGGCGTGGATATTTCGACGGTCGATCTTGCGCTCGTGGCCGCGCGCCTGGGTGGCATCGGCCATATTTCCGATGCCATGCTGCCGACCGTGGCCGACCGCCGCTATGAAACACACTTCGTCAGAGAAAAACTCAAGCAGTACAAATACAACATCGGCAATTCCGACAAGTCGGAGGTGAAGTTCGACCTCGGCCAGATCGCCGAGGCCACCCGCCTGCACGTGAGCAAGGCGATGGAAGCCAAGCGCGGTGAAGGCATGATCTTCATCAACTGCATGGAAAAACTCACCATGAACGCGCCGCGCGAAACGCTGCGCGTTCGCCTCCGCACGGCGCTTGATGCCGGGATTGACGGCATCACGCTGAGCGCGGGGCTGCACCTCGGTTCGTTTGCTCTGATGGAGGATCATCCCCGCTTTCGCGATGCCAAGCTCGGCATCATTGTCTCATCGCTGCGGGCGCTGCAAATATTTCTGCGCAAAACCGCCAAACTCAATCGACTACCGGATTTCATCGTGGTCGAGGGGCCTCTGGCCGGCGGACATCTTGGCTTCGACATGGATTGGGCGAAATACGATCTGCGCACGATCATGGCTGAAATTTTGCAGTATTTACAGACCGAGAAATTAAATATTCCGCTGATTGCGGCTGGCGGAATTTTCACCGGCAGCGATGCCGTGTCTTTCCTCGAAAACGGCGCAGCGGCGGTGCAAGTGGCAACGCGCTTCACGGCGGCACGCGAATGCGGCCTGCCGGAGAAGGTGATGCAGGAGTACATCAAGGCAACCGAGGGCGACATCGAGGTCAATACCATTTCGCCGACGGGCTATCCGATGCGTATGCTCAAAAGCAGCCCGGCGATCGGCGCGGGCAACCGTCCCGGCTGCGAGTCTTACGGCTACCTGCTCGATGGCTCCGGGCATTGCGCCTACATTGAAGCCTATAATCACGAAGTGGCCCTCCACCCGAAGGCAAAGAAAATCTCGGTGATGGAAAAGACCTGCCTTTGCACCCACATGCGCAACTTCAATTGCTGGACCTGCGGGCATTATACCTATCGGCTCAAGGACACCACGCGACGCCTGCCGGACGGCAGTTACCAGATACTCAGCGCGGAGCACGTGTTCCGCGACTACCAGTTCAGCGTCGACCAGAAAATCGCATTGCCGGATTAAGAGCCCATGAAAAGAACCGACCTGGAAAAGAACATCGGCTTGAAAATAAAGAGCCAAATCAACCGTCCCGGCACTGCCGGACGCATCGGCCAAGAGGCTGCCGTTGCCGTGGACCGGCGCGAACAACGCAAGCTCGATCAGGCGCTCGGTCTGGTGCCGTTTGCCGTCAAGCTGAACGGTGATCTGGTGAAACAGATCCAGTCACTGGCGCAGGAACGTCAGATGGGGCTGAACGAAATGGTGGCGGAGTTGCTGCAAAAAGGCTTGAACCGCTAAGCGAAGCCCTGATTAACCCCCTCTCCCCTTGCGGGAGAGGGGTGGGTTTACACCCTCACCCATAATCAGCGATGGCGTTCACCGGAACGGTGCAGCGGCGGCGTCTTTGCAGCCACATTGCCATTTGCCTCTCGGGTCGGCGCCGCACCCCGGTTCTGTGAAGGTGCCCTGGGTGCGGAAGAGCGGCCCCTCGGTTGACCACGACCGCCCGGTGTTGACCCGCGTCCATTCTGGATCGGCTCGGGCTTGGCATTCCGGTCCGGTTCGAAACCCGGCACCACTTCCTCGGGCAACTCCCGCTTCAGCAGTCTTTCGATATCCGCCAGCAACTTGTATTCATCGACGCACACCAGCGACACGGCTTCACCCGAAGCGCCCGCGCGTCCGGTGCGGCCGATGCGATGAACGTAATCTTCCGGCACGTTGGGCAGTTCGAAGTTGACCACATGCGGCAAATCCACCACATCGATGCCGCGGGCGGCGATATCGGTCGCCACCAGCACACGCAGGCTGCCGTCCTTGAACTCGCTCAATGCGCGTGTCCGCGCCGACTGGCTCTTGTTGCCATGGATCGCCAGCGCCGGGATGCCGCTCTTGACCAGATGTTCGGCCAGCTGGTTGGCGCCGTGCTTGGTGCGGGTGAACACCAGCACCTGCGACCAGTCGTGCTGCTTGATGAGTTGAGTGAGCAAAGCGCGTTTCTTGTCGCGATCCACCGGGTAAACCTTGTGCGACACATTGTCGGCAGTGGCGTTGCGGCGCGCCACCTCGATCATCGCGGGCTTGTTCAGCAAGCCGTCGGCCAGCGCCTTGATCTCATCGGAGAAGGTGGCGGAAAACAGCAGATTCTGCCGCTGCCTGGGCAACAACGCGAGGATTTTCTTGATGTCGCGGATAAAGCCCATGTCCAGCATGCGGTCGGCCTCGTCCAGCACCAGGATTTCGACGTGCGACAGATCGACGGTTTTTTGCTGTACGTGGTCCAGCAGGCGGCCCGGCGTGGCAACCAGAATATCCACGCGGCTCCTGAGTTTGGTGATTTGCGGGTTGATGTTGACCCCGCCGATCATGGTCATGGAATTCAGTTTCAGGTGCTTGCCGTACTCGCGCACACTCTCCTCCACCTGTGCCGCGAGTTCGCGGGTAGGGATGAGGATCAGCGCCCGAATCGGCGGACGACCGCTGGATGGGCCTTTGACGCTGGTGTCGGAAAGCATGTGAAGTATTGGCAGAACGAAACCGGCGGTCTTGCCGGTGCCGGTCTGCGCGCCGGCAAGCAGGTCGCCGCCCGACAGCACGGCGGGAATCGCCTGCATCTGGATGGGGGTGGGAACGGTGTAGCCGCGTTCAGTGACGGCACGAACGATTTCATCGGACAGGCCGAGGGAAGCAAAGGACATGGTGACTCCAGGAATAACATCGGCCTGTCGCCGTTTATCGGCGCCAGTCTTAGACAGATGAGGGATTTAATTCAGCCCGAATGGGCAGCGGCGCGATGACTGGGTGCGTATCGCCGCAGGCGCGCATTATAGCAGAGTGGGGGCGGTTGCCATACCCACACAACCCACAAACCACGATCGGCAGGCGCTTAATCAAAATTCGGCTTTGCGGCCAGATTTACGCGGATTTCAATAGCCGCTCACAATCGGAGTTTCTCGATGACATGCGAAGTTATTAGTGGACGCTAAACGCAATGTTGCCGCGCATCCAAAAAACGAATGCTATCCCGAAATAAAAAGGCCGGTTATTCACCGGCCTTTCGTTTTTGAAACATCTTTATTTTACTGGTCGGGGCGAGAGGATTTGAACCTCCGCCAAGACAAATCATGATAACCCGTGACCAACGTGTAAAGCAATAGCAGCGCATGGTGTTTGGCATAGTTGGTCACAATTGGTCTGGTGAGTGCCACAAAAACGCCACAAGATTTCAATTCTACCCGTGATAACTGCCCATACCTGATATTGGAATGCCATTGCTGTGCCTCACACAATTCTCCCCTCTTCAATGTGACCTCTTAGAGCATCCGCTGCCAACAAAAAGTAGATAATTGAAACCATCGTTGCAGTGCTTAACCGCACCTTAAAGTCTATGGTATATTCCGTGACGCCTAAACTTGGAATATCAAAAGCCCTTTGATGCCTTACGCCATGCCCACGGAGGCATCGGGTCGGGACCGGCCGATAGCCCGGCGACCCGTCTTCGCATCATCCTGTAGCTGGTACAGACTACGTTCAGTTGCATAGCGTCAAGCACGGTGCTACAAACATCAAGCCACTCTACCGTCCGCTTACGATGGGATCGACCGACTGAGGTATGTTGGTGCAGACATTCTGCGACGTTCATAATTGTACCGTCACTGTGCCACCTCCAATAAATACTCAGACACCACCAGTTTGATTAGGTCTCGGCTTCTACAATTAGATCATTCCTGCGCTTCCTCAATCAAATCCGGCGAATCATTCTGTGGGCTGTTGACCCTGCGACTCACGGGATAGGCTTCCATAAAACGGTCGGGGTAAGGTTGTGCCATCGCTTGAATCTTGATGACTTCGGTGAAGTTCGGGTCGATCCAGGCAGCGTAATCTTCTGGTCGAATAATCACCGGCATACGGTCATGGATCTTGGACATCAATGAATTAGCATCAATGGTGAGAATGGCGAAGGTCGTCACCTCCCTTTCAGGACCTTGCCAGCGCTCCAGCAGCCCGCCCATTCCCATCGGTTCGTTATCTTTCAGGTGGATCAGCCAAGGCTGCTTGACGTCTGCGATGGCTTGCCACTCGTAGAAAGCATCTGCCGGCACCAGCACACGGCTCTTGCGGTAAGCGTGGCTGAACATCGGTTTGATGGCGGCTGTTTCTGCTTTGGCGTTGATGGGGTGCTGTAGTTCCTGAGTGTCTTTGACCCATGATGGAATCAGTCCCCATCGGGCATCAGTGAATACCCGATTGCCGGCGTCGTCGATATGAACTACCGGAACCGTCTGGGTCGGCGCGATATTGAAGCGCGGCTTCAAGTCCAGTTCGTTGGTGGTGCCGAAATGTTCCTTGAGCCTGGCGGATGATCCATAGAGGGCGTAGCGTCCACACATAAAATTCCGTTCCTACAGTTTTCGTGGTCGCTTCTTGAGGTCGATGATTTTATCGAGTTGCATTCGCGCTTGTTTATCAGCCCTTTCGGATTTTAAGGTCAATGCTTTCTGCACCAATGCGTAAAAAGCAACCAAATCCTGCCGGGGATAATCATCCAGCACGCCACTATTTTGAAAGAACTCGGCAATCCAGCGTGAATCCAGGTCGGTATTTCCCGTCTCCTGCAAATATTCCATTGCGGCAATTTCGACGTATTCGGACAGTTTTGCCATCCCGGATTTTTCCCTGATTCATAGAGTGCGAGCGTCATCGCATACCTATATATCCTAGCTCAAGTGAGGCACGCTGTCGCTACAACGCTTAACATTGAGCCGCTGCCAGTTCGTTCCAGTCGGTGGTGTAGCAGGGGGATTTATTCCCTTGTTTCATCTTCCAGTGCTTTCTGATTCCGGCGCTGGCGAGGAAGACGGAGTCCTTGCCCATTTTACGGTTGATCAAGTCCATGGTTTGCATCAACTGGATGGACTCTTCATCCGCCGCGTCATCCGCGAACAGGGAGTTTTGCTGGGTCGCTGCCGGGGCGATGTCCATCAGCATCACCCCCGCCTTGGCGTAGCGATACCCAGGCCGGTAGATACGCCTCAATCCCCATAGCACCGCTTTCACCAGCTTCAGGGTGTTGCTGGTGGCGTCTGGCAAGGGGATGGTCAGTCCCTGGCTGTATTGAGGGTCTTTTTCCCGGAAGGGGCCGGTTGTGATGAACACCTGCACCGCACCGGCCACGGAGGACTGGCGACGCAGCTTCTCCGCCGCTCGTGTCGCATAGCTGGTCACGGCTTCCCGCAGCCCGGCAATGTCCATGACGGGAGCGCCGAAGGAACGGCTGCACATGATCTGCTGCTTGGCCGGCGCGACTTCTTCCAAGGCCAGGCATGAGATGCCCCGCAGCTCCATGACGGTTCGCTCCGTCACCACCGAGAACTGACGGCGGATGAGATCGGCATCCGCT